>Ga0308158_10003751_pt1 | contig 13147 bp, 11 predicted proteins | sample PhyBR2_FD_201038 | JGI IMG/M metagenome (GOLD analysis project Ga0308158, IMG submission 201038) | Phyllosphere microbial communities from UC Gill Tract Community Farm, Albany, California, United States - DLSLB.R2 | ecosystem: Host-associated > Plants > Phyllosphere > Unclassified | place: USA... | reverse complement strand
GCGGCGCGTAGCTCGACCGCCGCTTTGCTCTCAGGATTCGTCTCGGCAGCGGTGCGGCCCTGCGGTGTAGCCTTGTAAAAATCCTTGCGGAAATGAAGCCGGCTGTCGAACACCGTCACGCTCTTGGAAACAAAGCCGGCCTGGGCCTCCTGCCCCTCTCCACCCTGATGAGGGACTTGAGTGAGGATGACTGCGAACGGCGTACCGGCCTGCTGCACCTGCTTGACGGTCTGCAATACCGAATGAACATCCAGCCCGCGTGGTGCGACTGGAATAACAACGAAATCTGCCAACTCCGCTGCAAGCATGGCGATATCCTTGGAGTTTGCAGGCGTGTCGATGATGATAAGGTCGATTTTGCCGCTGGCTCGCCCGCGCGAGACGTGAAGCGGCAGGCCAGCGACGCTGCTGTCTTTTACTGTCACGTCTTCCTCGCCCCGGCGCTCCGACCAGTAAAGCGCCGAGCCCTGCCGATCGTCGGCATCGAGAATTACAACAGATGCGCCTTCGCGCGCTGCCTCAACGGCAAATCCCGTGGAGAGGGTGGTCTTGGATTGACCTCCCTTTTGCGCGATCACGGCCCATACCTGCACAGCTGCTGCTCCTAATAAGCGGTTAAGCTACTTATATAGCTTAGTTGCTTAGTAGTAAAGACGATAAGTAGCTTAGCCATCCTATTCCTCGTGTTTCCACCACTGCCGAGTGGATCGCGACACATCGACCTATGACCAATTGGGCAAAAGCGGCGGGCTAGCCGCCTCAGCCATTTCTGCGCGGTCCACAGGGTCTAGCCGCAAGCCGCGCACTCGCATTTGGGTAGCCGTGCCGCCTGCTTCTTTGGCAGCGTCGCCGCCCCGCCATTGAGTGGGGCATGGGGAGGGCGCCAGCCGCAGCCAGGATCGGTGAGACTACAGGGGAGGGCGTTGCCGAGCATGGCGGCGCGCATCGGTCCGACCACGCCAAACCAAGATCGGCTGCAACAAAGCAAAGATAGAACGCGGTCCCCGCAACGCTTCAAACGAACCACATTATGTTACCAAGCTACTAAGCTACTAATCTACTAAGCTACTAAGCTACATGGTCACTAAGTCACTAGGCTAGGAGGCGTTAGGCCTGCGATTGGGTGTATGCGGAAGTTATGACGACGCTGCCCTGTAGGTATCAGCGCTGATTGGCACGTTCTGTCAGCGATAAGTGTCGCCTAGCAGGGGTACGTGGCGTTCTCGGAATCGATCCTATTTCGAGAATCGAAGCTACAAAGACCGCGTCGCAAAGGGGTCCCTTTCGCGACGTTCGGAGGCGCTTGCCGGAGAGCGTACCAAAGTACGTTCTACGCTTATGGCCACGCTAGCTGATCGTCTCAATTATCTCGGCCGGAAGTACATCGTTTTCTAGAACCGTTGATACTTTTACAGGGCGTGGGATATGCCACCACTTCTCCGGCGCTGGCATGGCTGTGGATCGGCGTCGGAAGCGAGACCCGGCAGTGAGCGAAGCAACTAACTTAATCGTCAAAAAGTGTCGGTTGGGGAGGGGCTCGATCGGTGCCGATCTGGCCCCCAGACGCTGTGAGGTTGCGGCCCAGTTTCAATGGCTTGGCGATAATCTGGCGGCGTATTTTTTGGCACCGATCCACACCTCAAAGGCGATACTACTGATTTTGGCTAAGACGCGGGTCGAGGCGATGCGTGACAGCGCATCGGTCGGCCAAGGACTGGGGAAACCTACATCGCCTCGTCCAAGGCCTAGATGGTCGTCTCATCCATCAAGGATCTTTGCCTCCGCCTGGTATGGTCATACCGGCGGCAAGGCGCTCAAGATCACATCCGGAATCGCCTTGCGGTACAGGCCGGGCACCGCGGTGTTGCCAGTCCGTTGGGTGCTGGTTCGCGACCCCGACGAAAAGCGCGATCCGCAAGCCTTCTCCAGTACCGACATCGCCATCGAGCCAGCCGACATCATCGCCCTATACGTCCGCCGATGGCAGACCGAAGTCACGTTCGCCGAAACGCACGCTCATCTGGGCGTCGAGACACAGTGCCAATAGACCGACAAAGCGATCACTCGAAACGCGCCGGCACTTCTCGGGTTCTACCGCCTCATCTCGCTGTGAGCCTGTGATCTTCTCACCTACATGAGCACGCTTATGCCGCGGCGTGGTACCGAAAGACCAGCCTAACATTCAGCGACGCCATCGGCGCCGTCCGCCTTCAGCTCATGGTCGGCGACATTGATTCGAATTCTCCGGCACACCAAGAACCGCAGAAAATTCCTCCCGCTCGCCTCGTCCGCATGGCGAATGCGCCGTGCTTCGCCACCTAATTGCACAAAGCCGAGATTAGTAAGGTGGGGTCATTATTCGCAGAGTGGCGCAAGCCGCAACGACACCTATACGTCAGTAAGACTGATTTATTTTTGTTGCAGATCGCGAAATGCCGTTCTATCAATAAGCTAGACATATGCTGCATAGCCTAAGGGAGAGATTCGCATGCGCGAGCTAACTACCGCTGAGCTAGATTTCATTTCCGGAGGTTATTACTCTTCTAACGACGAAGACATTGTAGTAACCGGTTCTCCATACCCGCCGCCTTATTCACCGCCATACTATTCTCCGCCGCCGTATTATAATCCTCCTACAAGTCCACCGGTCTATGGTGGTTCACCTCCACCAATCACACACGATCCGGAGCCAAGTGGTAATATCCGCGGCGCAAATCACGTCGATATGGATAGATTGGTACCGCCGGGCGCCAACATAGATTTGGACGATTGCGAAGTTGTATTATTTGCTCTGGGTAACCATGATGTAAAGATTGTTTTCGATAACAAAACTTTGCCACTTGGCAGTGCCGAACGACAAACAGCAACTTTAGCATTCCAGTCCCTTACCCGCGATTTTAATAACCTAAATGCGGCTGCTCAGGAAAGCCTGTCGCACCTCGACCATATCGTTTTTACGAACGTCCCAGATAGCAGTACTGTCACCGGCCGATCGTTCTCGACAGAGGCAAACGGCACATTTTTCTATGACTCATCGGAGTTTAAGAACGCTTCGATGGGTTTCATGGAATCCAACATGTTACACGATGCTAATCATATTGCGATATATGATCGTACTGGCGACTATAACCAAAGTCGCGGCACTGCCTCTGAGGTCAGCGGATGGCAAATGCAAATTGATAACGCAGCCACATTGGGATTGACTACGCAGGAAGTTAGTTACCTTCAAAGGCTGGTAAACGATCCGACACAAGGGCGGGGAGGGACGCCTGCATATCCTACAAGTCCTTAAAGGTTAGATTGCCAAGTTTTGGTGTTAGCCAAAAAACTAACTTACCCTATGAAGTCTATCGGTAACCATCCATAACATATACTATTACAAGTCTAAAAGAGCACTTAGTGGTTGGAGATGATGATGGCATTTCATTTTTCTGCTTTTGCTTTGGCATTAGCCGCGCTTCTGCAGGCAGCACCTGCGGAGATGGCTTGGAGTCCTCCAATCCAAGCAGATTGGAAAACATCAAGCGCTACCCCATTCAACATCACGCTTATTAACATTGATAAACCGGTTCATTTTTCGCAAGGCTTTAAGGCCCAACTACGCATAGTAAGTACAAACGGTTCAGCAATTAATGATGGAGCTGGCTTAGGTCGTGGCGTGTTTATTGAAGTTCGCGATCAACACAATCGCCTTGTAGCGCCGCAAACAGCAATGAATATCCCGCCGCCACTGCCGCCCCTAGAAAATAAACTTCTTGTTCGGCCAAGTCCGCAAAGCCCGCTGATAATTAATCTAACTGCACCTGTTGACACAATTTTTCCAAAAAATGGAAAATACACTATTCGCGCAAAGTTAAGGTCGATAAGCCTTACCGAACCACTACTATATCGGATATCTACGTCAAATTTGGTCTATATTGATGTCGTAAACTAATTGAAGGCAGTTTGGATACATTTTGGCACTGCTTTTCTTTAAAAATTCGCCGAAAACTGAGTTGAGCAGTTCCTGTGACTTGTGCTGCACTGAGGATTGCAATGATCAGGAAGATCACATGGGCTGGACCAGACTTGCTTAGTGCAAGCATGGCAAAAGTGGCTTGCGCGATGCAAGCGACTGCATCGATGAAGGATGGGCTGTCGCTTATCCGTCGTTAAGGCGGATTCATAGGGAGGGCGCCGCGCAAGCGCAGGTACCGACGTGCGGGGTTATCGAGTATATAGCGACAATCGGGAACTGATGACCGCAGCTGCTCGAAGGTTTTCTACGTTCAAGACAGTGCGGCATTATTTCTACCGAGTGCGCGGCAACAGCCTACTTGACGTCGCCAACGCGGTGCCGGTTGCATGTGTGGGGGGTAATCGGGACCAAAAGTCTGAACCGAACGCAGGCAGCGTCGACAGTCATTCGGTGAAGTCCTCCAGAGCGGGTAAACCGCGCGGCTACATCGCAGGCGAGACGATCAAAGGTCTTAAACGCCACATCGTGCCGCCACACTGGGCATAATGCTAGGCAGCGTGGCTACGGCGCCAATGCGCAAGACCGTGACGGCGCTCTATGCCGTCTGATAGGACCCACGACGCGTATCCTACACTGTCAAGGCGTTCGTCAATGGCGGCTATGTCGAACAGAGGCTTGAAGCGGCGGTCGCGTGCATCGATCAGCTAACCATCGAAATGGTGAGGCGCTGTCGTGTCGTATAGCCAGGCGCAAATTATGTGTCTCGTTCGTATATGGATCGTCTTATTTAAGGTTATAGGCATCACAATTTCAGAAGGTCATAGTATATTCGGCCTTGGCACAATAACATCCAGATATTTCGGTTTTCATAAGATATTGAAGTGGTAAACATCTGAGCGTGGGTGATCTAAAATGAATATAACTACACAATCAGTTAAAGCTACCTCCTCAATGGTAGCGAGATGGGTAGATTTTGCTGCGCAAATAGCTCGTGGATCAAGTACAATAGATGTACCACCAATAGCCAAGAGTGGTGAATTAATAATTCTTGGATCTGGCATTGCTCACGCCGATATTATGATTACCGATGAAGAGACCATAAGTGCTGCCGACCACGTTTTTTACTGTATGTACGATAGGGTAACACAAATTTGGATTAATAGTATTAGACCGGACGCGCTTGACTTACGCATTTTGTACGATCGTGAGAAGGATCGGCACGATACCTACGTTACCATGGCAGAGGCAATGTTGTATCATGTTCGTCGCGGTAAAAAAGTTGTTGCCGTATATTACGGACATCCTGGCATATTCGCTACGCCAACACATCGTGCCATTCAGATTGCCCGGAAGGAGGGTCATGTGGCTCGCATGCGTCCTGGTATATCTGCTTTGGATTACCTTGTTGCCGATGTAGGCTTTGATCCGATGCTTCCTGGGTTGCTCAGTTATGAAGCTTCAGATTTACTCCTAAGACGGCGGCGACTTGATCCCACGCTTCATACCGTTATCTGGCAGATCGGTACTGTTGGGGAATTCCAGTTCGATCCGAAAGGGTTCGCCAATCACGGGTTCGACCTCTTCGTAGACGTACTGATCGAAGCATACGGCATCGATGCAAAAGCCATACACTATATTGCGCCTCAGTATGTAGGAATCGAACCGCTAATTGAGACGCATCGGATCGGTTCACTTCGGGAGGAGCCGGTGCGCTCAAAAGTATCGGCTTTGTCTACGCTGTATCTCCCACCTGCAGAGGTGACTCCGACGGACGTTGCGCGTTCGATAGACTTGAAATTTGACGCATCTAATGACCTAGAGTTCACATACGACTTTTCCAGTTATACCCTTCGCGAACGCGCAGCGGTCGACCGGCTACATAACTTTGTTGCGCCAAGCCATTACGTGGTCGCCGGAGCGTCCCCCGCAAGCGAGTTTATGCTTTTAGTTAGTCGCGACCTTGATCTGCAACGGAGATACCTCGCGAACCCTGCGGATGCGATCGCTCAAAGCAACGTAATCGGGCTTAGCGAGCGTGCCCGGCGACTACTGACCATACCTCATCCGGCCGCAATCAACGCGGCAATCGCTGAGCCCTCAGAGAAGGATATTTCCGATGTTAAGTAGAGGAGCAGTTAAGTCGGTCAAACCAAATTAGGGTAGGCGAATGAAACCACTAGACGAACAGGATCGGATTAGCTTTGAATTCGGTGCAATTCTTCGCCTTTTGTCGGCAACCGATCGTCGCGACCTACGACTTGGATCTATTGAAGCACAATTGATTCAACCGATTCGCCTGCGTCAGGTCGAGATTGTATACGGTGCGCGGCAGCTACCGCTGGCGTACGCCAGTTGGGCTTTCGTAACCGAGGAGGTAGCAACTAGACTTGCAGCCGACCCAGAGTTTTTGCTTCATCCTAGCGAGTGGAACGAGGGCACACTCCTCTGGATAATGGACTTCGTTGCGCTCAGGTCACGTGCGCTTCCTTTAGCTAGAGCTCTACGGACTCGACTTTCCGCCCGCCATCGCAGTGTGTTTGGCCGAAGGCGGCCGTTCGGAACCTCTGGTTACCTGCATCTGCGTCCGCTGCTTGCCTTCGGATGAGGGCGTTCTGGTCCAAGCGGCTCCGCCCCGCACGTTGCCATGTGCCCGATCCCCGCTTGGCCATCCCGTTCCGCGTCCGACGGATTCCTTCCGCTCGCGTACTCTGGCGTAACGACCGATGGTTTGCCGAAAAAGGCCTTGACACCAGCAATGCGGACATTCGGCGGGAATTGGATGCTTGGTTGGTGGAAGACTTCGGAGTGCTGGCTGAAACCGACGGGCCGGATGAGCTCTGGGCCGACTTGTACGGCACAACCAATGGCTCGATCCACGGCGGCAGCGGTCGTGCTGGCAGCATCGCCGGGTTCAATGCCAAAGGCATAGGGCGGACGCCGCTGGTAGCGCGAAATACGGACTTTCACCATTCGCATGGATCTCTCTGGCTGTACGAGGCTGTTCGTGAGATCATTGCCGCCGAGGTGGTTGCCACCGAATTGCCGCATGGAGCGGTTCCGATCGTTGCGCTTCTCGACACCGATCACGACATCGACGTCCGGGGTTCAAAGGAACTGGCGCGACGTGCCATCATAGTGAGGCCTGACTTCGTGAGGCCTGCTATATTCGAGCGTAGCATTTATTTTGGTGAAGGGGGTACCCCGGATTCGGAGCAGGTGCGCGATGCCCGTCGAGTCGCCGCAGCCGTACGCGATGCAGTAGCCGGGGTGTGCCGGTTCGAGCCCGATGGCCTCTCGCTTTCAGGCATGTTTCATAACATCGGGGAGCAATTGGGCGCTGGGCGCGCGGCACGCTTGTGGCAAGGACAGTTCAGTAGCGCCAACATCGCCGTCGATGGAGCGTGGACTGATTTCGGCGCCTTCTGCAGCCTACCCGACTGGCGGCGAACCGAGCGTGATCTTGGAGAAAGGTTCGGTGACGAGGAACGGTTGATCATTGAAACCATCCGGTCGGTTCACTTCTCATGGAGCAAGTACGGACAGCTTGCAGATTGGCAAAAGCTTGCCGCCGCTTGCGCGGTTCACCTACCTGAAGACGTAAATCGATCTTTTAGACGGACGTTGCAGAAAGAGCTTGGCCTAAACATGTTCGTTGACCCGGCTGGCGACGGTGAGGTGTTGGACGTACTTTGTGCTTATTACGCGCAGCAACAGGCGCAGCAAAGTCGCTACGAACAAGGCGATTTCGGTACCAGGGAATGGATCAGCAGATCGCTGGGACCAGTGGGATCGGGTTGTGCCGATATGCGTCTCCATTCCGCATTCTGCAGGTCTTATTTTGATCGTAAGTCGTTAGCTTCATTGCGGCTTGCGACAGCACGGCGCGTCTTCGAACCGCGGCCGCTGCTTTATCAAGCTGCAGCAGATCAGAATTTCAAACGTCTTTCGAATCCGACTGGCTACAATTTCGACTACACACCCGCCCAAGTCGATCAATACATCCGGAGCACGGTGGGTCAAAGTCGGCGCTTCTTTCCTAATGTGGTCGATGCCATGGTCCTATGTCAGTTAGTTGATGGTCCGATAACGCTCCTGCTTCTTACTAGTCATGATATATCTGAACCCATATACTGGCAACTGACGGCTCCGATTGGAATTGACGGTGTTCAGGTTGGCGATGCCACGTTGCCTCTTAACGCTTTGGGACGTCCTACCGCAGACGGCGCAGGTTTGTTTCAGACATGGCGACTGACGATCGGTGAAGTTATCGCCTTTCGAGGCGGGGTCTGGCTCAAGGGAGTACGCTGTCATACGAGTAACAATGTGATTGACTGGAGGGTCGAGCCGAAATCACCTTATACGACTTAGTGTATCACCTGCCGCTGGCAAAGCTTCGGGACCGGTCTACTCTCTTGCGGGGCGAAGTCCTGATATACGTAGATTCTGCAATTGCCTTTTTCGTCCATCGGTCCGCCTAGTTTTTCATCCCCCAAATGCAGCAGCGGTGCTGGCCTTTTTCTTGCTCATAACCGTTTCAGGCCTTATCCCCTCCGTCGATCTGCAGGGTGCAAGTATCTGTTGAAAGTGAGGAAAAAAGGATGGAGAATCATTCCGCGCCCTCTTCTCTGCTGAACGATTTTGATCGGGTAGCGGGCGGATTTTCCCGGGAAGATAGTTCCTCGCCGATGGGGCTTTTTCGTCCAGAGGCGCTAGATGCGGCAGCAGACAATGGTCTTGGCCGGCCTGTTGCGCTTTTGCCTATTTCGTGGGGTATCCTCACATCCATCTTACTCGGCATGGCTGTCGCTTTCACTACATTGCTACTCACGGGGAGATACACCCGCAAGGAAAGTGCAATCGGGATCGTTCGAACTGCAGGCGGTGATGTTCCAGTGACAGTTCTAACCTCCGGCATCGTGCGGCGGGTCGTTGTCAAGGAAGGGCAGCATGTTACCGCTGGGCAGACTTTACTGGTAATAGATACTGCTCGAAGCGGGGTTGACGGCCGTCTAAGCGACAAAGTCACGATTGAAAGCCTTGATACCGAGATCGCCAGCCTGCGTGAGCGCCTTACCGCGCTTAACGCAGCCACTACGATCGCTACCGCGGGTGCGCCGGCTAAGCTCGCTGCACTCAGAGGGGAACGTCAAGCCGCGGTTTCACAGCAGGCATCTGCAAGAGAGCGGCTACGGCTCGCAGAGGATGCGCTGCGGAAGATCGAACCGGTGGCCCTACGCGGCTTCATCTCAGGCGAAGCAATGCGCCAACGCAAAGAAGAGGTGATCAGCTTGCGCCAAATGATCTCAGACGCTGGCGGCGCAATCGCACGTCTGGACGGGCAGATCAGCGAAGCTGAGGTTACCAACGCGCAACGACCGATGGTTACAACGCAGGAGCGCGGCCAACTTCTTGATCAACTTTCCAGTACCCAACGCGAGCGCAGCGCGGCAAGTTTGCAACAAGGGTTCGCGATCGTGGCGCCTACCGAGGGCATCATAAGCGCCGTACAGATCGGCGTGGGGGAGCCAGTTACCCCGCAGCGCGCGCCCATGATGATTAGCTCTCCCACAACGGCAGCTTACGCAGAGGTATTCGTTCCGTCACGCGCGATCGGTTTCCTCGAGACAGGACAGAAGGTTCGTGTGCGCTACGACGCATTTCCGTATCAACGGTTCGGAACCGCAACCGGAACCGTGAAAGCTATTTCGTCGAACGTCCTTCGACCGCAGGAGATCGAGGCTGCAATACGGACCGACGAGCCTGTGTACCGCGTTGTCGTGAGGCTGGATCGCGCGACTGTGGCGGCATATGGCAAAAAGTATCGTATCCGTCCGGGACTCGCACTAACGGCCGATGTGGTTCTAGACGAACGACGTTTCGCGGATTGGCTGCTTGACCCAATCCTCGCACTACGAGGTAAGCTGTGAATCTTCTTCTCAACTTTTCTGGAAGGCGTACCCTACCACTTCTTCGTCAAGCCGAAGCAGCTGAATGCGGATTGGCCAGCGTCGCTATGATAGCGTCCTTTCACGGTCATGACGTCGACCTTGCCACTATGCGCCGGCGCTTCGGACTGTCGATGAAAGGTTTAACACTTCGCACCATGGTAGAAATCGCGGCTGGCATTAGCCTTAGCGCCCGCCCTGTCCGGTGCGAGCCGCACGAGTTCGTTGACCTTCGATTACCCGCCATACTTCATTGGGGCACTAATCACTTCGTAGTATTGAAGGAGGCTAATCGCCGGCGGATCGTTATCCATGATCCAGCGCACGGCAGACTGGTCGTACCCATAAAAACGGCGTCAAAGATGTTCACTGGCGTGGCCCTAGAGCTTTCGCCGATGACGACTTTCCAACGCACTCGCGAAAGGAATCCTCTCAAACTTGGGTCACTTATCTCGTTCGATGGCGGCGTTGGCCGTGCTTTAGCACAAATGGCATTGCTTTCAGTCATCGTCGAACTGCTATTTCTTGCTGCCCCCTTTTACCTCCAATTTGTAATCGACGAAGCGATATTAAAGCGCGACATTGGATTGCTTTCTGTGCTCGCTGTAGCGTTCGGCTTATTGCTCACTTTCCGGGTCGTGGCGGCTGCGCTCCGCGGCCTTAGTACGCAGTTTATCTCGAACGTGATCGCGCTCGATATGAAGGGGCGCATATTCAACCATTTGGTACGCTTACCGCTGGATTGGTTCCAGAAACGTCAGGTGGGAGATGTGCAAAGTCGGTTTTGGGCGATGCGCGGCATTCAGGCATTTGTGTCGCAAGGGGCCCTGGTTGGAGTACTGGACGGAGTTCTGGGCACGTTAGTCCTAGTGCTGCTGCTGTTCTACTCACCGCTATTAACGGCGGTGCTGATCGGATCGTTGTTTGCATACGCGATGATCCGCATCGCCACATTCCAGGTATCGAAGCGGTTTGCGGCCGACTCCATCGTCACTGATGCCCGCGAACAGACAAAGTTTCTTGAGACTTTACGCGCCGCACAGACGATCAAGGCTTCCGGGTCTGAGATTACCCGTGAGACACAGTACAGAAACGCGGCTGTGGCCTCGATCAATTCACAAATTAGGGCAGGCAACATCAACGTAGGCTATGCCGCCGCAGACCAACTTTTGAATGGCGGCACCGATATTTTCATAGTCTTTCTTGGCGCTAGGGCCGTGATGTCCGGTGACCTTACGGTCGGTATGTTGACCGCGTTCCTCGCCTACAAGGGGCAGTTCATTACGCGCTTCACAAATATGATCGAACAAATATTTGCCTGGCGACTCCTCGATCTCCAACTGGAACGCCTCGCCGATATCGTTTTAACGCCAAGGGAGGACAGGATCGACTCAGGAGGCTTTGAAGGCGAGATCGGGGGCAGAGTTGAATGCCGAAACCTTAGCTTTCGCTACGCATTCGGTGAGCCCTATGTTTTAATGGGCATAGACTTCAACATCTCCGCGGGGGAGTGCATTGCATTGGTGGGTGCCTCTGGGTGCGGAAAGTCTACCCTTGCGAAGCTGATGGTGGGTTTATACACCCCGGCTGGTGGTGAGGTTCTGATTGACGGTCGTCCATTGAAGCATTGGAGCAACCGCTCCCTTCGCTCCCAGATCAGCTACGTCTCCCAAGATGATCAACTGCTTGCTGGCACTATTGCGGAAAACATCGCATTCTTCGCCGAGCGCATTGACATGGAACGGGTTCAAAAGTGCGCGCGTTGGGCCTGCGTCCATGATGAAATTGTCGGCACGCCGATGGGATACGAGGGCCTGGTGGGCGACATGGGATCAAGTCTATCGGGTGGTCAAAAGCAGCGCGTGCTTATCGCGCGCGCACTTTATCGTAAGCCTCGCATTCTAGTTCTTGACGAGGCGACAGCACATCTAGATGTCGGTAATGAGCAGACGATCATAGCTACGCTTTCGATGCTTACGATCACCCGCATTGTCATCGCGCATAGGCCCGAAACGATCGCCGCCGCTGACCGCGTTATTACTCTCGTAGATCGCGTGGCAAAGGACGCTTCAACTATCGCTCCACTTACATCGGCGAAGACTGCCAATAGCCATTATTAAGCCTCCCAGCATTCAAAGGGCATCTATGTCAGACGCTAAAGTCGCAGCCTTCAACGCCGCGCTCGATCATCCGACGATCCGCGCGACGGTGCGCCACTTAGCGACATGCTCGGTGCCGTTCGACTCGCAGGCACTCGTGGAAGCGATTTTAAGATCGCCGAATTTCCCAAGTGTGTCAGTGGCCGAGTTACTTACTGCCGTGAACACGGCTGGAGTGCCGTTGCGCGGGGGCTTTGCCGACCTGGCTGAACTCCCCTCACTGCCGCTGCCCTTACTAACCTATTTGAAGCGCTCTCCGGATCCAGATGCATCAATGGATTTGATGCAGATCGAAAGCTTGGCTCCCCGCGCTGCCGTACTTAGCTCAGACCGGTTCGGTACTGAGAAGATTGATCGAGGCGAGTTGGCGCGTCGTTGGTCGGGTGTAGTTCTGATAGCCGACCGTGATCCCGTGCAGACTTCTGGCAACGAGGCTGCTAAGTATCGTGGACAGGTTACAGTCCTACCAGAGTTCCTCACTGTCGAAGAATGCCGTGAATTGATCCAATACTGTGAGCAGGCATGCTTCAAGCGTAGTCGTATAATACAACGCACAAATGAAAAAACTACAGATGTCGTCATGCAGGGGGTGCGTAGCAGCACGTCTGCAATCCTTCATGATCGCCAACACCCAATTCTCGCGAGGTTGTATGCTCGTTGCGCAACGATTGAAGGCACCTCAGAGACCTGCGTTGAGTTAATCCAATGCGTTCGTTACAAGCGCGGTCAAAAATTTCGTGCGCACTTTGATTCCGGAGTCAGTCTGCCCCGCCGCACAACTTATCTCCTTTACCTGAATGATGATTTCGAGGGGGGTGAAACGTATTTTCCTATGCTTAGTCATTCAGTATCTCCAGTCGCTGGCAGTTGCCTGCGCTTCCCGAGTTGTGACGATGACGGGAGGATACTTTGGCCATCTGAGCATGGGGGGCTGCCGGTAAAAAGTGGTATCAAGTACGCACTAAACATTTGGGTTAGATGCCCTTTACATTAAGTCTTAGAGCCCAACTGGTAATCAACTCGTGCTTTCCGTAAGCTTGTGCTGAATTACCGGGTTTAGCGTGTGGATCGGCGTTGAAAGCGAG
>Ga0308158_10003750_pt1 | contig 13153 bp, 14 predicted proteins | sample PhyBR2_FD_201038 | JGI IMG/M metagenome (GOLD analysis project Ga0308158, IMG submission 201038) | Phyllosphere microbial communities from UC Gill Tract Community Farm, Albany, California, United States - DLSLB.R2 | ecosystem: Host-associated > Plants > Phyllosphere > Unclassified | place: USA... | reverse complement strand
CATTTTGATAAAACTTCAGGCTTATTTATGTATAATATAAAAGCACCCATTTTAGGATGCTTTTTAGTAAATTCAACCTTGCGAATCAAAAAAGATTCAGTTATCTATATCACGTCACTTTGTTGATTTTTAGGAATAAATGTATTCGTAATGTTTCTAATATAATTAGTTACTACAAACTTATAATTGTCTTTTCAATTTCTACTAATAAAACGATTTTGAAAACCTATTTTGTTATTGTATTAAAGCTGCCTCTAAACTACTCTCAGCTTTCAAGACATTTCCAACAGGACACATTTCTTTAGCTTTCACTGCAAAATTTTGAAATTGTTCTTCCGTTATACCATCAATTTTAGCTTGTAACGATAAGTTGGAATTGGTGATTATATTGTTGTTGATTATTAATGAAACGGTTGTTTCAAGATGGTCGGCAGAAAATCCGTTTTCTCCCAAAATATAACTTAACGTCATTGTAAAGCAAGAAGCGTGAGCAGAAGCCAACAATTCTTCAGGATTGGTAAAACTTCCATCATTTTTCGCATAAGAAGGCTTGAATGAGGTGTTATTTAATTTTGAATTTTCCGTTATGAAATGTCCGTTTCCTTGTTTGAAACTTCCTTGCCAAAAGGCTTTGGTACTTGTTTCCATAAATTTAATTTTAATAAAATTTTTATGATACAAATTTACGCTACCCTTAAAATTTTCCTTCTACCAAATGTTTATGATAAAGTACCATTTTGATAACTAATCTGAAATTCCTTAAGTACTATATAACAAAAGAACAAATCTCATTTCTGAATAACAATTTCTTCAAGGTCGGACCATGCTCCACCATTAAAAACATTTTTAAATCCTTTTTCCTTTAAAATACTTTCCACTTTCACACTACGCAGGCCGTGAGAACAAACCGTGATGTAAGTTTTAGTGGAGTCAAGTTCGATATACCGTTCTCTGATGCTTCCGAGAGAAATATTTTTTGAACCTGTAATATGTCCCGTTTTAAATTCCTTTTCTGTTCGTACATCCAGAATTACAGCTCCATTTTCTATCTTTTCGGCAAGTCCATCGTCGAGCTTTGCAAAGCGATAAATTCTGTACGAAGTATAAATCAATAGAAGAATTCCGCCAATGATGTAGAGTTTTTTCATAATTTACTTAATATTTTATGATCAATATAAAAAGTTCCAAAAGGGATAAAACAAGCTAAAATAACCTTCCAAGTGGTCGTTTTAAATTTCCAGTTCTGCTCTACACCAACACTTAAAGTATTGAAAAGAAAAAGTAAAAATATAGTCCCGTGAATAGGTCCCATAATTTTGGTTAAACTAGGATTTCCGAAGTAATATTTCATTGGAACTGCAATGCACATCAATACTAATAATGAAAAGCCTTCGAGAAATCCAATGATGCGTAATCTTCCGATTTTTGTTTTTAATAAATGTATCATATTATCTGAAATAAGGTCTGTTAGCAAATGGAGAAAATGGCCACGGAATAGCAATGAAAATGATGATGAGTGAGATTGAAAAATAAACCAGCATCGTTTTGTATTTTCCTCTATCGGTTGCTTTTCTTTTTGATGTTGCAGAACCGATGGTAATTACAATGATTGCGATAAGCATTAAAAAAATGTGAATCAGACCAAAAAAAGCGATGTCCAAGTTATGAATGGCTTCGTTGAAGTTGTTCCAGAAATATCTAATTATTGGACTTTTCATGTAAAAAATGACCCCAATAATCAATTGAATATGGGCAATCGTTGCGGTCCAGTGTCTGACATTATTATCGGTTTTGGTAAATTCGGAGTTGGAAAAATATCCTTTATAAGCACGGTAAATCGAGTAAATTAGACTTGCCAGAACAAACCAGCGCATGATAGAGTGTAAGAAGGTAAGCGTTTGGTACATCGTAGATTTTATTTAACGATGCAAAGATAACAAAAAACATACTAATTAGTATGTTTTGATTGAGATATTTTATTTTAAACTATTTAAGTAGACTTTCAGCTCTTTTAGATAGGAATGATAGCAGTCTGTATTGCCATAGAGTTTCCCGAAATTCCTGATTCCCCAATAGCCTGACATGATAAAATACGATGTTTGTTCAGGGCTTACGTTTTCTCTTACAGTTCCATTTTTTTTGGCAATTTTTATAGTATTTTCGATGGTTTTCTGCCATTCTAAAATGATTTCAGACAATGCCTTTCCAAATTCCACATTCCAAGGTGTCATCTCTTGCACAAGATTACCGGCTGGGCAACCAAATTCTAATTTCAAGAAAGGATTTTCAAGTAGTAATGCGTGCGTCATATTATAGATTTCTTTAATTGGATCCTTAGCATTTTCTAAGGGTTTTATGAAATCATTTTGCATCGTAGGCTTTACAATTTCATTGATAATCGCCAAACCCATTTCATCTTTGGTTTTAAAATGATAATAAAATGCACCTTTTGTAACTTTTGTTGTTGCAATGATCTCATCAATACTTGTCGTTTGGTAACCTTTGGTATAAATAATTTCGAAAGCTTTTTCAAGAATCGTAAGTCGTGTTGCTGATGATTTTTTCATAAAAGATACTGGTTGGTATGAATTACAAAGAACGTTATTTTTTTTTAACTCTACTTTTTTTGTGTTTACCTAGTCTTTAGAAATTGATTAAAAAAAGAACGGTAAAGTTTAAAATCAACCGTTCTTTTTTATTTAATTTAGGGAAATTATTTTCTCTAAATATTCGTATTCAGCATCTTGGTCTAAATTTCTATTGAATAATAAACTTATTTTTTATTTTCCAAAAAACTCGTCATCAACCGATTGGTCGTCTGAAAATGTCCAGACGTGAACAATTTTCCCATCTTTGACTTGAAATAAATCCATACCACCCAAATCCATCGTTTTTGTTTTCTTTTTTGCTGTAAACCAAACGGGAACGGAAACCAGATCACCGCTTTCCAGCATTGGTCCAGTGGGTTTTACAACCATATTTCCTGAAGTGTCTGCCATAATCCCCTCCAACATTTGAAAAATTTCCTCAAGATTATTTTTCAAACCAGAAAATTTATTCTCTCCCGGTTGGTGCCATTTGGTTTCAGGTGTAAAATTTGAAAATGCCTTTTCCATTTCACCTTTTGACAATGCTTCAAAATATGCCACTACAACTTCCTTCGCTTCCATAAACTGTGAAGTTAATTATTTAATAAAATAATCTTTTTTGTCTTTTGCCCACTCTTCTAACGTAGTCATTTTTACCGGAAGTTTTTCCAAGATCTCGTTCATTTGAGGATTAAATTTCGTAGGATATTCAGTCGCATTCTGAAGATTTTCATAATAAGCCGCAACACTTGATGCTCCTGCCTCTCCTACGAATGGCTTTAAGATATCTCCAAATTCCTGAGGTTTCTGAGCATAATAAACAATCTCTTCTCCTACCCCATTGGAAAACGCTGAAGCTAAATCATTTCCTTTCAAATTTTCCAAACCGCTGATTTTGAAATTATTCGCTTTTAAACTTTCATTGTAAATAGCTTCAACTACAAAGGCACTCACATCTCTTGATGCAATCCATCCGATCGGCATAGCCTCGGGTGTAGGATATGCTAATTTTTTCTCATTGGCAATAAATGGTGCACAAAATGCCCCCATCATATTTTCCATGTAAATTGTTGGCTCGATGATCACATAATCTACTCCGCTATTTTTCAAATAATCCTGCACATCCAATTTCACATCATCTACCGGAGAACCAACTTTTTGAGGTTCTAGCCAACCGCTTGTATTCCATACGATTTTCTTAACGCCATTTGCTTTTGCTGCGTCAATCACATTTTTAGAATACTGCAAACCGTCAAAAGGATTGGGAAGTGATACAGGAATCATAAAGGCAATCGCATCAACGCCTTTTGTAATTTCATTAATTTTATCGGCATCAGCCAAATTTGCCAAAACAGGTGTTGCTCCTACCTGTGCTAATTTTTCAAAACTATTTTCTGAGCTGGTTGCAGCAATTACTTCTGCTCCTTTTTTCTTTGCTTCTCCAATAACATTAAATTGTTGCGATCCCGTTGCGCCAAAAACTAAAATTTTCATATTTCGAATGTTTTTATATGATTAATACTTGGACAAAGCTAAGTAGATACGCACCTTTAAACAAGTACCCACCTAAAAGTCAATTACTTACCAAAAGGTTAGAAATATTGATTATCAATCTAAAAAATTTCAGAAAATTTCATCACTTTTTGTCATTAACAAAATGCAATACAATAGGGTCAAGAACAACGGATGTTTTTATAAAATAAAAAGCGTCAATTGAAATTAATGAAATAAAACTTCTTCTTATTGGACGTAGGGTCTATACATCTTAACAAAATGAAGTAAGTGAACATCCTTTTTTTCAGTACTAGACATCATAAATTTGGCTAAACGACCTATCTCCTCCTAGCACTACTAAAACTATCCCTGATCAACTGATGTACATCCGATAATTTGTAGTATAGCTTACCACTAATCGTGTAATATGGTAACCTGCCATCTGAGCGGTATCTCTGTAACGATCTTGCACTAATCTTTAGCAATTGCAAGACATCCTGATTATCGAGCAGTTGCTCTCCATCGATACTGTTTAATTCATTTTCGTTTTCCTTTAACTTTTCACTAAGGATGTCGAATCTTATCATGATTCTTTCCATCCACGATATAAATTCTGCTCTGTCGATATTCATAATACTTTGTTTTTTGGTTGTTACAAAGATTTAGAAACAGCATGAGAATCTTTCGTTAGTTTTTCGTACTACCGAACTATTTTTTTTCATATTGCAAAATTTATAGAGAGGTACATCAGTAGAATCTCAGTCTTCCTCTAAATTTCTATCGAGATTTTCAGTGAGCAAATGAAGAAATTTTGTTTTCTCATTTTTGCGATTTTTTATTTCAGAGATCGTTTTATAGAAGTTACCAAGGTCAATGTTCAAACTTTTCTCTACGGACTTTACAATTTCACTGAGTTCAATATTTCCGCCGTTAAATGAATGAGTAAGATGAAGCGAATACAGCAGTTCGACTAGTGAAGATTTGGAAGCAGTCCAGGTCAGCTGATCTCTCTTCATGCTTAAGTTTTCTGCTATGCGATCATCCAATCCCTCGATTTTTTTGAGGAGAAATACTTCAAGTCGATCATTTGCTATTATTTGTGATATCAGATGATCATGAGAAGTTCTAAACTTTTCATCGAGATCATACAATGCGGATTCAATTTTGGTTTTGACATCAAATTGATTTCTGACAAAATATTTAAAATCCAAGTATGCAGCTCGTCTTCGGTAATATTCATAAAATTCTCTGTTATGCTCATAAAAGTTTTTCAGAGACAAAATCTCATAATCGTAGTAATCCTTTAGCACGATTTTACCTGCATTAGGCTTTGCTACTTCAATCAAAAGCAATCTGGTGTGATAGATAAATTGAGAAATAAATAACGGTTTTATCTCCCTAAAGAAGTACACTTCGTCCGCCAGACTGCTGAATTTATAACTTACTGCTTTAGATTTCAATTTTCTAACTACCTCATCAATTTCGATAAGAGATCGCTCATGCATCGCAATTGGATCTGTTTTATAACTGAATTCCAATTCTATTAACACTTTTTGAAGGTCTGAATAAAGGTCATCACACTCGCTGAAAAACAATTTTGCATCCATATGTCTGAAATATGATCCAAATTAGAAATAAATTTGGTACACTGATCAGTAGCAGATGAAAAATATTTAATTTTCATTGGTATTGGATCCTTCCTTACACTGCAGGATAAAGTCGTTAGGAGAAACACCTTTTATTTCTGTAAATATTTTAGAAAAATTAGAACGATTGGTAAAACCACATTCAGAGGCAAGTGTCTCAACCGAATAACTGCGCCATACTTTGCTTTCAGCAATCATTTTGGCCGCATATTCTATTCGTAATGTATTTAAGTAAGTATTAAAATTATTTCCTTTATACTCGTTAATGATTGCCGAAAGATAGGTTGTGTTGGTTTTGAACTTTTTTGCTAATTTGTTAAGGGTGAATCCTTTTTCCAGAAAAAAATGACGATCTTCCATGGACTGCAGCTTGGCTAAAATATGCTGAACAAGCTTCTCAGGCAATTTAGGATGTACCTTCTCAGGTAGAATACCCTCATCAATTATTTCGAAAATTATTTCGCTGACATTTTCATTGGCCCCATCTGTTGTGAGAAAATCTCTATTCTTTTTTCTTTTCAGATAAATTATGCAGAAAATCATCATCACAGAAAATAATACAAATCCGACCGTTATATATCCATAAAAAATAGATTTTTCGAGTTTTTCTTTTGATTCGATTAGATCCTTGGTATCAAATTCTTTGAAGATTTTCCCTGCGAGGTTTTTAAAATCTGATGCAATAATTTTGTCAACCTTAAGAAGCTGATTCGTGTAATAAAGCTCCATTCTAACGTTACTGTCTGCTCTACTTTTTGCAATCAGAATTTCATATGCCGGTCTCACCTCAGGCAACACAAACGCATGAGCAACAAAAATTGAATCAATCCTCTGAAAATTTCGGTAAGCCTGCTCAGAATTATTAATTTTCAGTAAGCTTTTTCCTTTATAAAAATAAATGAGTGAAGCCGAAGCAAAATCATTTTTCTTTTCAATACCAGAAAGCGCATTTCTAAAACTTGCGATGGCCTCATCATATTTTCCCTGATGGTATTCAACAACCCCTTTAGTTTTAAATAAATAACTCCTTTCCAGATAGAAATTAAGATCGCCTTCCACTTCTGAAAGTCCGCTGCTTATCTTTTCGCCTGCTTCATCATACCTTTTTAATTCATTTAAGCAAATAATACTCTGGTGCAAGCTGTTCAGATAACCTTTCTTTAAATTGTATTTTTCAGTTGGATAAGCAGTATGTTGTTTCCCGCCGTAAAACTGTATACATTTCTCAAAAATTTCCAAAGATTGTGTATAATAGCCAAGATATCTTTTTACGACTCCTATATGATACAAATTTTTGAAATGAAGATATTCATCCTCTGAATGCTCCAAAAATTTCCAGGCTTTGAGATACTCATCCAGTGCAGGTGAAAATTTTTTATAATTGAAATAATACACCGTTCCTTTGGTAAGATATGCGCTTCCTAAAATATCAGTATCGTCCGTTTTCTTTGCAGAAACAATGGCGCTGTCTGCGTAAGCAATTTTATCATTTTTAGAAAAACTGACTGTGTCCCTGTAAGCTTGCGTCAATTCCCTGTAATTATTTTCTTTTTTTGCTTTCGCTATGTAGAGATTAAGAAATTTAAATGCACGCTCATCATTTTCCTCAAAATTATCGTATTGAAGTCTGTAATCAGAAAAACCTTGTCCATTACATAAAAGACTACAAAAAGTAAAAATAAACAAAAGAATCTTTAACATATTAAGACTTATTACAGAGAGTGGTTGAATAATTTGGTGTATGAATCAAAATTACACAAATTGAATGTAAAGCAAAATATTTTACAGAACGACGATTTTACACAGATAACAAAAAACCACCAATGTATTAATTTACAAACTCTTACACCTATAAAACCCTTGACTTGATTTATAAATTGTCTACAAAAACTTTATAAATCAGGTCAGCATTGGCTTTCATTGACGTCATTTGGCTACTAAATTCGCTTCAGAATTCTACTACAACCGGCCGGGATTTCAAACCATTAAATCCCAACATTATGAAAGTTTACAAAATAATTTTAATCATGGTAAGTACAACAATATGCATTATTTCCATCTCCTGTATGGACAGAGATTCTTACATGGCCAATGAAGCTGATCTCCCGTTTGAAAAATCCAGCTTAGTGCTGAAAAGAGATTCTGCAGATAGTAAAGAAATCATTATTCAGGATCCTCCTCCAAAAGACCGTGATAACTGGAGAGCTCAGCCATCATCTTCTAAATGAGAATCTATGGCAAAGACAGTTGAATCAGGAAAATTGTGCCCCAATAGTGGCATTTGGAAAGTGATGGGAAAATTAACAACAACAGTTCCCATAGCGTCAGGTACCCTGATGCCAGAATACTGCGAAAAAAAAGTACGTTGGATTTTACTTTATTCATGCTGAAGAAATGAAAAATTTACTAAAATATCTACCTAAGGCCACTGCCTGTTTTTTTATTCTCTTATTTGTCTATGCTGCAATCAGCAAGACATTGGATTTTGAAAATTTTCAGGTTCAGCTTGCTCAATCCCCATTAGTAAGTGCTTATGCGGGTTTCATATCGTACAGCGTTATTATCACAGAACTCCTTATTGCGGTTTTACTGATCAATCAAAGGCTGCGGACGATTGGCCTTTATTTATCATTGGGTATGATGGTTTCATTTAGCATATACATTTATTTAATTTTAAATTACAGTGATTTTATACCCTGTTCGTGCGGTGGAATTCTGGAAAAAATGTCATGGAGCCAGCATTTGATTTTTAACTTAGGTTGTGTGATCTTATGCATCATTTCCCTGTACATCAACAGCGGTCTTGCAAACCACAACAAAAAAGCAATCAGTATAAAAATAGGATTAATAACAGTCTTTTCATCCGGAATCGTGATCTTTCTTTTTCTGACCTCTGAGCACATCATCAAAAAAGAAAATAATTTTATCCGAAGGTTTCCGCACCATGTTATTAGGGAAGATCTCAGTTATGATTTGAAGGTCAACTCGTATTACTTTGCAGGAGCAGTGGATGACACTGTTTATTTGGGAAATACTACATCACCATTTTTACTTACAAAGATCGATGAAGAGTTGAGTACGACCACAACAACATACATCAATCCCAATAAGAAACTTAAATACAGCGCACCCAAAATCAGTATCAGCGGTCAGTCGTTTTATTTGTCGGATGGTCACGTTCCTGTTATTTTTAAAGGATTTATTCATGATCCAAAAGGTGATGCACATCAGATCACTTCCGACAGTCCTTTTTTTGACCAAATAAAAATTATTGATTCTTCGACAATACTTATCAGATCCCAAAGTAGCATTAATAATGAAAATATTTTGGGATTAATAAAGCTAGATTCTCCGGCTAACATCATATTAAAGGATGATGCACTCGAAAAACAAACAGACGGTATTTTTGATACGGACGGACAAATTCTGTATGACGGTAATGAAAAGAGTATCTATTACTTCTACTATTACAAAAATGAGATCTTAAAATTTGATACTGAATTAAAGAGGACAGGTACGCAAAAAACTATTGCTCAAAATACTTCTCACACTCCCGAAATCCACACCCTAAAGGATGGTGCCAAGAAAATTGGAGTTCCCTCCCTCCCAAGCAATCAAAATATGATAGCCTACAATGGATTTGTGTTGACACAGTCTAATTTGATGGGAAAATTTGAGCAGGCATCGCAATGGCGCAAAAACGATATTATCGACGTCTACGACCTTCGAAAGAATGAATATTGGGGCAGTTTCTACTTACCCAATCCAAAGAAAGAAAAACTACATCAGATGTTGATTCATAAAAATCACCTGTATGTTTTGATAGGAAAAAAAATTGTGAAGTACCGTATTGCGCAGACGTTACTGGATCAATTTAATCAGGGGAAGCCGAAAACCTGAACTTAGAGTAGGCAACCATCATAAATATTTCACACAATGAAAATTTTAAAAACATCATTGCTGCCAGTAGTCCTTTTATTCATAGGAGCTGGAAGCGCTTTTGCCACTAATCTGTCAAAAGAAGGAAAGAGAGCACCTGTACAAGGGCACGTTATCAGAGATGACCAGCCACAGCCTTGTCAAGATGCAAACATTGAATGTCAGGATCAAGGTTCGGTTATTTGTACCGTTAACTTGGGTATGGGATCAGAACCCGTATTTGAAAAGGTCGGTACTTCGTGCGGGAACAACCTGTATTTTAACTAGACCTTTAACCACTTAACAAGAAGGGATGCATGTTTTGCATCCCTTTATTGTTTAAAAAATATCTACCGCTCCTCATACATTTTGTCAATCCAGTCGGTTTTCATTCCTTTTAAATGATAATCGATCCATTCACTAACTCGAGTAAAAATATCAAGTTTCGAATTAAGTTTCTGAAATCCATGAGCTTCATCCGGATAGAATAGAGCAATGACTTTTTTGTCATTTCTTTTTAGACCCAAATAAAATTCCATGGTCTGTTCCCAATAAATATTCTGATCTTTCATGCCTGCCCAAAGTAAGATCGGAGCATTCACCTTATCTGCATGGTAAACAGGACTGTTACTTATATAAAGATCTTGATTATTCTTGAAAGGTTTATTCATTCTATATTGTCCGTTTTCGAACTGGTAGTAAAACGGTCTTAAAAAATTGTAATTAAAAGAAAAGTAAGATCTTACCAGGTCACTGTTAGCACCTCCTGCTAAGTAGGTTTTAAAAAATTTTGACTGTGTCGCAATGAAGTTGGTCTCATAGCCTCCATGCGAAAAACCAATAAGGGCAACATTAGCAAAATCTATGGCTGAGTTCATTTTTATTGCTTCAATTGCACTTTCAACACAGTCCAGCGCGGACCATCCAGTGCCTTTATCACTATATACAATATCAGGCATAAAAACAATGTAACCTCTTTCAAGATAGTAACGGATATTGAATGCATCAGTAGAACCTGCAAAACCATCTAATAAAAATTGATTACGATATTTACTTTGTTTCTCGTAAATATTAACGATCATTGGATACTTAGTGCCTTTCTTAAACTTCGTTGGATAAATCAATATTCCATTTAATTCCTTTCCCTGGCTGTTTCGATAATTGATAATATCAAACTTAGTGTTTCGTGATACTTCATCTGCCAAATTACTGTCATAAATAATTTTTGATGAATCCTTCGAAATGTTTTTCACTCTTAACTGTGCCGGCAAATTAATGTTTTCTACGGTGTAAATAAGTTGATTGATTTGTTGATTCCATTTGACCGATGTAATTCGCTCAGGTATTTTTCGTTCAACATAATGTTTTTTATTTTTACGTATAATTGCAAGGCTCGATGAGAAATCCTTAGAATTAACAAGTTGTACAACCAATGGCTGGCGGAGGTCAACAATTGATTTCTGAAAGTGTATGTTTCCGCCCAAATTAACTGTAACAGCATTTTTAATTTCAGCGTCAAATTCTTTATCTAAAGCTATATCCAAAAAATGATCTTCAGCGATATTATATATCTTCAAACTGCCCTTCGCTTCAAATACAATATACTTTGAGTCCGTTGAGAACATGGCAGCATCTGCATCGACTGGATGAATCACTTTTTTTTTGAGATCCTTGATAGAATATAATTCCCATTGGCCATCCTTCTTGGCTAATAAGAATTGTCCTTTTTGATCAGCATATATCCAATTTCCTAAATCGCCCAGAAAATCATAATCCCCGTTTTTAAGATTATAGCGATACACGGAGTATGGTATGTTTCGATTGATGTAATTTTCGTATTTAAATTCATCTAAGCAGACCAAAAACTGATTATTTCCCAGTGCAAAATATTTAGTACATTTATTACTATTAAGCTCAGTTACAGAGTTATCACCGGGATGCCATACAATATCTTTCTGAAGTTTGGTTTTGTCATAAAATTTTGTCCTTAGATCCCTTGCATTACCATACCATGTATCTACAACCTCCTTATCCAAACGTTCGTTCGGTATTGTTGTCTTCATTAATATTTTATCTGAATTATCGACAAAATATGTTTCTAATTGCAGCACATCATATTTCCAGCTGTCTGATAATCTAGTTGTCTTTTGAGAACGTTTGTCAAAATAGACGATATTATTTTTTTTATCAGGCATGGCGTCCCTGAAGATAACACCAGAGTTATTGCTATCAAAAATAAAATTTATGGGATTTTTATTATTAAACAAAAAATTCCGCTTGAGATGATCATATTGTTCAACGACAAATTCATTTCCAGAGTTCGAAACAATCAGCACACTATTATCTACAACTTTGAAATATTGTGCATTTAAAAATTTTTCAATCACCTTTCCTTTTTCGTCGATAATAAGCACGCTCGATTCCTTTGCCGTCTTTTTACTCAACACAAAAATCCTTTCCATTTCAAGATATTGCCATTGTGTGATATCCTTCCAAGATTCAGAAGTTTTTAACGATACATCATAACTTATAATTTCGTTTTTCTTCTGATAAAATAAATTATTGTTTGAAGTAAAATAGAAATTTCTTACCGGCCCTTCCTCCCAGATTACCGCATTCCGATGGGTCGCATCAAGGAGAACGAGCGTATCACTATTTTTTTCATAGACCTTTTTAAAAGCCGCATATTTCCCATTCGCCGACCTCTGCTGAAACATAATCTGGTACAGCTTGTTTTTAAAATTTTCCGGTGTTTCATTAACAACTGATTGAGCATTGAACGCATTTAAAGAACAGACGATAAAAAATAAGGCAAAGACTTTTTTGATATTAATAACCATTGTTCTGAGGATTTAGATTGGGATTGAGGATCAGTTCATTCTGCGGCAGTGGCCAAAGCTGATGATACGCTTGCCAACTGGGCTTTACCATCGCTAAAGATGCTAATGAATTATTTCTTTTGAGGTCAAAGAAACGAAGCCCCTGTTCTGCAAAAAACTCCCTTCTTTTCTCCTTCAGCAATTCAGTGATAAAGGCTTGCGGTGTCAACGTGTTTGAAAAAGCTGACACCCCTGATCTGTTTCTAATTGAATTAACGTAAGTTACCGCTTCGGATACTTTATTTTGTTTAGCCAGTGCTTCACCTAAAACAAAATATACCTCTTCAATACGCATCACAACAGAGTACTCATCAGCATTGGTTACAAAATTCCTGTATTTATCATTTCTGTAAAAAGTAATGCCTCCTGCAGATAACGGCGTTGTCCACTTCTGCTTCCTAAGATCAGTACTTTCAAACGAATTCATCAAATTTGAAGACAGTGCATACGCAATAGGTGGTGCAGAAGAAAAAAAGTAAATTCCTGTTTCCGGCACTGACTGATTGGCGTTAATCGGTTTCAGCTGCCACATAATATTGGTACTGCTTTTTTTAAAAACTTTGGTCACATCCTGCTGGATGGTATATAAGGGACTAGCCAGAATATTCTTGCACACCACTTCAGCCTC
>Ga0308158_10003748_pt1 | contig 13158 bp, 10 predicted proteins | sample PhyBR2_FD_201038 | JGI IMG/M metagenome (GOLD analysis project Ga0308158, IMG submission 201038) | Phyllosphere microbial communities from UC Gill Tract Community Farm, Albany, California, United States - DLSLB.R2 | ecosystem: Host-associated > Plants > Phyllosphere > Unclassified | place: USA... | reverse complement strand
GAACAAGATGCAAAAGCGAGCTGAGTTGTATCGCGGTAAAGCGAAAACCGTATACAGCACCGATAACCCGGATCTGCTGATACTCGAATTCCGCAACGATACGTCAGCAGGTGATGGCGCCCGAATTGAGCAGTTTGATCGCAAGGGAATGGTTAACAACAAATTTAACCACTTCATCATGACCAAATTGCAGGAAGCGGGTATCCCGACCCAGATGGAAGCGCTGCTGTCCGATACCGAAGCGCTGGTGAAGAAGCTGGAGATGGTGCCGGTAGAGTGCGTGGTACGTAACCGCGCAGCAGGCTCGCTGGTAAAACGTCTGGGCGTGGAAGAGGGTATTGTGCTCAATCCACCGCTGTTTGATCTTTTCCTCAAAGATGATGAAAAGCATGACCCGATGGTCAACGAATCCTACTGCGAAACTTTTGGCTGGGTCAGCAAGCAGAACCTGGCACGGATGCAGGAACTGACCTTTAAAGCCAACGAGGTGCTGAGCAAATTGTTCGACGATGCAGGTCTGATTCTGGTCGACTTCAAACTGGAATTTGGTCTGTTCAATGGCGAAGTCACACTGGGCGATGAGTTTTCACCAGACGGTGCACGCCTGTGGGACAAAGAGACGCTGGATAAAATGGACAAAGACCGTTTCCGCCAGAGCCTCGGCGGCGTGGTCGAAGCCTATGAAGCCGTGGCGCAGCGACTGGGTGTAAAACTCGACTGAGTTTGTCTTTAGCGCACCCGGAAAGCAGAAAGAAAAAGGAGAGCCCCGGCTCTCCTTTTTTCATTTTGGTGTAAAGCTGGTGATTGCTCCCTCACACAACTAAAATCATGCCATCTGAAAAAATGACTGAGGGAATACAGCATGCGCTGGCAAGGGCGTCGCGAAAGCGACAATGTAGAGGACCGTCGCGATCAATCGTCCGGTTTAGGCGGCGGAGGCCGTCAGATTCGTCTGCCGCGCGGTAAAGGCGGTATCGTGCTGCTGATCGTGGTAGCTATCGCCGGTTATTACGGTTATGACCTGACCGCACTGCTGACCGGTGGCGAGGTCGCACCGACCAGTCAGCAGCAACAGCGCAGCGTCAGCGCCAATGATGACGAGGCCGCCAAATTCACTAAGGTGATTCTGGCGACCACGGAAGATACCTGGGGTAAATTGTTCAAACAGATGAACAAACAATATGTCCCACCGAAGCTGGTGATGTATCGCGGCGCAACCCGCACCGGCTGCGGTACCGGACAGTCTGTGATGGGACCGTTCTACTGTCCTGCCGACCAGACCGTCTACATCGACCTCTCTTTTTATGACGAGATGAAAACCAAACTCGGCGCGGACGGTGACTTTGCCCAGGGCTACGTTGTCGCGCATGAAGTGGGCCACCATGTGCAGAAACTGCTGGGCATTGAACCGAAAGTGCGTGAAATGCAGCAGGGCGCGAGCCAGACGCAGGTCAATCAGCTTTCTGTGAAAATGGAACTGCAGGCAGACTGTTTTGCCGGTGTCTGGGGACACTATATGCAGCAGGAGAACATCCTTGAAGCCGGCGATCTGCAGGAAGCACTGAACGCCGCTGAGGCGATTGGTGATGACCGCCTGCAGCAGAAAGGCCAGGGCCGCGTGGTGCCGGACAGCTTTACCCACGGGACTTCTGAGCAGCGCTACACCTGGTTCAAGCGCGGATTCGATGGTGGCGATCCAGGACAGTGCAATACCTTCGCCAGCAACTGATGATCCCAACGCAGGTTATGCAGCAGGCCGGTGTGCGTCGTCTGGCAGTCATCAGCGGCGACCCGGCCTGGTGCGTGGATCGCGCTGCGGAATGGCGTGAAGCGTTGCCGGGTGACTGGCTGACGCTAAGCGCGGAGCCACTCTTCTCTGCTTCCTCTGAAGAGCCACTCCTGCATAAAACGCCAGGCGCGGTTCGCACGCTGCTTGGCCGTGAATTTCGTCATGCGATATTCGATGCCCGTCAGGGCTTTCATGCTGAGGCTTTCGCTGCGCTGGCTGGCACGCTGACCGCTGGTAGCTGGCTGCTGCTACTGGTACCGCCCTGGGAACAGTGGTCGCAACAGCCTGACACCGACAGCCTGCGCTGGGCGGATGTCGCTGAACCCATCCCAACACCTCATTTTGTTCACCACCTGCAACAGCTGATCCTGGCGGATGATCAGGTGCTACTGGCGCGGCAGCATCTGCCTTGCCGTTTTCCGGTGCAGCCCGACTGGCCGCAGTGGCATTGTCAGGCACCGCAACAGCAGCAGGCGATACTCAATCAGCTGATGACGCTGCCATCGGGTGTCGCCGTGCTGACCGCCGCCCGTGGACGGGGTAAATCGGCGCTGGCGGGGATGCTGGCACGATTGAATGGCCGATGTCTGGTCACCGCGCCGGCGAAAGCCTCAACGGAGGTGCTGGCCACCTTTGCTGGCGAGCGCTTTCATTTTATGGCGCCTGATGCGCTGCTGGCGCTGGAGACGTCACCCCAGGCGGACTGGCTGATTGTGGATGAAGCCGCGGCAATCCCGGCACCGCTGCTACGGGCGCTGGTCAGCCGCTATTCCCGCGTGTTACTCACCACCACTGTGCAGGGTTACGAAGGCAGCGGACGCGGCTTTATCCTTAAATTCTGCGCTGGCCTTACGGATGCACACTATTTCACGCTGGATGAGCCGCTGCGCTGGTCGCGTTTCGATCCGCTGGAGCAGTGGCTGAATCAGGCGCTGCTGTTTGACGATGCCAGCGCTGCTGCCCCCGATTCTCCCGTAACGCCGCATCGGGTTGAACGTCACGATTTCAGCACGCTGGAGGCTGCCTATCGTCTGCTGACCAGCGCGCACTACCGCACTTCGCCGCTTGATCTGCGCCGCCTGCTGGATGCGCCAGGTATGACGTTGTGGCGGGCGGGAGAGGCACCCGCGTTACAGGGCGCGCTCTGGCTGGTGGAGGAGGGCGATCTTGAACCTGATCTGGCGCAGGCGGTCTGGGCGGGCACCCGGCGACCGCGCGGAAATCTGGTGGCACAGTCACTGGCAGCCCATGCCGGTCTGGCTGAAGCGGCAACCCTGCGCTCGCTACGGATTAGCCGCATAGCCGTGGCGGCAGAGAGCCGTCGCCAGGGAACCGGCCAGCAGCTTGTTGCGGCAGCGGCCAGTGCGGCTGCCGAACACGACTATCTCTCCGTCAGCTTCGGCTACACTGAATCACTCTGGGCGTTCTGGCACGCCTGTGGCTTTACCCTGGTACGCATTGGCAGTCAGCGTGAAGCCAGCAGCGGCTGCTATGCGGCGATGGCTATCCTGCCCTGTTCTGCTGCGGGCAAGGTATTAGCGCGCCGGGCGGCAGCACAGCTGGCACGTGACTGGCCGCTATTGCGCCAGCATATTGCGCTGGACCTGCAGTTTGATAAAGCCACAGACGACGGATTGACCGCGCAGGATATTCATCTGGCCGTTGGTTTTGCCTGGGCGCAGCGGCCTCTGGAGGCGAGCCTTCCGGTATTGCAGCGTCTGGCACAAGCCAGCATCGCGCCCGCCCCGTTGCTGGCCGCAGCCGTTGCCGCACCCGATGCGCTAAGCGAGCTGGCCCGGCAGGCAGGCGTGAGCGGCCGCAAAGCGCTGATAGCGAAGCTGCGTCAGCAGGCGGCAACGGCACTCGAAAGCCTGGGTGTTGCTGCGGACTCGCTGCATCGTCCGGTGAAATAATTCGACCATCTGCCTCAAATTATCCTCATATCATTTTGCTCCACGCGGCGTAGAGTAAACACAGGAGGTCAACATGACACTGAAATATGTAATCGTTCAACAGCCTGCCACCACAGCGCAGCTGTTGCTGCTCTATCACGGCGTTGGCGATAATCCTGACTCAATGGGTGAGATTGGCAACTGGTTTGCCCGCACGTTTCCTGACGCGCTGGTGGTGTCCGTCGGTTCGCCGGGCACGGTTCGTCAGTGGTTTGGCGAAACCGATCTGCACGATCAGACGGTGCAGCAGCGGGTGGATGCGGCGATGCCGCAGTTTGTTGAGTCTGTGCGCCACTGGCAAAAAAAGAGCGGCGTGCGGCCCGAAGCGACAGCGCTAATCGGCTTTTCGCAGGGCGGTAGTATGGTGCTGGAAGGGGTTAAAGCGTATCCGAATCTGGCGGGCCGCGCAGTGGTGTTCAGCGGCCGGTTTATTACCCTGCCAGAGAAGGCCAGTACCCGCACCACGATTCACCTGATCCACGGGGATTATGATGAGCAGATCCCGCTGCACCATGCTCAGCAGGCGGAGCAGCGGCTGACCGCCTGCGGTGGCGACGTCACGTTGGATATCGTTGACGATCTGGCGCATGCCATCGATCACCGCAGCATGCAACTGGCGCTGAATCATCTGCGTTATACGGTGCCGAAACGCTATTTTGATGAGGCGTTAAGCGGCGCAAAACCCGGTGACGATGACGTTATTATGATGATGTAAAAAAGCCCCTGCATTGCAGGGGCTTTTTCATTTACTTCTTCTTCGGCCAGTTGTCGTCGTCATCCCATTTATCATTGAAATCACGATGCGGCGGCAGGTCCGGTTTGTTATCCATAAATTTTTTGTGATCGATGCGTTTCAGATCTTTATAAACGTTCATCAGCACGCCAACCATCAGCAGGATCACCAGGATCCACCAGTAATCTTTAATAAATTCCATTTGCTGCTCCTTAAAACCGCCGTCAGGCGATCAGTTGTTCCATGATGCGTTGGTACATCCGGCTCAGCATCTGCAGGTCAGAGGCTTTCACACACTCATTGATTTTATGAATGGTGGCATTCACCGGCCCCAGTTCCACCACCTGCGCGCCCATCCGGGCAATAAAGCGGCCATCGGAGGTTCCGCCTGTGGTCAGCAGCTGCGGCTTAATTTCATTATAGTGCGCTACAGCTTTCACGACGGCATCAACCAGCTTACCACGCGTGGTCAGGAAGGGCTGACCAGAGAGTTTCCACTCAATGGTGTAACGCAGCTGGTGACGATCCAGCAGGTCTGCGACCCGCTGGCGAATCATCTCATCGGTCAGTTCGGTGCTGAAGCGGAAATTAAACTGCACAAACAGTTCACCAGGTATCACGTTGTTGCTGCCGGTGCCCGCCTGGACGTTGGCAATCTGCATGCTGGTGGCCGGGAAGAACTCATTCCCCTGATCCCACTCTGTCGCGACCAGCTCAGTCAGCGCAGGCATCGCCCGGTGAACCGGGTTATCCGCCAGATGCGGATAGGCGACGTGGCCCTGCACGCCATGTACCGTCAGATTGGCGGTAATTGAGCCACGGCGGCCATTTTTCACCACGTCACCGACCACCTCGGTGCTGGACGGCTCGCCGACCAGGCAATAGTCGAGCCGTTCCCGGCGCGCCATCAGTCGTTCAACCACTTTAACCGTACCGTTGGCACCGCTGGCCTCTTCATCAGAGGTAATCATAAAGGCGAGCCTCCCTCTGTGATTGGGACGCACCGCAACAAAACGTTCGGCCGCCACCACCATGGCCGCCAGCGAGCCTTTCATATCCGCCGCACCGCGGCCAAACAGCATGCCATCGCGGATGGTCGGTTCAAATGGCGGATTAATCCAGCGACTGGCATCACCAGGTGGCACTACATCGGTGTGACCAGCAAACGCCAGCGTTTCACCTTCGCCACGGGTGGCCCAGAAATTCAGGGTGTCGTCGATGTTCATCGTTTCAATCTTAAAGCCAATAGCTTCAAGACGGGCGATCAGCAGAGCCTGACATCCGGCATCATCGGGACTGAGAGAGGGGCGACGTATAAGCTGCTGCGTCAGCTCAATGACCGGGCAAAACATATTATGACTTCTCCTGGATAGCATTCTGATAGGTGGCTTCGCTGAAACCGGCGAGCAGGGAGCCATCCGGGGTGCGCAACAGTGGACGCTTAATCATGGCGGGATGCGCCAGCATCAACGCTTTGGCGCTGCTGGCATCGGTCACCGCTTCACGGTCAGCATCGGGCAGTTTACGCCATGTGGTGCCGCGGGTGTTAAGCAGGGCTTCATAGCCCAGCGCATCGATAAACGTCTGCAACAGGTCATCGCTCAGGCCATCGGCACGGTAGTCGTGAAAGTGATACTCAACGCCTGCGTCTGTTAAAAAGCGCCGGGCTTTTTTTATGGTGTCGCAATTTTTTATCCCGAACATCACCCACTGCGTGCTCATTGCCCGATCCTTATTGTCCTGTGAGAAGAGAAAGCTGAAAAAAGCAGCCAAAGCGCGAGTTTAGCATAGTGTGATCCGTTGCGGCATCTGTGCGGGCGCGGTAATCGTCCTCGATATCCTGAACGGCGTGTCACTGTTTCGTACCAGGTAAACGTTATCAATTTCGCAGTGAATTATTACCCTGATCATCAATGGATGCTTAAGAATTTCGCCATGCTGATAAAATAGTCTACCGCTGGGCTTATAAAAAATTATTTCTAATGGTGTTAATGGGTTGCTGAAATGTGCGTCAGCTTCCAGAATCAGCAACATTCATGTTTTTGTGAGGCTTGCCGATAGATATAACAGGTGTAAACGTATTCACCTGATTAAAAAAAGAGCGTAGTATTGCCAGCACAATAAGAGAGGGCATTATGATTGACACCGAAATGGGAACCTGGAAAGAATTTATCGAAGCGATGTTACGTAACAAGTAATACGCTAAGAGAAAAGCAGGACAATCCCGCTTGCTGGAATTCTTAACACACATAAATAAGGTGGTCACTGAAATCAGTGGCCGCTTTTTATTTGTCTCTAGTCGAGCGGCTTCTCTTTAAGCGGGAAGCGACGGCGGACCAGCACAAAGAACAGAGGCACAAAAAAGATCGCCAGCAGCGTGGCGGAGATCATTCCGCCCATCACACCGGTGCCCACCGCGTGCTGACTGCCGGAACCTGCGCCGCTGCTGATTGCCATCGGCAGAACCCCGAAGATAAAGGCCAGCGAGGTCATCAGAATCGGCCGCAGACGCTGACGCGAAGCCGCCAGCGTTGACTCCACCAGCTCGCGTCCCCGGCTGTTAATCTCGTTAGCAAATTCCACAATCAGGATGGCGTTTTTGGCCGACAGACCGACCACCGTCAGCAGGCCAACCTGGAAGTAGACATCATTTTCCAGCCCGCGCATCCAGGTCGCAATCAGCGCGCCCACCACGCCGAGCGGCACCACCAGCATCACCGAGAACGGGATCGACCAGCTCTCATACAGCGCGGCCAGACAGAGGAACACCACCAGCAGCGAAATCGCATAGAGCGCCGGTGCCTGCGAACCGGAGAGCCGCTCCTGATAAGAAGCACCGGTCCACTGGAACCCGACGCCCAGCGGCAGGGCATTCACCAGCTTTTCCATCTCATCCATCGCCGTGCCGCTGCTGACGCCATTGGCCGCTTCGCCAACAATCTCCAGCGATGAATAGCCGTTATAGCGTTCTAGACGGGGCGAACCGGTTTCCCAGCGGCTGGTGGCAAAGGCGGAGAAGGGCACCATTTTGCCGCTGCTGTTGCGCACATACCATTTGTTGACGTCGTCTGGCAGCATGCGGAATTCGGCGGCGGCCTGCACATAGACCTTTTTCACCCGACCACGATCCAGGAAGTCGTTCACATAGGTGGAGCCCCAGGCCGTGGTCAGGGTGTCGTTGATGGTATCCAGCGATACGCCCAGCGCCTGGGCTTTGCGTGCATCCACATCGATCTGCAGTTGCGGGCTGTCATCCAGTCCGTTGTGTCGTACCCGTGATAGTGACTTATCGTTGCCCGCCATCTCCAGCAGCCTGTCGCGCATTGCCATCAGTTGGGTATGCCCGATACCGGCGTGATCCTGCAGTTCCATGTCAAAGCCGGAGCTGCTGCCCATACCGGTGATGGCAGGCGGACTGCTGGCAATCACCCGGCCCTCTGTAATCTTCTGAAATGCTTTCGTTGCGCGATCGATAATCGCGAACGAGGTGCGATCGGAACCGGGCCGCGCTTCCCAGTCTTTCAGCCGCACAAACAGACGTGCCACGTTCTGGCCATTGCCGCCCGGACCTGCGCCGATGGTGGAGAAAACCGACAGCACGTTGGCCTTCTCCTCGGTGAGATAATAATTTTCGACTTTCGCGACTACGCTGGCTGTCTGCTCAAGCGTTGCACCTGCCGGAAGCTGAACCTGCGTCAGAAATACACCGCGATCTTCCTGCGGCAGAAATGACGTCGGCAGACGCAGAAACAGGAACGCCATCAGACCGATAATACCGAGATAGAGCAGCAGCCATCGACCTCCCGTCCGCAGGATGCCCGCGACGCCACGCTCGTAGCGGTCAGCGTTATGATTAAAGTGACGGTTGAACCAGCCGAAGAAGCCGCGCCGCTCATGCTCCTCGCCTGTTTTCGCCGGTTTTAGCAGCGTGGCACACAGTGCCGGCGTCAGGATCATCGCCACCAGCACTGACAGCACCATCGCCGAGACAATGGTGATGGAGAACTGACGGTAAATGGCGCCGACGGTACCGCCGAAAAATGCCATCGGCACAAACACCGCGGAGAGTACCAGCGCAATACCCACCAGCGCGCCCTGAATCTGGCCCATCGATTTTCGCGTCGCGGCGCGTGGCGAGAGCCCTTCTTCATGCATGATGCGTTCGACGTTTTCCACCACTACGATGGCATCATCCACCAGCAGGCCTATCGCCAGCACCATGGCAAACATGGTCAGGGTATTGATGCTGAACCCAAAGGCATAGAGCACGCTGAAGGTGCCGAACAGTACCACCGGCACGGCGATGGTCGGAATCAGGGTGGCGCGGAAGTTCTGCATAAACAGATACATCACGCCAAACACCAGCACGATCGCCTCCAGCAGCGTCTTCACCACATCGGTGATCGACGCTTTAACGAACGGTGAGGTTTCATAGGCGATTTTCGCTTCCAGGCCGTGCGGGAAGTAGTGCGACAGTTCTTCAATGCGCGCCCGCACCAGCTTGTCGGTGTTCATCTCATTGGCACCGGAGGCGAGCTTCACACCCAGACCTGACGCGGGCTGGCCGTTGTACCGGCTCAGATAATCATACTTCTCTGCCCCCAGCGCCACGGTGGCGACATCGCCCAGCGTCACCACAGAACCATCAGGATTGTTCTTCAGGGTAATGGCCCGGAACTGCTCAGGGGTCTGCAGCATCGACTGGGCGTTAACCGTGGCATTCAGCGCCTGTTTCTGCACCGATGGCAGGCCACCGACCTGACCCACAGCAACCTGGGTATTCTGCGACTGGATCGCACTAACGACATCGTCGGTAGTCAGCGCGTAAGCGATCAGTTTGTTGGGATCGAGCCAGATGCGCATCGCATATTGCGAACCGTAAGCATCAACCTGGCCGACGCCATCAATACGGCTCAGCGGGTCCTGAATATTGCTGGCGACATAGTCTGAAATATCCTGCTTATCCATGCTGCCGTCGGTAGAGACGAAAGCCACCATCAGAATATTGCTGTCACCGGTCTTATTCACCGTCACGCCTTGAGACTGAACCGCCTGTGGCAATTTGCGCAGTGCGGACTGCAACTGGTTCTGAACCTGCTGGCGGGCTTCGTCGGGATTGGTCCCGGCTGTAAAGGTAAGGGTGATTTGCGCCTGACCGGTATTGCTGCTGTTCGAGGACATGTACATCAGATTATCGATGCCGGTCATGTTCTGCTCGATCACCTGAGTAACGGTGTTTTCCAGCGTTTCGGCGGATGCGCCGGGATAGTTAGCAGTAATACGCACATTGGGGGGAGCCAGATCGGGGTACTGCTCAACAGGCAGCGAAATAATCGAAAGTGTGCCACACAGGCACAGCAGAATCGCCAGCACCCAGGCAAAGATGGGGCGGTCGATAAAGAAATTCGACATTAAATCGACACTCCTCAGGACTTATTATTATCGGTCAGGCCCACCGGCAACGGGCGCACAGGCAGAAAAATCGGAGGGGCTTTGCCACGATTCTCCGCCGCCTTTCACTTTACGTGCGGCAGCGGGGGAAATCGTGGAGAAAATGAGGAGAAAATGTAAATTCGTTGGCTATTTGCGGCTTTCAAGCCACATCACGGTGGCGGCAACGCGCGAGCGGACATCCAGCTTACGCAGCAGGTTGCGGATATGCACTTTCACTGTCTCTTCTGAGATATGCAGAATGGCGGCGATCTCTTTGTTCGACAGGCCGCGTGCCACCTCCTGCAACACATCCCGCTCGCGATCAGTGAGCTGACGCAGGGGATCGGCGCTATGCTGACGATTGTCCAGATAACTGGCGACGCCCTCACTGAAGACTTTCTCGCCGCGCGATGCCTGCAGGATATGTCCCAGCAGGGTCTCCGGCTCGCTGTCTTTAAGCAGATAGCCATCGGCACCGGCATCTGCCATGGCGAAAATATCACTGCGGGCGTCGGAGACGGTTAACACCAGAATGCGTGAGCTGATCCCTTCGTGGCGCAGTGCCTTCAGCGTATCCAGTCCGGACATGCCTTTCATATTCAGGTCGAGCAGAATGATGTCAGGTTCCTGACGGCGGGCTTCCGCCAGCGCTTCGGTGCCGTTGCTGGCCTCGGCGATGACGTCCAGCCGGGGATCCAGCGCCAGCAGCTGACGTACGCCGCGCCGCATCAGCGGGTGATCATCCACTATCATCAATGTTAATGCCGACTGTTGCATATTTTCTCCGTTTTATCGGTTCAGATTGCGGTGGGGCAGAGCCTGGTGCTTGCTGGTGCTTCCCCGTGCCTGGAATAGCCTGCTGTCTGCTGCCGATAGAGTGTGTTAATTAATTGAATGGTAAATTACGCCAGCTGCCGTGTCGGTTGTGGTGGAAAGCGCAGCTCCACCCGGGTACCCCGTTGCTGTGCATGAATAGTCAGGTTGCCACTCAGGCGCTGGGCGCGTTCAGCCATAATGGTCAGGCCGTAATGACCCGGCGGTTCGTCGGTACTGTTGATGCCTGTGCCGTCATCCGTAATCGTCAGTAAGTGCTCACCTTGTTCACTGTGCTGATAATCTACGCGGATAACCTGCGCGCTGGCGTGACGAATCGCATTCAGCAGCGCCTCACGGGCGATCTGCAACACATGCACCTGCTGTTGCGCCTCCAGACTCTGCAGACCGGTCTGATAGGTAAACTGTATCTCTGCGCCACTCTTTTCCCGCAGTGAGGCGATCATCGCCTGCATCGCCGCCACCAGATCCGCCTGCTCAATGGTCAGACGGAAGGTGGTCAGCAGTTCACGCAGCTGGCGGTAGGCATCGGCCAGCGCCTGATCGAAGTCAGCGATAATGGCGTGGGCGGCGATGTCCTCTTTATCCACGGTGCGGCGTAACAGCGTCAGTTGAATGCGTAGAAAAGAGAGCGACTGCGCCAGTGAATCATGTAATTCCCGGGCGATAGTGGTGCGCTCTTCAATCAGCAGCATCTGTTGATACTGCTGCTGCGCCTGCCAGATCCAGAGCGCACGTCCCAGCATCGCCGCCAGACTGCGCATCATCTCATCCGGCCGGGAGGCGCCCGTCGTCTGCCAGCGTAGTTCACCCATCTGCTGCTCATCCTGCTGCAACGGCTGGCGTTGCCACTCCCCGGCTGCCTTTTCATCACCTGCATGGAACTGAAAATGGTCGCTGTCGAGCCGGATCGCCGTCAGCTTTTCGCGCGTCAGTACATTGCTCAGTACCGCTTCAAACAGCGCCGGATGCAGCGGGCTGGCGGTCAGCATCTGTGAGCTGTCATAAAGCAACGACAGCGTGCGATTTGCCTGGGTTAAATCTTCTGTTTTCTCGCGTACCGTGCTTTCCAGCAGCTGGTAGTGCGAATGCAGACGGGCCGCCATGCCGCTAAAGGCGTGCGACATCACGCGCAGCTCATTCTGCTGCTCAACGTGCAGCGGCGGAAAAGCAAAATTGCCGCTCTCGACGTAGCGACTGGCCGTGACCAGCGCGTTCAGTGGCCGCACGACCTTCAGTCGGGTAAAGCGAATGGTCATCAGCGCCAGCGCCACAATCGCAATGACACCCACCAGGCTGCTGACGGCAACCAGATGCATTTTCAGTTCGGTATAGCGTTGCAGACCCAGAACAAAGCGATCGATTTCACCGACGTAAATCGGCACCTGCTGCTGATACGCCACGGTATCGCCCTGTTGTAACTGCTGCTGCAGGGCAGGCCAGGCGGCGCGCAGCCGCTGGTAGCGAACGCTTACTTCGCGCGGTACCCAGGGCCGATCCAGTTTTTGCAGCACCGGCGCATCCAGCGTTTGCTGATAGCGCGCCAGATGATGCGCCAGGTTTTGCGGCTGACGGCTGGCATCCCAGGCCATGCGATAACTCTGCATGCGCAGTGAACCCGCCAGATTGATCGCCTCTGCGTCGCGCTGACTGCTAAGCAGCGTGACTAAGGCCAGGCCGGTCGTGAGCAGTGACAGCAGGACAATGGCGCTGAGCGCCTGGGCGATGCTTTGAGTAACTGAACGTTTTACGATCACATGAATGGCCCTGTTCTGAGTGCGGGAATTATAAGAGCGCAGTAACGTAACGCAAATGATCCCGCTCCTGTTTATCGCACAGGACGTAACACATCGCACACAAAATGACCGCGACTGACATTTCCCAGGATGCGCTACCGTTTTACGGTTAAAAAAGGGACAGTTTTACATCGTCCCGATGTTGCTTTTCATTGCAGCGTTAATAATCCCTTCAGTCATCAGCTCAACCCCTCTCAGATTAAGGAGCATCCAATGAAAAAGCTGAATGCTGTACTGGCGGGTGCATTACTGTCTACCGCCTCATTGACGACTTTCGCCGCCGCGCCCGTCGACCACTCTCAGGCGCAGGGCATGCAGAGCATCGGTAGCGTGTCGGTCTCGGGCGTTCGCGGCTCACTGGACGATGCTAACCGTCAGTTGTCGCAAAAAGCGGAAGAAATGGGCGCCAGCCATTACCGTGTTATTGGTGTCGATAATCCAGGCGATTCCAGCCTGTGGAGCGGCACCGCAGAGATTTATCGCTAACCCAACCCGCCTGTTTCCATCCCTGTAGCTTTTACCGGCCTGAAAATGGCCGGTTTTTTTGTTTTTGTGCATCAGGATGGATTCTTACAAATCAGCCTGTGCATCTGCCCGGTATATTTTGCTTCGTTCTTGCAG
>Ga0308158_10003747_pt1 | contig 13159 bp, 9 predicted proteins | sample PhyBR2_FD_201038 | JGI IMG/M metagenome (GOLD analysis project Ga0308158, IMG submission 201038) | Phyllosphere microbial communities from UC Gill Tract Community Farm, Albany, California, United States - DLSLB.R2 | ecosystem: Host-associated > Plants > Phyllosphere > Unclassified | place: USA... | reverse complement strand
TGCCGGCCCTTTTCTCCCACCGCTCTCCCCTGACTCTGTACGAGTCTGTTTTGCCGGACATCTATACTGAAATGGATAGCCGGCAAAACAGTTATCCGGCAACTGACCGGCCGACAGGCATCATTACCCCCGGTGGCGGATCCCCCGCCGCTGCATCGCAGATACCTGGCCGGCGGCCACGCGCCTATTTTTAGACTGCGTTTGACAGTCCATATTGGAGAAAACCCCGCAATGTCAGTAACTGGTCGCATCCACTCCTTCGAATCCTGCGGCACCGTCGATGGACCCGGGATCCGCTTTATCGTCTTCTTCCAGGGCTGCCTGATGCGCTGCCTCTATTGCCATAACCGTGACACCTGGGACACCCACGGCGGTAAAGAAGTGACCGTCGAAGAGCTGATGAAAGACGCGGTGGCCTACCGCCACTTCATGAACGCTTCCGGCGGCGGCGTGACCGCGTCCGGCGGCGAAGCGATCCTGCAAGCTGAATTCGTGCGCGACTGGTTCCGCGCCTGCCATGCCGAAGGCATCAACACCTGCCTGGACACCAATGGCTTCGTGCGCCGCTACGATCCGGTGATCGACGAATTGCTGGACACCACCGATCTGGTGATGCTGGATCTGAAACAGATGAACGACGAGATCCACCAGAATCTGGTCGGCGTCTCCAACCACCGCACGCTGGAATTCGCCCGCTATCTGGCGAAACGCAACCAGCGCACCTGGATCCGTTACGTGGTGGTGCCGGGCTGGTCAGACGACGATAAATCGGCGCACCTGCTGGGCGAGTTCACCAAAGACATGACCAACATCGAGAAAATCGAGCTGCTGCCTTACCACGAGCTGGGCAAGCACAAATGGATAGCGATGGGGGAAGAGTACAAACTGGACGGCGTACATCCGCCGAAGGCCGAGACCATGGATCGCGTCAAAGGCATCCTGGAAAGCTACGGCCACAAAGTGATTTACTGACTGACGCAGCGCCAAAGAAAAAACCGGCTCATGGCCGGTTTTTTTATGCTCAGGCGGCGGCGAACGGCGTGTGATGGCGATCCGGCTTCTGCTTTTTCAGCAGCATCAGCAGGTAAACCAGCGCCACGGCGGCAATCATCACGAACAGCACGCGGTCGGAATAGTTCTGCATCAGCAGCGCCGTCATCGATGGGCCCAGCAAGCTGCCGATGGTGTAACTCATCAGCAGCGCCTGGTTCATCGCCACCAGTTCGTGCGGCATTGCCTTCTCACAGGCCCAGGACATCGCCACCGGATACAGGGTAAAGCCGGCGCAGCCGAGGATGAACAGTGAAGGTGCCATGGCGTAGTTGCCGAGCATCGCCACGCTGGCGAGGATCACCACAAACACCTGAATCCGCAGCACCAGCAGGCGCCCGTAACGATCGGCCAGGCGCCCGACCGGCCATTGGCCGACGATGCCGGAGCTGACCAACAGCGCCATCCAGTAACCGACGTTAGCGTCGCTCATGCCCTGATGAGAGAGATACAGCGGCATCAGGCCATACAGCGAACCGAGCACAATGCCGGAGATGATGCAGCCGTTGATGCCTAGGCGCGCGCTGCGGCGTCTCAACATTGTCCATACCGCCGCCTGCTGCGGCTCGTCTTCATGGCGGTTTACCCGCGCGAACAACATCGGCAACATGGCGCTGATCACGATCGCGGTCACCCACGGCACCACATGCAGCAATTCGGTCGAGGTCATGCTCAACAGTAATTGGCCGGTCACCGTACCGAGGTAATAGACAATCATATAGGCCGCCAGCAGCTGGCCGCGGTTGCTCAAATTGCCGCTGCGCAAAAGCGCGCTCTCCACGATCACCCAGATCCAGGCGCAACCGACGCCGGCGAAGAAGCGCCAGCCCAGCCAGCTCCAGAAATCGATCGACAGCACCATGCCGGCGGTCGCGGCGGCGAACAGCAAACAAGAGAGATGATAGCTGCGGGTGAAGCCAACGCGCTGGATCAGTTTGCCCGCTACCAACGTGCCCAACAGGTTGCCGCTGAAATAAGAGGAGCTGACCATACCCACTTGCCAGGTCGACAGCTGAGCATGGGTTAACCAAAGCGGCACTAACGTATTCAAAACGGCAATGGATACCGTGAGCAGCAAGAGGCCGCAGAGCAATAAGAGCACCGGGCGGGAGTAAGCGGACATAGTGAAATTGTGACCGAACGCGCAATGAGAGTGCGCGCATCATGCCACTGGCGATAAAAAAGTCAATCGCCTCTTATCATTCCAGCGCACGATTTGTTTCCGGCTAAGCGGCTGAAAAAGCGCTATGCTCAGCGCAGAGCGGATTTAACGACGGAGAAGCGAGATGATTCAGGCAAATAATGCGGCGGTCGAGACCTTGCTGGCAGACATCGGCAGCACGCACGGCGAGCTGCTGGAGATCGTACAACAGGTGCGCCGGGTCGCCACGGCGAGCGGCAGTGGCGTCACCGAATCGGTCAAATACGGCGGCATCATGTTCTCGCATACTCAATTTTTCTGCGGCGTTTTCGCCTACCGCAATCACGTCACGGTGGAATTCGGCCAAGGGCACCGACTGGAAGATCGCTATCAGCAACTTGAAGGCAACGGCCAATATCGGCGGCACATCAAGCTCCACACGCCCGCCGAAGTGAAAAGCAAGCACCTGGCGGACTACATTAAACAAGCCTACGCGCTGGCGACAGACTGAATTTCCGACATAAAAAAAGCGCCCGCAGGCGCTTTTTTCAAATGCTTTGCCGTTTAACCGATGTATTCCAGGCCGCCCATATAAGGACGCAGCACTTCAGGCACCTGAATGCGACCGTCGGCCTGCTGGTAGTTTTCCAGCACCGCCACCAGCGTACGGCCGACCGCCAGGCCGGAGCCGTTCAGCGTGTGGACCAGACGCGGCTTCTTGTCGGCCTTGCTGCGGCAGCGAGCCTGCATGCGGCGCGCCTGGAAGTCCCACATGTTGGAGCAGGACGAGATCTCGCGGTAGGTGTTCTGCGCCGGCAGCCACACTTCCAGATCGTAAGTCTTGCAGGCGCCGAAGCCCATGTCGCCGGTGCACAGCAGCACCTTGCGGTAAGGCAGGTTCAGCAGCTGCAGCACTTTCTCCGCATGGCCGGTCAGCTCTTCCAGGGCATCCATCGAATCTTCCGGACGGACTATCTGCACCATTTCGACCTTGTCGAACTGGTGCATACGGATCAAACCGCGGGTGTCACGGCCGTAAGAACCGGCTTCCGCACGGAAGCATGGCGTGTGCGCGGTCATCTTCAGCGGCAGAGTTTCCTCTTCCACGATCTCGTCGCGCACCAGGTTGGTCAGCGGCACTTCCGCCGTTGGGATCAGCGCGTAGTTGCTGCTGTCGGCTTCTTCTTCCAGCGGACGGGTATGGAACAGGTCTTCGCCGAACTTCGGCAGTTGGCCGGTGCCGTACAGCGTGGCGTGGTTGACCAGGTAAGGCACGTAGGCCTCCAGGTAGCCGTGCTGTTCGGTGTGCAGATCCAGCATGAACTGGGACAGCGCGCGGTGCATGCGGGCGATTTGCCCTTTCATCACCACGAAGCGCGAACCGGTCAGCTTAACCGCGGCGGCAAAATCCAGCCCGCCGGCCATTTCGCCCAGATCGACATGATCGCGCACCGCGAAGTCGTATTGGCGCGGTTCACCCCAGCGGGTGACTTCCAGGTTTTCGCTGTCGTCTTTACCGTCCGGCACGGCGTCGTCCGGCAGGTTAGGCAGCGTCAGGGCATAATCGCGGATCTCGCTCTGCAGCGCATCCAGTTCCGCCTTGGCGGCATCCAGCTTGTCACCCAGCTCGTTCACTTCGCGACGCAGCGGCTCGATGTCTTCCCCACGCGCTTTGGCCGCGCCGATGGATTTCGATCGGGAGTTGCGTTCCGCTTGCAGCGTTTCAGTTTCTACCTGCAGAACTTTGCGGCGTTCTTCCTGCGAACGCAGCAGATCCAGATCGAGTTTAAAGCCTCGGCGAGCCAGTTTGACGGCGACTGCGTCTAGCTCATTACGCAGCAGATTGGGATCGAGCATGCTAATCCTGTGCTTGTTGTTATTGAAAGAAGTGTTGTTGTTCTATGCGGCTGATTTATAGCCGCATAAAAGAAGAGTGATACCCGCTAACCTTACCGCAACGGCCACGCTAGCGGTAGCGTTTTGTCGGGCTATTTTGATCCTGCTCAGCCAGCCATGCCAACTTTTCGCCGATTTTCCCTTCCAGCCCGCGCGAGGTCGGTTGGTAGTAGCGCGTGTTGGCCATTTCGGGCGGGAAGTAGTTCTCGCCGGCGGCGTAGGCGTTGGGTTCGTCGTGAGCGTAACGGTATTCCGCCCCCAGCCCCATTTCCTTCATCAGCTTGGTCGGCGCGTTGCGCAAATGCTCCGGCACGTCATAATCGGCCTGCTCTTTGGCGTCGCGCATGGCGGCCTTGAACGCGGTGTAAACCGCGTTGCTTTTCGGCGCGCAGGCCAGGTAAACAATCGCCTGCGCAATGGCGCGCTCGCCCTCCGCCGGCCCCACGCGGGTGAAACAATCCCAGGCGGCGATCGCCACCTGCATGCCGCGCGGATCGGCGTTGCCCACGTCTTCAGAGGCAATCGCCAACAGACGGCGCGCCACATAGAGCGGATCGCCGCCGGCGGTAATGATGCGCGCATACCAGTACAGCGCGGCGTCCGGCGCCGAACCACGCACCGATTTATGCAGCGCGGAAATCAGGTCGTAATAACGGTCGCCCTTGTTGTCGAAGCGCGCGCTGCGCTCGCCCGACACCTCCTTCAGCAGCTCCGGCGTCAGCACCCGTACGCCTTTGGCGTCGAGCTCCGCCATGTCCGCCATCATTTCCAGGCTGTTCAGCGCCCGGCGCGCATCGCCCCCCACCAGCTCCGACAGCAGGCGGCGCGTTTCCGCCGGCAGCTCGACGTTCTGGCCGCCAAAACCGCGCGCCTTGTCGTTCATCGCCTGATCCAGCACCTGGCCGATATCTTCGGCAGTCAGCGCCTTCAACAAATAGACGCGGGCGCGCGACAGCAGCGCCGAGTTCAGTTCGAACGACGGGTTTTCGGTAGTGGCGCCGATAAAGGTGATGGTGCCGTCTTCAATGTGCGGCAGGAAGGCGTCCTGCTGACTTTTGTTGAAGCGGTGCACTTCATCGACGAACAGAATAGTGCGGCGGCCGGCGTCGCGGTTTTGCCGCGCCCGCTCGATCGCCTCGCGGATCTCCTTGATCCCTGAGGTCACGGCGGATATCCGTTCGACGTCCGCCTGACCATAACGGCCGATCAGCTCTGCCAGCGTCGTCTTCCCGGTGCCCGGCGGCCCCCATAGAATCATCGAGTGCAGCTGCCCGGCCTCGATGGCGCGCGGCAGCGGCTTGCCGGCGGCCAGCAGGTGCTGCTGGCCGATATACTGCGCCAGCGTGGTCGGCCGCATACGCGCGGCCAACGGCTGGAACTCGTTCTGGGAAAAATCGAGCGACAGATTATTACTCACTTGCACCTCACTGGCGCTGGTCGTCCAGCGTCACCCCCTTCGGCGGGGTAAATTTGAATTTGGCCGGATCGGCGGTGACGTTCTGCTGGCTTTTCAGCGTATAAGCGCTGCGCTGGCCGTCCTGCTCCACCGCGGCGAAGCTGCGGATGGTGCCGCTGTTGGTCACGCTGATGGCGAACTGCTTCAGGTTGCCGCTGGCGGATTTCGGCGTCAGCTCGAAATCATCGCCCTTTTGCTTCACATTGTACTGCTTCCAGTCGCTGGCATTGTTGCGGGTGATCAGCATAAACGGCGTATTGCCGGTGGCGTTCTTCAGCCAGGTCGCCGTCACCTGCTCAACGAACGGGTTATAGAACCACAGGGTTTGGCCATCGGAGACCAGCACGCTCTCATCGGGTGACGTCATGTGCCAGTTGAACAGGTTCGGCCGCTTCACCCACAGCTCGCCTTCACCCTGTTGCACCGCGGCACCGTCGGCGCTGGTCACGGTTTGCGAGAAGCTGGCGTGGAAACTGTTCACCTTCGCCAGGCGACTTTGCAGATCCTGTGCGGCGTCGGCCAGCACGGAGGTAGAAGCGAATCCCGAAAGCAGACAGCAGGCAACTAACAGTTTTTTCATTATTCCAGATACCTTATGAAATGCGTTAACCGCAAGGCGGCGCCGTGCGGGTCAAATCAACCCTTTACCCCGTTACTTTACCCGAAGCCGGCGAACGGCCGGTAGGCCAATGTTCCGAGAAGAAACGGGTTTACGCTTCTTTGCACAAGGGCCGCTTAAGCGGCCCTTTCTTATTGAGTTGCAATGGCTAAACGACCATCAATCGTGCCGCGGCGGCGCCAGCACCTCGCGGTTGCCGTTGTGCCCCTGCTCGCTGACGATGCCCTGCGCTTCCATCTGTTCGATGATGCGCGCGGCGCGGTTATAGCCGATGCGGAACTGGCGCTGTACGCCGGAGATGGAGGCGCGGCGTTTATCCACCACGAAATCCACCGCCTGGTCAAACAGCGGATCCAGCTCTTCGTCACCGTCCATACCGCCGCCGGCACCGCCCTCGCCGTCTTCACCGCCGCTGAGAATGCCCTCTTTATATTGGGGCCGCTCGCGCGCTTTCCAATCCTTGACCACCGCGTGCACTTCCTGATCGCGCACGAATGCGCCATGTACGCGCACCGGGATCGAGGAGTTCGGCGCCAGATAAAGCATATCACCCATGCCCAGCAAGGACTCGGCGCCCCCCTGATCGAGGATGGTGCGGGAGTCTATCTTGCTCGACACGGTAAAGGCGATACGCGTCGGGATGTTGGCCTTGATCAGGCCGGTGATCACATCCACCGAAGGACGCTGGGTCGCCAGCACCAGGTGGATGCCCGCCGCACGCGCTTTTTGCGCCAGGCGAGCGATCAACTCTTCAACCTTCTTGCCAACCGTCATGATCAGGTCGGCGAATTCGTCGACCATCACCACGATGTACGGCTCTTTCTCCAACACCGGCGGCGTGATGTCCATGCTGTCGGTCGGTTTCCAGAACGGATCCGGGATCGGACGCCCCATCGCTTCGGCCTGATCGACACGCTCGTTGTAGCCGGCCAGGTTACGCACGCCCAGGGCAGACATCAGTTTGTAGCGGCGTTCCATCTCACCCACGCACCAGCGCAGCGCGTTGGCGGCGTCTTTCATGTCGGTGACCACATCGGTCAACAGGTGCGGAATACCTTCGTAAACCGACAGCTCCAGCATTTTCGGGTCGATCATGATAAAGCGCACTTCTTTCGGCGTGGCCTTATACAGGATGCTCAGGATCATGGCGTTGACCCCGACCGATTTACCGGAGCCGGTAGTACCGGCGACCAGCAAGTGTGGCATTTTGCCCAGATCGGCCACGACCGGTTCGCCGGAGATGTCTTTACCCAATACGATGGACAGCGGCGACGGATTGTCGCGGAAGGCCGGGCAGTCCAGCACTTCGCGCAGATACACCGTTTGCCGCTTGGCGTTCGGCAGTTCCAGACCGACATAAGGCTTACCGGGGATCACTTCCACCACGCGCACCGCCGAAGTCGACAGCGAGCGCGCCAGATCGCGCGACAGGTTGGAAATGCGCGCCGCTTTGACGCCCGGCGCCAGATCCAGCTCGAAGCGGGTGATGACCGGCCCCGGCAGGATATCCACCACGTCGGCTTTTACGCGGTAATCGGCCAAACTGGCCTCCACCAGGCGCGCTTTCTGTTCCAGCGCGAAGGAGTCGACCGGCTCCACCTCTTTCGGCGCTTCGGTCAGCAGGTCCAGCGTCGGCAGCGGCGTAGTCGGCTTCTGCAGCGGCTGATCGTTGCGCATCAGGAACGGGTGAATCAAGCTGTCCATCGCCGGGTGCGGCTCGGCCGGAGCTTGCTGAGGCTGCTGCTGCACCGGTTGCTGTGGCTGCTGATATTGCTGCTGCGACGGCTGTTGATACTGCTGTTGTTGCTGCGGCTGCTGATAAGGTTGCTGCTGCGGCTGTTGGTATTGTTGCGGTTGCGCATGCGGTTGCTGAGGTTGAGCAGCCGGCGCCGCAGGCTCAAACTGGCCAAACGGCACGTCGTCCTCTTGCTCGCTTTGCTGTTCAATGCGCTCTTCAAGCTGTGGGGACAGCGTGAACATCGGCTCGCTCGGGCCATCGTCCACTAAATCCGCCATCGGCGAGAAGCTGAAAGCATTGCGGGTATCGACCGGGCTGGCGGCCGGCGCCTGCGGGGCAGTCTCTTGCTGGCCATAACGCGCCTGCTGCTGCTCGGCGAAAGCCTGACGCAGCGCAGCCTCTTGCCGCGCCTCTTCATCGTCCTGTTGGACTTCACCGTAACGTTGATTCTGTTGTTCGGCGAACGCCTTGCTCAGCTCGGCTTCCTGCTGAGCATTTTCATCATCCTGCTCCGGCTCGTAGCTTTCGCCATAGCGCTCGCTTTGCTGCGTGGCGAACGCCTGGCGCAGCGCGGCTTCCTGCAGCGCCTCTTCTTCCTGCGGATTTATCGCCGTCGGCTGTTGAGGCTCCGCCTGGCGCTGTTCCTGTTCGGCAGCACGCTGCGAAGGCAGCTTGATGCCGTAGGAAGCCAGCTCACGACGGGTCGGAATACGCACCGGATTCGGCCGCGGCAACTCAGGGCCGATACCCTGTTTAACCTGAGAATTGCCGTCGCTGGTCGCCGTGAAGGCCGGCATAAAGGTCGCCGCCGCGGCGCCCGCAGCGGCAGCGGCTGCCGTATCCAGTTGTGGCTTGGCGCCGGCGGCGCTGAAACCACCTGCTCCGCTGACGTCGGCACTGTCGCGCTGTGCGGCGGTAAAATCAAAGGGAGAACGCGCCGGCGGCTGCGGCGCGGCCGGCTCTTGCCAGTTGCCAAGGCGCGGCTCATCGTCATCCTGATAAGGATCGACAGGACGCGTCGCCTTAGGCGCAGGCGTTTCTTCCGGGATCTCGAAGGAATACAGCGGCGGCGTAGCGTCTTGCGCCGGCGCACTTACCGGGTGCTGATTGACCGAGGCCGGCGCGGCCGGCGCCACCGTTACCGACGGCGCCTGAGCGGCGATCGGCGCAGCAACGGGCTCGTGGATCTCTGCCTTCACCGTCGGTGCAGGCGAAGCCGCCGGCGCGCTGGGTGCGGCTTCTGCTTCAAACTCGCCATCGTCGGCGCGAAGGCCGCTGAGCAACGGATCGGCGGCGTCTTCCGCCGCCGCTTTGGCGCTTTCGGTGACCGAAGGCGCGGAGAACAGCACGTCGTCATCGGCGGCCGCAGCTCCGGCGGCGGTCGCGGCAACCGCTGCGGCGGCGCCCTTCCCTGCCTGCTCAGGCTCGTCGTCAACGTAACGCTCGTCATCCTCGAAATAGCGCTCTTCGCGACGTGAGCGATTGGTCATCACCGTCGCAACGCCCAACACCGCCCCGCCGATCTTCTCGGCGATCACCAGCCAGGACCAGCCGGTAAACAGCGTCAACCCCGCCGCCCATACGCACAGCAGCGCCAGCGTGGCGCCGATGCCGTTGAACCACGGCAACATGGCGTTGCTCAGCAGGCTGCCGATCACGCCGCCGGAGGCGAAGTAATAGAGATCGTCGACGTTCAACGCCGCCAACCCGCAGGAGGTGAGCACTAACGCCAGGGTGCCGATCAGGCGCAGGGAAAGCGCGAAATAGTCGATGTAGTCTCTGTTGCTGCGTTGGCGATAAGCCGCCCAGCACAGGACCAGCATGATCGGCGGTATCGCGTAGGCGAGCACCCCGAAGGTGAAGAACAGCGTATCGGCCAACCAGGCCCCGACACCGCCGCCCAGATTGTGAATCGGCTCATGCCACGCGGTCTGCGACCAGCTTGGGTCAGACGGGTTGAAACTGACCAACGCAGCCATGAGGTAAACGGCAAAAATCGCTACCACGATAAGCACAGCTTCCAGCAAACGCCGGCCACTGCTGAGTCTTTTCAGGGTAACTTCTTTATCTTCTGTATATTCCTGGCTCAAGAAAGGCTCTCCAGGTTCCTGTTAGCTGACATAGCAACAGCGCCGAGAAACTGCCCCGGCGCCGAAACTGTATGAATAAACAGGAGTGTAACCAATTTAATCAGGTTTTGCACCTGCACCTTACCGTGTTTTGATAACCAGACGGTTACTCTGTTTCACTTCTTCCATCACTACGTAGGTACGGGTGTCGTTAACCCCCGGCAAACGCAGCAAGGTTTCGCCCAGCAATTTGCGGTAAGCCGACATGTCCGGTACGCGGGTTTTCAACAGGTAGTCGAAATCGCCGGAAACCAGATGACACTCCTGAATCTCTTCAAGCTTCTGCACTGCCGAGTTGAATTGCTCAAACACATCCGGCGCGCCGCGGTTCAACGTGATCTCCACGAAAACCAGCAGGGACGCATCCAGATAATGCGGGTTCAGCAATGCGGTATAGCCATGAATGAAACCCTGGCGCTCGAGACGGCGCACGCGTTCCAAACATGGTGTAGGGGATAACCCCACGCGCTTCGAAAGCTCGACGTTCGAAATACGCCCATCCTTCTGCAGCTCATTCAGGATGTTGCGGTCGATACGGTCAAGATCTTTACCCGGGCGTTTCTTGTTGTCTGCCATTATTATTGTCTCTCTTATTTTCTTCCGTGCACTTGCCACACCCTAGCCAACGTCAATGTGTAAGGGTTCGTTCCAAGCGAAGACCCGATGCCTGTCATGTGCTTCTTCACTACCATCATTCCACGCCGCGCAGCCTGTCTGTCCAACTCCGCGCAGCGCCGGCAACGATGTTTCGGTCGAGAAAAAATCAGCAAACGCTTGCGCGCCCTGCTCCGCACTCCCGCTGCGTATCGTTGCCTTGCGGCGCAAATACATACGATTTGCTGGTGTTACGGGGATAATTTCTTCTTCCTATGATGTTTTCGCAAATGCGCAGCGGATTGTCAAAGTAAAAGAAGCAAAATCAGAACAACGTACCGTCATGAAAAGTCTGCATCCCATTTTTGATTATGAATCGCTGGCTGATAAACCCCGGTCGGGAGCGGCGGAAGCCGCAGAGTGCGCCGTTTTTGCACGGTTGGCGATTCGCTGGCCGAATGCGGCTTTGATAAGTTAAATTTCTGCGTTCGACGAACGATTTACCGACAACGGATGCATTAATAGGCGACAACTATCATACAAATCGTTAACAACGTCGCCCGGCGCTTTTTTTACTGCGCCATTTTCCCTACAATCGGCTTCATTGTCCGCCATTGTGGAATAAAGAGGTTATTCATGGGCACGGCTAAACATAGCAAATTACTGATTCTGGGTTCCGGCCCGGCCGGTTACACCGCCGCCGTCTACGCGGCGCGCGCCAACCTGAACCCGGTGCTGATCACCGGTCTGGAACAAGGCGGCCAGCTGACCACCACCACCGAAGTGGAAAACTGGCCCGGCGACGCCGAAGGCCTGACCGGCCCGGCGTTGATGGAGCGCATGCGCGAGCACGCGGAGAAGTTCCAGACTGAAATCGTCTTCGACCACATCAACAGCGTCGATCTGCAGCAGCGTCCGTTCCGCCTGTTCGGCGACAGCGGTGAATACAGCTGCGACGCGCTGATCATCGCGACCGGCGCCTCCGCCCGCTATCTTGGCCTGCCTTCCGAAGACGCGTTCAAGGGCAAAGGCGTTTCCGCCTGCGCAACCTGCGACGGTTTCTTCTACCGCAACCAGAAAGTCGCGGTGGTCGGCGGCGGCAATACCGCCGTTGAAGAAGCGCTGTACCTGTCCAACATCGCCGCCGAGGTTCACCTGATCCACCGTCGCGACAGCTTCCGTTCGGAGAAAATCCTGATCGACCGGCTGATGGAAAAAGTGAAAAGCGGCAACATCGTGCTGCACACCGACCATACGCTGGACGAAGTGCTGGGCGATGAAATGGGCGTGACCGGCGTGCGTATCCGCAGCACCAAAGCGGAAAACGAAACCCGTGAGCTGGAACTGGCCGGCGTGTTCATCGCCATCGGCCACAGCCCGAACACCGGCATCTTCGGTGGTCAGCTGGAGCTGGAAAACGGCTACATCAAGGTGCAGTCCGGCATTCACGGCAATGCGACCCAAACCACTATCCCCGGCGTCTTCGCCGCGGGCGACGTGATGGATCACATCTACCGTCAGGCGATCACCTCCGCCGGCACCGGCTGCATGGCGGCGCTGGACGCAGAGCGTTATCTGGACGGCATCGCCGGCGCAGAAGTCTGCTAAGACTTACTCGCCATCAGCAAAAAGCGGCTCTCGAGCCGCTTTTTTTGTTTCTGGGTTCAGCAATCTCTCCCTCCCATCTGTTATAGCCATATTTGCCCGCTTTATTCTTTTCAGTCTGCCGGGTCACGAGGTAACATGAGGCCTCGCTTGTTTGTCGCCGATTGCGCCAAACACTATTATTTAACAGTACGTTAACCCAGCCCGTAACAAACGGGCGCCGGCGACGCAGACGCATATCTGATGAAAAAAACCAGACAGCAACAGTTAACCCGTTGGCTTAAAACCCAGAGTTCGTTAGCGCAGCGTTGGCTGCGCCTTTCCATGCTGTTGGGGCTGTTCAGCGGCCTGCTGATCGTGGCGCAGGCGTGGCTGCTGGCCAGCCTGCTGCACGCCCTTATCATCGAACACACCCCGCGTGAGCAACTGATCCCTTCGTTTATCTGGCTGGCCGTCGCGTTCGCGCTGCGGGCGCTGCTGAGCTGGCTGCGGGAACGGGTCGGTTTTCTGTGTGGGCAGGTGATCCGCCAGCGTATGCGCCGGCAGGTGCTGGATAAGCTGCAGCAGCTCGGGCCGGCCTGGATCCAGGGCAAACCGGCGGGCAGTTGGGCCAGCATCATCGTCGAACAGATCGAGGATATGCAGGACTATTACTCGCGCTATCTACCGCAGATGTATCTGGCGGTGTTTATCCCGCTGCTGATCCTGATCGCCGTCTTCCCGATCAACTGGGCCGCCGGTTTGATTCTGTTGGCGACCGCGCCGCTCATCCCGCTGTTTATGGCGCTGGTGGGCATGGGGGCCGCCGACGCCAACCGCCGCAACTTTGTGGCGCTGGCGCGATTGAGCGGTAACTTCCTCGACCGCCTGCGCGGCCTGGACACCCTGCGGCTGTTCGACCGCGCGCAGGCCGAAACCGCGCAGATCGCCA
>Ga0308158_10003746_pt1 | contig 13162 bp, 12 predicted proteins | sample PhyBR2_FD_201038 | JGI IMG/M metagenome (GOLD analysis project Ga0308158, IMG submission 201038) | Phyllosphere microbial communities from UC Gill Tract Community Farm, Albany, California, United States - DLSLB.R2 | ecosystem: Host-associated > Plants > Phyllosphere > Unclassified | place: USA... | reverse complement strand
AACCCGGCGATCCTGTCGGCGCTCTCGCCCAATGCGGACGAGAACCACGACTTCTTCAGCGGATCCGGATCCTCCTACGTCATCGGCAAGGCCGAGGCCACCGAGGACGAGGACTGGGACTTCTGAGTCGCTGACTCAGCCCGGTCCCGCGAGGGCTGACGAAGGGCCCGGATCCGCGATCATCGTGGATCCGGGCCCTTTCCGCTTCAGCCGGCGCGCAGGCGGCCACTGGTAGCGTCGTCTGGCGGCTGACGAGGGGAGGACCTGTGACCGACGACCCGACCCTCGGCCTGACGCTGAGCGGCGGCGGCGCATACGGCGCGGCGCAGGCCGGCGTGCTGCAGGTGCTCGCCGAGCGCGGCATCCGTCCCGGGATCGTTGCGGGGACCAGCGCCGGCGCGCTCCTCGGCGCGGCGTACGCCGCCGGCTTCGCCGCCGACACGATCGAGCGCGCGGTGCGCGGTTTCCGCTGGGGCGCGATCGCGGGCTGGTCGCTCCGCCCGCGCTGGGGTCTGCTGGACACCGGTGTGCTGACCCAGGCGATCCACCGGATCCTCGGCCACGATCCGCTCATCGAGGAGCTGCCGCGACGCTTCGGCGCCTACGCGACGGATCTGCGCACCCGCCGTGGCGTGATCGTCGACCGCGGCCCCCTCAGCGCCGCTCTCCGCGCCAGCGTCGCCGTGCCCGGGGTGCTGCCGCCGGTGCGCCGTGACGGCGCCCTGCTCGCCGACGGCGGGATGGTCGACAACGTTCCCGACTCCGTGACCCGCGCGCTCGGTGCGCAGCGGACGATCGTCGTCCGGCTGCACGCCAAGTGGGAGAACGTGCGGATGATGCGCACCGTCACCGCCACGGCGGACCTCGTCGCGGACCCGACCGTCATCCTCATCCAGCCGGAGATGCAGCGCATGGCGCAATGGGTGATGAAGGACGTCCCGCGGCTCATCGCAGAGGGGCGGCGGGCAGCGGACGAGGCTCTCGACGCCGCTGACCGCGACGGCCGGCTGCAGCCCGTTGCGTAGCAGTCGGGGCCTGCGACGTTCCGGGCATCCCAGGGCGCTCCGACACGGTCGATCGACATCGCGTCGCATACCCGGCGGTGCATATGCATGCGCGTAGCGTGGGACCAGCGATCGGCAACCGCCCTTGGCTTCCGCCCCGGCAACGGCCGATCAATGTAAGGCGATCCAAGATGGCAACCGTGTACACCGATACGCCGTCCACGCTCGGTCCCGTACGCCAGACGTACGCCCGGCAGGAGGACTTCCCGCATGTCGCCCGCGCATTCGTTGAGGTGTCGCGGGTCGTCCGGGAGACGGGCCTGCTGCAGCGAACCCCGCGCTTCTACCTCCTCATCGCCGCCGGCCTCGCGGTCGCGTTCGGCGGGGCGATCACCGGGTTCATCCTCTTCGGCGACAGCTGGTTCCAGCTGCTCATCGCCGCTGCCTTCGGGATCCTGTTCACGCAGGTCGCCTTCCTCGCGCACGAGGCCGCGCACCGGCAGATCCTCTCTTCCGGACCCGCGAACGATCGGCTCGCCCGGATCCTCGCCGCCGGCGTCGTCGGGATCAGCTATTCGTGGTGGGACTCCAAGCACAGCCGTCACCACGCGAACCCGAACCGCGTCGGCAAGGACCCCGACATCGAAGTCGACACGATCTCGTTCCTGGAGGAGGACGCCGCGCAGGCGCGGGGCTTCCGCCGGATGATCACGCGCAAGCAGGGCTGGCTGTTCTTCCCGTTGCTGACCCTCGAGGGCCTGAACCTGCACTACCTCGGCATCAAGCACCTGGCTGGCCGGGCGCACGTGAAGGGCCGCTGGATCGAGCTCGGCCTGATCGCCGTGCGCTTCGCCGTCGTCCTGACGCCGATCTTCCTGCTGCTCCCGCTGGGCAAGGCCGCGGCCTTCGTCGGGGTCATGCTCGCCGTCTTCGGCGTGTACATGGGGGCGTCTTTCGCGCCGAACCACAAGGGCATGGCCGTGATCGCCCCGGACGCGCGTCTCGACTTCTTCTCGAAGCAGGTGTACACCTCGCGCAACATCCGCGGAGGATGGTGGGCGACCTGGCTCATGGGCGGCCTGAACTACCAGGTCGAGCACCACCTCTTCCCGAACATGTCCCGCATGCATCTCGGGCAGGCCAGCGAGATCGTCCGCGAGTTCTGCGCCACGCACGACATCCGTTACACCGAGACGTCGCTGTGGCAGTCCTACGCGATCGTCATCGACTACCTCAACCAGGTCGGCCTCGCCGCCCGCGATCCGTTCGACTGCCCCATGGTCGGGCAGTACCGGCGCGCCTGACGCGCTGCTGCACTGCGGAACAGATCAGGCCGGATGCGCATGCATCCGGCCTGATCTGTGTCAACCCCCTCCGACCGCGGTGAGGTGCGGACTAGCGTGAGCACGCGCATCCAGCCGGGCGACCCGTCCCGGTCAGCGGAACGGAGGCAACATCATGGGCATCGGAACCGGCATCGTCCTCTTCGTCATCGGCGCGATCCTCGAATTCGCGCTCAACGTCCAGGTCTCCTGGATCGACCTGCACCTCGTCGGCTACATCCTGATGATCGCGGGTGCGGTCGTCTTCGTCGTCAGCCTGATCCTGCTTCTCGTGCGCCGCGGTCGCCGGTCCGTCGGGACGACGACGACCGACGACGATCTGCTCTGACCGCTGAGCTGCTCCGACCCCCGACCGGCTCTGGGTCGACCTGCTCCGCCGGGCGTTGCGCCGCTGACGGCCGCCGTCAGCGGCGCTGCTCGTGGTAGTAGGCGAGCAGCGCGCGAGTGGACGGATCCTGTCCAGCGATCGCGTCCTGATCGCCCTCGATGGCGGGTGCGATCTGCAGGGCCAGCTGCTTGCCGAGTTCGACGCCCCACTGGTCGAACGAGTTGATGCCCCAGATCGTGCCCTGGGTGAAGGTGATGTGCTCGTACAGGGCGATCAGCTGCCCCAGTACCGCCGGGGTCAGGACGGCGGCGAAGATCGACGTGGTCGGACGGTTGCCGGGGAAGGTGCGGGCGGCCACGAGCGCTCCCGTGGTGCCTTCGGCCTCGACTTCTTCCGCCGTCTTGCCGAATGCGAGGGCCTTGGTCTGCGCGAGGAAGTTCGCCAGGAACAGGCCGTGCACATCGCGGCCGTCGTCGGCGAGCGGGTAGGCGGGGTTCGCGACGGCGATGAAATCGGCCGGGATCAGGCGAGTGCCCTGGTGGATCAGCTGATAGAACGCGTGCTGTCCGTTGGTGCCCGGCTCGCCCCAGAACACCTCACCGGTGTCCGTGGTGACCGGTGATCCGTCCCAGCGCACCGACTTACCGTTCGACTCCATCGTGAGCTGCTGCAGGTACGCGGGGAAGCGGCTCAGCTGCTGCGCGTAGGGCAGCACCGCGTGCGACTGCGCCCCGAGGAAGTTCGTGTACCAGACGTTCAGCAGCCCCATCAGCACAGGCACGTTGCGCTCCAGCGGCGTGGTGCGCACGTGCTCGTCGACCGCGTGGAAGCCGCCGAGCAGTTCGCGGAACACCTGCGGGCCGAACACGACCGCGAGCGAGAGCCCGATCGCGCTGTCGACCGAGTACCGGCCGCCGACCCAGTCCCAGAACCCGAACGCGTTCGCCGGGTCGATGCCGAACGCGGCCACCTTGTCGAGCGCGGTGGAGACGGCCACGAAATGGTGCGCGACCGCGTCGCTGCGCGCCTCGTCGGTGCCGACCTCGACGCCCGCTGCGGCGAGGTGCTCCCACAGCCAGTCCCTGGCGAGGCGTGCGTTCGTCAGCGTCTCGAGCGTGGTGAAGGTCTTCGACGCCACGATGAACAGCGTGGTCTCGGGATCCAGATCCGCCGTCTTCTGCGCGATGTCGGTCGGATCGATGTTGGAGACGAAGCGGGCCTGGATGCCGGCATCCGCGAAGGGCTTGAGCGCCTCGTAGACCATGACCGGGCCGAGGTCGGATCCGCCGATCCCGATGTTCACGACGTGCGTGACCTTCTTGCCGGTGGCGCCGCGCCAGTCGCCGGAGCGCACGCGGTCGGCGAAGGCGGCGAGTGCGTCGAGCACCTCGTGCACGTCACGGTCCACATCCTGGCCGTCCACGACCAGCGCGGGAGAGGCGCCTGCGGGGCGGCGAAGCGCCGTATGCAGTACGGCACGATCCTCGCTGGTGTTGATGTGCTCGCCGGCGAGCATCGCGGCGAAACGCTCGGCGACGCCGGTCTGCTCGCCCAGGCGCACGAGTGCGTCGCGGATCTCCGCCGTGAGCAGGTTCTTCGAGAGATCGATGCGGAGGTCCGCGAGATCGAAGGTGAGGCTCTCCACCCGCCCGGGATCGCTGGCGAACCACCCGCGCAGATCGGGGGAGAAGCTCTCACTCAGGGCGGTGAGATCGGTCCAGGCAGGCGTCGTGGTGGCGTCGATCGGGGAGGTCATGGGTCCACGCTAGCGCGGCGCGCACGCCGTGTGCGGATGAAGTCCTGCTGACGGCCTGAGGACCGGGACGAGGCACGCGCGGCACCTCGTCCCGTCCCGGGATCAGCCCTGCGCGCTGCGGTCCGGCAGCTGCTGCAGCGTCCAGGTGTTGCCGTCCGGGTCGTCGAAGGTGACGAAGCGGCCCCAGGCCTGCTCGTCGACGCCCTCCGCCTCGACGCCGACGGCGCGCAGCTGCGCGAGCACCCCGTCCGCATCCGGCACCACGACCTGGATCATGTTCTGCTGGCCGGGCTGGATGCGATGATCGCCCAGTCCCGTGCCGAAGGCGATCGAGCACGCCGATCCGGGAGGCGTCATCTGCACGAAGCGCAACCCCTCGAACGGCGTCTGATCGTGGTCGGCGTGGAAGCCGATCCGCTCGTAGAACGCCTTCGAACGGTCGACATCCGTGACCGGCACGAAGATGAGTTCGATCTTCCAGTCCATGCTGCATGCTCCTTCGGTGCGACACCCGTGGCGGGGGATCCGCCGTCGTCCTCGACGCTACGCCGGGGGTCGGACATCCGGGAGTCGGCGTCCCACGATCGCTCGCACGGGCTCACTCGACGGGGCGCGGCGGTGCCAGACGAAGCACATCCCGGTCGATCCTGGTCTGCAGGAGCCGCAGCGTCGTGTCGCTGATCGCCTTGCGATCGCGCATGTCGATGAGCACCTTCCGCTTGTGCTCCAGCACGGCCAGACCGAGTGCGGTGTCCTCGCCGTCGGCAGCCCAGAGCGCCGGATCGGAACCGTCGGCGGCGCGATCGATCCGCGTCAGCCGCTCGCGGTATTCGGCGGCGATCCGGTCGCGGACAGGGGTGGGCGCTCCCACGCGCTCGGCCAGTGCGGGCACGGCCTGCAGCGCGGCGATGGTCGCGCTCCGCTGCGCCTCCGAGAGCTCATCCGTCATGGCGGTGTCGGGCTCGAACCGGCCCCAGCGGATGGCCAGCGGCAGCAGCATGCCCTGTACGACGAGCGTCAGGACGACGACGCCGGTCGCGACGAAGACGATCTCGTCCCTCCCCGCGATCCCGGTGGGAACGGCGAGCGCGACCGCGAGAGACACCGCCCCGCGGAATCCGGCGATCGTGGAGACCAGGCGGGCACGGTGCGGCATCCGGCGCGTGCGCTGGGAGGGGCGCCGGTCGACGAGCCGGAGCATCCAGGCCGTGAGCATCTGGAACACGAAGCGGATCAGCAGCAGCGCGAGCCACGCCAGGCCGCAGAACAGCAGCAGTGCGGGAACCGCCCCGAGCGGCACCGCCCGCACGGCCGATTGGGCCTCGATCCCGATCAGGACGAAGAGCGCTCCGTTCAGCGCCGACGTGCTGATCGTCCAGAACGAGTTCATCTGCTGCCGGGACTGGGCGGAGCCGGCGCGGGGACCGGTCTGGCTGAGCATGAGGCCCGCGACGACGACGGCGATCACTCCGGACGCGTGTGCGAGCTCGGCGGCGAGGAACGCGGCGAACGGGATGAGCACGAGCGCGATGTTGCTGGTGACCGCATCGTGCAGCCGCCGCAGCAGCAAGGTGCCCAGGAGCCCGGCCAGAACACCGATCGCACCACCCCCGGCGTATGCGAGCACCACGAGGCCCGCGACCTCCACCCCGGAGAACGCTGCACCGCTCGTGGCGACGCCGACGGTGATCGTGAACATCACCAGTGCCGTGCCGTCGTTCACCAGGCTCTCCGCACGCAGTTGGATCGCGTTCCGATGCGGCAGCGACCGGGCCAGGCCTCCCACCGCCGTGGCATCCGTCGGTGCCAGCGCCGTGCCGAGCACGAGCGCCGCCATCCAGCTCCAGCCCAGCGCCACGCCCGTCCCGGCGATCCCGAAGGCCGTGGCCACCACGAGGAGCGTGCTGAGCAGCAGGATCACCCTCATGTCGCGTCGGAGCTCGCGCAGCGGCGTGGTCAGAGCCTCCCAGAACAGCAGCACCGGCAGGAACAGGACCAGCACGACCTGGGACGGCAGATGGATCTCGCGCACCGCGGGGACCAACCCGCTGAGCAGGCCGAGCAGCAGGTGCAGCAGCGACGCCGGGATCCGCACCCAGGGCGCCAGCCAGCTGCCGGCCACCACGAGCGCGCCGACGAGGACGATGATGCCCAGCGGATCGATCATCGGCGGCCTCCCTCCGGACGATGGGTCCACTATGACCGGGTCCGATGACGGCGCTGTTACGGGCGGCGCGCGCTCGTATTTCGTCGGGCCGGGTGCCTGGTTCAGTCGTCGCCGAGCGCCTCCGTGTCCTGCAGGGCAACGAACGAACCGGGGAGAGAATGGGCCATGACCGAAACCAGCCTCGTCGGCGACCCGATGCTCACCCGCGCCGAAGGCGTGGCTGCGGGCAGGGCGGCCCGCGATCGCCTGCCGCGCGCAGAGCTGGCGACGATCACCACGACCGGCCGGGATCCGCTCGGGATCCTGGACAGGCAGAACAGCACCCGGCTGCAGGACCTCGTCCCGCTGCGCACGGAGCGCATGGCCGCGAACCCGTTCGCCTTCTACCGCGGCACGGCGGCGATCATGGCCGCCGACTTCGCGCGAGCGCCGCACACGGGGATCCTGGTGCCGTCGTGCGGCGATGCGCACATCGGCAACTTCGGCTTCTTCGCTTCGCCCCAGCGCACCCTGATGTTCGACCTGAACGACTTCGACGAGGCCGCGTGGGCACCCTGGGAATGGGACCTCAAGCGGCTGGTCGCGAGCGTGGTGATCGGCGCCCGCGATGGCCGCGGGACGGAGCTGGCCGACGATGCGGCCCGGCAGAGCGTGCTCGCCTATGCGAGGGCGCTGCGCTCCGCCGTGGACGCGGATCCGCTGCAGCGGTACTTCACGCATTTCGATGCGACGGCGGCACGGGACGGCCTCGACGTCGACTCGCAGCGCACGCTGCAGAAGGCGATCGCCGCGGCCGAGCGCAGGACGGGGGAGCGCGCGGCGCGCAGACTCACCGTGCGCGGAGACGACGGTCACCTGCGGTTCGTGGAGCAGCCGCCGGTCATGACGCACGCCGATCCCGAGATCCGCGACGTCAGCGAGACCGCCTTCGAGGGGTACGCGGCGTCGGCGAACATCGACATCCAGCTGCTGCTGCGCCAGTACCGGGTGCGCGATGTCGCCCGCCGCGTGGTCGGCGTGGGCAGCGTGGGCACGCGGTGCTTCCTCGCCGTGCTCGGCACCGCCGACGCCGAGCCGCTGCTGCTGCAGGTCAAGCAGGCGGGGCGCAGCGTGCTCGCCGAGTACGGCGGGATCGAGCAGCCCGCGGATCTCCAGGAGCGGATCCGCGAGGGCGGTGAGGGTGCGCGCGTCGTCGGCGTCCAGCGCGTGCTGCAGGCGTTCTCGGATCCCTTCCTCGGACACATCAAGGGCGCGCGGGAGGACTACTACGTGCGCCAGTTCCACGACATGAAGGGCTCGATCGACACCGACGTCGTCGAGGACGAGGGATATCGCGAATACGCCGTCGCCTGCGCGATCACGCTCGCCCGGGCGCACGCCCAGGCGCCGGCGGCCGCACAGATCGCCGGGTACGCGGGCCGGGGCGTCCGGCTCGCCGATATCCTGGTGGGCTGGGCCAATGCCTATGCCGACCTGGCCGAGGAGGACTACCGGTCGTTCGCGACGCGGGCGGCGAAGCAGGGCGCGCGGGATGCCGCGCCGGACACCGCGCAGGCCACTGCGCAGAAGGAGAGCAGGCCATGAAGCAGGTCCGATTCGGATCCGGATCCGCCCCGGCGGTCATCGCCGGGATGATGCGCATCGACGGTCGCACGGATGCACAGATCCGTGAGCTGTACGACACGGCGCGTGCCAACGGGATCGACTTCTTCGACCACGCGGACATCTACGGCGGGGCGATGCACGTCTGCGAGGACCGCTTCGGCGCGGCGCTGGGGCTCTCCGCCGCCGAGCGCGACGAGATCACGCTGCAGACCAAGTGCGGCATCGTGCCCGCGCAGGGGATGTTCGACTTCTCCTACGAGCACATCATCGGACAGGTCGAGGGATCGCTGAAGGCGCTGCGCACCGACCGCATCGACGTGCTGCTGCTGCACCGTCCGGATGCCCTCGTGGAGCCCGAGGAGGTGGCGCGCGCCTTCGACGAGCTGCACGCCTCCGGCAAGGTGCGCTCCTTCGGCGTCTCCAACCACACCCCGCGCCAGATCGACCTGCTGAAGACCGCGGTGACGCAGCCGCTCGTTGCCAACCAGCTCCAGCTGTCCATCACGCACGCCCCGATCATCGCTCAGCCGCTCGCGGCCAACATGGGCGGCCTCGATCAGAGCATCGTCCGGGACGGCGGCGGCATCGTGGAGTACTGCCGGATCGAGGGCATCACGGTCCAGGCGTGGTCGCCGTATCAGGCCGGCTTCTTCACTGGCGTCTTCCTGGACAACCCCGCCTATCCCGAGCTGAACGCGGCGATCGACCGGATCGCGGTCGCTCACGGCGTCACCCCGACCGGCATCGCCACCGCCTGGATCACCCGGCACCCGGCGGGCATGCAGGTGGTGCTGGGCACGACCACGCCTTCGCGCGTGCAGGAGGCCGCCGACGGCTCCGACGTCGAGCTCACCCGGGCGGAGTGGTACGAGCTGTTCCGCGCCGCCGGGCACACGCTGCCGTGACGGCCTTCTCGATCTCCTAGGCTGTCGGCATGGGCGTGGTGTTCTCGATCCTCCTGCTGGCGCTGATGATCGGCGCGCTCATCGACATCATCACGCGCCGCGACGATCAGGTGAAGCACCTGCCCAAGGTGTTCTGGATCATCCTCGTCATCATCGTCCCGCTCGCCGGATCCCTGATCTGGTTCCTCGTGGGGCGCGAGTACGACGGGGAAGGGGTCCGGCTGCCCAGACCACGCGAGCGCCGCTCGGCCCCGCCCAGCCCGTCCGCTCCGGCACCGCCCGCGGATACCCGCAGCACCGAGGAGCAGATCGCCGACCTGGATCGTGAGATCGAGGAGTGGCGACTGCGCGCCGAGATCGAGAAGCGCAAGAGGCAGCAGGGCGAGCAGGGGGCGGAATGAGCACGGAACCACATCGTCCCCGTGCCGTGATCGGCGGCGGCAGCGGCTATCTCGGCACGGCGCTGCGCGATGCGCTGCGGGTGGACGGCTACGACGTGCGCACCATCGGGCGCGGCGGCGACTCCGACGCCCGCTGGGATGACGAAGCCGGCATCCTGCGCCTGGTGGACGGGGCCGACCTCGTCATCGGTCTCGCCGGGCGGCGCATCGACTGCCGGTACACCGACCGCAATCGCGACCAGATCCTGCGCTCGCGCGTGCGCACCACCGAGGCGCTGCACCGCGCGATCTCCGCCGCAGCCCAGCCGCCCGCCATCTGGATGAACGGCAGCTCGGCGACCGCCTATCGCTACTCGCTCGACACCCCGCGGACCGAGTCGGATCCGGTCGACGAGCGAGGCTTCTCGCCGGATGTCACCCGGGAGTGGGAGGCAGCGCTCTTCGCGGGCGAGCTGCCCGGAACTCGCAGGATCGCGCTGCGCACCACGCTGGTCCTGGGCCGCGGTGCACCGGTGATGACCATGCTGCTGCGCCTGGCGCGGCTGGGCCTGGGCGGACCGCAGTACGACGGGTGGTGGTTCCCGCACCGGCGCTATCGCGGGATCGGCCCTCACCCGACCGAGCCCGAGCGGCCCGACTACGAGCACTCCCGCGGACGGCAGCGGCTGAGCTGGATGCACGTGCAGGACTTCGTGCAGGCGGTGCGATTCCTCCGGGACCACGACGAGATCACCGGCCCCGTGAACATGGCGTCGCCGAACGCCGTCACGAACATCGAGCTCATGCGCATCCTGCGTCGCGCCGTGCGCGCTCCGTTCGGGCTGCCCGCACCGCGCTTCGTGCTGGAGCCCGGGATGGCCGTGCTGCGCACCGAGTCCGAGCTGATCCTGAAGAGCCGCTGGGTGCTGCCGCACGTGCTCGAGGACGCCGGCTACGTGTTCCGCTTCCCGGAGCTGGACGGCGCCGTGCAGCAGATCAGCGGTCGCTGAGGCCGGTCGACGCCCGCCCGCAGCAGACCCGGTTGCGGCGAGGGCACTGCTCGGTGGCCGCGTCTTGCGACATAGACCGGCGGATGACCGCAATCTGCGACAGGTGAGCGGGGTGGTCAGACCTTCGCCGCGAAGGATGCCTCGATCGCCTCGTCGAGGCCGGGGTGCGTGAACGTGTACCCCGCGTCGAGCAGCTTCTCCGGGGCGACCCACCGGCTCTTCAGGATCAGCTCGGTCTCCGTGCGGATCCCGATCGCACCGAGCTCGAGCATCCAGCGCGGCTGCGGTAGGCCGAACGGCACACCGAGGGCGCGCCGGATGCTCGCCATGAGCGTTCGGTTGTCGCTCGCGTGCGGGGCGACGGCGTTCACGGGGCCCTCCAGTTCGGGGTGCTCCTCGAGGAACGCGATGATCGCGGCGACATCGTCCAGGTGCACCCAGCTGAACCGCTGCCGTCCGCCGCGGGCACCGAAGCGGTGTCCGGTTCCCGCCGCACGCCGAGCCCGGCCGACGTGCCAGCGACCGTCGTACTGAGTGCCGCCGAGCCCGAGCCGTGCGAGAGTGCGCAGTGTGCCCAGCACTCCGCCGTCGCCCAGCACGATGGCGGTGCGCAGCGCCACCAGGCGGGTTCCCGGCAGGTCGTCGAGGAACAGCGCGCGCTCCCACGCCTGCGCCACGTCGACCGAGAAACCGGTACCGAGCTCGCCCGCCGACTCCGTCTGCGGGCGGTCCTCCGCATGCCGGTAGATCGTCGCGGTCGAGGAGTTCACCCACAGCCGGGGCGGGGCCGCCGCGCGTTCGACGGCGGTGTGCAGCGCCGCGGTGGTCTGCTCGCGCGAGCGGAAGATCTCGGCTCGGTTCGCGGCGGTGTACCGGCAGTTCACGCTCTTGCCCGCGAGTCCGACCACGAGGTCGGCACCGTCGACGGCCGCGTCGATCCCCGCCTGGTCGTCCCAGTGCAGGTCGGCGCCGTGCCGGGAGATCGTGACGACCTCGCGCCCGGCGGCGCGCCAGCGCCGTGCCAGATCCTGACCGATGAACCCGGTGGATCCGCCCAGCACCACCCGGCCCCGCGGTGCGTCCGCGCGTGCGTCCTCATTCATGCGTCCTCCTCGAACTCGTAGCGGAACGTGCCGGCGTACTCGTGGATGCGGCCGAGCAGTGGCAGGTCCACGGTCAGCGCGACCCGTTGCCCGCCGGAGGCGGCGTCGGCGCTCTCCCGCAGGAGGATCCGGGGTGCCAGCAGGCGGGGGATCCGCAGGCGCAGTGGGCCGATCCGCAGCCCCACCCGCACGCTGCGCAGCTCCAGCGCGCCGCCGTCGGCGCGCACGTCGAAGATCGCCGCGAGCAGCCCGGGGCGCCCCAGCTGGTCCACGATCCGCCCGCCCGGCAGGTCCCGCACGTGATCGCGCATGATCCAGGTCCCGGCGGGAAGGTGCAGCGCGCGCTCGGCGGAGCGACCGTCGTGGTCGCGGTTGCGCACGGTGAAGGGCACCTGCTCGGCCCAGCCCGCGAACACCGCGCCGCGGCGTTGCAGGGGGCGCAGCAGCGGCGCCAGCAGCGCGCGCACGACCGGGTCAGGGCAGCCGATACTGTCGAAGACACCGGTGCCGATCCCGACCATTCCGGCGGGGATCGCGCGGACGTACGCCTGGAGCTGAGGATCGAGGTCGCTCACCCGATCGCCGAGCGCCGCGGCGTACGGGGAGAGCGGATCCGGTGTCATGGGATCAGATTATCGAACATGTTCAATTCTGTCGAGCCGCGAGCCTCGCTCAGGATGATCGCGTCAGAAGCGGCGCTGCCGCACCTGGCCGCTCACACGTCCTTGAGGCGCACCAGGCGCTCGTGGCCGGTCTCCTCGAGCTCGGCGATGTCGGCCCGTGACTTCAGGAAGGCGTTGAACGAGCGATACCCGAGAGCCTTCTCGCTGAACGAGGGATCCATCCGGCGCATCTGCGTCTTCACCGCAGAGCTGTGCAGCCACTCGTCGCCATCGCTCTTGTCGTGCCCGAGACGCAGCGCCCGCACGAGGGTGGCGGTCGCCTCCTCCTGCTCCGTCGTGCTGGGCTCGTCCTTCTCCACCGTCGCCCTGGACTGCTTGCGCGCCCCCGGGGTCTGCTTCGCCGGCGCCTTCTTCGGCGCCGCCTCCGCCGGCACGACCGGTGCGGCGGCGCGCTCCACGCCGGGCAGCGAGTCGTAGGCCTCGAACTCGTCGCAGGCGGCGGCGAGCGACTTCGCGGTGGAGCCGGCCACGCCGACGCCGATCACGTAGCGGCCGAGCCGCTTGCAGCGCTGCGCGAGCGGCACGTAGTCGCTGTCGCCGGCGACGATCACCACGTGGGTGAGGTCGGGGAGGCGGAACATGTCCTCCACGGCGTCCACCGCCAGGCGGATGTCGGCGCCGTTCTTCGCATAGGCGGCCGCCGGGAAGAGCTGCACGAGATCGACGGCGCGCGCCACGAGCTGGGAACGGTACTCGGCGTTGACCGGAGACGACCAGTCGGCGTACGCGCGGGTGAGCACCAGGGTGCCGAACGACGAGGCGTAGTCGATGATCGCACCCACGTCGATCATGGCGGCCTTGAGCCGCTCCGCGAGCTCGGCGTCGGCGGGGTTGTCCTGGATCCGCTGCCGGTCCTTGCTGTAGGCGTTGCGTCCGTG
>Ga0308158_10003745_pt1 | contig 13166 bp, 10 predicted proteins | sample PhyBR2_FD_201038 | JGI IMG/M metagenome (GOLD analysis project Ga0308158, IMG submission 201038) | Phyllosphere microbial communities from UC Gill Tract Community Farm, Albany, California, United States - DLSLB.R2 | ecosystem: Host-associated > Plants > Phyllosphere > Unclassified | place: USA... | reverse complement strand
TCACAGCAGGCTGGGATCCAGCACCCGCCCCCGGCTGTTCACGTCGAGGTTCAGATACTGCCCCTCGCCCAGGTCGTTTCCGACCGCGGCCCGGGTGGGGTTGAGGTACTCGAGTTCGCTGCGGGTGATGCCGAACCGGTCGGCGATGTCGGCGATCTTGTCGTCCCAGGCCACCACGTACGTCACCGGACGGCCCTCGTCGGAGGACAAGACCTCGCCGGTGGCGCCCGGGTGCGGACCGAGGTCGACGACGTCCTCCGCCAGCCACGGGCGCATAGGAGTCATCCACCAGCTCAGCACCGCGCGGGCGACGATCACGTTCTCGCACGCGAGGCCGTGCTGGTCGTAGACGGGACGCGCGGGATCCGCCGGGACGGTGATGTCCACTTCGCGGTAGTAGGTCCAATCCTCCGTGCCCGCGTTGCCGAGGTACCGCTGCCGAGTGCCGTCGCCCGCGGGATCGATCGGCAGGCTGCCCTCGTCGACGCACGCGTCGTCATCGCGAGACCACTGCGACAGCCGCACATCGTACGCGCCCGCTGACGTGCTGAGATCCTGCACGGTAAGGGTGGCATCCGACGCGCCGTTCACGGTGACGACCACCGTTCCCGTGGCGGATCCCGTGAATTCGGCGGTGGCGGCAACACCCTCCGGCGGCAGCTGGTTCGACTTCGCGTAGCGGTTCGGGTCGACCGTCGGCGTGGGAGTCGGCGTGGGCGTGGCGGTGGGAGTCGGCGAGGCCGTGCGCGTCGGCGACGGGGCCGCGGTGGTGGTCTCCGCCACCGGCAGCCCGTCCGGCCCCTCGGGCGCGCACGCGGTGGCGGTGAGGAGCAGGGCTCCCGTCAGCAGCAGTGTCAGGCGTCGTCGCGTCACGCTCCGAACCTAGCCCACTGGCGCATCTGCGGGAATGCCGCGGCCCCGTGTCTCACGACAGACACGGGGCCGGATCCGTGCGCTCACCGCGGCTCTCTCAGGGCCAACGCGGATCGCACCGGTTGCACGCATCGGAACATCCTCACCGGAGCAAGGGGGATGTCCCTCCGCGGGTCTCGGAGGTTCGCCGAACGTCTTCGGCGATCACGACGCTCACGCGTCGTTCCGAGGGTCTGAGGTGCGCTGCGCCTCCGCCAGGCGGTATCGCAGCGCGGCGAGTTCGGCGCCCAGCGCTGCCGGGATCCGGCCGTCGAAGGTGGCGAAGAACTCTTCGGTCAGATCGGCTTCGGCCGTCCAGAGCGCGGGGTCGACCGCGAACAGCTCGGCCAGGTCGGCTTCGGACACGTCGAGCCCGTCGAGGTTCAGATCCGCCGTGTGCGGAAGCCGGCCGATCGGGCTGGTCTCCGCCCCGACGTCGCCGTTCACGCGGCGCACGATCCACTCGATCACCCGCGAGTTGTCGCCGAAGCCCGGCCACAGGAACCGTCCATCGGCGCCACGGCGGAACCAGTTCACCTGGAAGATGCGCGGCGCGCGGTCGAACCGGAGCTCCGAGCCCACCGCGAGCCAGTGCGCGAAGTAGTCGGCCATGTTGTAGCCGCAGAAGGGCAGCATGGCGAAGGGGTCGCGTCGAAGCTCGCCGACGGTGCCTTCGGCGGCGGCGGTGCGCTCGGACGAGATGTTGGCCCCCATGAACACGCCGTGGCTCCAGTCGGTCGCCTCCACCACGAGCGGTACATTCGTGGCACGACGTCCGCCGAACAGGATGGCGTCCAGCGGAACCGCATCCTCCCAGTCGTCTGCAATCTGCGGGCACTGCGCCGCGGAGACCGTGAAGCGGGAGTTCGGGTGTGCCGCCGGGCGATCATCTGCCGGGGTCCACGGGTTGCCCTCCCAGTCGGTCAGCTCCGCGGGGGCCTCGTTCGTGAGGCCCTCCCACCACACGTCGCCATCGGGGCGCAGAGCCACGTTGGTGAAGATGGTGTTGCCCCACAGCGTCTCCACGGCCGTGACGTTCGTCGACTCGCCGGTACCGGGCGCCACGCCGAAGAAGCCCGCCTCCGGGTTGATGGCCCACAGGCGGCCGTCCTCACCGGGACGCAGCCAGGCGATGTCGTCACCGAGCGTCTCCACACGCCACCCGGGGATGGTCGGACGCAGCATCGCCAGGTTCGTCTTCCCACACGCCGACGGGAAAGCCGCGGCGAGGTGGTACCGGCGACCCTGCGGGTCGATGACGCGGATGAGGAGCATGTGCTCAGCCAGCCAGCCCTGGTCGCGGCCGATCACCGACGCGATCCGCAGAGCGAAGCACTTCTTGGCCAGAATCGCGTTTCCGCCGTAGCCCGAACCGAACGAGTACACCTCGAGCGTCTCGGGGAAGTGGACGATGTACTTGTCGTCATTGCACGGCCACGCGACGTCGCTCTGCCCCGGCTCCAGCGGCGCGCCCACGGAGTGGACGGTCTTGACCCAGTCCGCCCCGGCGGCGATCTGCCGTGTCACGGCATCTCCGACGCGGGTCATGATGCTGATCGAGGTGACGGCGTACGCGCTGTCGGTGACCTGGACGCCGATGTGGCTGAGGGGGCCGCCGATGGCGCCCATGGAGAACGGCACGACGTACATGGTGCGCCCGCGCATCGATCCGGCGAACAGGCCGGTGAGCTTCTCGCGCATCTCGGCCGGGTCCGCCCAGTTGTTCGTCGGGCCGGCATCGATCTTGCGCTCGGACGCGATGAAGGTGCGGCCCTCGGTACGGGCGACATCGCTCGGGTGCGAGCGGGCGAGGTAGGAATCGGGGCGCCACTGCGGGTTGAGCTTGATGAGCCGGCCCTCGTCGACCATCTCGCGCAGCAGCGCGTCATTCTCGGCGACCGAGCCGTCCACCCAGTGGATCCGGTCGGGCTGAGTGAGCGCGGCGATCTCATCGACCCAGGCCACCAGCGCCGCCATCGATGCCCCCTCATAGTCCGGGCGCGCCCCGAACGACCGTGCGGCGCTGAGGGGCGTCGGGCGGTGGGTGCGAACGGCGAGGGATTCGGCGAGTGCCATGTCATCTCCTTCGATGGTGAGCGATGATCTGAATCAATCTTCTGTTGTCTTTTCCGACACTTATCGCCATGCGGGGTCGAAAGAAACGATGATCTTTACGTATCATCAAGACATGGCATCCGGAATCGAACTGGCCACACTCGGCCACCGCATCCGTCATCATCGGCAGGACCGCGGTCTGACCCTCGACGAACTCGGCGCGATCGTCGGCGTCGCCGGCTCTCAGCTCAGCCTGATCGAGAACGGCAAGCGCGAGCCGAAGCTCTCGCTGCTGCAGGCGATCGCCCAGGCCACCGGGACGGAGGTCACCGATCTGATCTCCGGCGAGCCGCCGAACCGCCGCGCCGCGCTGGAGATCGACCTGGAGCGCGCCCAGACCTCGGCGGTGTTCCGCCAGCTGGGAATTCCTGCGGTCCGCGTGAATAAGGCGATGACCGATGAGACCATCGAGGCCATCCTCGGCCTGCATCACGAGCTGCAGCGCCGCGAGCGCGAAGCGATCGCGACCCCCGAAGAGGCCCGCCGGGCGAACACCGAGCTACGGCTGAAGATGCGCGCTCTCGACAACTACCTTCCGGACATCGAGGCACTCGCGGAGAAGCAGCTGAAGGCGGCGGGACACACCACCGGCGCACTCTCCCACCGCACCGTGAGCATCATGGCCGAACAGCTCGGATTCGAGCTCATCTACGTCAACGACCTGCCGCATTCGGCGCGCTCGGTCACGGATCTGGAGAACGGGCGCATCTATCTTCCGCCCTCGTCGATTCCCGGCGGGCACGGCCTGCGCTCGATGGCGCTGCAGGCCATGGCGCATCGCCTGCTCGGTCATACGCCGCCCACCGACTACGCGGACTTCCTGCAGCAGCGACTGGAGATCAACTACTACGCGGCCTGCGCCCTCATGCCGCAGGCAGCGGCGGTGAACTTCCTCGCCCAGGCCAAGAAGGACCGCAACCTCGCTGTCGAGGACTTCCGTGACGCGTTCGGGGTCACGCACGAGGCGGCGGGCATGCGTCTGACGAACCTCGCCACCCGCCACCTGGACATCAAGCTGCACTTCCTCCGCGTCGACGGCTCCGGCGCGCTCAGCCGGGTGTTCGAGAACGACGATCTGCCGCTGCCGGAAGACATCACCGGATCCGTGGAGGGGCAGCCGGCCTGCCGGAAGTTCTCCGCCCGTGCCGCGTTCGAACAGCAGAACCGCACCACCGAGCACTATCAGTACACCGACACCCCCGCGGGGACGTTCTGGTGCTCCACGCAGACCGGCTCCACCGCCGACGGGGAGTTCTCCATCACGGTCGGAGTCCCCTTCGACGACGCGCGCTGGTTCCGGGGCCGCGAGACCCCCGCGCGCGCGGTGTCCACCTGCCCGGACGAGTCGTGCTGCCGCCGCGCCCCTGCCGAGCTGACCGGAAAGTGGAAGGGCAAGGCCTGGCCGAGCGCACGCGTGCACACGCACATGTTCTCCCCGCTCCCCCGCGGCGCCTTCCCCGGCGTCGACGACAGCGAGGTCTACGGCTTCCTCGAGCGTCACGCCGCCGAGTAAGCCCTTCTCTCTTCACGCGAAACCCGTTCACGTCGAGACACGCCCCAACGCGCGTTTCTCGGACTCGCGGGATTTCTCGCGGGCGAGGGCAGCGGCGAGAATAGAGCGGCGGGAACCCCGCAGGAATCGGAGTTCCGTGTCTCATCAGCAGCGCCCCTGGCTGGGGCTGTGGATCCTCACCCTCGCGTGCTTCGCCACGATCACCACCGAGGTGGTGCCGATCGGGCTCGTGCCCGCGATCGTGCAATCGTTCGGGGTCGACGAGGCGCAGGCCGGGATGCTGGTCACCCTGTACGCGATGATCGTCGCCATCACCGCAGTGCCGCTCACGCGCATCACCAGTCACGTGCAGCGCAAGACGCTGGTCCTGGTGACGCTGGCGATCTTCACCGGCTCGAACACGCTCGCAGCATTCGCCCCGGATTTCCTCACCCTCGCGATCGCGCGCGGGATCGCCGGCGTCGCGCATGCGCTGTTCTGCGCGGTCGCGCTCGGCTACGCGGCGCGGATCGCACCTCCGGGGCTCACGGGGCGCGCACTGGCCCTCGTCGCGACCGGCACGAGCGCCGGGCTCATCGTGGGCGTGCCCGCCGGCGCTGTGGTGGCCACGGCCTTCGGATGGCGAGCCGCTTTCGGCGCTCTCGCGGTCATCGGCGCGATCGCGATCGTGGCGGCGGCACCGCTGCTTCCCGCCGTCAGCCACGACCGTACGGCCGCGAAGTCGCTCGTCCCGGGCGGTGCGCGGATGCTGCTCGTGGCGGGGCTCGCGGGAGCCGCATTCCTCGGCTACTACACGCTGTACACGTACGTCTCGCCCCTGCTCCTCTCCTCCGGCCTCCCCGACATCTGGCTGGGTGTCGTGCTCGCAGTCCTCGGGGTGACGGGACTGCTGGCGATCCAGCTCGCGGCGCGCTACATCGACCGCGCGCTGATGCGGTGGCTGATGTTCGTTCCTCTGACGATCACCGCGATGCAGCTCCTCGTGAGCGTCGTGTATCCGATGCTGCTTCCGGTCCTGATCGTCACGGCGCTGTGGACCGCGTCGTTCGGACCGGTGAACACGACCTACCAGAACGCCCTCGTGCGCGTCGGCGCCGCGAATCCCGATATGGCCGGCGCCTGGATCAACGTCACCTGCAACCTCGGAATCGCCGGTGGCGCCGCCCTGGGCGGGGTGCTGGTGATCGGCCCCGGGTACCCGGCAGCGGGGTGGGTGGGGGCCGCGATCCTCGCTGCGAGCACCCTCGTGACCCTCATCTTCCGGCGTAGCCTGGCCACCGCGATCACGCGCTGACGACCCTCACACCTTCGCCGCCTGCGGCACCTCACGCGCGAGAAGCAGGGCCACCACCCCCAGGAGTCCGCCCGTGATCCGCCGCTGCCAGCGCGTCCAGGCGGGGCGGGCGGTGAGGAAGCGCGCAATGGATCCTGCCGCCAGCACGATGGCCGCGTTGACCGCGAGACTCACCAGGATCTGAACGCCGCCGAGCAGATAGCCCTGCGCCATCGGGCTTCCCGCCCGCGGATCGATGAACTGCGGGATGAGTGCGAGGTACATCACCGCGACCTTCGGGTTGAGGAGGTTGGTGATGAGCCCGGTGCGAAACAACCGGCTCGGCGGATCGGACGTCAGCGCCTGCTGCTCGAACAGCCCCGCCCCTCCCGGACGCAGAGCCGACCATGCCAGGAAGAGCAGATAGGCGACCCCCACGGCCTTCAGCCCGATGTACAGCCAGGGCACCAGCACGAACACCATCGCCAGGCCCAGGTTCGCTGCGCTCAGATACACCAGAAACCCCGCGCCGGTGCCCGCGAGCGAGATCAATCCGGCCCGCGGGCCCTGAGCGACCGCGCGTGAGATCAGGTAGATCATGTTGGGCCCGGGGGTGAGCACCATCACCAGCGCGGCGAGCGCCATCGCTCCCATCGTCGTCCACGACACCAGTGGTTCCATGCGCTTGCCTCCTGACAGTGGAACCATCGTCAGGTAAGGGCGTTATGCAGATCAACCATTACCGATCAGAGCGCGCGCGCAGCATCCTCACGCGATGTGGTGCTGCCATGCGTCCGCCAGCTCCGCGTCGAGCTCGGCGGCGCCACCGCGCGACCAGGTGGCCACGACGCGTCCGTCACGCAGCACGACGGGTTTGACCATGCCGTTCTTGCCGGGGCCGATCTCCGCCCGCATGTCCTCGCCGGCGACCACGCTCCGATCCGCGTAGGAGATGTAGTACTCCTCGAAGGACCCGAGCAACCGCGCCCGCGCATCCCAGACCGGAGCGGGCCCGGCGCTCTCCCACGGCACCGCTCGCTCGTCGACGAGGGTGAGCAGCGCGGCATCGGAGATAGCTCCATCGTCGTCTCGCACCGCCGACGCCGCTGCCCGCGCGACCGTGATGGTGGTGCCGGCCCACCACGCGAAGTCCGCGATCGAGGCCGGGCCGTGCCCGGCCAGGTAGCGCCGGAAGAGTTCCGCCTCGGGGTCCGCCGGGGTGTCACGCTGGGGCGGAAGGTGGTCGGTCAGGGTGAGGAGCTGCTCGGTGGCGGGTTGATCGGACCGCGGCACCGTGGCGCCCCACACCACCACGCCGCGCAGCGCCAGCGTGTGCAGCAGATGCGTGCCGCGCTGGCCTGTGGTGGCGACGCCGCCCGCTTCGAGGGCGGCGAACGCCTCCGCTCGCCGGAGTCCGCCCTCGCGCAGGGCACGCCGCACGATGCGCTCAGCCCGGGAGAAGTCCGCTTCAGCAAGACCCAGCTCGCGATGGCGAGCGGCCCCCGAGCGATGGATACGCTGCGCCGTGATGGGCACCATCCACGCGGTATCGACCGCAGCGATGACATGCAGGGTTCCCCTCATCGGCCAGGTGCGGACGAGGTCACCGCGATCGAACAGCGCGTCGATCTGCCGAGCCGTGGGCGCGCCCGCGGTTCGCGCCGAGAGCGCGAACCTCCCGCCCCAGAACTCCTGCGCCTGGGTGGCGGCGAGGCGCTCCGCAGCGGCGAGCGGGCTGGCAGCAGGCTCCGCCAGCAGGTGCGATGACAGCCGCGCGGCGCGGAGCGCCTCGAGCCTCGCGTCGTCGTCATCGGCGGCGGCGGCGTTGGCAGCACTGGCGGCGACGAGGTGGCTGGTGCCGTCGTCGGCATCGTCGGCGCCTGTCACCGTGCGCGGTGTTCCCATGCTGCCGCCTTCTGTCGATCGTCGCGCAATCAGCATGCCCGACACCTCCGACATCGGCCAGGATTCGTTCTTCCTCACCGGTCTCAGAAACTGTCGACGGCGATGCGAGCCGAGACATCTTCTGAGACCGGCCCGATCGCCGGTCTCAGAGGATGTCGAACCCGCGCCGAAACGGCGGCGACTGAGACCAGGCGGTCCGGAGCGGTCCGGTATCGGCCAGGAATCCGGGCCACCAGATGAGACCTTGCTCATAAAGGCGTTGCCGGGATGCGACCCACCGGCTACGCCCCTGACACTGGTGGCATGCAGAACAACGCGCTCATCCCGCTGGTGGCACAGGGACAGATGCTGTCCTGGCTGTGGCAGGGCGCGCTCGGCGCCATGACGGAGAAACTGGGCGACACTCGCTGGGAGGTGGACCTGGCGGAGGGACGACTCTCCTTCGTGAATCGGGCCGACGACACCCGGCGCATCGACACCGGGATCGATCTGGTCGCATCCATCGCGCCCGGCCCGCGCTCCACGCTGTGGGGGTGGGGCCACCCGCAGGGACGGTCGAACGGTGTGGCCGCGCTGATCCGCGACTCGGGCCACCCCGGTCTCGAGCTGGCGGAATTCCCCTTCCCCGCCGATGTCACCGACGCTGACGACTACATCACTCAGACCTCGCATGAGATCGGCGTGGCCTCGGTGGTGGCACGGGGCCGAGGACCGTACTACTCGGCGCCGATGGGCGGGGGTTCGCGCGCGGTGTTCGCCCTGGAGGTGCCGGGGCTCGCAGTTCCCGCGGTGACAGATCTGATGAGCACGTTCATCCCGATGATGAGTTCCGCGCCTCCGCTCGATGCCCGCACCGCGCTGTGGTTCGCCGCCACACGTCTCGGCTGGGCGTTCGAGTGGACACAGCCGGAGTTCGCCGCTGCCGCCATCTCCGATGCCACGGGCTCGGCGACATTCCGCTTCGATCCGCAGGGCCGGGTCACCGGCCTCGAGACCGACGCGGCACGAGCGCATACGAACGCCGCCGCGTGAGCACACCGAAGGCGGGGACGACGGGTGAGGACGTCGCCGGTTGGGGCGGCGTCCTCGCATGTCAGCCCTCCAGCAGGGTGACCTCGCGGCGGGGCGGAAGCACCAGCGGGTGCGATCCGGCCATTGCCTCCAGCACGCGAACCACCTGACGCGAGTAGCCGTACTCGTTGTCGTACCAGACGTACAGGATCGCGGTGGTGTCGTCGGCGATCGTCGCCAGCCCGTCGACGATTCCCGCGCGATGCGACCCCACGAAATCGGTGGAGACCACCTCGGCGCTTTCGACGTAGTCGATCTGCTGGCGCAGCTTCGAGTGCAGCGACACCCGGCGCAGGTAGTCGTTGACCTGGTCCTTGGTTGCGGGACGGTGCAGGGTGAGGTTCAGCACCGCGAGTGAGACATCGGGCGTGGGGACGCGGATGGCGGAGCCGGTGAGCTTGCCCTCCAGTTGCGGCAGCGCTTTGGAGACGGCCTTCGCTGCCCCCGTCTCGGTGATCACCATGTTCAGCACCGCGGAGCGCCCGCGCCGGTCGCCCTTGTGGAAATTGTCGATCAGGTTCTGATCGTTCGTGAACGAGTGCACCGTCTCGACATGGCCATGAGCGATGCCATAGGCCTCGTCCATCGCGGCGAGCACGGGCGTGATGGCGTTCGTTGTGCATGACGCCGCCGAGAGGATGAGGTCGTCGTCGGTGATGCTCTCGTGATTGATGCCGTGAACGATGTTCTTCAGAGGGCTCTTCCCGGGCGCCGTGAGCAGGACGCGGGACACCCCGCGCGAGCGGAGGTGCTGTGACAGGCCCTCCTCATCCCGCCAGCGACCGGTGTTGTCCACCACGATGGCGTCGTCGATGCCGTAGGCGGTGTAGTCGATGGCGGCGGGGTCGTCCGCGTAGATCACCTGGACGCGTGTGCCGTTCGCGATGATCTGCTCACGATCCGCATCGACGGTGACCGTTCCCTCGAACGGACCGTGCACCGAATCCCGCGCCAGCAGCGAAGCGCGCTTGGCGAGGTCGGAGTCGGATCCGCGACGCACCACGATCGCACGCAGGCGCAGTCCCGATCCGCCACCGGCGTGGGAGATGAGGATGCGCGCCAGCAGGCGGCCGATGCGGCCGAAGCCGTAGAGCACGACATCGCGATCTTCGGCATCCTCCCGGGGGGCGCCGAGCACGGCCGTGAGCTGGTCACGCAGATGCGACTCCAGATCCGCCCCCGCGGGACGGGAGGAGATGAGCCGCGCCACGTCGATGGACGCGGGTGCCGGTGCGATGGCGCGCAGCGCCTCGACGACGGCGAGACTGTCCGCCACGTCGATGCGCTCGTGTCCCACGCTCTGAGCGCGCTGGTGCGCCGCCAGGATGCCCGTCGCGCTCAACCCCACCAGTCGATGTCCGTGGATCGATGTCACCACCCCGCGGTCCCGGTGCAGCGCCCCGATGTGCGGGATCATCCGCTCCGCGAGCTCCTCCTGGCTGTTCCATGCTGTGCGGTGTGCGGCGAAATCGTCCATGCGCGTCCTTGCGTTCGGTGTGGTGGATCAGTTTCTATCCCCGCCGTCCACGCTACGGCCCCGCGAGCGCCGGAGTGGGCCACTGGCCGAAGCGAAGTGAACCTGTCTTGTGGAAGCGGAAACTTCCCCGGATCTTGAGCGGACTCATCGACTCGGATGGCAGACTTCAGATGGCGCACTCCGCGCCCTCCGGAAAGGACAACGATGACGACGTTCCCCGCTCTGCAGACCTACATCGATCGCGGTCTGCTGCTGTCCCTGCTTCAGCAGGACGCGCTCGTGGAGGCGACGGATGCTCTCGGTCAGCACCGCTGGGACGTGGACATGCAGCAGGGAACACTCACGTTCACCTCGGAGAAGGACCCGGCGCGCCGCCTCGCCACGCGCGCACACCTCATCGCGTCGATCGCGCCCGGGCCGCGTTCGGTGCTGTGGGACTGGGCGCATCCGCAGGGCTCGCAGCAGGGTGCCTCCGCCGCGCTGCGCGCCGCCGGCGAACGCGACGGCGTGCGCGAACTCAGCGTCGGCGAAGTGCCGTTTCCTGCCGACTTCGACGCTCAGGATCGCGATGCCATGGCCCAGCTCGCTCACGAGATCGGCCAGGCCTCCGTCGGCATCCTCGGACGCGGCCCCTACTACTCGGCGCCGGTGGACGGTGGGACTCGCTTCATCTTCCTCCTCGACGCGCCGCTGCCTCCCCTGACGCTGGCCGCGGTCGTTGCCAAGCTGCCGCGGCTGCTGAGCACCGGTCTGTTCCGCGACCCGCGAACGGCGGTGTGGGGACTCGCCACCGCCCAGCGCTGGTCGTTCCGCTGGAACGACGATGCCTTCAGCGGTGCGGCGCTGTCCGACGGGTCGACGGTGGCGCAGTTCGGATTCGATCCGCAGGGCCGGATCGTCGCCGTGAACTCGCACGCCGCCTGAACCCTCCTCCCCTCCTCTCCCCCTCCCTCGACGAAGGAGTCGACGTGGCCCCCGCCTCTCTGCGCGTTCACACGCTGTCCCTGCCCAGTGCCGCCCTCGGCGAGCCAGTGAATCTGGTGCCCGTTCGGCGTACCCAGGATCTGCACGCCATCGATGATGGTGAGCAGATCGATGAGGAACTGCGCGCCGGACTCGGCTACGGGCACGTGCGAAACATCGCGCCCTATCTCCCGCAGCAGGACTACGACCGCCGGCTGACCGATCGCGACCACCGCGTGATCATCCTGGAGAACGACCATCTCCGCGCCGAGGTGCTCCCGGACCTCGGCGGACGGTTGCGGCGTCTGTACGACAAGAGCGCCGATCGGGAACTCCTGCACGTCAACGCCGTGTTCCAGCCCGGCAACCTCGCGCTGCGAAACGCCTGGTTCTCCGGGGGCGTCGAGTGGAACATCGGCACGATCGGGCACACTCCGCTGACCGCGTCGACGCTGCACGCCGTCGCGGTCGAACGCCCCGACGGTGCCGCCGCCGTGCGTCTGTACGAGTATGAGCGCCTTCGCGGCGTGGTCTACAGCGTCGAGTTCGTGCTGGGCGCGGATGCCCGTGAGCTCCTGGTGCGCAACACCATCACCGATGTCCGGGAGTCGTCCGAGCCGGTTCCGATGTACTGGTGGTCCAACATCGCCGTCGATCAGACCGCGGACACCCGTGTGATCGCCCCCGCACACGGGGCGTGGAAGTTCGCGTATCGGGAGAACGTGCACCTGATCCCCGTCGGAGATGACGCACCACGCCCGGACATCACCCGCCCGGCCCTCGCGCCCCAGGCCGCGGACTACTTCTTCGACCTGGATGAGAAGGTCCACCCCTGGATCGCCGCCGTCGAATCCGATGGCCGCGGCTTGCTGCAGATGTCGGATGCCCTGTTGCGGGGCCGGAAGCTATTCGTCTGGGGCGAGTCCGACGGCGGGCGACGGTGGCAGTCCTGGCTGGCATCGCCCGCACCCAGCTGGAGCACGTGCCGATGCCCGCCGGCGCCACCTGGAGCTGGACCGAGGCATACGGCCTCGTCGAGCTGGACGGCGCCGTCGCCCTCGGCGACTCCTGGGATGCGGCGATCCACGAGGTGACCTCATCCTCCGCCGCAGAGCGACTCCGCGACGCGATCGAGGCCGAGAACGCCCGCTCCACCGCGGACGACCGTGTCGGCGACGTCCTGAGCATCGGGTCGGGGTGGGGCGCACTCGAACAGCGCCGCCGGATCCACACGCGCACGGGTCCGTTCGACGACTCCCGGACGCCGTTTCGCCCCAATCACCTCGGCGCCGAACAGGAGGGCTGGCTCCAGCTGCTGCGCGGCGGCCCCTTCCCGGACGGCCTTCCCGTCAGCTATCAGCGCGACGACGCCTGGGCTCCCTTCCTCGAGAACGAATCGACGGCGGATGCCGCGTTCGCACTCGGCGTGCTGCACGCCGCTCACGGCCGCCTCGACGAGGCATGGGAGACGTTCACCACCGCCGCGCAGCAGCAGGACACCTGGTACGCGCGGCGCGCCCTGGCAGAGCTGGCCGAGGAACGCGGCGACGCCTCCGCCGCGCGCGAGCATGCGCTTCGGGCCCGCGAGCTGACGCCTCCCGCCTGGGCTGCGGTCGAGCTCGGAGAACTGCTGCTGCGTCTCGGCGCCTCCGAGGAGGCACTCCAGGCAGCCTCCGCGGCAGACGAGGAACACCCCGGCGGTCGGGCGACGCTGCTGCGAGCACAGGCGCTGGTCGCGCAGGAGCGCCATGCCGAGGCACGGGACCTCCTTGCCGAGGGCATCGAGGTCGCGGATCTCGCCGAAGGCGACAACGCGCTCACCGAGCTCTGGCGCACGGCGGCCATCGGCATCCAGCGTCAGGCCGACCCGACCGCATCGGCCGAGGTGCTCGCCCAGCGCGCAGCGAGCGCCGATCCGCTGCCCACTCGCTATGACT
>Ga0308158_10003744_pt1 | contig 13172 bp, 11 predicted proteins | sample PhyBR2_FD_201038 | JGI IMG/M metagenome (GOLD analysis project Ga0308158, IMG submission 201038) | Phyllosphere microbial communities from UC Gill Tract Community Farm, Albany, California, United States - DLSLB.R2 | ecosystem: Host-associated > Plants > Phyllosphere > Unclassified | place: USA... | reverse complement strand
GGCGCGCTGCCCGACATGCTGGTGTTCACGCCGGACGGCAGCAAGGTGCTGGTCGCGAATGAAGGCGAGCCAAGCGGCTACGGCGTGGCCGGTACCAGCGATCCGGAAGGCGCGGTCAGCATCATCACCGTGAATCGCGGCGGCGCACCAAGTGTCGCCACCGCTGATTTCCGCAGCTTCAATGGCCAGGAAACGGCGCTGCGCGCGCAGGGCATCCGCATCTTTGGCCCCAACGCCACGGCGGCGCAGGACTTCGAGCCGGAATACATCACCGTCAGCGAAGACGGCAAGACGGCCTGGGTCACGCTGCAGGAAAACAATGCCATTGCCATCGTCGACGTGGCAAGCGCGAAGGTCACGTCGATCAAGCCGCTCGGCTTCAAGGACCACAATGTCGCCGGTTTCGGCCTGGACGCATCGGACGAAGATGGCGGCACCAATACCAACAGCGGCACGCCGGCCACGAAGATCGGCCCGCAGCCAGTCAAGGGCATGTACCTGCCGGACGCGATTGCCGGCTACACGGTCGACGGCAGGCATTACCTGCTGACCGCAAACGAGGGCGACGCCCGCGCCGACTGGCCGGGCTTCAATGAAGAGACGCGCATCCGCGCCCATTGCACGGCAGGGCTGGATCCGAGCGTGTTCCCGAACGCCGGCAATGCGACGTTCGATTCGAACCTGGGCCGCCTGCGCGTGACGACGACGCCCAATGGTGGCGGCATGACCGGCAAGAACGCCGCCGGCCAGTGCACTGAGCTGTACACGTTTGGCGGCCGTTCGTTCTCGATTTGGGACACGGACATCAAGCGCGTCTACGATTCGGGCGACGAATTCGAGCGCCGCACCAGCGCGTTGCCGAATGCGCGCTTCAACGCCAGCAACGACAACAACAATCTGGAAGACCGCAGCGGCTCGAAAGGCCCGGAGCCGGAAGGCGTCGTGGTCGGCAAGTTCGGCGACAAGCAGTATGCGTTTGTCGGCCTGGAGCGCATTGGCGGCGTGATGGTCTACGACATCACGAAACCGGCGTCGGCGTCGTTCGTGACCTACCTGAACACGCGCGATGGCGACAAGGGCGACCTGGGACCGGAAGGCTTGACGTTCATCCCGGCGCACAAGTCGCCCAATGGCAAGCCGTTGCTGATCGTCGGTAACGAGGTCAGCGGAACGACTGCCGTCATGCAGGTCAATCTGACGTATTAATTGTCAGAGCGCTTGCCCAGCATGGAGAGGCCGACGGCGGCCGCGATCAGCACGGCGCCCACGGCAAGCGTGTTGTCATTCGATGGCACGCGAGGCTGCACGTCGCGCCGCGCTCTAGCAGGGGCAGGGGCAGGGCGCTTCACCATGCCGCTGTGCACGCCGCTGGCGCCCTGCTGCGGCTCGTACAGCGCGCCCACCGTGTCTTCGGTGGGGTCAGCACGTTTGGCCCAGGTTTCCATGAAGCGGTTCATGCCGGATGCCAGCAGGTCGGGCGCCAGTTGCGTGAGCTTTTTGGTCACATCGGGCGCGCCCAGCAGCGTGACGGCGCGCGGCTTGCGCACCAGAGCGACGACGGCATTGGCCACTTTTTCAGGGGCCAGCACGCCCGGCGGATACGACAGCTTGGCGCCCGTATAGTTGGCAGCGTGCTTGAAGCCCGGCGTGTCGACGAAGGACGGGTAGATGTCGCACACATGGATGTCGCGCTTCTTGCCCAGTTCGGCGCGCAGCGCCTCGCTGAAGCCGCGCAGCCCGAATTTGCTGGCGCCGTAGGCTGCTGCGTACGGGGTGGCGACGAAGCCGCCCGACGAAATCATGTTGACCCAGATGCCGTAATTCTGCTCCAGGAAAATCGGGATCACGGCGTGCGCGTCGTTCATGTGCGTGATCAGGTTGGTCTCGATCACCTGGCGATGGTGCGCGATCGGGACATCGGCGAATTTGCCGACGACGCCACTGCCCACATTGCTGAACCAGAGGTCGATCTGGCCGAGAAGGTCGCGTGCATCCTGCGCAAACGCGGCGACGGCGTCGGCATCGGTAGCGTCGACGACCAGCACGTCGGCATGGCCACCGGCCTGGCGGCAGCGTCGGGCGACGTCGTCCAGGCCTTCCTTGCCACGGGCGCCGAGCACGAGGTGAGCGCCCTGGCGGGCGAAGGCGATGGCAGTGGCGGCGCCGATGCCGCTGGAGCCGCCCATGATGACGACGCGAAGATGTGATTGGTGCATGGCGTACCCTTATTCAATGATTGACGAGTTCGTAGACCGTTCAATTATTGGGGTATTTCCGCGACGACGTATTTCGAATTCCGCGTGACAAGTTAACGCTGTTGCAAGCGCAGCGCATCCGTCGCATCGACGGCGCCGGCGACCGTGTCGGCAATCGCGAGCCGGACCGTGAACGTGCTGCCGCGGCCGATACCGTCGCTGGCGGCGATGACGTCGCCGCCATGCAGTTCGATGATGCTCCTGACCAGCGCCAGCCCGATGCCCAGGCCGCCCTGGGCCCGGTCCGGCGAGCGTTCGGCCTGGGTGAACAGGTCGAACATGCGCGGCAACAGCGACGCATCGATACCGACGCCATTGTCGTGCACGGTAATCGCCACGGTGTCCGGTTCGCGCGCCACTGTCAACGCGATGCGTCCGCCATGGGACGTGTACTTCGCTGCGTTGTTGAGCAGGTTGGCCAGCACCTGGACCAGGCGGTGCGCGTCGCCGGCGATGTGGGCGCCGGCGGCATCGCCTGTCATGGTCAGGGTATGGCCGCGCGCCGTGATCAACGGCTGCGACTGCTCGACGGCATTGGCCACGAGCTGCATCGGGTCGAGCAGCGCCCGGTCCAGCTTGATGAGGCCGCGGGTCACGCGCGACACGTCGAGCAAGTCGTCGACCAGCGACGTCATGTGGCGGACCTGGCGGCTGATCACTTCGCTGGAACGGCGCACCCGCTCTTCGTTGGCGGTGCCGAACTTCAGCATTTCTGCCGCCGCCGCGATCGGCGCCAGCGGGTTGCGCAGTTCATGCGCCAGCATCGCCAGGAACTCGTCCTTGCGGCGGTCCTGATCCTGCAGCGAACCGTACAGCCGTGCATTCTCGAAACCGGTGGCGGCGATCGATGCCAGTTGCACGAGAATGGCTTCGTCCTCATCGGTAAAGTCGCCCTCGAACCGGTCCGATGCCTGGATCAGGCCGATGTTCTTGCCCATGCGGTCAATCAGCGGCACGGCCAGCCAGCCGCGCAGCACCGGATGCGCACCGGCATGCTCGCCAAAGCCGCGCCAGGCCGGATGCGCCTCGAGTTGCGCTTGCGTGAGGCGCATCACGCGGTTGTCGCGGCACACCTGTGCGTAGATCCCGGAGCCGTCCGTCTTGGCATCGTAGCCGCGGTAGGCAGCGTACTTGTCCGACAGCGAGACGGCGTTGATGGCCTGCGTCCAGCCGCCCGCTTCGGTCAGCGAAACGACCGCCTGGTGGGTCTGCAGGATGTCGCGCACGGCCGTCACCAGCGCCTGCGCGATGTCTTCGGCCGCCAGCACCGTGTGCAGCGTGCGGGCGGCCTGCGCGACCTTGGCCAGCAGCGCGCTGTTGCGTTTTTCGCGGTCGAGCCGCTGGGCCAGTTCGAGCTCGGCCGAGATCATGTCGTGAATGTCGCTGTTGGCGCCGATCCACTCGCGGATCGCACCGTCGTCGGCCAGGATCGGGATGCCCTTGACCGCGGTCCAGCGGTAGCTGCCGTCGGCACTGCGCAGCCGGTACTTCGTCTCGAACACCGAGCGCGCGGCAACGCAGGCCAGCCACAGAGACTGGGCCGGTGCGCGGTCATCGGGGTGCAAGGCATCGACCCAGCCGAAATCCTTCCACTCGTCGTAGGTCTGGCCGGTATAGGCGCGCCAGGACGGCGAGTCTTCCAGCACGCGGCCATCCGGGGTATTCGACCAGACGATCTGCGACGTGGCCATCACGAGCGAGCGGAAGCGCTGCTCGCGCAGGCGCAGCGCGCTGTCGGCCTCCATGCGCTCGGTGATGTCCTCGTGCATCAGCATCACCTCGAGGGTGTTGCCGGCCTTGTCCTTGATCGGCCGCGCCTTCGCGGTGACCCAGCGCTTCGGACCGTGACCATCGAGCGTGCTGACGTCGTACAGCGCCGCCGGCAATTCAACCGGCTCCCCCTGCAGCGCCCGCGCCAGCAGCGCGGCGATGCCGTTGTCGGCCAGTTGCGGGTCGTGCAGCACGTTGTAGTCGCCCAGCACGTACGCCATCAGCGGCGTGCCTTCGTGGATCTGCCACAGGTTTTCCCATGCCTTGTTGACACGCGTGGTGTGCCCCGATGGCGCGAGGATCTGGATGCTGATTGGCGCCTGTTCGAACAGGGCCTGGAAACGGGTGTCGGGCATGCTTGCTGCTTCTATTTCAATTTCTGATTCTGAAAACGTGGACGTGCGCGGTGGAAGACAAAGCAGACTCGCGCCCATTGTTTATGTCGCGACACGCATGATGTCACAGCCCGGGCGCCTTGCCTTCGCGACGTACCGGTTTGGGCAGGCCGATCTGGCGCGTGCCGGCCAGGCGGTCATGCAGGAACTGCCGGTCGGGGTCGAGCCAGGCGGTTGCCGCCCAGGCAGCAACGCCGAGTGCGAGTGCGATCGCGATGTCGGCTTTCGCATGCAGCCCGAAGGCCGCGCAGACGATCAGCGCGGGCGCGAACCAGCCCCAGGCTGCCAGGTAGCGCACGACGGCGACGCGCCAGGGCAGGCGGGCATGGCCCGGCGTGACCAGCTTGATGCGCCAGGTCTTCATCGCCAGCGTGTGCCCGCTGTCGCGCCAGCACCAGGTGAAGTACAGGCCCGTGATCACGAACAGGTAGACCTTCAGGCCGTGCTGGAAGAGGGGATCCTGGCGGTTGCCGGTAACGAGCAGATACAGCAGGACGGCCAGCATCTCGACCGCGAACAGCAGAAAAAATTCATACACCATCACCGCCAGGCGCCGCTTGATCGTGGGCGTGCCCGGCAGTGCCAGCGCAGCCTCGGGCAGCACGACCGGCGGCTCAGTTGCTGGCATTGGCGGTCTGCGCGGTACCGGGCTGGGCACCCGACGTGGCGACAGCGCCGCCATTTGCGGGCGCTGCCGGGGCCGGCGCGGACGGCGGCGCGGTGGTCGGCGTGGGCGTGGGCGTGGGCATGGACGCAGCGGGCGCCGGTAAGACGGCAATCGCCGACGGCGGCGGCGTATCGGGCGTGCCGATCAGCACGCACTCGGCGCCCCGGCGCGTCGTGTTCGCCGCGCACGGCATCGGCACGACCAGTTGCGGCGTGTCGGGCAGCGCGATCGGCGCGCTCTTTTGCAGCGTGGCCGGCTTGCTGGCCAGCTTGCGCTTTTCCTCGGCCGACAGCTGCTTGTAGTTTTCCCAGTTGGCGGCCTTGTCGCCCTGCGCCAGCTTGTTGGTCTTGCTGAAGTTTTCGCGCGCCAGTTCACGCTGCTGGGGCGTGAGTTTCATCCACTGGCGCATGCGTTCCTGTACGCGTTGCTGCTCGGCCGGGCCCATCGAGGCAAAGCGGGCCGAGACCTCGATCCAGCGGCGCTTGCGCGCGCCTTCCATGCGGTCCCATTCGGGGGCGAGCGGTGCCAGTGCCACCTGTTGCGCACTGCTCAGGTCGCGCCACAGCGGCTTGTCAGGGGCCTTGCGCAGCGGGCGCACGCTCGCGATCGTCTCGGTGGCTGCCGGCAGGATGGACGGTGTCTCAAAGCGATCGACGATCACCCAGGCCAGCGCAGCAGCGGCTACGACGCCGATGACGGTCTTCAGCACGGGGAAACGCGGTGTCGAGACGTTCTTCTTGGTCATTGCTGGCGCTGCTGCGACTCCAGATAGGCGTTGAAACCCGGGTCGAGATAGGCCGTCAGCGGCAATTCGTCGGCCAGCACAGCGGCGTCGATGTCGGCCAATGCGGCCAGTTGCTGCTGTTGTTCATGCTCGTAGAAGCCACCCATGCCAATGACCAGCGCCAGGAGTGGCACGGCGATGGCCAGGCGCGACACGGCCGGCCCGGCAAGAAATGCGCCCAACCCGCGCCAGCCGAAGCCGGCCCTGGCGTCGGACTTCTTGCGCGCCATGGCCGCAGCGCGTGCGGCGGCCAGCCTGTCAACCGTCGAAGCCGGCAGGTGGTCGAGCTGTTCGTCCAGCGCGTGGCGTATCTTGTACGCCAGATTGATGTCGTCGATGTTCATAGTGTGATTCCCTTGGCCTGGAGCGCTGCCGCGAGGGCGTGGGTGGCGCGCGAGCAATGCGTTTTGACGCTGCCCTCGGAACATCCCATTGCTGCCGCCGTTTCGGCGACGTCCATATCTTGCCAGTAACGCATGAGGAAGGCTTCCCGTTGACGCGTCGGGAGTTTTTGTACTTCGTCATCGATCAAGCGCAAGGTCTGGGTACGCTCGACCTGGTCCGCGCTCGACTCTGCGGCCGCCGAACCCTGCTCGGCCTCGAGTGAGGCGAGTATATCAAAGTCATCATCGTCGTTTCCGTCGCCGCGCCCGAAGCCCGAGAACAGGCTGACCCAGGTATTGCGCACTTTCTCGCGGCGGAAGTAATCGAGGATCGTCGTCTGCAGGATGCGCTGGAACAGCATCGGCAGCTCGGCTGCCGGCTTGTCGCCGTATTTTTCGGCGAGCTTGATCATCGCGTCCTGCACGATGTCCAGCGCCGATTCGTCCTTGCGAACCGCATAGACTGCCTGCTTGAACGCGCGCCGTTCGACATTCTGCAGAAAGTCGTTAAGTTCTTTGTCTGTGGCCATGCAGGTTCAGGGGGAGGCGCGCAAGTGGGTCGTGCTTTAGGGAAAACTGTCGCATCCTAGCAAAAAACCATCCGGCCTGCATCGGAATCGCTCAGCCGCCAGTTCCGCCATGCCGCTTGCATGGGGTGCAAAAACTGCATGACGATAGCTGAAATCATTCGTTGTTGGGGTTCTCAAGCGTGGCTATCGTAACAACACGATCATTCAGCCAAGCCATTGCCATGCCACTCGATTCTGCCCGTCAATCCTTTGCCATCCATCCGTTCCCCGGCGCGCCACTGGGCGCCGAAGTCGTCGGCCTCGACCTGTCGCTGCCGCTGGCCATGTCCGATCTTGCGCGGCTGCACCGCGCGCATCTCGACCATCACGTGCTCGTGTTTCGCGACCAGCACATCACGCCCGCGCAGCAGGTGGACTTCAGCCGCCACTTCGGCGCGCTGCAGATCCATGTGCTGCGCAATTTCCAGTTGCCCGAGCAGCCCGAGGTGCTCGTCATCTCTAATATCCAGCAGGACGGCAAGCCGGTCGGGCTGGGTGACGCCGGCCACTTCTGGCATTCCGACCTGTCCTATAAAGAGACGCCGAGCCTGGGCTCGATGCTCCATGCGCAGGAGTTGCCGGCCGAGGGCGGCGACACGCTGTTCGCCAACCAGCACGCGGCGTGGGATGCGTTGCCCGATGACCTCAAGCGCGAGGTCGAAGGATTGCAGGCCGAGCACTGGTACCTGGCGCGCTATGACGAACTGCGCCAGCGCAACCCGTACCGGCCGCAGCTGACCCAGGCGCAGATCGACGAAGTCAGGCCGGTCAGCCACCCGGTCGTGCGCACGCACCCCGAGACGGGCCGCCGCGCGCTGTTCGTCAGCGAGCATTTCACCACCCGCATCCTGGGCGTGTCCGAACAGCGCAGCCGCGAACTGCTCGATTTACTGTTCGATTACGGCACGCGCGCCGAGCATGTCTACCGCCACCAGTGGCAGCCACACGACATGGTGTTCTGGGACAACCGCTCGCTGATGCACCTGGCCGCCGGTTGCCCGGACCATCTGCGCCGCAAGCTGTACCGCACGACGATCGAAGGCGACGTGCCTTTCTGACCTTATTCCAGGACACCCATGAATCTCACTACAAAATTGTTGGCACTGGCCGCCGCGCTGACGTTGGCGCTGCCCTCAAAGGCGCAGGCCGAAGGCAAGATCCGCGTGGCCGAGCAGTTCGGTGTCGTGTATCTGCTGCTGAACGTGGCGCAAGACCAGAAGCTCATCGAAAAGCACGGCAGGAAGCAGGGGATCGATGTCGACGTGGACTGGGTCAAGCTGTCGGGCGGCGCGGTCGTCAACGACGCGCTGCTGTCCGGTTCCATCGACGTGGCCGGCGCCGGCGTCGGCCCGTTGATGACGATCTGGGATCGCACCAGGGGTCGGCAGAACGTGCGCGGCATCGCCTCGCTGGGGAGCTTTCCGTATTACCTCGTCAGCACCAATCCGGCCGTGAAGACGATTGCCGACTTCAGCGCGAAAGACCGGATTGCGTTGCCGGCCGTGACGGTATCGGTGCAGGCGCGCATCCTGCAGATGGCGGCGGCAAAACAGTGGGGCGTGGCCGAGTTCAAGAAGCTCGATCCGCTCACGCAGACGGTGCCGCACCCGGATGCGGCCGCTGCCCTCATCGCGGGCAAGACCGAGTTAAATGCGCACTTCGCCGCGCCGCCGTTCCAGCAACTCGAGCTGGCGGGCAACCCCAACGCGCACGTCGTGCTCGACTCGTACCAGGTGCTGGGCGGGCCGTCGTCGGCCACGGTGCTGTATGCCACCGAGAAGTACGTGAAGGACAATCCGAAGACCTACCGCGCCTTCATCGATGCGCTGGCCGAAGCGGCCCAGTATATTGCGGCCAATCCGGAAGGCGCGGCCGATGCCTATCTGCGCGTGAACAAGGGCAGCGTCGACCGGGCGCTGCTGCTCAAGGTCATCAAGGACCCGAAGACGCAGTTCAGCGTGGCGCCGCAAAACACGCTGGGACTGGCGCAGTTCCTGCACCAGGTCGGCGCCATCAAGAACAAGCCGGCATCGTGGCGCGATTACTTCTTCGCGCATCCGGCCATCGCCAACGGAAGCTGATATGCGCGCCATTGCCCCCTTCAACCTGGTGCCGCCGGAACCGCTGCTGCGCGCCCAACATGTCACGCTGGAATACGCCAGCGAGCGCGGCGTCGTGCGCGCGACCGACGATGTGAGCTTCGACGTCTACCGGGGCGACCGCTTCGTGCTGCTGGGGCCGTCAGGCTGCGGCAAGTCGACGCTGTTGAAAGCCATCGGCGGCTTCATCGCGCCCCGTGCGGGCAGCCTGCACCTGGGCGGCACGCCGATCACGGGGCCGGGCCCGGACCGCATCGTCGTGTTCCAGGAATTCGATCAGCTGCCGCCGTGGAAGACGGTGAAGCAGAATGTCATGTTCCCGATGCTGGCGGGTGGTGTGGCGCGGGCCGAGGCCGAGATGCGTGCCTGCCACTGGCTGGGCAAGGTCGGGCTGGCGCGGTTTGCCGACGCTTATCCGCACACGCTGTCGGGCGGCATGAAGGCGAGGGTGGCGATTGCCCGCGCGCTGGCAATGCAGCCGGCCGTGCTGCTGATGGACGAGCCGTTCGCCGCGCTCGATGCGCTGACCCGGCGCAGCATGCAGGAAGAGCTGCAGGCGCTGTGGGACGAGATCGGTTTCACGATGCTGTTCGTGACGCACTCGATCGAAGAGGCGCTGGTGGTGGGCAACCGCATCCTGCTGCTCTCGCCGCACCCGGGCCGCGTGCGCGCCGAACTCAATAGTCACCAGTTCAGCCTGGCCAGCGCGGGCAGCCACGAGTTTCAGGCCGCCACGCAGCGAATCCACGCGCTGCTGTTCGGTGCTGACGCCGATGCGCCCGTCGTGCAGCCACAACCGGCGCAGGTGCAACCATGAGCGCCGTGCATGAACCGCCGATCCGGCCCGAATACGTCGCGCCGCAGCGTGCAGCGCCCGCGCCCGCCCTGATCAGCACCGGGCCGGTCAACCGCTGGGGCTGGTTAAGCAAGCCCGCGATCCTGCTGGCGCTGATCGTCCTGTGGGAGTTGCTGGCGCCCTGGGTCGACAACGATTTACTGTTGCCGGGCGCGCTGCAGACGGCGCGCGCATTTGTCGACGGCATCGCGTCGGGCGAACTGATCGGTTATGTGACGGTGTCGCTGGCCATCCTCGTGCAGGGATTCCTGTTGGGCGTGGCCATCGCATTCCTGCTGACCTGGCTGGCCGTGTCGAACCGCTTCGGGCGCGAGCTGATCGACACGCTGACGTCGATGTTCAATCCGCTGCCGGCCATTGCGCTGCTGCCGCTGGCGCTGCTGTGGTTCGGCCTGGGCAAGGGCAGCCTGCTGATGGTGCTGGTCCATTCGGTCGTGTGGCCGCTGACGCTCAATGCCAGCGCCGGCTTTCGCGCCGTGCCCGAGACGCTGCGCATGGCCGGGCGTAACTATGGCCTGGGCGGCTTGCGCATGGTGCTGCAAATCCTGGTGCCGGCGGCGCTTCCGTCGATCCTGTCGGGCCTGAAGATCGGCTGGGCCTTCGCCTGGCGCACGCTGATCGCGGCGGAGCTGGTCTTTGGCAGCACGTCGGGGCAGGGCGGACTGGGCTGGTACATCTTCCAGAACCGCAACGAGCTGTTCACCGATAAGGTGTTCGCGGGCCTGGCCACGGTGATCCTGATTGGCCTGGCGATCGAGCGCTGCGTGTTTCAGACGCTGGAGCGCGTGACGGTGCGGCGCTGGGGCATGCAGCGCTGAAACGCAAGGCTGCCTGGCTCAGCGTGCCGCCTGCGGTGCGCCCAGTGCCGCAATGCGGTACGTGGCTTCCTGTCCGCCATCGTCTGTCGTGATGAACTCGGTGCCGTTGGCGCCCATGTTGAACATGCGCCCGGCCCCGGCCGGAATCAGCGACTGCACGCGGCGCACGACGTGACCGGCCAGCCCCTGCGTGCCCTGCGCCACCAGTACCGTGCCATCCGCGCCATCCGTGCCTGGCGCATCCCCGCGCAGGTCGATCAGCGGGATGGCCGCGCCATGCCAGGCCATCGTCGTGCCGAGCGGTGCGTCCAGCGGCACGATCTGTTCGATCGCCGCGAGCGGCAGCGCCTGCAGGCCGGCGGCATCGAACACGACATAGGCTTCGGCATTGCTGGTGCCGGCGCTGGTGCTGGTGATGGTGCTGGCGGTGGACGTGACGCCGTCGCCGCGCGCCAGCGCCGCCTCGGGATGCCGCGCCAGCAGGCGCGCGACGTCGACCAGCAGCACGGTGGCGCCGCTGGCATCGATCACGTTCTCGCCAACCCCGTCCGTGCTGGGCACGCCGGGCCCGAATTCTTCGAGCCGCAGCACGGCCTGCACCGGCACGCCAAGCGTCAGGTCTGCCTGCTGCAGCACAGCGAGCAGGGGCGCAGCAGTAACACGCGTGTCGACGCCAGGCGCCTGGAACAGCGCTGCGCTGGCAATCAGCGCCAGCTGGCTGTCATGCCAGCGGCACCAGGCGCTGCTGCCGATATGCGTCAGCGCCGGCAAGGCAAGCACTTCGGCCAGCGATGCCGGCGGCACGCCGATCAGGCCGTGGCCGGTGTCGAGCAGCGCGTAGCAGGTGCGTTGCAGCGTGTCGGCCGCGGGCGGGGCAGCGGACCCAGCGGCCGTGGTGGCCGCCGGGTCCGTGCTCCAGCACAGCGCCAGATCGGTCAGCCGGGTCACTTCAAGCAGACTCAGAAGCACGCCGTTCCCGACCGGCACGGCGCTATGAAACACATCGTCCGGATCGTCGCCGTGATGCAGGCGCTGCAGCGTCGCTGCCTCGACCTCGACCAGTTCCTCGAGCGCATCGACGCGCAAGCCGACCGTGCGGTCGCCATCGCGCAGCAACAGCAGTTGCGGGACGGCGCCCGCCGGCGCCGCACCGACGTCGAGCCAGCGCGCCAGGTCGACCACCGGCACGGCCATGCCGTCGTGGTCGACCATGCCGAGCAGGGCGTGGGTGCGCAGGGGCAAGCGACTGAAATTCTCTGGCAATGGCAGTGCCTGGAGCACGGCCTCGATCCGTACGCCGATCCCGACCTCGCCGATCCTGATGCGCGCCAGCGTCAGCGGCGCGCTGCAAGTGGCCGGCATGGCCTAGCGCTCGCGCGCCACTGCCTCGAGCTCGGCCAGCAGGCGTGAAGCGTCGCGGGTGGAGTCGGCCTGATGGTGGGTGGCACTGCCAATGCCGGCGATCGAACTGCTGGTAGCGGCGACCGACTCGAGGATGCGCTCGAACGCATCTTCCACATCGCCAGCCAGGCGGGTGCCTTCGTCGACCCGGCTGACCGTCTCGTTGATCAGCTTGGATATCTCGCGCGCCGCCAGTGCCGATTTCTCGGCCAGCTTGCGCACTTCGTTGGCCACCACCGAAAAGCCGCGCCCATGTTCGCCCGCGCGCGCTGCCTCGATCGCAGCATTGAAGGCCAGCAAATGGGTCTGGCCGGCGATGCTGGTAATGGTGTCGATGATTTCGCGCACGTCACCGGACGATGTCTGGATGGCTTGCATGGCGCCCTTGGAGCGTTCCAGCAGGCGGCTGCCGTTGGCCGCACCGTCCTGGGTACGCGCCGCCATCGCGGCGGAGTCACGCGCGCCGTCGGCGATCGTGGTGATCGAGCGGCCCAGGCCGTCAAGTGCCGTACCGATGGCGTCGATCTTGGCGCTCACCAGTTCTTCGCGCCGCACCTGGGCCGTCACGTCCATCGCGAACTTGACGACCTTGTATGGTTTGCCGGTGGCATCGAGGATCGGATTGTAGGTGGCCTGGATCCAGATGTCAGCGTCGTGCTTGCCACGGCGCTGGAAGCGTCCGGCCTGGAACCGGCCCTGGCCCAGGTCGGCCCAGAAGTGACGGTATTCGGCGCTTTTTGCCAGTTTCGGGTCGCAGAACAGCGTGTGGTGGCAGCCGACGATTTCGTCTTCGGTATAGCCCATGGTGCGCAAGAAATTTTCGTTAGCGGACAAGACATTGCCGCGCATATCGAATTCGATGACTGCCTGCGAGCGTCCGATCGCGTCGAGCTTGCCGCGCGATTCGGCGGCCAGCAGTTTCTGCTCGGTAATGTCGGTGGCAAACTTGACCACCTTGACCGGCTTGCCATTGGCGTCGAAGATCGGGCTGTAGGTGGCCTGGATCCATACCGGTGCGCCATCGCTGCGGATGCGCTTGAATTCGCCCGTATGGAACTCGCCCTTGGCCAGGCTGTGCCAGAACATCTTGTATTCGGGCGAGCGCTGGTAGGCGGGTTCGCAGAACATCGCATGCTGGCGCCCGATGACCTGATCCTGCTCGTAACCGAGGGTGA
>Ga0308158_10003739_pt1 | contig 13179 bp, 11 predicted proteins | sample PhyBR2_FD_201038 | JGI IMG/M metagenome (GOLD analysis project Ga0308158, IMG submission 201038) | Phyllosphere microbial communities from UC Gill Tract Community Farm, Albany, California, United States - DLSLB.R2 | ecosystem: Host-associated > Plants > Phyllosphere > Unclassified | place: USA... | reverse complement strand
TGGGATGCGGACGCGGTCCATAAGACGCAGAGCTTCCCGCTTGATCTCCTCGGAGGAAATGTCGGTGTTGTGAAGCTCGATCGCCTCGGAAATCTGCTTTCCGATGGGGAAGACAGGGTTAAGGCTAGTCATCGCCTCCTGGAAGATCATCGAAATCTCGTTGCCGCGCACGGCCCTCATCTGCGGTTCCGGAAGAGCGAGCAGATTACGGCCGCCGAGCTCCACGGTGCCTTCGATGCGTGCGTTCTCGGACAGGAGGCGCATGATCGAATAGCCGGTCACGCTCTTGCCCGAGCCGGATTCTCCTACCAGCGCGAGCGTTTCGGAGGAGCCTACGTCGAAGGAGATGCCCTTGACGACCTCGGTCCACTGGCCGTTTTGCCGGAACGAGGTTCGGAGATCGCGGACGGACAAGGCGGCCGATTTGATGTCGGTCAGGCCGTCAACTACAGAAAGCTTGGCGGTCATTTTCATTGTCATTTCCTCCCGTCCTGATCCAGCGGACCTCCTGTCTGCTTGATCGGGCGATTTCGTTATTCCATGGCGTCCCCTGTCGGTGACACCCATTGCAGAGCGAGGTGGAGAGACGGAGCTCCCGACCTTCGCTACCTTTCGCTGGAGTTCGGATCGAGCATGTCGCGGGCTGCGTCGCCGATCAGATTGATCGACATGACGATCGCCGTGATCGCGAAACCAGCGCCGATGATCGGCCATGGAGAACCCAAGACGTTTCCAAGTCCTTCGCGGATGATGTTGCCCCAGCTCGGGCTCGGAGGCTGCGTGCCGATACCGAGGAAGCTGAGTGCTGCTTCCAATCGGATGGCCGAGGCGATCCACAGGGTCCAGAGGAGCACGATCGACGCCGAGATGTTCGGCAGAACGTGGCGAAGGATGATCACGGGCGTCCTGACGCCAATGGCCAGGGACGCCTCGATGTATGGCTCCTGACGAACCGCCAGCGTCGAAGCGCGCGCTACTCGGGCAAAGCCTGGGACGAAGGCGATTGTCAGAACGAGGACGACGTTCCAGAACCCGCCACCGAGCGCCGCGGAGACGATAATTGCCAACAGCAGTTCGGGGAAGGCCATCAACAGGTCGATCATTTTGGAGACCACACGGTCCACGATGCCGCCGAAATAGCCGGCGAGGATGCCGAGGGTCGTGCCGATGACCGCAGCACATGCCGGAGCGATTAGGCCGAACAAGAGCGATGTGCGGGAACCGTAGATCAGTCGCGAAAGGACATCTCGGCCGAACTGGTCGGTTCCAAGCCAGTATTGGGCCGAGGGGTATTTGTTGATCGCAAGGAAGCTCTGCTTCAGCGGATCGTAGGGCGCGATCCAGGGTGCGAGGATCGCCACCACGAAGAACGCGATGATCACCAATGTGGCAATTGAGGTCGAAACCTTACCGAACAGCACGCGGCGAAGGACACCACGCTTTGCTGGAACAGCGTCGACACGGTGGGATAAATCGATGGCTGTCATGGATTATCTCCCGATCCGTGGATCAATGACCGAATAGAGGACATCGACGAGAAGGTTGACGACCACCACCATCAGGGCAAACACGACCACGGCTCCCTGAATAAGGGTGTAGTCGCGCTCGGCGATGGCTTTGATCAGGGTCGAGCCGAGGCCCGGACGATTGAACACCAGTTCGACTGCGACCGCACCCGAGAGGGTGGCCAGCAGGCTCAAGCCTAGCCCCGTGACGATCGGCAGGAGGGCATTGCGGAGCGCATGCTTGTAGATGACCTTGCTCGGCGGTGCGCCCTTCGCCTTTGCTGTCCTGACATAGTCTTTGGACAACACCTCGAGCAGGGAGGTTCTGGTCAGTCGACCGAGGAAGGCGATCTTGAGGACCGCCAGGGTAATGGCGGGCAAGGCGAGGTGGTACAGCTGGTCGGCAAAGCCTACGCCGCCGCCGTTGATGGGGAACAGCTTGAGGTGCAAGGCAAACACCAGGAGCAAAACCGCGCCGAGGTAGAAGTCGGGGATTGCATAGCCAATCAAGGAGAAGACGCGCATCCCTTGGTCCGGGAGTTTGTTCTTTTTGACGGCCGACAACACGCCAAACGGAATTCCGACGACGACGCCGATTAGCGTCGCCGCGATCGCTAGACCGATGGTGTACGGCAGGACGTGGGCGATCGTTGCAGCAACGCTTTCCCTGGTGATGAACGAAGACCCGAAGTCAAAGGTGACCACGTTCCAGAGGAAATCGAGATACTGATGCCAGAGTGGCATGTCCAACCCGGCCTGCTCCCGGAACACCTTGAGCTGTTCCGGGGTTGCGAAGTCGCCAAGAGCGACGAGGGCAGGGTCGCCCGGCAGGATGCGCAGGGCGACGAAGACCAAAGTCATCACCAACCATAGGGTCGGGATGGCGTCCAGTATTTTGCTGAATACGATACCCATCGTACCCTCCTTATGCAGCGGTACGTTTCGCCAGGCGCAGCGGCCAATAAGCGGGACCGGACTCGACCTTGTAGCCGAGGTCGAGGCGCGGATTTCTCGCGACCACGTACGACAGCGTGATGACCCCGATGATGGGCAGGTCCTTGAGGGTCTGCGTCTCGATCTCTTGGATTACCTTCATGCGTTCGTTAAAGTCGGCAGTGCCAAGTGCCTTGTCGAGGAGGTCGTCGATACCCGGTATTGCTACCCCATAGTGGCTAAAGTCGGTGCCGCCACTGCCATCGGGCTTCACGTCGCCGGACTTTGCCAAGAGGTTGGATATCGGCAGCGTGGCAACCGGCGGATAGCTGGTCGACTGCAGGATGAGCGTGTTGGTGTCCTTGCGGCTGTCGGCGTGGAACGTCGCGTGGTCGATCAGCTTCATGTCGAGGTTGATGTTCACCGCGCGCAGCTGCTCCTGGACCATCAACATAATGGCAGCATAGTCTTCGCGCTGGCTAATGAAGCACGGGATCGTCAGGCCGTCGGGATGGCCGGCCGCTGTCAGTAGCTCCTTGGCCTTGTCGGGATTGTATGTGTAGCGAATGTCCTCCGGCAGCTGATCCTGTGAGAGGGAGCCGGGAAACTGCTTTGCCACGATGCCGACCATCGGCGCGGCGATGCCACCGAACGCCGATGCTATGGCGTCGGTATCCATAGCGTAACGGATTGCCTGGCGGACGCGGATGTCGGCGAGGGGACCCTTGGCGAGATTAATGCTGAGAGTGTTGATGCTGCCCGGAGCAGTCGCGTCGAAAATCGTCGCCTCCGACTGCTGCTTCATGGAGTCGATCCAGCCGGGTGTTCTGACGCCCTCGATCATGTCCACGTCGCCAGACGCGAACGCGAGCGTGCGAGCAGTCGTGTCGGCGATATAGCGCACGTGAACGTTCGGAGTGACGGCTGGACCGCCAAAGTAGTCCGGGACGGCTTTAAGGATGACCGTTCCTTCGCCATCGATCTTGTCGACCTGGTATGGGCCTGAACCGATTGGGTCGAGATTGAAGGCCTTGTCCCCCTTCTCCTCGAATGCCTTCTTGCAAAGGACAGCGGACGCGAGAAGGGAGACGACGGATGCGTTCAGCAACGGATCGGGCTGCTTGAGCTTGAAAACGACGGTCTTGGGATCGGGAGCTTCCACCGCGGCCACGTTCTTGTAGTATGGCTTGAACTGCGTGTTAATCTTGGGATCGAGGTGTCGGCCGATGGAAAATACCACGTCGTCGGCGGTAACTTCGCCGTAATCCTTGTGGAACTTGGCAGACCTCAGTTTGTAGGTCCACGTCTTCTGGTCTTCCGACGCCTGCCAGCTCTCGGCAAGGCCGGGGAGAAACTCGTCCGGCTTGGTCGCCCAGCGGCCGTCCGGAGTTTTGACGAGCGTGTCATAAATCTGGGCGCTGACCCAGTTGTCCGCGCCAAGTGTGGCCGGGAACTGCGGGTTCAGGGCGACCGGTGAGCGGGCCGCGAAGGCGACCGTGATGGTGTCGCTAGCCTGTTGTGCCAGTACATTGAAACCGGCTCCCGACATCGCTGCCAGTGCTGAACCCGCGGCCGTTGTGGCCAGGAACTGTCTACGAGTAATGGTCATGCTTCATCCTCCCAGATGTTGGTTAAGCGGTGATCGGAATGCGCCGCGCTTCCATTTCGGTCTCATTGAACTGCACGCCGAGGCCGGGCAGATCGGGCACTGTGAAGTGACCGTCGATAGGCTTGGACGGATTTACGAAGACGGGTTCGGCACGTTCCCAGCTGTCGGCGAGCTCGACGGGTTTCGCGAGATGCATCAGCGTGCTGAGGACGTGTATGTTGGCGAGGTGCGCCACCGAGGGCTGGGTCTGGTGAGGAACAAGTTCGACACCATGGGCACGGGCGATCGCTGCGCACTGCATAATCCCGGTGATACCGCCCATCTTGATGATATCCGGCTGGATCATCCGCACCCCGGCGTCAATAAGGTCACGAAGAGCCTGGAGCGTATAGGTCTGCTCTCCCGCGGACACCGTGATGTCCAGACGTTGGGCGACTTCGCCCATGGCCTTGACGTTGTAGTGTTGGACGGGCTCCTCGAACCAGGTGTAGCCGAGGTCCTCCAGGGCACGGCCTACACGGATCGCGCCACCGATCGAATAGCCGTTATTTGCGTCGAACCCGAGCACGAAGTCGTCGCCGAGGAGCTTCCGGACGGCCTTGGCCTTCGCGATGTCGTCCTTGATGTCCACGTCCTGTTTGGTACGGTCGCCGTCCCACCGGATTTTGACGGCCGCGGGCTTTTCGATCTCGACGCGCTTCTCGACGATGCGGACGACTTCGTCGACTGTGCGAGCGGCATTGCCGCCGATCGAGCTGTAGCAAGGCAGCCGCTTGTTCCACGCACCGCCGAGCAGCTTGTAGACTGGCTGGTTCAGAAGCTTGCCCTTGAGGTCCCACATTGCGATGTCGAGAGCGGCGAGGGCGGCGGTAACGATGCCCTCCGGGCCGAGCTTGATGCACTTGTGGAAGAGCGTGTCCAAAAGGACCGCGTGGTCGAGCGCATCCTTGCCGACCAGAAAGGGTGCCATGTTGCGCGCGATGACCACGAGCGAGGCATAACCTCCCTCCATCGGTGAAACTTCACCCAGTCCAAACAGGCCGTCCTCGGTTTCGACACGGACGAAGGCTCCCTTGGACATCCGGGCGCTGCCGTCGCCGAGGGAAAGCTGGAACACGTCTATCTTCGAAATTTCCACGGTGTTTCCTCCCAAAATTACCGCCTACCAGGACACCGCGATGTACTTCGTCTCGCAGAATTCAAGGATGCCATGATGTGCGCCTTCACGGCCCAGACCGCTCTGTTTGGTTCCGCCGAACGGTGCCGCCGGATCGGAAACCAGGCCTCGGTTCAGGCCGACCATGCCGCTGTCCATGCGTTCGGACACTCTAAGCCCTTTGGCCAAGTCCTTCGTGTAGACGTAGGAGATGAGCCCGTATTCCGTGCCGTTCGCGAGCTCGACAACTTCGTCTTCGGTAGAGAAGGTCGTGATCGCGGCGATCGGCCCGAAGATTTCCTCGGCTGCGATCTCGGATTCCGGCGAGACGTCGGACAGAACCGTCGGTGAGAAGAAGTAGCCGTTGCGCTCGATTGGGCCGCCGCCGGCCAAAATCTTGGCACCGCGCGCCGTCGCGTCGTCCACGAGGGCGGCGATACGGCTGACGGCCTTGGCATTGATGAGCGGGCCGCACTGGGCGGAGCGATCATAGCCCGCTGCGACGTTCATGGAGCCCATGCGCTCGGCGAGCTTCCGCGAGAATTCCTCGGCGACGCCCGTCTGGACATAGAAGCGGTTGGCAGCGGTGCATGCCTCGCCGCCATTGCGCATCTTGGCGATCATAGCGCCTTCGATGGCGGCATCGACGTCGGCGTCATCGAAGACGATGAACGGAGCGTTGCCGCCGAGTTCCATCGAGCAGGAGACCACGGTCTTCGCTGCTTCCTGAAGAAGGACACGGCCGACTTCGGTCGATCCCGTGAACGAGAGCTTGCGAACGCGCGGATCGTTCAGCATCGCGCTGACAGCCGCACCGGACTGGGAGGTCGTGATGACGTTCACCACGCCGTCCGGAACTCCCGCTTCCTTGTAGAGGTCGGCGAGCACGAGAGCGGTGAGGGGCGTTTCCGTCGCGGGTTTGAGGACGCAGGTGCAGCCGGCGGCCAGTGCGGGACCGATCTTGCGGGTCGCCATGGCGGCGGGGAAGTTCCAGGGCGTCACGAGGACAGCCACGCCGATCGGCTGATGCTCGACGATGATCTTGTTAGCGCCGTTCGGAGCTGTCGAGATTTCACCGTTCAGGCGGACGGCCTCTTCAGAGAACCAACGAAAGAACTCGGCGGCGTAGGCGACTTCGCCCTGGGCGTCGGACAGCGTCTTGCCGTTCTCGAGGCTGATCAGCTCCGCCAGCATGTCCTTACGTTCGATCATAAGCTCGAAGCAACGACGCAGGATTTCCGAGCGCTTGCGGGGTGCCGTGGCGGCCCAGCGTTTTCCGGCTTCATGTGCGGCCGCTACGGCCCGCATCGCGTCTTCGACAGTCGCGTCGGCAACCGCCACGATCGCCTGACCCGTCGACGGGTCGATGACGTTGATGGTCTTGCTTTCCTGGCCGGACTGCCACTGGCCGCCGATGAAGAGGCCCGTGGGGATGCTGTTGACGTCGAAGCCAAGGTTCGACGGAATTTTTGCGGCAACGTTCATCTCAGCTGGCCTTTCGTTCGTTCTTGGGCGCGGAAAGCGCGGATCGGTCGCCTGTGAAAGCCGCATCTACGAGCAGCTTCATCGTGGGCACATCGAGGGGGCGGGGATTGTTCTTGACGAGGCGGACACTGCCTAAAGCCTGTTCGACTACAGTCGGGAGTTCGTCCCTGACGATGCCAAGATCGGCGAGCTTCTGGGGAATTCCGACGGACGCGAAAAGATCAGCGATTGCGTCGATGGTCGCATCGGCTGCGTCTGCGGTCGAGCCGCCCAGGTTAGTCACGCCGAGCGCGTTGCCGATTTCGACGATCTCAGGAGCGCACCAATCGCGGTTGAGCTGCATGACGTACGGCATCATGAGCGCGACCCCGGTGCCGTGCGGCGTGTGGGTCATTGCTCCCACCGGATATTGAACGGCGTGGGCGGCGGCCGTCCCGGCGGTGCCGAACGCCAACCCTGCTGTCATTGCTCCGAACATAAGGCTCTCGCGGGCGGCGTAGTCGCTGCCGTCCGTGTACGCAGCATGGAGGCTCGCGCCGATGTGCTTGATCGCGAGTAGCGCGTAGTGGTCGCTGAAGGCATTCTTCCCGAGGAAGACGTGATCATGGACGAGCGTTGGACCTGGCTCGCGCCGTGCGGTTGTGAAGGCCTCGATCGCGTGGGTGAGGGCATCCGCACCTGAGACCGCCGTCAACGAGGGCGGGCAGGAATAGGTGAGTTCTGGGTCGCAGATCGCGGTTTCGGAAATGAGATGCGGACTGGCGATGCCGATCTTCACGGCGCGATCCGGGTCGGTAAGGACGGCGACGGGCGTCACTTCCGATCCAGTTCCGGAGGTCGTCGGAATGGAGATCAGGGGAAGTGTAGGGCCGGGAACCTTGAACTCGCCGTAGTAATCGGAAGCCTTGCCTCCGTGGGCGAGCAGAAGTGCGATGACCTTGGCGGCGTCGATGCAGCTGCCGCCGCCGATGCCGATCACGGAGTCGGCTCCGAAAACCTTACCGATATTCACGCCGGCTGCGATGCATTCGATTGGGAGTTCGGCGATGACGCCGGAAAATACCTTGACCTCAACGCCAACGGCGCGGACGCCCTCGATCATTTCGAGGAATAGACGATCCGCTGCCAGACGCTCGTCGGTGACGATGAGCGCGCGTTTGCCAGCGTGTTTTGCATAGTTCGGAAGCGAGCTTCGTTGTCCGGCTCCGAAAACGATATTGCGAGGTGTGCGAATTGCACCGAATGCAGACACAGTCATTCCTCCACTAATTGTGGTCATGCAGCGGCCGCTTGGCCCGCCAGTTTCAAAAGGTTTTCATAGACTTCGTCCGCCACCGGAACGCCTTCGCTCAGGCGCTGCTCCTTGCACGCGCGACCACGCTCGCCCGGGATCAGGACTTCCGAGAAACCATCTGCAGGCTCCATGGCGCGAATGGCAGACAGATATTCCGTGAGATCGCGGCGCGGCCCTGGCATCACGATGACGAGGTCGCCCTTGTTGCACACACTGGTGTCGTCGAGCGTGCCGCCGACGTCGCGACCGATCGCGGCGGCGGCGAGCCCGCTCACAAGAAGCTCGAAGGCAAGGCCGAGAGCGTAGCCCTTTGCCTGGCCAAACGGAGCGATCGCTCCCTTTTTGGCAGCTTCAGCGTCCGTCGTCGGATTGCCGTTTTCATCCAAGGCCCAATGCGCCGGGATAGCCTGCTTGCGATGAGCATGATCATGGACTTCGCCCATCGAGACGACACTGGTCGCGGTGTCCATCACGAACGGCTGATCGCCGCCAGGTACACCGATGGCGATCGGGTTCGTTCCGATCATAGCCTTGCGGGCACCCCAAGGATGAACGAGAGCCTCGCTTGTCGATAGGACGATGATCGAGTGACCCTTGAGGGCTACCTTCTCCGCATACCAGGCAAGCATGCCGATGTGGTTGGAGTTCGTAATCGCAGCTGCAGCGATGCCCGTCTCGAGCGATCGGTCGACGATGGCGTCGATTGCGTGGTTGGCGACAACGGGACCAAGGCCGCGTTTGCCGTCGACCTCAAGGAATGCGCTCGAGGTCCACTTCCAATCACCCACAGCATGGGGGTCCGTAACGCCGTTGCCAATACGGGCGATGATGCGTGAGAGCCGGAGCAAACCGTGAGACGGGACGCCCCTCAATTCAGCTTCCATGAGGAGGTCGGTCTGCAAAGCAGCGTGATTTTCAGGGACGCCGCTATCGCGCAACGCTTTCTCAGCGAGTGTCCGGAGCTTGGATGCTTCAACTCTGATCACGATATCAAATCCTATAGGATATTTGATTGATGTTTCGGAGAATAGTTGATAGAAGTCGATCGTCAAGTGCTAAAATGCGGGCGAGGGCCACTTATGAGACCACCAGATGACACAGCAGGCGAAACGCTCCGGCGGCCGATCAGCTTGGCCAACGAGGTGTACGAGGCGCTCTACGGGCAGCTGATGTCGCTCAAGATCGCGCCTGGCTCCCGCGTGTCGGTCGACCAATTGGTTAGGTCGCTTGGCGTCTCGCAAACGCCTATTAGAGAAGCGCTTTCGCGCCTTGAGGCCCAAGGGCTGGTGGTCAAGCAACATCTGCTTGGCTTCCGTGCCGCTGATCAGCTCGACCGCGTGAAGCTGAATGAGCTCTACGAGATGCGGATGATGCTTGAGCCGTTCGCCGCCGGCCGATTTGCGGCCCGTCGGGACAAGGCCGAGATGAAGGAACTCCGTTCCCTCGACAACGAGATGAGGGGCATCGACGCTGGTCAGTCACGCGCCGCCTACGGCGAGTTCGCAAAGCGCGACGCGGCCTTCCACAGCTTCATCGCGAAGCACTGCGGGAACGAACTGGTCTACGAGACCCTCAACCGATTCCATATCCACGTGCATCTCTTTCGCCTCCATTTCCACGCTCGCGCGACGACCGACGCGAACAAGGAACACGAGCAGCTGATGGCCGCGATCGAGGATGGAAACAGCTCAGCTGCGGAAGACGCGATGCGACACCATCTCGAGTGCTCGAAGTCACGCTTCGAAGGGGCCTTCGTGTAGCCCGCCACACAGCGCCTCTCAGGCTTCGCTTTTCAACGCGTGTTTGACCCGCAGCACGGTCATGCAGACCGTTCCGATGACTATCGGGATCGACACCAGCATGACCAGAGGGCTCACGTGGACGCCCGCGTGATCGAGGGTTTCAAACGTGACCTTGAGCATTCCGAGCAGGTAGTAGCTGATCGCTATGATCGAGAAGCCTTCCACCGCTCGCTGGATTTTCACCTGAGTGGCGGCTCGGTCTGCCATCGCCTGTATCTGGATTGCGTTTTGATATTCGATCTCGACCTGAATTCGGGTCTGCAGAAGATCGATCAGATGACCAGTCGCGCTGGACAACTGCTCCAGGCGCAATGCGGTCGCCTCACATGTCCTGATCGCCGGGCGAAAACGACGGACGACGAAGGTCCCAAATCGCTGAAACCCGGGGACATGGGTTTCCCTCAGGAGCGCGATACGCTCCTCGACAATCTTCGAGTATGCCGACGTCGCGCCGAAGCGGTTTCTCGTCTCCGCGGTCGCCGAGATGATTTCCGAAGAGAGGGCCGTGATCTCGTCCAGGAGCTGCTTGTGTTCGGCCACAGGCGTCGCGAGGTTCCGGTTCGTCAGGCGGACGAGCTTTCCGTCGAAGCCTGCAAGCATCGGGGCGAGCCTGCGTGCTTCGGGCAGCCCGAGCAGGGCCATCGCGCGGTAGGTCTCGATTTCCAGCAAACGGCGGACCATGCGGCCCAGCCGATGCGCATTGAGGTCCATGTTGAAGAGCAGGATGCGGCTCGACAGATCGGTTCTCACACGGAAGTCCGAGCAGACCAGAGCTGAACCGCCACCTATCGATGACGCTGCTGTGTCCCCAAAACCATACCCAGCCAGACGGGGCCCTAGTTCGACCGGAGCCTCCGAGGCCACCACTAGCCCGATCCGGCAGACGAGTTGGGCACTCTCCAATCCCGCAAGGCGCGCGAGGTCATCCTCTGCGATATCGGAGGTTGGCCAGGTGCTGGGTTCGCTCTCGAGCTTCCTGAGCCTTGTCACCGTGACGAACTCGGTATGCCGTTCAATACGAACGGAAACGTCCCCGTCCGCCCAGACGCTGTCATGGAAGCCGTCGATGGTTCGGCCATGCCCTTCAAGCGGCATGAACGCGGCATGCTCCACGAATGCAGGACCTTCGAAATATATCGAGGGTCTCGCATGAAGCTCAGCGTTGAAGTCCGTGTCCGTCCCGGCGTGGTCGGGCGAGGGGATAGGGACCGAGCCCGCGCCGTCGCCTGTGTCTATACTCTTCCCCATGCTCACCCTCCCTGCGGCTTCGACGGTTAGAAGGTCGCGGTCAACGGGTTCGGACCAATGCGGCCTTCCGTCGAATCCAGCTTCTCCAAACGAGACATGTCCTCCGCATCGAGGGCAAAGTCAAAGACGTTGACGTTTTCGGCGATGCGGTTCGCATTGACGGATTTCGGGATAACGACCAAACCGTTTTCGACGTGCCACCGGATAATGACCTGCGCGGCCGTCTTCCCGTGTTTTCGGGCGATCGTTTCAACGGTCGCGTCGGTGAGCAACTGGCCTTGGCCAAGGGGGCTCCAGGACTGCGTGAGGATGCCGAGATCGCGATCGTACTCACGGAGCCTTCGTTGCTGGAACCGGGGGTGGAGCTCGATCTGGTTGATGGCCGGCGTTACGCCCGTCGCGTCGATAATCCTCGCGAGGTGTTCGGGTTCGAAGTTCGAAACGCCGATTGACCGAGCCTTGCCGTTCTTCTGCAGTTCGACCAGCGCGCGCCAGCTGTCAATATAGAGCCCACGATGCGGCGACGGCCAGTGGATCAGGAACAGGTCCACGTATTCGAGCTGCAAGCGATCCAGGCTTTCGTCCAACGCCTTGATCGTTTCGTCATAGCCCTGCTGCTCGTTCCAGAGCTTCGTCGTCAAGTAGAGGTCGGGTCGAGCGACATTTGCTGCGCGGATACCCGCGCCGACGCCCACTTCGTTCTTGTAGGCAGCCGCGGTGTCGATGTGTCGGTATCCTGCCTTGAGGGCCGTCTCCACGGAGTAGGTCGACACGTCACTCTCGACTTGCCAGACCCCGAGGCCGACCTGCGGGATTTTGTTGCCGTCGTTCAGCGTCAGGTACGTCTGCTCGGTCATGTCCAGTTCCTCCATTTGGAGGGCGAATGCTAAGAGAGCAGGAGATGTTGGAGAAGTGAATTCCCTTCATCGGCTTGGTGAGGTCTGTTTCTCACTGCGGGCCGATCGCTTTGATGTTCGTAGGAGGTTGTTGTTCTGAGGTTTGCAGCCTAAAGCTGCCTTTTTATCGAACGCAAACCGATTCATACGGCAGGAGATTTTGGTGAACCTCTCATCCCCCTTGGAGATGGAAAAATTCATTGGCGCGCTCTTCGAGAGGATGGACTACACAGTCGTACATCATGTTCGCTTTAAAGGCCTGATCGTGGACATGGTAGTCACATCGCCTGACGGCGTTTCTTCTCCCGTGGAATTACTCACCGCAAAGAATGCGGTGGTCAGCCATCGGGTCGCCGACGCCGCGAGGCGTTTGCATTCGGTTACGTTCGACGGAGACGTCGTCAGCCCAATGTTGATAGCTATCCCAACGCTCACTCTGAATGCGAGAGCATTGGCGACCGACTACAATCTTCGCGTCTGGGACCTAAAAACGCTGAAGGAAAAAGCTCAGCTCTTCCCCGATTTGAGTGGCCGCCTTGCGAAACTGCTAGGTGAGGAACCTTCATCTCCGGTTGTTGTTACAAAGACCGTGGAGAAAGCGGGCGCTGACCTTATTTCGAGGTTAGAGGCGCACATCGAGGAAAACCTCCTTTCGCCGACTGAGTACGAGAACCTCTGCCAGCAGGTGTTTCTTTTCGTTTTCGATCCCTACCTTTATGACTTCCGGAGGCAGATGGAGACAACCGACGGCGGAAATCGATATGATTTCATTTGTCGTATACGGTCAGGAAATTCGTTTTGGGACTCACTAAGAACGGACTTTCGAACAAGAGCGATCCTCTTCGAGTGCAAAAATTACGACAAGAAAATTACAGCGGACCAAGTCTACTCCACCGAACGATATCTCTTCAGCACGGCGCTGAGGACGGTTTGCTTCCTAGTCTCCCGTTTAGGTCCTAACGAGGGTTGCAAGCGAGCCGCTCAGGGCGCAATGCGAGAGTCCGGGAAACTCGTCCTCTTGTTGTCAAACGAGGACATGATCAACCTCATCAAGTTGACGACCGAGGAGAATGGGCCAACTGACTATCTGGATGCGAAAATTTGGGATTTCGTCGTATCTCTTCCCCGGTGAATTATGGTCGACGTCATTCAACGAGAGGCTCGTTCACGACCATCAAATGGGCCCCACTGTCCGGCGAGGAAAATGAAAAACAAGTCGCAGCTCATCCAACTAGCCGAGGCATATGTCGA
>Ga0308158_10003738_pt1 | contig 13184 bp, 10 predicted proteins | sample PhyBR2_FD_201038 | JGI IMG/M metagenome (GOLD analysis project Ga0308158, IMG submission 201038) | Phyllosphere microbial communities from UC Gill Tract Community Farm, Albany, California, United States - DLSLB.R2 | ecosystem: Host-associated > Plants > Phyllosphere > Unclassified | place: USA... | reverse complement strand
GGCCAGCGCGGCGCGCAGCGACTGGGCCGACGCCTGCGGGGCAATGCCCGCAAAAGCCTGCGCCGTGCCGATGTGCAGCTCCGGATACACCACCACGCAGGGCGTACCGGCTAAATTCAGCTCGATGGGCTCGAACACGTCGCCCTTCTCGCGGGCCAGCCGGGGCGTATTCTGGATGAAAAACGCGCAGTCGGCCCCCAGCCGGCGGGCGTAGCCTTCGAGCTGGTCGGTGGGTAGGTTCAGCCCAAAAACGTCGCTAAGGGCGCGCAGCGCAAACGCCGCATCGGCCGAGCCGCCGCCCAGGCCCGCGCCGATAGGCACTACCTTATGCAGGTGCAGCTGCGCGGCGGGCAGGGCCGGGAAATCAGCTTTTAGCAGCTCGTAGGCCTTGAGGCACAGGTTGGTCGCCACCTCGCCCGGAATGGGCCGGCCGCTCAGCGTGAGGCTGGGGGCTAGCTGGCCTTTGGGGGCGGGCAGCACCTCCAGCACATCGGCCCAGGGCAGGGGCAAAAACACGGTTTCGAGCGCGTGGTAGCCATCGGGGCGCTTGGCCGTCACGTAGAGGCCCAGGTTGAGCTTGGCGTTGGGGAAAGAAAGCAAGGGGCGCTGGGAGTTATGAGTTGACAGGTAGGAGTTGGGCCAGCCAGGGCTTTCAACTCGCCTTTCCCTTATTTCGCACAAAGAAACGGCCGCGCGGCGTCTGCGGCGCCCCAGCCGCTGCCTACCGAGCTAACTTATCGTTCCTAACCTTTACCTCCTAACTCAGCCTGATGTACCCTGGCAAGCGCTTGCTCGACCTGGCCGTAGCCCTGCCGCTAGCCCTGCTCACGGCCCCGCTGCTGGCGCTGGGGGCGGGCTTGGCTGCCTGGCAAAACGGTGGGCCCTGGCTGTTTCGGCAGGTGCGGCCGGGGCTGGGTGGGCGGCTTTTTGGCCTCTACAAGCTCCAAACCATGACCCAGGGCCGCGACCCGGCTACCGGCGCGCTGCTGCCCGATGCCGCGCGCCTGCCGCCGCTAGGCCGCTGGCTGCGCGCTACCTCGCTCGACGAGCTGCCCCAGCTCTGGAACATTGTGCGCGGCGAGATGAGCCTGGTGGGCCCGCGCCCGCTGCTGCCGCAGTATTTGCCGCTGTATTCGCCCCAGCAGGCGCGCCGCCACCTGGTGCGCCCCGGCCTCACGGGCTGGGCGCAGGTAAATGGCCGCAACGCAATTAGTTGGGAAGAAAAGTTTGAGTTGGATAACTGGTATGTTGACCACGAAAGCCTAGGGCTCGACTTGCGCATTCTGTGGCGCACGGCCGGGCGGGTGCTGGGCCGGCGCGGCGTGGCGGCCACCGGCGAAGCTACCATGTCAGCCTTTCGCGGCAGCGCGCCGCCCCAAGAAGGCCCGCGTAAGCAAGCGGGCTAGCGCGTGTGCGGTGCGTGAAGTGCTATGGTAGCCAGATGATTAAGGATTATTTGCTGGCTAGCAACGGTGCGCCCGGTAGGTCGTGCGCAACCGCTAGCCGGCCCAGGCCGGTAGCAGGGCGCCGCAATAGCGGCGCCTTGCCGGTAGCCGGGTCCTTGGCAAAAGCTGCCAAGGGCGCTGCCCATTGGGCCTGGAAGTAATGAGCCGTGCTCAACAAGCAGAGTAGGTGCACGGGCCGCAGGTAAGAGGCAAGCTTGTTCATAGCAGAAAGGGAGGTGCGACAAAGGTCCGATACCAAGCCCCTTATTAGTAACGTAGAAATACGCAAATTTTCCACGTAAAAATACCCAATTAAGAAATGTGCGCCAGCGGACAGGTGTCCGCGAACGGACACTTTTTTGGATAGGTGATGAATGGCAAATGCGTTGCAATGTGCTGTAAATAAATATTTTATGCCGTTGGCACGGGGCTTGGGTTAGGTACAGGGTATCTAGCCCCCAGTTGCCCACCAATGGACAGAGTGCTTACCCCCGCTACCCAGCGCCGCCGCCAGCTGCGCAGCTGGTTTATTGGCCTGGCCGCGCTGGCCGCCCTGGTGGTGGCCGGGCTAGGGCTGCGCGCCGCGGTACAGCCCAGCCTGCGCCGTGCCGACCTGCTCACGGCCCCGGTCGAAACCGGCGATGTCGACGCCATGCTTACGGCGAGCGGCACCATCATTCCGGGACGTGAGGCGGTGATTGTCAGCCCTATCCAGAGCACGGTGCGGCGCGTGGTGCTGGCGGTGGGCGCCCGGGTGCAGCCCGGCCAAACCATTGTGGAGCTAGACAAAGACCTCGCCGCCTCAACCCTGGCTAAGCTCGACGACGAGCAGCTGCGCAACCAAAACAAGAACGCCCAGCTAGGCCTGACCCTGGCCCGCAGCCTCACCGACCTGCAAGCCCAGCAGCAAACCCAGGACCTGAAGGTGAGCAGCCTGCAATCGGCGCTGCGCGACGAGCAGCACCTGCTCGAAATAGGGGGCGGCACCGCCGAGGCCGTGCGCCAGGCCGAGCTAAACCTGCGCACCGCTAGCCTCGAAGCCGCCCGGCTGGGCCAGCAGCTGGCCAACCAGCGCCGGGCCAGCCAGGCCGACCGCCGCGAACTGGGTTTCACGGTGTCGATGCAGCAGCGCAGCATCCAGGAGCAGGCCGCCAAGCTGCGGCAGGCCGATATCAGCAGCCAGCTGCCCGGTGTGCTGACCTGGGTAAACGACAACCTGGGCGCCACCGTGCAGGCCGGCGATGCCCTGGCCAGGGTTGCCGACCTCAGCCGCTTTCGGGTGCGCGCCACCCTGGCCGATAGCTACGCCGACCAGCTGCACCCCGGCGATGCGGTGCGCGTGCGCCTGGGCCCCGGCACCGACCTGCGCGGTACGGTGGCCAGCATCAGCCCGGCTGTGGACAAGGGCGTGGTAACGTTTTATGCCACGCTCGACAATGACCACCACCCCGCGCTGCGCGCCAATCTGCGGGCCGATGTGTTCGTAATAACCCGCGCCCACCGCGGCGTGCTGCGCCTCAAGAACGGCCCCTTTTACCAGGGCGGCCAAGAGCAGCCGGTGTTTGTGCTGGCCGGGGGCCGGGCCGTGCGCCGGGTGGTGCGCCTGGGCGACAGCAACCCCGACTACGTGCAGGTGCTGAGCGGTTTGCAGGCCGGCGAGGAAGTGATTGTGTCCGATGCCAAAACCTACGCCGACACGCCGGCGCTCACCGTCAGCCAGTAGTTTTATGAAAGCGCTACGTTACGGATTATTGTTAGCTAGCGGCGGGCTGGTGGGGCTAGCTCCGGCCGCCGCCCAGGAGGTGCCGGCCAGCCTCACGCTGCCCACCCTCATCGCGCAAACGCTGGCCACCTCGGCGCCGGCGGTGCAGGCCCGCGCCGCCCGCGAGGGCGGCTACTGGGCCTACCGCGCCTACCAGGCCGGCTACCGGCCGCAGCTAGCCTTGCAGGGCGTGGTGCCGAGCTTCAACCGGGCCATTATTCCGGTGGTGCAGCCCGATGGCACGACGGCCTTCCAGAGTGTGCGCTACAACAATTCGCTGCTGGCCCTGAACCTGACCCAGAACATCGGCCTCACCGGGGGGCAGGTGGTGGTGGGCTCGCAGGTGCAGCGCTTCGATGATTTTATTCGCACTGAAAAACGGTATAATAACCAGCCCTTTACCCTGGGCCTAACCCAGCCGCTCGGCTACTTCAACGGCCTGAAGTGGGAGCGCCGCCTCGCGCCGCTGCGCTACCAGGAAAGCCAGCGCCAGTACCTCGAAGACCGTGAGGCCATTGCCCAGCGCGTGACCGAGCTGTATTTCGACGTGCTGTTGCAGCAGGTGAATGCCGCCGTGGCCGGCCAAAACGCCCAGGCCACCGCCGAGCAATTGCGCGTGGGCCGCGAAAAATACGCGCTCGGCCGCCTCTCGCAAAGCGACTTGTTGCAATTAGAGTTGAACTTGCTAGGCGCCCAGCAGGCCCAGACCCAGGCGCTGCTCGACGCCGAAACCGCCGCCGTGAGTTTGCGCACCTACTGCGCCCTGCCCACCGCCGAAGCCGGGGCGCCCGCCGTGCCGCCGCTGGCCGTGCCCGCCCCCGCGCCCGCCCTGGCCGTGGTGCCCACCGAGGCCCTGGCCCAGGCGCGCCAGCACCGCGCCGCCGTGCTGGCCTTTCAGCGGCGCGAGCTGCAAGCCACCCGCGATGTGGCCCAGGCCCGCGGCACCACCGGCTTCCTGGCTACGCTTACCGCCAACCTGGGCTACGTGAACCAGGCGCCGGGCCTGCTCGACAGCTACCTGGCCCTGCAAAATCAGCAGCAGGTGGCGCTCGCCTTCTCGCTGCCGCTCGTGGACTGGGGCCGGCGCCGCGCCACCGTGCGCACCGCCGAGCTAGCCCGCGACCAAACCCAGGCCGCCGTGCGCCAGGATGAGCGCAGCTTCGAGCAAACCGTGCTCACGCAGGCTGGCCAGATTCCGGCGCTGGCCGGCCAGGCTGGCCTAGCCGCCCGGGCCGATACCCTGGCCCAGCGTCGCTACGCCATCACCCGCGCGACTTACGCGGCCGGCCGCCTCTCGCTCACCGACCTCACCCTGGCCGCGGCGGCCAAGGACCTGGCCCGGCGCAGCTACATCCTGGCCCTGCGGGCGGGCTGGGTGGCGCATTACAGCCTGCGCGGCCTCACGTTATTTGATTTTGAAACCGGCCAGCCGCTCGCGGCCGACTGAATAGCAGCGCGAAGCTTTCGCTTCGTGCGCGAGCGTAGCGCGCCGCTCGCGCTGGGGTCCACCTACTACCACTAGTACCAAATGCTCGCTGCGCTCGCGCACGAAGCAGAAGCTGCGCGCTACTTTCTCCGCCTTTTACTCTTGCTGAATACCATGCAAAACTCCCCCGTTATCCGCCTCACCGGCATCGAAAAAGTGTACCAGACCCGCACCATCGAAACCATCGCGCTCAGCGAGGTCAACCTCAGCATTGGGCGCGGCGAGTTTGTGTCGGTGATGGGGCCTAGCGGCTGCGGCAAATCAACGTTGCTCAGCCTGATGGGCCTGCTCGACGAGCCCAGCCGCGGCACCATCGAGATTGACGGCCGGCCCGTGACTTCGTACTCCGACAAAGAATTGGCGGGATTGCGCAACCACAAAATCGGCTTCGTTTTCCAGAGCTACCACCTCATCAACGACCTCTCGGTGCGCGACAACGTGGAGCTGCCGCTGCTCTACCGGCCCGGCGTGGGCGGGGCCGAGCGCCGCCGCCGCGCCCTGGCCGCCCTCGACCAGGTGGGGCTCACTGCGCGCACCAATCACTTTCCGGCGCAGCTTTCGGGCGGGCAGCGGCAGCGCGTGGCCATTGCGCGGGCCCTGGCCGGCCAGCCCGAAATCATTCTGGCCGACGAGCCCACCGGCAACCTCGACTCGGTGATGGGGGAGGAGATAATGGAGCTGCTGCTAGCCCTCAACCGCGACCAGGGCACCACCCTCGTGATGGTGACCCACGATGAGCGCGAGGCACTGAAAACCGGCCGCCTCATCCGCTTTTTTGACGGCCGCCAGGTGGCGTGAAAACCAATTAAAAATTAAAAAGGAGGAAGTGAAAATGCGCATTAGGCGCGCCGGTCATTGCCCCTGTGAGCGCCGCGCAATGCCCTCATTCTTGATTTTTAATTCATAATTTTTACTTTAAAAAGCCATGCTTCTTTCCTACCTAAAAATCGCCTGGAAAGTCCTTTTGCGGCGCAAGGTCTTCACCGCCATTAGCTTGTTTGGCATCAGCTTCACGCTGATGATTTTGCTGGTGGTGTACGCCATGTACGACTACACGGTGGGGCCGCACCGGCCCGAGCTGCACGTGGATAGGATGCTGTTCGTCAGCCGGATGCAGCTGCTGTACCGTGACGGCGGGCAGAGCAATAACTCCGTGGGCTACGCTTTTCTCGACCAACACATTCGCACCCTTAAAACGCCCGAAAAGGTGTCGCTGAGCGAGGCCAACTACGGCGTGGCCGTGGCCTACGTGGGCCAGCAGGTGCTCAAGCTCGACCTTAAGCGCACCGACGGCGAGTTTTGGCAGGTGCTCGATTTTGAGTTTTTGGAAGGCCGGCCCTACAACCCCGGCGAGGTGCGCGACGCGGCCCGGCTGGCCGTGCTCACGGCCACCACGGCGCGGCGCTACTTCGGCACCGATAGGGGCGTGGTGGGCCGCCCCATCGAAATCGACGCCGTGCGCTACCGCGTGGTGGGCGTGGTGCAGGATGTGGCCGTGGCCCGCCTCAACTCCTACGCCGAGGTGTGGACGCCCGTGACCACCGGCCCCGACAACCTGCGCAAGCCCGACCTGCTGGGCGGGTACCAGGCCATCATCCTGGCCCGGCAGGCGGCCGATGTGCCGGCCATCAAGGCCGAGGTGCAGCAGGTGGTGCGGCACACGCCGCTGCCCGACCCCAAGCAGTTCAAGCAGCTCAATATGCGGGCCCAAACGCTGCTCGCTTCCTACACGGCGCGCTCCGACAACGATGCGGGCGCCGATGGGGGGGTGGGCCGCTTCACGAAGGTGGTGCTGGGGCTAGGGTTGTTGTTTATGCTGTTGCCGGCCCTTAACCTGGTGAATATCAACGTGAGCCGCACCCTGGAGCGCTCGGGCGAGATTGGGGTGCGCAAGGCCTTCGGGGCCACGGCGGGCCGGCTGGTGGGGCAGTTCCTGGTCGAGAATATTTTCTTGACGCTGCTGGGTGGTGCGCTGGGGCTAGCCCTGGCGGCGGGCGCCCTGGCGCTACTCAACAGCAGCCACCTCTTTGCCTACTCGACCTACGCCCTCAATGCCCGGGTATTTGGGGTGGCGCTGGGTATGGTGCTGTTTTTCGGCGTGCTGTCGGGGGCTTATCCGGCCTACAAAATGTCGAAGCTGCAAGCCGTGCAGGCCCTTAAAGGCGACACTGGGGCCTAGCCAATCAATTGGTAATTAATTGCTAAGTAAAAAAAGATGCTGCGCCACCTGTTTACCCTGATGTGGAACCGCAAGCGCGCCAACGGCTTGCTGATTCTGGAGATTTTCTTGGCCTTCGTGGTGCTCTTTGTGGTGGGCAGCGTGGGCGTATACTACTGGCGCAACTACCAAACGCCGCTCGGCTTTGCCTATGCCAACGTGTGGAAGGTGCAGCTGAACCCCGGCGCGCAGCCCCGCGCCGAGCAGCTTGGCGGCTTGCAGCGCATCATTGCGCGGCTGCGCAGCACGCCGGGCGTGGTCACGCTCTCGCGCAGCGTCGACAATACCCCGTTTGCCTTCAGCAATAACACCACCGAGTTCAGAGCTGCCGAAGGCGTAACGAAGCCCGATGTCTACGGCGACGTGTACGATGCCGGCCCCGAGTTTCGGGAAGTAATGGGCCTGAAAATGGTGGCCGGCCGCTGGTTTGACCGCCGCGATGAGGCGCCCGCCCATTACCAGCCCATCGTTATTACCGAGCTTGCCCAGGCCGCGCTATTTCCCGGTGGCCAGTCGGCGCTGGGCAAGCTTATTATCGACAACGACCACGAGCGCTACCGCATCATTGGCATCAGCGAGGCCTACCGCGCCGGCGGCGAGCTGAGCGAGCCCATGCCCGGCTACTTTGACTACGTCAGCCCGCAGGATACGGCCCGGGCCCTCACCGTGCTGCTGGTGCGGGTGCAGCCCGGTAGCGGCGCGGCTCTCGAAAAGAAGCTCAACGAGGAAATTCGGGCGGCCAGCGGCGGCTGGTCGAGCAACATCCGGCCCCTGCCCGACGAGCGCCGCGCCCAACTCAAGATAAACTTGGCGCTGCCCGGCATCCTGGGCGTGGTGTGCGTGTTTTTGCTGGTGAATGTGGCCCTGGGGCTGTTTGGCGTGCTGTGGCTCAATATCAGTCAGCGGCGCTCCGAGTTAGGAGTGCGCCGGGCGCTGGGGGCCACGGGCGCGGCCATCAGCCGGCAGGTATTGGGCGAGCTATTGGTAGTAACCACCTTCGGGCTGCTGCTGGGGCTAGCCGTAGCGGCGCAGTTTCCGCTGCTGGGCGTGTTCAATGTGAAGGCGGGCGTGTACCTGGCCGCGATGGGGCTAGCGGCGGCGGGGCTCTATGCGCTGGCCACCGTGTGCGCCCTGTACCCGAGCCGGCTGGCGGCGGGCATCCAGCCCGCCGTGGCCCTGCGCGAAGAATAAATGGACCCCTAGGAGGCCATTAGATGAGCTTCGCAAACCCAGAACCAGCCCTCCGGCGCCCGGTCCGGAGCTTCGGGAGTTGGAATAAAGGCGCTGGCTTAGCGCCCGGTCACCTCCGAAAACCCGCGTTGGTATAACGCTTGCGCCGGTTGGGATAATAATCTTGGGCCCGGGGGCAGCGGCCGGCACCTTTGCCGCATCTCCCTGGCTAGCCCGCCGCCCGGCCCGAAAAAAAGTTTTCGGGCCGCCGTAACGAACCCCCGGCTAGCCGGGTACCCCCTGCAAACGCAACACTACCGCCTTTCAACTTCATCCTTTTCACCATGAAAAATCTGCTGCTGCCCGCCCTGCTTTCCTTCGCCGCGCTAGCCCCCGCCGCCGCCCAAAGCGCCCAAACGCGCGCGGTGCCCACCTTCCACGCCATCAGCGTGGGCACGGGCATCGAGCTGGCCCTCACGGCCGGCCGCAGCCAGCGCGTGGAGGTGAGCGCCGCCACCGACGAGCTTCGCGACCGCATCGAAAGCACCGTGAGCGGCGGCGTGCTCTCGCTGCGCTACAAAAACCCCGACGACCGCGATAACCGCGACCGCACCAACAAGCGCCTGCGCGTGGCCGTGACGGCCGACGAGCTCACGGCCCTCACGGCGGGCAGCGGCTCGTCGGTACGCACCTCGGGCGATTTCGACGCCGCTGATTTTCAGCTCGAAGTGTCGTCGGGGGCCAGCGTGCAGGCGGGCCTCGACACCGGCACCCTCACCGTGCGCCAGAGCAGCGGCAGCAGCGCCGACCTGAGCGGCCGCGCCACCACCCTCGACGTGCAAACCAGCAGCGGCGCCACCACCGATGCCCACGACCTCAAAGCCGACCACTGCCGCGCCCAGGCCAGCAGCGGCAGCTCGGTGCGCGTGGCGGTGAAGGAGGACCTAGTGGCCCAGGCCAGCAGTGGCGGCAGCATCAGCTACCAGGGCTCGCCGCAGCTCACCAAACGCACCAGTAGCGGCGGCAGCGTGAGCGGCCGCTAGCCTCACCCGCCCGCCCAGGGCTGGCCCCAATGCCGCGCTGCGCTCTTTCTTTGCAGCCGGCGGGCTTATTTTCTTCGCCGCTTTTCTGAGTTCATGAAAAAATACTTGCTGCCCGCCGCCCTCTGGCTGCTGGCCCTGGCGCCCGCCGCCGCCCAAACCGATGCTGCGGCCACCACTGCGGCGGCCGCCAACGGCCCGCAGGTGCGGCCGGTCGAAAAATTCCGCGCCATCAACGTGGGCACCGGCATCGAACTGGTGCTCACCGGGGGCCACGCCCAGCAGGTGGAGGTAAGCGCCACCACCCTTGACCAGCGCGAGCACATCCTCACCAAGGTGAGCGATGGCGTGCTGAACGTGCACTACGACAACCCCGACGAGCGCGCCGGCAACTCCAAGAAAGACCGCCAGCAGCGCAAGCTGCGCGTAGCCATCACGGCCGACCAGCTCACGGCGCTGGCCGCTGGCAGCGGCGCCGCCGTTACGGCCAGCGGACCTTTTGCAGCCACTGATTTTCAGCTGGATATCTCGTCGGGCGCCGCCGTGCGGGCCGATGTCAGCGTGGGCGTGCTCATCGTGCGCCAGAACGGCGGCAGCGTCATCGACCTCACCGGCCAGGCCCCGCGCTTCGACCTCAAAATCACGAGCGGCTCGGTCTTCAACGGCGAGAAGCTGCTCACCAACCGCAGCCAGATTGAGGCCAGCAGCGGCAGCATCGCCAAGCTCGCCGTGAAGGAAGTGCTGCTGGCTGAGGCCAGCGGCGGCAGCAGCATCAAGTACTACGGCTCGCCCGAGGTTACTAAAAACGCCACCGGCGGCAGCAGCATCAACGGCCGCTAGGGTCGGTATTCTGCCGCAACTGTTCAACCGTCCGTCATGCTGAGCCTGCCGAAGCATCTTGGTCGCACCGCTAGGGTACTGCTCTAACGATTCGACCAAGATGCTTCGGCAGGCTCAGCATGACGGACGGTTTGTAATGACCAATAAAATCTCAACCACCCCGCATGATTCTCATCGTCGATGACGACCTGGCGGTGCGCACCTCATTGCGGCTGCTGCTCAAGCAGGCCGGCTACGCCACGCGCGCCGCCGCCGGCCCGGCCGAGGCGCTGGCCGCCGTGCGCGAGGGCGCCCCCCGGCTCATCGTGCTCGATATGAACTTCTCGGCCGCCACCACCGGCGCCGATGGGCTAGCCCTGCTCACCCAGCTCAAGGCCCTGGCGCCCGCCGTGCCGGTGGTGCTGCTCACGGGCTGGGGCAGCATTGCGCTGGCCGTGGCCGGCATGAAGGCCGGTGCCGCCGAGTTTATCACCAAGCCCTGGCAAAACGAGGCGCTGCTGCAAACCATTGCCACCACCTTGCAGCTGCAAGTGCCCCCGGCCGAAGCCCCGCCGGCCGGCCGGGCGGCCCTCGACCGGCAGTTTGCCTTTGGCAACATTGTGGGCGACGACCCGCGCCTGCTGGCCGTGCTGCGCCAAGTGGGCCAGGTGGCCGCCACCGATGCCTCGGTGCTGATAGAGGGCGAAAGTGGCACCGGCAAGGAGCTGATTGCCGAGGCCTTGCACCACAACAGCCACCGCCGCGGCCAGCCCTTCGTGAAGGTGAACCTGGGCGGCATTTCGGCCAGCTTGTTTGAGAGCGAGATGTTTGGCCACCGCCGCGGCGCGTTTACCGATGCCCGGGCCGACCGGGTGGGCCGCTTCGAGCTAGCCAATGGCGGCACTATTTTTCTGGATGAAATCGGCGAGCTGGAGCTGGCTAGCCAGGTGAAGCTGCTGCGCGTGCTGCAAGACCGCACCTACGAGGTGCTTGGCGACAGCAAGCCCCGCCGCCTCGACCTGCGCGTGGTGGCCGCCACCAATAAAAACCTGGCCGAAATGGTAGTTCAGGGCCGCTTTCGCGAGGACCTGTTTTATCGCCTCAATCTTATTACGCTGCGCCTGCCCGCCCTGCGCGAGCGAGCTACCGATATTCCGGCCCTGGCCCGGCACTTCGTGGCCCAGCTGCAAGCCACTTACCACCGCCCCGGCCTGCGGCTAGGCCCGGCGGCCGCCCACTGGCTGCAAGAGCAGCCGCTGCCCGGCAACATCCGCGAGCTTAAAAACCTGGTCGAGCGCACCGTGCTCACCACCCCGCACGACGAGCTGACCCCTGGCGACTTGCAGGCCCCCGCCGGGGCTAGCCCCGCGCCCCGCCCCGCCGCCCCCGCCGAGCTGCCCGCCCCCGGCTCCATGACGCTGGAGGCCCTGGAAGAGCAGATGATACGCCAGAGCGTGGCCCACTACCAGGGCAACCTCAGCCGCGTGGCCCGCGCCCTGGGTTTGAGCCGCGGCGCGCTCTACCGAAGGCTGGATAAGTTTGGCATTCCGTACAGCGAGTAGCTCGCCTGATGGGGGTGCCTCCCTCCCCAATCCTCTCTCCCCAAAAAGAAGCAAGGCAGCCAAATACCGGCAAATGATGGCTGGCGATGGGTAGCTTCGAGGCTGCGCCGCTCCTTATTTAGCGGGGGAGGCCTTTCGCTAGGGTAGTTATCAACCCCCAATGCCCGGTTGCCATGTCGCTTCGTAGCAAGCTGTTACTTTTTCTGTTGCCGCTGTATGCCGTGCTCATTGGGCTGGCGGCGCAGGTGCGCACCCGCCAGCCCCGGCTGTTTGTGGCCTGCGAGCTGACGATTGTGGCCAGCGCGGTGCTCACCTGGCAGCTCTACCGCGGGCTGCTGCGGCCGGTGCAGCTCATCGAGGCCGGTACGGCCGCGCTGGCCGCCCAGGATTTCAACTTGAAATTCAAGCCCGTGGGCCAGCCCGAGCTCGACCGGCTCATTGCGGTGTACAACCAGATGCTCGACGCCCTGCGCCAGGAGCGCGTGGGCCAGCACGAGCAGGCCGTGCTGCTAGAGCGGCTGCTGGCCGCCTCGCCGGCCGGCGTGCTGCTGCTGAATTTTGAGGGCGAGATAACTAGCGCCAACGCGGCGGCGGCCCGCGCCCTGGGCCAGCCCGCCGCCGCGCTGCTTGGGCAGCCGGTGGCTAGCCTGCCCGCGCCCTGGGGGGGGGGGCTGGCCGGCCTGGCCGGCGGCGAAACCCAGCCCGTGCGCCTGCCCAGCGGCCAGCTCTACCGCGCGGCCGCAGCGCACTTTCTCGACCGGGGCTTTCAGCGGCGCTTCGTGGTGCTGGAGGAGCTGACCGAGGAGCTGCGCCAGCACCAAAAGCAGAGCTACGAACAGCTCATCCGGCTGATGTCGCACGAGGTCAACAACTCCATCGGGGCGGTGAACTCGCTGCTGGGCAGCTTTGGGCACTATGCCCCGCAGCTCGCCCCCGATGACCGCCTCGACTACCGTGAGGGCCTAGCCGTGAGCATCGCCCGCAACACGCAGCTCGCCAACTTCGTGGCCGCCTACGCCCGGCTGGTGCGCCTGCCGCCGCCCGCCCCGCACCCTACCGATGTGCACGCGCTGCTACGCGACCTGGGCCGCCTGCTAGCTCCGCAAAGTGCGGCCCAGGGCATTACCTGGCACTGGCAGCTGGCTAGTGAAGGCCCGCTCGTGGTGGCCGCCGATTCGCAGCAGCTCACCCAGGCGCTGCTCAACGTGGCCAAAAATGCCCTCGAAGCCATTGGCCCCGCCGGCGGCAACCTGTGGGTGCGCACCACCGCCCAGCCGCCCACCCTGGCCCTCGAAAACGACGGCCCGCCCCTCAGCCCCGAGGTGAGCCAGCGGTTGTTCACGCCCTTTTTTAGCACCAAGCCGAGTGGCCAGGGCATCGGGCTGGTGCTGGTGCGCGATATTTTGCTGGCCCACGGCTTCGCCTTCCGCCTCGAAACGGAAGCTAGCGGGCGCACGGCTTTTGCGGTGGCGCTGCAACCTTCGGCGGGCTAGCCGGGTATGCCGGGCGAAGAGCCCGAAGCGCGGCCCGCTTGTGCCATGCCTGCTGACTCGCCCGCGTTTCGCCTCTATTACCAAAATGCCGTGGCCCGGCTGCTCGAACACCCGCGCGGCTACGCGGTGGTGGAGTACCAGCCCGGCCCGCGCCAACTCACTGACCTGCAAGGCTTATTGGGCCAGCTG
>Ga0308158_10003735_pt1 | contig 13192 bp, 11 predicted proteins | sample PhyBR2_FD_201038 | JGI IMG/M metagenome (GOLD analysis project Ga0308158, IMG submission 201038) | Phyllosphere microbial communities from UC Gill Tract Community Farm, Albany, California, United States - DLSLB.R2 | ecosystem: Host-associated > Plants > Phyllosphere > Unclassified | place: USA... | reverse complement strand
TCGTCCGCAACCCGAGCACCGGCAAGGAGCACTTCGCGCGCGTCAAGGTGCCGCCGCTGCTCCCCCGGTTCATCGCCGTCGACTCCCGCGGCCGCCCGTCCGCGCCCGGCGCGCAGACCGGCGCGGAGGGCAGCGAGCGCACGTCGTTCGTGCCGCTCGAGGACGTCATCTCGCAGCACCTCGACCACCTCTTCCCGGGGATGGAGATCCTCGAGTTCCACAGCTTTCGCGTCACCCGCAACGAGGACGTGGAGGTCGAGGAGGACGACGCCGAGAACCTCCTGCAGGCGATGGAGAAGGAGCTGCTGCGGCGACGCTTCGGACCGCCCGTCCGCCTCGAGCTGACCGAGTCGATCACGCCGCGCATCCGCAAGCTCCTCGTCCGCGAGCTCGGCGTCGAGCCCGAGGAGGTCTACGAGCTCACCGCTCCGCTCGACCTCACGGGTCTGCACCTCATCGCCGACATCGACCGGCCGGACCTCCAGTACCCGCGCTTCGTCCCGACGACGCACCGGTACCTCGCGGAGGTCGAGTCCGCGAAGCCGACGGACGTGTTCGCCGCGATCAAGCGCCGCGACATCCTGCTGCACCACCCGTACGACTCGTTCTCGACGTCCGTGCAGACGTTCCTCGAGCAGGCGGCAGCAGACCCGTCGGTCCTCGCGATCAAGCAGACCCTCTACCGGACGTCGGGCGACTCGCCGATCGTCGACGCGCTGATCGACGCCGCCGAGGCCGGCAAGCAGGTCCTCGCGCTCGTCGAGATCAAGGCGCGCTTCGACGAGCAGAACAACATCTCCTGGGCGCGCAAGCTCGAGCAGGCAGGCGTGCACGTCGTCTACGGCATCGTCGGGCTCAAGACGCACTGCAAGCTGTCGCTCGTCGTCCGGCAGGAGGCCGACGGGCTGCGCCGCTACTGCCACGTCGGCACCGGCAACTACAACCCGAAGACCGCCCGCCAGTACACAGACCTCGGCCTGCTCACGTGCGACCCCGACGTCGGCCAAGACCTCACGCGCCTGTTCAACCAGCTCTCCGGCTACGCACCCAAGTCCGAGTTTCACCGTCTGCTCGTCGCTCCGCGCTCCGTGCGCGCCGGGCTGATCGAACGCATCGACCGCGAGGCCGAGCATGCCCGCCTCGGACGACCTGCGTGGATCAAGATCAAGGTCAACTCGATCGTCGACGAGGCGACGATCGACGCGCTCTACCGTGCCTCGCAGGCGGGCGCGCAGATCGACCTCGTCGTCCGCGGGATCTGCGCGGTGCGCCCCGGCGTGCCCGGGCTCAGCGAGACCATCCGCGTCAGGTCCATCCTCGGCCGCTACCTCGAGCACTCACGCATCTTCGCGTTCGCGAACGACGGCGTCCCGGACGTCTTCATCGGCTCCGCCGACCTCATGCACCGCAACCTCGACCGTCGCGTCGAGGCGCTCGTGTCCATCGCCGACCCCGAGCAGGTGCAGAACCTCATCGCGCTGCTCGACGCCTCGATGGACGACTCGACCGCGTCCTGGGTCCTCGACGCAGCAGGCACCTGGGAGCACCGCCACACCGGCCCCGACGGTGAGCCGCTCCAGGACATCCAGGCCTTGCTCATCCAGCGGCAGCGGCGCCGGCTCGGGCTCGGGCGGTGAGTCCCCTGTCGACGCAGGGGCACGTCCCGAGCGGCAGCAGCCTCGTCGACACGGGCGAGAGCTCACGCCGTCACGCGATCGAGGCCGCCGGCGCGCTCGTGTGGCGCGTCCGCAAGGGCGAGCTCCAGGTCCAGCTCATCCATCGCCCGCGCTACGACGACTGGTCGTGGCCCAAGGGCAAGCTCGACCCGGGCGAGACGCTGCGCGAGTGTGCCGTCCGCGAGGTCGCGGAGGAGACCGGCAAGCCCGTCATCCTCGGGATACCGCTGCCGATGCTGCGGTACAAGACACCCGAGGGACGCTTCAAGCGGGTGCACTACTGGGCCGCACGCCGCGCGACCGACGAGGACGCGCCCGCGCTGCGCGCGCGCACGCCCGTGCCGGCCGTGGATCCCGACGAGATCGACGAGGCGCGCTGGCTCGGTGTCGACGACGCCCGGCACCGCCTCACCCGTCCCGCGGACCGCGAACCACTCGACGCGCTCGTGCACGCGCACACGAAGGGCCGCCTCGACACGCGTGCGCTCGTCGTGGCGCGGCACGCCCAGGCGCGCAAGCGCGCAGCGTGGGCGGGCACCGAGGAGGACCGGCCGCTCACGCCGGCGGGATACCTGCAGGCCGCGACGCTCGTCCCGATCCTCGCTGCGTACGGCGCGGTGTCGATCACGACGTCACGCTGGCTGCGCTGCGCCGACTCGATGGCTCCCTACGCCCGAGCCACGGGCCTCGCGTCCGGCTTGAGCTTCGACCTGACGGAGCTCGCCCACGAGACGTCTCCGCGGAAGGTCGCCGCCGTCGTCGACCGGCTCCTCGCCGAGCCACGCTCCGCAGTGATGTGCACGCACCGGCCCGTGCTGCCGACGGTCGTGCGGGCGCTCGCCGCGCGCACCCGAGAGCGCGTCCGCGGCGACCTGCCCTCGCAGGACCCGTACCTCAAGCCGGGCGAGCTGCTGATCGCGCACGTCGCCGACCGCCGCGACGGGCCGCGCGTCGTCGCCGTCGAACGGTCCCAGAGCCACCTGCACCAGGGCATCCTCACTGCGAAGGCGGGGGGCTCCTGAGCGTCACCAGCCCCCGACGACGACGGCTCCCGTGCTGAGCACGGGAGCCGTCGGTGCATCTGGCTGCGTCACGCAGCGGGGGGCCTCACCCGAGGAGCGGGTGGAGGATCCAGAACACCAGCGCCGCGACTCCTGCGGCGGCCGGGATCGTCAGGACCCACGCCATGCCGATGGACTTGGCGACGCCCCAACGGACGGCCGACAGACGCTTGGTCGCGCCCACGCCCATGATCGCGGTCGTGATCGTGTGCGTCGTCGAGACGGGCGCGTGCAACCAGAACGCGTTGACGTACAGCACGACCGCCGAGACGGACTCCGCCACGAAGCCGCGCGCCGGGTCGAGCTCGATGATGCGGCGACCGAGCGTGCGCATGATGCGCTTGCCGCCCGTCGCGGTGCCCGCTGAGATCGCGGCAGCAGCGAGGATCTTGATCTCCCACGGGATCGGGTCGCCCTTCATGGTCCACCCGATCGCGGTCGTCGCGAGGAACATGACACCCATGGTCTTCTGCGCGTCCTGCAGGCCGTGGCCGAGCGCCATGGCGGCAGCGGACGCCGTCTGCGCGATGCGGAAGCGACGCGACGCCTTCGACGGTGCGACGTTCTTGAAGATCCACAGGACCCCGACCATGACGAGGAACGCGACGCCGAACCCGACGAGCGGCGAGAAGACCATCGGCAGGACGACCTTCTCGACGATCGACGCCCAGTAGACCGCGATGCCGCCTGCGAGACCTGCGCCGACGAGGCCACCGATGAGCGCGTGCGTCGAGGACGAGGGCAGCCCGAACCACCAGGTGATGAGGTTCCACACGATCGCGCCGACGAGCGCGGCGAGCACCGCGACGAGTGTGAGCCGCGTGCCGACGTCGTCGATGTGGATGATCTCGTGAGCGATCGTCTCGGCGACCGCGGTGCCCATGAGGGCACCCGCGAAGTTCATGACGGCGGCCATGGCGAGCGCAGCACGCGGCGTCAGCGCGCGCGTCGACACCGAGGTGGCGATCGCGTTGGCGGCGTCGTGGAAGCCGTTGGTGAAGTCGAACGTCAGCGCGAGCGCAGCGACGACCAGAACGAGTGCGACGTCCACGAGGGGTCAGGACTCCTTGACCGCGATGGTCTCGACGGTGTTCGCCACCTTCTCGAACGCGTCGGCGGCCTCCTCGAGGATCTCGACGACCTCCTTGAGCTTCATGAGCTCGATCGGGTCGGTCACCTCGTCGAACATCTGCGCGAGGAGCTTGCGGTGCAGCTTGTCGGCCTGGTTCTCGAGACGGTTGATCTCGACCCAGTAGTCCGAGAGGTCCTGCATGGCGCGCAGCCGCGGCATCGCCTCGGCGGTGATCTCGGCGCAGCGCTGGAGGATCTGGATCTGGTCGGCGACGCGACGGGGGAGGTCGTCGAGCTTGTAGAGCACGATCAGGTCGCTCGCCTCCTCCATGAAGTCCATGCAGTCGTCGAGCGCGGACGCGAGAGCGTAGATGTCGTCACGGTCGAACGGCGTGACGAACGTCGAGTTGATGCGGCGCAGGATCGTGTGCGTCGCCTCGTCAGCGAGGTGCTCGACCTCGTTCATCTGCTTCGCGATCGCCTTGCGGCCCTGCCGGTCAGCGCCGAGCAGCTCGCTCAGGAGCTTCGAGCCTGTGACCAGGTGCTCCGCCGAGGCAGTGAAGAGGTCGAAGAAAGATGTATCGCGCGGGGTGATACGGAAGCGCACGGGAAGCTCCGATGACGAGGGGAGGTGTCGCCTACAGCGTAGAACCTCGCTCGGGTTAACACGCAACTTCGCGGACATCCCCTGGACGCCTGCTGTCCAGACGCCCCTGTTCCGCACCATCTCGGTCTGGCCGCTGCCCGGGACCTATGCCCCGGTGCGGGAGTGACATGAACGACGCCGGGCCGGGAGCGCCTCTCGGCGCGGGGCCGCTCGTAGCGGCTGATGTTGGAGCCCGGGGCTACCGCAGCCCGGCGTCGCCCGTCCACTGTAACGCCGGAGCGTCGGACGCACTTCCCGAGCGCGGGAACCTGGACCGGTCAGTCGAGCATGCCCGCACGCCACAGGCGGGCGCAGCTCTCGAGCTCCTCGGCGGTGCGCAGGAGCGAGGACGCCCGACGTGTCATCCGGGCGGCGCGGGCGTCGTCGGTCGCGTCGACCGAGTCGGCGTCGAACGCCGCGCCGACGGCGAGGATGCGGCAGAACGCCCCTGCGCGCTCGAGCGCAACGGCGAGGTCGCCGGCGAAGACACCCGAGAGGACGGCGTCGGCCAGGCGGAGCATGTCCTCGGGTGAGGGGCCCGAGGCGCCCGCCACGGCCTCTTGCACGGGCGCGTGCGCGACGCCGAGACGGAAGCGGAGCGTGACCGTCGCGGGGTCCCGTCGGACCCACTCGCGCAGGACGTAGAGACGCCACAGGGCACCGGGCAGCGTCTCCGGCGCGGCGTCGGCCCACAGGACTGCGACGACGTCGAGCCCCTCGGTCTCGACGAGGCGGACGAGGCGCTCGACGACCTCGGGGTCCTCGTGCGCGTGCGCCTCACGGACGAGCGCGCAGGCCGTCGTGTGGGCGATCTCGGTGCGCAGGGTCGGGTCGTTGACGCCGGGGATCTCGTCGGCCTGCTGCGGATCGAGCATCGCAGGCCGACGGTGCGGCCTGTGCGGTCCGGTGGCGTCAGTCATCCGTCCAGTGTTGGGCACGAGGGGGCGGTGGGGCCAGTCAGGGCGTGGGCTGTCTCCCTCGTCACGTCTCGGCAGATTTGGTTGCATGCTGCAAGCAATGGGATCTACCGTGGACAAGCACCACGAAGGAGCACCATGACCACCCCACCCGAGATCCCCCCGCACATCATCGGCCTCGCACGCGCCCTCGAGGTGCTCACCTCGGCGCAGCGCACCCTCGGAGCACGCATGTCGCACGACCTCGACCTGCCGCGCGCGACGATCGGGCTCCTGCTGCACCTCTCGCGCGCAGGCTCGACCCAGGTCGGCTGCCTCGCACAGCACCTCAAGGTCGACACGTCCGTCGCGTCCCGGCACGTCTCCGCGCTCGTCGCCGCAGGGCTCGTCGAGCGCACGGTCGCCGACGACGACCGCCGCGGCCGCTCCGTCGGCCTCACCGACGCAGGACGTGCCAAGGTCACGCAGCTCTTCGCACGACTCACGACCGACCTCTCCGCCGCGTTCGCCGGCTGGGACCCCGCAGACCTCGACACCGCGGCGGCCTCCGTCATCGCGGTCGCCGACGCCATCAACCGGATCGACGCCCCCGCGGCGACGTCCCCCCTCCCCGGCGCCGACGGTGCCGCCGGTCCTCTCCCCACGCCCGACCAGAAGGACCACGCATGAGCAAGACCACCGCCCCCGACCCGCAACAAGGTGCCGACCATCTGCAGGGCGAACCCTCGACCATGTCGCACACCGACATCCTCCGGTCGATCTCCGGCATCTTCATGGGCCTGTTCGTCTCGATCCTCTCGACGTCGATCGTCAGCTCGTCACTGCCCCGCATCGTCGCCGACCTGGGCGGCAACCAGTCCGCCTACACGTGGGTCGTCACCGCCACGCTGCTCACGACGACGATCAGCACCCCCATCTGGGGCAAGGTCGCCGACCTGTTCGACCGCAAGGTCATCGTCCAGCTCTCGCTCGTCCTCACCGTCGTCTCCGCAGGCCTCGCCGGCCTCGCGCAGAGCAGCGGCACCCTCATCGCGTGGCGTGCCCTCCAGGGCATCGGCGCAGGCGGTCTCACCGCCGTGAGCATGGTGCTCATCGCGGATATCGTCGCGCCGCGCCAGCGCGGCAAGTACATGGGCTACATGGGCGGCATCATGGCGGTCGCCACGATCGGCGGGCCGCTCCTCGGCGGGTTCCTCACCGACGCCGTCAGCTGGCGTGCGAACTTCTTCATCGCCGTGCCGTTCGCGGTCGTCGCGATCGTCCTGCTGCAGAAGACGCTGCACCTGCCACCGTTCACCCGGCCGGAGAAGGTCGAGATCGACTACTGGGGCGCGCTCCTCATGTCCGCCGGCATCTCGACACTGCTGCTGTGGGTCACGTTCGCCGGGAACTCGTTCGACTGGGCCTCCTGGCAGACCGCCGCGATGGTCGGTGGCTCCGTCGTCGTCCTCGCGATCGCCGTCTGGGTCGAGTCCCGCGTCGCCGCGCCGATCATCCCGCTCGACCTCTTCCGCAACCGCACGGTCACCCTCGCGATCGTCGCGAGCGCCGCCGTCGGCGTCGTGCTGTTCGGCACGACCGTGTTCCTCAGCCAATACATGCAGATCGCCCGCGGGTACTCCCCGACCGTCTCCGGACTGCTGACCATCCCGCTGATCCTCGGCCAGCTCACGTCCTCGATCGCGACCGGCCAGGCCATCTCACGCCGCGGCCGCTATAAAGTCTTCCTCATCGTCGGCGGCATCCTTATGCCGGTCGGGCTCGGGCTCATGGGCACGATCGACTACCAGACGAACCTCGGCCTCATCTGCCTCTACATGGCGATCATTGGCGTCGGCATGGGCATGCTCATGCAGAACATGATGCTCGCGGCCCAGAACACGCTGTCGCCCGCCGAGCTCTCGACGGGCTCCGCGACGATCGCGTTCTTCCGCTCGCTCGGCGGCGCGCTCGGCGTCTCCGTGCTCGGCGCCATCCTCGGCGCCCGCATCACGTCGGACATCACGTCCGGGCTGAAGTCCCTCGGGATCGACGGCGGCCCGCTCTCCGGCGGCACCCTGCCCAACGTCCACGAGCTGCCCGCACCGATCGCCAAGGTCGTCGAGTCCGCCTATGGCGCCGGCGTCGCCGAGGTGTTCCTCATAGCTGCGCCGATCGCGCTCGTCACGCTCGTCGCGATCCTCTTCATCAAGGAGGTGCCGCTCGGCACCAAGTCCAACCTCGAGCTGCGCATGGAGGAGCTCGCCCGCGAGGACGCCGAGCAGTCCTGACCCGCGCTCACTCTTCGGGCCCACCCGGACGACAGATCGCCCCGGTGCACACGTGACGTGTGCACCGGGGCGATCTGTTGCTCCGGTCAGCCGCTCAGGCGTCCGGGTCGAACGTGAGGGACACCGAGTTCATGCAGTAGCGGTTGCCCGTGGGCGTCTGGGGCGCGTCGTCGAAGACGTGCCCCAGGTGCGAGCCGCAGCTCTTGCAGCGCACCTCGGTGCGCACCATCCCGAGCGAGTGGTCCTCGAGCAGCTCGACGGCGTCCGAGCTCGTGGCCTCGTAGAAGCTCGGCCAGCCGCAGTGCGCGTCGAACTTCGTCGTCGACCGGAACAGCTCGGCGTTGCAGGCGCGGCACCGGTAGATGCCCTCGCGGTTCTCGTCGAGCAGCTCCCCCGTGAACGGGCGCTCCGTCCCGGCCTCGCGCAGGATGTGGAACTCCTGCGGGGTCAGGACGACCTTCCACTCGTCGTCGGTCTTGTTCACCTGGTACGTCATGTCTCTCCTCCTCAGGGGGCGCAACACCGTCGCGCCCCCACATCTTCCCTCGCCTCGGCACCACGCGCCGAGGAGGGACGACGGCGCGGGCTCCAGCCGCTCGATCCTTCCGTCGCGCGCCTGCCCCACCGGGCACGACGACGCCGAGGTAGGGGGTCGCACGCGAGACAGGCCCTTGGAGGGCCCTACCTCGAGCGCAACCCCCTACCTCGGCGAAGGGGAAGAAGACCGGTCGGTCAGCGGCCGCGGCCGCGGGAGAAGTCAGCAGCGGTACGCGTGCGACCCGACGTCGCGCCCTGGCGCGAGCCGCCGGAGCGGCCCTGACCCGAACGGCCGGAACCGCTGGACGACGGCGTGGACGTCGAGTACGTCGTCGGCGCCGAACCGGCACCGCGACGCCCGCGACCACCCTCGGCGGACTGACCCGACCGGCGGCCACCACCCTGGCCAGCCTGCTCGCTGCGCTGACCGCGCTGCGCGCCACCGCGCTGACCGCCGCCCTGCTGCGCACCGCGACCAGCGCCGCGCGCAGGCTCGCCCGCAGGCTTCTTCTTCCGCGGCTGCATGGGCGCGGGCTGTGCGGCGGCCGGGGCCGCCGACGGCGCCACGAGCGCCGCGACGTCACCGACCAGCTCGGCGATGCGCGCGTCACCCGCACGAACACGCTCGGGCGTCGCGGCGATCTTCGCCTTGCGCGTCAGGTCCTTCACGTCACCACGCTGCTCCGGGAGCATGACGGTCACGACGTCGCCGCCGTGCCCGGCGCGCGCCGTACGGCCCGAGCGGTGCAGGTACGCCTTGTGCTCGGCCGGCGGGTCGACGTGCACGACCAGCTCGACCTCGTCGACGTGGATGCCGCGCGCCGCGATGTCCGTCGCGCACAGCACCTTGACCGCGCCCGTCGAGAACGCCTCGAGGTTGCGCTCGCGCGCACCCTGCGACAGGTTCCCGTGCAGGTCGACGGCCGGGATGCCGTCGGCGGTGAGCGTCTTCGCGAGCTTCTTCGCCTGGTGCTTCGTGCGGGTGAACAGGATGCGGCGGTTGGTGCCGCTCGCGAGCTGCGTGACGACGTCGCGCTTCACGCCCGCGTCCGCGACCTCGAAGATGTGGTGCGTCATCGCGGCGACCGGCGACTGCGCCGAGTCGACCGAGTGGTGCAGCGGGTCGCTCAGGTAGCGCTTGACAAGGACGTCCACGCCGTTGTCGAGCGTCGCCGAGAAGAGCATGCGCTGACCGCGCTTGGGCGTGCGGTCCATGATGCGCTTCACACCGGGCAGGAACCCGAGGTCGGCCATGTGGTCGGCCTCGTCGAGCACGGTGATCTCGATGTCGTCGAGCGTCAGGTGCCCCTGACCGAGGAGGTCCTCGAGGCGCCCCGGGCACGCGACGACGATGTCGGCGCCGGCCGCGAGCGCGTTGACCTGACGCGACTGGGCGACACCACCGAAGATGACCGTCGTCGTCAGGCCGAGCGACTTGGCGAGCGGGGCGAGCGTCGCGTCGATCTGCGACGCGAGCTCACGCGTCGGGGCGAGGACGAGGCCGCGCGGACGGGCAGCACGACGGCGCCCCTCGGGGCGGGTCGCGTCGAGGCGCGTGACCATCGGCAGGGAGAAGGCGAGGGTCTTGCCGGAGCCGGTGCGGCCGCGTCCGAGGACGTCGCGTCCTGCGAGGGTGTCGGGCAGCGTGGCCGTCTGGATGGGGAACGGGGTCGTCTTGCCGTCCTTGGCGAGGGCGTTGACGACGGCGGTGGGCAGATCGAAGTCCGCGAAGGACTGAGGCGTGGAAGGCATGGTGCTCTCTGGGTAGGTCTCCCGCGCACACGGGCGGGGACGAGGCTGCGACGAGCCTGATTGCTGGCTGCTTCCTGGCAGCCTTCGGCACCGACCGGCTGTCCGGTCTCGACCGAGGGTTCGGGGTCCGCCGCGAGAGAACTCAGGCTCGCACGCGCCCGCGATCTCGCTGGGACGTGCTGACTCCACGACGCTGGGCCGGCAGATCGCGCGGCCCGAATAGGTCCCATCATGTCAGACGGCGCGCCGAAGCACCTCCCCCGTCCGCGTGACGTTGTGGATCGCATCGCTTGGTGGCGTGCTTCTGAGACCTGTCAGTGGCCGATGAGGAGCGCTCCGGTCTGCTGCCTCCGATCCGCGCAGCAGACCCCTCTACATTCACGACGCTCAGGAGTCCTTCACCACGAACCGTGACTAGCACCTTAGCGCCCAAGAGGCATCTCCCCCTCCCTACTTATTGCGACCCTTCTTCCACGCAATGTAGAACGCGATGCTCGCCGGCACTGCGATGAGTATTAGGCCGACCAGCCAATCTGTATTCCGCGCTAAGGTAACCACTTTGTCCTCCGTTCAACTAGCGAGCTTGGAAGCCGCATATCCTAAACCGTCATATGCGACGCTAACGCCGGTCTTCACCTTCTTGCTGGCGCCGAGAACATCGCCAGCGACGCCAAGTCCCCCTGAGGCCAAGCCGAATGTGCCAGCAAGGACCGCACCATCTGAGTCTCCTTCCAGCAGGCTCGCTCCTACGTCGGCCGCCGTTCCCACCGCGGACAACGCGATCCCCACCGGCGCACCAGCCCCCGATGCGGTCGCGATCCAGCCCGCAGCCGTGGCTGCATAGGAAATGCCCTGCAAGATCTGTGAGGCACTAATCCGTCCGGTCGGATCCACGTAGTTGACGGGGTTGTTGGCGGCGTAGGCGTAGCGGTTGGCGTTGCCTGGGTCGAGTGGTGCGTCGAGGGTGTCGTGCTGGGTCCAGCGGCCTTCGGCCGGGTCGTAGTAGCGGGCGCCGTTGAGGACCCATCCGGTGGTGCGGTCGTTGAGGCCCCCGGTGAAGATGAACGGGGCCTGGCGGGTTCCTAGGCCTCCGGAGTCTTCCGTGAGTTCGGGGGCGCCGTAGGGGTCGAACTTGTCGGTGAACGCTGTGGAGTTCGCGGTGGTGATGAGCGCTGCGGGTGATCCCAGGTTGTCGTAGATATACAGCGCGTGCATCCCGGCGCTGGAGCGCAGCATGATCGAGGTGCCCGAGGCGTCGTTCTCCAGGTACGCGGTGGCGGTGCCGACGGTCACCTGCTCGATGACGGGCTGACCGATCGAGTTGTTGCGCCCGTAGGTGTACTTGTACGTCCCCTTGGGTCACGCTCCAAAGAATCCATGCGTACGAGTCGAATCACCCGCGCCACCCGGGCCGAAAATACCCACGTCGACGCAGAAGCGTTCCCAGGGTGCAACCGTCCGAGTCCTCGGTTTGCACGCCGGCCACTATTTCTTGCGCCGTTCACGCCGGATTAATACTATGAATCCGATAATCAAACATAGAATAACGATAGGCATCCCATACGGGACATTCAGAGCGCCGTTTGCCACCGAACCTCACCTGTCTTCCAGATATCCAACACCCGCGCCCATAAGGCCGTAACTGCCTGAGACGGCGGCCGTGCTCACGCCCGTGCCTGCCGCGCCGAGAACTCCAGCTAGAACCGCCCCCCGTGTGTCACCGGGCGAGGGTGAGCATGTTGACTGCCGAGCGTCCGAGGCGGTCAAGGGCAGTGATCACGAGGGCGTCACCCTCGTGAAGCGCGGCCAGGGCGAGATCTAACTGCGGCCGGCGTGCTCGATCGCCCGAGACGCCGGGGGCGCACCCACCCGAGTCGCCGACTCCCTATGATCCCAGCGCTGGAGGCGATCACCCCGTACTGGGCGCGGGCGGCCATGTTCCCACCCCTCATGAGTAAGCTCGTCATAGCCGTCGCCGCGCCTCAGGCATCGCGCCTCTCGTGTCTACGAGAACGCGTTCAGCGTAAACAGGATGATCACCACGAGGATCGAACAAACCAGTGCGATCTTCGCTCCGCGCTCGTGACGGCCCAGCCCTATCAAGGCGGCGACCACCGCCGCGAAGCCAAGGATGAGCGGGACGAGGACCTCCACCCCGGTCACCACGGCCAGCGCGATGGCCGAAGCTGAATCGAGGGCAAACGCGACGAATGATAGGCGATTGGCAGAGAGTATTTCAGACGGGCTCGGCGGTGTCGGCTCGCTCACACCTTTTCCTTTTCTGCGAGGCGAGGGCGCGGCCACGTCGCCGTTCTCGACGACGCGCTCAAGCTACTTCTTTTTTTCTTCTTCTCCCGTCTGTTCCCGATTTTGATCCCCACGTACGCGCATATCAAGAGCCCTGCCAGGCCGATCAGAGCTATCATCGGGCCTTGTTGTCCAAGCGACCACATAGGTTTTCTCCTTGTTAACTCAAGAGGGAGGTGCCAATACCGATAGCGGTGTATCCTGAGTCGACGACACTGGAAGCCAAGCGACCCGCACTTACAAAACTCCCTAGCGCGCTGACTCCAGTTCCCACTGTGCCGAAGATCGCTGCGCCAGCAGCGCCCTTCTTGTTACCGGCCGCGAGGTTCGCGCCGACATCTGTCGCAGTTGCTGTAGCGCTCAGAGCTAGAGTGACGCCAGCTGGCGCCCCTGCTCCCGTCGCGATGAGCGCTGCACCGGTCAACGTGTAGGCGGCAGCAGTGAGTCCTTCAGCCAGCGTCACCGTGCCCATTGGGTCCACGTAGTGGGTCTGCTGCACGGATAGGTGACAGCGGTTCTCAGGCGGCGAGTGCGACCTGAGTGGTCTGTATGGTCTCGTACTCGATGGGCGTGAGTCGACCCAGGCGGGCTTGCCTGCGCCGACGGTGGTAGGTCCGTTCGATCCAGGTCACGATCGCCAGGCGCAGTTCGTCTCGGGTGCCCCAGGAGCGGCGGTCCAGGACGTTCTTCTGCAGCAGGGCGAAGAAGGACTCCATGGCGGCGTTGTCCCCGCAGGAAGCCACCCGCCCCATCGACCCGGTCAGGCCGTGGCGGGTCAGCGCGCGCAGGAACTTCCGGGATCGGAATTGGGCGAGTTCAACCGGTCGACGCAACACCGGGCTGTTGAAGCGAGCATAGTTGCTCGGCGAACACCTCCGCCGGGGTGCGCCAGCCGAGGATCTTCCGAGGTCGGTTGTTGAGAGCGAGAGCGACCGCTTCGAGGTCCTGGGCCGAC
>Ga0308158_10003734_pt1 | contig 13192 bp, 13 predicted proteins | sample PhyBR2_FD_201038 | JGI IMG/M metagenome (GOLD analysis project Ga0308158, IMG submission 201038) | Phyllosphere microbial communities from UC Gill Tract Community Farm, Albany, California, United States - DLSLB.R2 | ecosystem: Host-associated > Plants > Phyllosphere > Unclassified | place: USA... | reverse complement strand
GCTTCATTTGCCGAAATCGTCAACCGCGTCACCGAAGCCCATCAAATGAGAACCGATACCACCGTCAACACGGTGATCGAGCAGGACGGCTCGGAGCCGGTAGCGGCGGTGAAGATCTGTATCTACCGGTTCATTCAGGAAGCCTTGAACAACGCCCATCGCCACGGCGGCGGCATCCAGCAAGCCGTTTGGGCCACCCTTCATCGCGGGCATGTTACGATCGAGGTCAGTGATCGCGGCGAAGGCTTTGATCCAAACCATGTCAGGCCATCGAGCCTGGGGCTTGTCGGGCTCCGCGAGCGGGTCGATAGTCTTGGCGGAACGTTCGAAGTGAAGACCGGGGACAAGGGCACGATCCTGACGATGACCTTCGAACCGATGGAAACGGGAGAGCAGAGATGACGTCCATTACGGTTGGGATCGTGGATGACCATCCATTGTTTCGCGAAGGCGTGACGCGTAGCCTTTCCGAAATCAGGGACTTCCTCGTCGTCGGGGAGGGTGCCACCAGCGACGACGCGGCAATGATCGCGGCCGACCAGCATCCCGATGTCATGCTCGTCGATGTGTCCATGCCAGGCGGTGGCTTGAGCGCGATAGGCGAGATCCTGCAACACAGCCCATCGACGAAGGTGCTGATGCTGACCGCGTCCGAGGAGATCGACACGCTCTTGGGCGCGCTTCAAAGAGGCGCGATGGGATATGTTCTCAAAGGTGTTGGCTCCAGGGGTCTAGCGGAGGCGATCAGGACCATCCTCAAGGGAACCCGTTATGTGTCTCCAGCGATGTCCGCGAAGGTGGTGGATGTCTCGCTGGACAAGGAGCCATCCAAGAACAGCCTGACGCCGCGCGAACGCGAGGTGATGGATCTGGTGGGAGAAGGCCTGTCCAACAAGCATATCGGACTGCGGCTTGATCTGCAGGAAAAGACCGTCAAGCATCACATGACACAGATCCTGACGAAACTGGGCGTTTCCAATCGAACCGAGGCTGCCCTGCGCTGGCGCGGCCGAGGTTAGAGCCTATGGAACAAATCGGTTCAGCCGGCGAACATCAGTGGCTGTCGCCTGCCTGTCCACGATCGTCCGGCCTTTCGAATCCCGCATGATGTAGCGGCCGCGACGCAGCGTTTCTGTGATGCCGTTGCGGTGGCGGACATCGACACTTCCGTCAGAACTTTCGCTCGCCTGAGCGCCTGAGGCTGATGATGCGGAGTTAGACGACGGCGACGAACCGCCGGCCTTGGCAGAGTTGCCGCTTGCGCCGGTGCCTCCGTTGTTTTTTCCATTTCCACCCGCATTGCTGGAGCTGTTGCCCGCGTTACCCGAGCTGTTTCCATTGCCGGCGCCGTTGCCGCTCCCATTGCTGGAACCGTTTCCATTATTGCCGCCGTTGCCATTTCCGCCGCCATTGCCGTTGCCGTTATTGCCGTCCTTCGCATGCGCGGCATTCGTCGTCGGCGCCGGAAGCGGCCCGAAGCTCAGCGTCAGTGGCATCGCAGAGATAACAATGGCGACCGTCGCCCCGCATCCCAGTCTCAGCAGGCAGCGCCTTGAAAGCATGATTGCGCCCTTTCCAGCCTTATGCCCTTGTCTACGCAGATGACGGCGCATGGATCTCCGCTGCACCGATCTTTCGCATCGATCATTCGACCTCTGGGCGATCGGTCCGCTGTTTGTGGCGAAATTCGACCACCTGCCGCATCTGCGCCAGGCGAAGCTCAAGCGCGGTCCGATCCATCGATGGGGCAAGCTTGGCGAGTTCATCGGCCAGAATGTCCATTTCCCGGAGGAAGAACAGCAGGTCGAAGCCACGTTCGAGCTCGGTGGCCGCGTCGTTGGCATCATGCGAACCGCTCCGTGACGACGCGGGCTCCGCCAAGATGATCTCGGCGACCGCATCGCCGGCGTGCCTGGCTCGAATGTTTGTCACGATGTGCTCCTGTCAGTGCTGTTGCGGTTTGGACGTGGCATTTCCCGCGCCGTCTTGTGCATTCTGTTGCCGCGCGCGGCGGCTGTGCCACGCCGCGGCCTGGCGCAAGCCCTCAACCACGCTCGGTGCACTTGGTGGTTTGACGACGACGTGCACCCCGTCCCGGCTTTCAATAAGATCAGGATTGCCCGTCAAGTAGACGATGCCGACGTTGAAATGCTCGACTAGCTGCCTTGCGATCTCCGGCCCTGTCAGCCCATCGGCGAGGCGCACGTCCAGAATTGCGATATCCGCCTCCGGCGCCAGCTCCATCGCTTCGGCGGTGTTTCGGGCGATCCCCGCGATCTCGAAGCCTTCGGCCATCGCGATGTCTTCCACCATCAGCGCAAAAGCCGGCTCGTCCTCGACAATCAGAACACGCATGATCGCTCCTAATGTATCGTTGGCGACAGGTGGCGAAGGTCGGGGTCCGGCGCGTCAAAGATTCCAAGAAGCTTCTCGAACTCGATCAGCACCAACTGAAATTCCACATCATCCATGGCGGCGATCTGGATAAGCTCCGAAGACGCTCGAGCGATGAGCGTGTCGAGCCAGATGCATTTGTCCGCTCGGATACGCCCCAGCACGTCCTTTCTGATATCGCGCAACTCGGACAAAATGCGAGACACCAGTTCGATGCGCTCATCGTGACCCATCCACTGCAAACCGTTGCGGGCTTGCCGGATCTCAGCTGTCATCTTTGACGGCATCACCCGCCCTCCTGTCGTATCGATGAAGCTAACCACGACGAACTAGCCGATAACACGGGCTTTGGTCCCAGATGGGTCGACTATTCGTTTGCAGCGACCGTCTGGGCTTCAGCCGGCGGCGTGCACTTCATGCGGGGGCCATCGTAGGGCTGATAGGTGTTGTCTTCCGCACGGTAGGATTTGTAGCGATTGGCGCACCAGATCGCCGCGTTTGCCAATGGGTCGGCGGCAGTTGATGACGTGGACGCCATGGCGTCCACGCTCTTCTCCGATGAGGGTTGGCAGACGCGAACTTGGCCCTGGAATGAACGATAGGTGTTCGTCGCTGGATCAAACGACCGGTAGTGCGACGCGCACCAATTCAGATGTTCGGCCGACAGTTCGATCGATGGCGGTGGGATATCGGCAACCACAGGCGCGGCCGCGGCCGGTCGCTTGGCGGCAACCCTCCGGCTGTCAGCCATCGCATATGTGGAAAGTGCAGGAGGCAACCGCTCATAGGTTTGAAGCGCGGGATCGACACGCGTGGGCTCTGTCGTCCAGAGATCGGCATCCCTCAGACCGCGCAAGCCTTGCTCCGTGTTCTCCGCCATGCCGATCGATGCCACGGCCGCTGCGACCGTAACCGTGCCCACGACCGTAGCTATTCCAAACGCAACGCTTGCGAGCCCGTTCATTGTCGTCATCCGTTGTTGTGTGAGGATGTTCGCTCGCCACCGCCATCGGCGGCGCCGGATCAATCAGGCCGGGCGGCACGGCATGCGCCACGCCACCCAACCGAGCGCGATCAATTGATGACCTGGATCACCTTGCGGGACGAAGGTTCGATGATGACCCGTTCGTTGTTGACGATCGCGTAGCCATACTTCGGATTTTCGGGAACTGGTGTGACCACGACGGTCTCTGGCAAGGCATGACCGACGACGACCTTTTCCTGCACGACGACAGGCGCTGCCGGAGCCGGCGCTTCGCGAACATAGGTGACGACCTTTGCCGGCGGCGGATCGATGATGGTGCCGACCACGGCGCCCGTGACGCCGCCAACAGCCGCACCGACGGGACCACCGACGATAGCGCCGGTAACGGCTCCGCCTGCCGCGCCATTAACGGTACCCGACTGCGCCATGGCAACGCCGGACATGAGGGTGATGGCTGCGATCGCAGTCGCTGTAAGTTTGAAAGACATGTTCATCTCCTTTTCTTTGCGACGCTCTGTCGCTGGGAGACAAACGGCTGTAATTACTGCAGGTTCCGGGGTCGGACCTCAGTCGGAGACGCCTCAGACCTTGGTCTGATGCGGGCGTTGAAGCGCCTTGATACCGATCAATGTGCTCGGTCGCGTCCGGCAAATTCTCCGACGGGCATAAGGCCGCCCGGAGCGTTGATCTTGCTATCTGGCAAGGCGTTCGACACGCGTCTCGGGCGTGAGGTTGTCTGCCACCTTGTTGGTGAAGGTCGCACGGTAATTGCCGTCGAGACCAGGGAAGAGAATGTAGTCCACGCCCTTGATCCTTGCGGTTTCCATGGGGATTGGAATACCATTCCGCGCAAGCTCAGAAAGCCTCCCTCCCGCTGCCGAGGAAGGGAGCATAGCGGTCAACATGCCATGGGTGCGGGGATCGCCTGCGATGGTGAACGCCAGGCTTTCGCCATCCCATCGCTGCTCGAGAACATCCGTCCGCGATCTGCCGTCCAGCCAATCCAGCATCTGTCGCGCCGACACCATGGGGACCTCATATTTCTGTCCAAGATCCATGAGGAACTTGTCGAAATCATTGTGAAAATCGTAATGCGTGCCAAAGGCGCCGAAGAACTCTTCCGGTCCCAAGGCGCGCTGGACGAGGCGCTCGACGGCCTCGCGCTCGTCGTTGAAAATCTCATCCACAAGATGCGTTTCTTGCTGGTAGACGTTGATCAATTCGCCTGAGGCCGAACTAAATCTCATGGGAATTCCGGAACCCGTCATGAAGCCGGCACGACCCTTCAACCAGGTCCTTGGCCAGTAGTAGTAGTTCATGTCGAAGCGGATCCCCCAGTCACGACCGATCTTGGCCTGCGAGGTGAAATCGCTCCACACTATACAATGAAGGCGGCTTGCTTCCTGCACTGGGACATCGGGATAGGCGGCCCGAAAGCGTAAAATATCGGTCGCGAAAGCCTGGTCCAACGAAGCCTTGGACCAGTTCTGGCAGAAGGTGCTGGCATGGGAGCCGAGATCGAAACCACTGGAGACATAATCAGCGGCCTCCCGCGCAGTCAGGCCTGAATCGGGATAGAGCCATGACGTTGCGCGGGCGCATTCCCATTTCCTGGCGTCGCAGTTTTCGGCGTCCAGAGTCAGCATCCGGTCGAAGGAATCTCTTGTCCCGCGTTTCGTGCCGTGATCGTCCGCAGCCATGACAAGGACCGCCTTGGCCCGGTTTGGGAAATACCAGAAGCGGGGGATGGGTGCGTCGTCCCGCTGAACATGCTGGATGAGGTTTGAGAGAAGACGCATCTGCTCATCAGCCTGGGGAATATGCACGCGAGCGAGATCGACGAAGTCGGGCTGCGGGTCGGCGCTGGCCGCGCCGAAAAAGAGATCGTTCGGTCGTATGGGCGCAAGGCCATCGCGATCCTGGCCTGCCCATTCGGGATTGCCTTGTCGTGTCAGGACGACAGATTGGGGCAGGTCGAACGCGAAAGCCGCGACCTCGCCTCCCGCGCTGCCCACCGGCCTGAGCGTTAGCGCAGGCGTCGAGGCTTGGTCCATGCCACCTGAAAATGATGCAAGCGTCGCCGTGTCGGCATTGGTGACGTAGCGTTCCGCTACGCCGTGAAACTGAATGGGCTCTCCGACAAGTCCCTGTCCGGGCGTTCGTTTCGTGTCGATCAGGACATCGCCGGCAGAGATCGCCCCTTCTTCCGATCGCACGCCGGCAAGATCCGCCAACTCGCCCGATGGACGCACGGCAATCAGGTTTCCGCCGCTGGAGACCCAGCTGCGAAGCGCCGCCACCGCCGTATTTTCTATCGTCCCGGCGGTGATGACCAGCCGGTGTTTGGCAAGTGCCGAGGCTTGCAACTCGGGGCTGGTGATCGTCTTGAAATTCGTGAAGCCTTCCGCCCTCAGTATTTCAGAGAGATAGGGTCCAAACGGCGCGCCTTCGCCTAGAACAAGCAATATAGGGCCGTCGCGCCCCAGATAGAGCGGTACCTTGTCCAGAACGGTGAACCGCCAATCGTGGCCAACATCATCTCGCAGCGCACTGCGCACTTCGATTTCGCCTTCAGGAAGTGGCTGGTAGCTGCGGAAGATGGCAGCCGTTCGCAGTCCGTTGACCTCGACAGCGCCGGAGATATCGAGCTTTGATCCGTCCGGCCTGGTGGCCGATACCTTGAGATCCATTGCCGTCGGGTCGATCGGCTGGTCGAAGGCGATCTGAACACGGACGCCCGGTACATTGACGGAACCCGGCATGGGAAAGGTGGAAACAATCTTCGTCGCATCTTTCGATACCGTGGATACGCCTTCGGCAATGACTGCTGCGATCAGGCAGAAGGCGACAGTTCCAATGATTTTTTTCACGGCTTGTAGCTTCCTCGAGATATTGCGACTTGCTCACAGAAAGGCACCGATCCGTTGAAAGGCCGGTAACGGCGGCTACATGGCCGGCGAAGCTTTCTGTCGGAGTGTCGCATACCTGAAGGTGGCCCTCGGTGAACGTGCTGGCCTTCTGAGGTGACACTCTGATCGAGAGATATCTTGAGGAAGATAGTAATAAAATATGCACTTATCAGGTAGAATAATACTACTTTTAGATGATGTCAGTTGCAGCTGTCGACGGCCTCTTGATTGAAGGCACAGCCCGCAACACCAAGGGGCTCAGCCCGTTTGCATCCTGCTCCAGTATCTCGAACAGTTGCCTGCGCATGCGCGGCTCCCAGAACTTGTTGATATGCGAGGCCACGCCCTGCGCGGCCTCGGCTTCGGGCTGGGTCGCGAAGAAGCCTGCGATCTGGTTGGCCATATAGACAAGCTTGTCGTGTGTGCCGTGTGACATCGTCTACTCCGCCGCTTCCAGCTTGCCCGTGATACGGCGGCTCTGCCGCGCCTGCTCGTCATACTCCACCTGCCAGTCCGTTGGGCCGTTGGACGGCGAGACCTGAACGGCGGTCACCTTGTACTCCGGACAGTTGGTCGCCCAGTCGGAGAAGTCGGTCGTGATGACGTTGGCCTGCGTGTCCGGATGATGGAAGGTCGTATAGACCACGCCGGGCGAGACGCGATCGGTGATCAGCGCCCTCAGCGTCGTATCGCCGGAGCGGCTCATCAGCTTCACCCAGTCGCCGTCGCGGATGCCGCGCTGTTCGGCATCATGCGGATGGACCTCCAGCCGGTCCTCGGAGTGCCAGACGACATTCTCGGTGCGCCGCGTCTGGGCTCCGACATTGTACTGGCTGAGAATGCGTCCCGTCGTCAAAAGCAGCGGGAAGCGTGGTCCCGTGCGTTCGTCGGTGGCGATATATTCGGTGCGGATGAACTTGCCCTTGCCGCGCACGAACCCGTCGACATGCATGATCGGCGATCCCTCGGGATGTGCCTCGTTGCACGGCCATTGCACGGAGCCCATCTTCTCCAGATAATCATAGGACACCATGGCGAAGCTCGGCGTCGTCGCCGCGATCTCGTCCATGATTTCGGACGGATGCTGGTAATTCCAGGCTAGGCCGATCGCCTGTGCCAGCTTTTGCGTCACTTCCCAGTCGGCATAGCCGTTCTTCGGGCTCATCACCTTGCGCACGCGATTGATGCGCCGCTCGGCATTGGTGAAGGTACCGTCCTTCTCGAGGAAGCTCGAGCCCGGCAGGAAGACATGCGCGTAGTTGGCGGTCTCGTTCAGGAAGAGATCGTGGACAACGACGCACTCCATAGCGGCCAGCCCCGCCGCCACATGCTTGGTGTCGGGGTCCGACTGCAAGATGTCCTCGCCCTGGACATAGAGCCCCTTGAACGAGCCATCGACGGCGGCATCCAGCATGTTGGGAATGCGCAGGCCCGGCTCGTCGCTGATCTTCACACCCCAGAGCTTCTCGAAGATATCGCGCGTTGCATCGTCGGAGACGTGGCGATAGCCCGGCAGCTCATGCGGGAAGGAGCCCATGTCGCAGGAGCCCTGCACGTTGTTTTGGCCGCGCAGCGGGTTCACGCCGACGCCGGGACGGCCGATATTGCCGGTGACCATCGCCAGGTTGGCGATCGCCATGACAGTCGTCGAGCCCTGGCTGTGCTCGGTCACGCCAAGCCCGTAGTAGATCGCGCCATTGCCGCCGGTGGCATAAAGACGAGCAGCGCCGCGCAGCATATCCGCCGGCACGCCGGTCAGCGCTTCCGTCGCCTCGGGACTGTGATGCGGCTCGGCGACGAACGCCGCCCAATCCTCGAATTCCGACCAGTCGCAGCGCTCACGGATGAAGCGCTCGTCGAACAGGCCCTCGGTGACGATCACATGCGCCAGCGAGGTCATGACCGCGACATTGGTGCCCGGCTTTAGCGGCAGATGATAGGCCGCCTCGACATGCGGCGAGCGGACGATATCGGTGCGGCGCGGATCGATGACGATCAGCTTTGCGCCCTGCCGCAGCCGCTTCTTCAGCCGCGAGCCGAAGACCGGATGTCCATCCGTCGGGTTGGCGCCGATGATGACGACGACGTCGCTCTTTTCGACGCTGTCGAAATTCTGCGTGCCCGCGGACGTGCCGAAGGCCTGGCCGAGGCCATAGCCGGTCGGCGAGTGGCAGACGCGGGCGCAGGTGTCGACATTGTTGTTGCGGAAACCGGCGCGCACCAGCTTCTGCACGAGATAGGTTTCCTCGTTGGTGCAGCGAGAGGATGTGATGCCGCCGATTGAATCGCGTCCATACTGATACTGGATGCGCCGGAACTCGGAGGCGACATGCGCGAAGGCCTCGTCCCAGGTCACTTCGCGCCAGGGATCGGTGATCTTCTCGCGCACCATCGGGTTGAGAATGCGGTCCTTATGGCTGGAATAGCCGTAGGCGAAGCGACCCTTGACGCAGGAGTGCCCGCGGTTCGCCCGTCCATCCTTCCAGGGTACCATGCGCACCAGTTCTTCGCCGCGCATCTCCGCCTTGAACGAGCAGCCGACGCCGCAATAGGCGCAGGTGGTCACGACCGAATGCTCCGGCTGGCCGATCTCGATCACCGACTTCTCGGTCAGCGTCGCCGTCGGGCAGGCCTGCACGCAGGCACCGCAGGAAACGCATTCCGACGAGACGAAATCCTCATGCATGCCGGCCGAAACGCGGGAATCGAAGCCGCGGCCCTCGATGGTCAACGCAAACGTGCCCTGGACTTCCTCGCAGGCGCGCACGCAGCGCGAGCAGACGATGCATTTCGCGGGATCAAAGGTAAAATAGGGGTTGCTCTCATCCTTCGGCGCCCACTTGGCATTGAGCCCGCCATTGTCGCGCGCCTTGACGTGGTTGTCGCCGTCATGGCCGTAGCGCACATCGCGCAGGCCAACGGCGCCCGCCATGTCCTGCAACTCGCAATCGCCATTGGCCGCGCAGGTCAGACAGTCGAGCGGGTGGTCGGAGATATAGAGCTCCATCACCCCGCGACGGACGTCCTTGAGCCGGTTCGTCTGCGTCGACACCACCATGCCCGCCGCAACGGGCGTGGTGCAGGACGCGGGCAGGCCGTTGCGTCCCTGGATTTCGACCAGACAGAGCCGGCAGGAGCCGAAGGCGTCGATCATGTCCGTGGCGCAGAGCTTGGGGATCTCGATGCCGGCATCCATCGATGCGCGCATGATCGAGGTACCCTCGGGCACAGTCACCTGATTGCCGTCGATGGTGAGTGTCACCATGGTCTCGGAGGCGGAGGCGGAGGCCGGCGTGCCGTAGTCGATTTCATGAACGAGGGACATGGTGTGCCTCCTGTCTGGAGCGATATGTGCTGCTTGATGCTGTCCGTCTTGGGCGTTGGAGCGGCTCACCCCCCTCTGTCCTGCCGGACATCTCCCCCACAAGGAGGGAGATTGGCTGGGAGCGACCGCTCGCTCCACTTTCATTGTTTGGCTCTGCGCAGGCCACGGGTCGATCTCCCCACCTGTGGGGGAGATGCCCGGCAGGGCAGAGGGGGGTATCACAAGCCGCAGCGCTCATGACGCGCGCATCCAGAACCCTCATCATTCCGCAGCCTCCACCATCGGCCCCGGCGCGAAATCGTCAGGAAAATGCGTCATCGCGCTCAACACCGGATAGGGCGTGAACCCGCCCAGCGCGCAGAGCGAACCGAACTTCATCGTGTTGCAGAGATCGGCCAGCAGCGCCCGGTTCTTCTCCGGCTCGATACCGTGCGCGATCTTGTCAGCCGTTTCCACCCCGCGCGTCGAACCGATGCGGCAGGGCGTGCACTTGCCGCAGCTCTCGACAGCGCAAAACTCCATCGCAAACCGCGCCTGCTTCAGCATGTCGGCGCTGTCGTCGAAGACGACGATCCCCGCATGCCCGATCAGTCCGTCCTTAGCTGCAAAGGCTTCGTAATCGAACGGCGTGTCGAACAGCGCACGCGGGAAATAAGCCCCCAACGGCCCGCCCACCTGCACCGCCTTGACCGGTCGCCCCGAGGCCGTGCCACCGGCTATTTCATCAATGATCTCGCCGAGCGTCAGGCCGAACGCCACCTCATACAGACCGGGATGCTTCACATTGCCGGCGATCTGCAACGGGATCGTGCCGCGCGAGCGGCCCATGCCGAAATCGCGATAATGGGAGGCGCCCTTGTCGATGATGACGGGGACGGAGGCGAGCGAGATCACGTTATTGATGACGGTGGGACAGTCGAACAACCCTTTATGCGCCGGCAGCGGCGGCTTGGCGCGCACGATGCCGCGCTTGCCCTCAAGGCTGTTCAAGAGCGCCGTTTCCTCGCCGCAAACATAGGCGCCGGCGCCGGTGCGGATCTCGATGTCGAACGCCTTGCCCGAGCCGAGCACCGACGGGCCGAGCACTCCGGCGCGTACCGCGATCTCCACCGCCTCGGTCATCGTGGCAATCGCATGCGGATATTCCGAGCGGATATAGACGAAACCCTTGGTGGCTCCGGTCGCGAGCCCGGCGATCGCCATGCCCTCGATCAGCACGAAGGGGTCACCCTCCATGATCATCCGGTCGGCGAAGGTGCCGCTGTCGCCCTCGTCGGCATTGCAGACGATGTACTTGCGCGCACCCGGCGCATCGAGCACGGTCTTCCACTTGATGCCGGTCGGAAATCCCGCGCCACCACGGCCGCGCAGACCGGAATCGGTGACGTCCTTGACGATATCGGCGGGCTGCATGAAAACCGCACGCCTTAGGCCAGCCAAGCCGCCATGCGTCTCATAGTCGGCAAGCGAGAGCGGATCGATCACGCCACAACGAGCGAAGGTCAGTCGTGTCTGTCGCTTGAGAAACGCGATCTCCTCGACCGCGCCAAGACAGAGCCGGTGATCGCCGCCCGACATCAGCCCGGTATCGAACAATCCTGCGACATCGCGCGCCTTAACCGGGCCATAGCCGATCCGCTCGCCGGCAACTTCAACCTCGACCAACGGCTCCAGCCAGTGCATGCCGCGCGAGCCGTTGCGCACGATCACCGCGTCGATACCGCGATCAGCGATCTCCCTGGCAACAGCAGCCGCGACCTTGTCGGCACCCAGCGCCAGTGCGGCCGCATCGCGCGGGATATAGATCCTGACACTCATCGGCGTGCCTCCGTGATCATCTCCTCGAGATCGGCGACATCGACCCTGCCATGAACCTCTCCATCAAGCATCACTGATGGAGAGCACGAACAGAGCCCGAGACAGAAGACCGGCTCCAGGGTGATCGCTCCATCCGGCGTCGTGCCGTGCCAATCGATGCCCAGCATCGCCTTCACCCGCTCGGCCAGACGGTCTCCGCCCATCGACTGACAGGATTCGGCGCGACAGAGCTTCAGCACATGGCGGCCAGCCGGGTGGTTGCGATAATCGTGATAGAAGGTGACGACGCCGTGCACTTCCGCGCGCGACAGGTTGAGCCCATGCGCGATGACGGGAAGCGCCTCCTGCGGGACGTAACCGTACACGTCCTGAAACTCGTGGAGGATCGGCAGCATCGGGCCTTCGAGCGTCTTCAGACGATCGACGATCTCACGCACCTGGTCGGATATATCGCCGTTGGCGACGCGAATATTCATCAGCGGCCCTCCCAGACCAACAGCGACGTTCGCGGACATTCGGCAAGCTCTCCTCCAGAAGCGTTGGCCGACGATACGAGACCGTCAAATCATTATAGAACTTTCTCAGGGAAGGACGAAGCGATCAATAAAGCTGTCTCGTCAGTCGATAGGAATTTCCTATTGAAGGTCCGGCTTCTCTATGAGGATGCGCGCCTCATGCAGCAGCGCCGAGACCAGCGGCGTGAAGGGCTCACGGTGGGTCGCGACCAAGCCGACGACATGATGCGCCTGCGGCTCGACAATCGGGATCATCCGGATTTCGGCTGGAAAGCCGAATGATTTCGCGACATTGCGCGGCATGATGCTGGCCCAGCGGCCTGTGCGCACGTGCGAGAACAGCACGATCATCGAATTGGATTCGAGCGTGGGCTGAGCCGTCACTCCAGCTTCTGACAACAACTGATTGATAATACGCCGGTTCTGCATATCGGCCGTCAATAGACAGAGCCTGATATCGCCGACCTCTTTCCAGGTAACGCTTTCGCGATCGGACAATGGGCTGCCGGCCGCCGTGATGAGATTATACTGTTCGGCATAGAGAGGAACGCTGGTCACGCGGCCGAGCGGCTCGTTCTCAAGATAGGTTATGCCGGCATCGATCTCGAGATTCTCAAGCATGCTAAGCACTTGCAGCGAATTGCGCGATACGATCGAGAAGGTGACGTCGGGATGGCGCTCTTGAAAGGGCGCGGTCAGCTGTGGCAGCATGGAGAGAGCCGTTGGGATGGCCGCGATCCTGATATGGCCCGCGAGGCCCGATCGGGCGGCGCGCATTTCCTGGCGCATGGTACGGGCGTCGCCGACGATCCGGCGCGCCCATTCCAGCACGCGCTGCCCTTCAGGCGTCAGCCCCTGAAAACGCGAGCCGCGCTGTACAAGAATCACACCAAGTTGGTCTTCGAGTTGACGGATGGCGGCGGAAAGGCTGGGCTGGGAAACGCCACATTCCTCGGCGGCACGGCCGAAATGCTTTTCATTGGCAAGCGCGATGAAGAATTCCAGTTTGTCGATCATGCGGCCTCCCTGCCGGGCGCCACCTTACCGCCATCGCGGCGAATGTGAAGAGCCGAGCGGCAGGCTCGATACGTGCCGTAGGCCCGTGCGGCTTAAGGCTCGCGCCCCAGCGGTCATGCCGATGAATCTGGTACCCAAAAGCGAGAGAGCTCCCGTGAATTTGTCACGAGAGCTCGACTTGGTTGCGACCTGAAGGAGTCAGAGCCCGTGCGTGCCGTCGTAACCGTTG
>Ga0308158_10003730_pt1 | contig 13202 bp, 8 predicted proteins | sample PhyBR2_FD_201038 | JGI IMG/M metagenome (GOLD analysis project Ga0308158, IMG submission 201038) | Phyllosphere microbial communities from UC Gill Tract Community Farm, Albany, California, United States - DLSLB.R2 | ecosystem: Host-associated > Plants > Phyllosphere > Unclassified | place: USA... | reverse complement strand
GCGAGCGCACGATCGCCGGCACCTTCGGCATCTTCGGACATGGCAACGTCGCCGGACTCGGTCAGGCACTCGCGCAGGTCAACGCCTCGGAACCCGCGCTGATGCCGTATCACCAGGCCAGGAACGAGCAGGCGATGGTGCATCAGGCGGTCGGCTATGCCCGGATGCATCGCCGCCGAGGGACATATGCGGCGACGGCATCCGTGGGTCCGGGGGCCGCCAACATGATCACGGGGGCTGCGCTCGCGACCTCCAACCGGCTGCCGGCGCTGCTGCTGCCGAGCGACACCTTCGCGACGCGCGTGGCCGACCCCGTGCTGCAGCAGATCGAGCATCCGCACGATCCCGGCATGCAGGTCACCGACGCCTTTCGCCCGGTGTCGCGGTTCTTCGACCGCGTGCAGCGTCCGGAGCAGCTCTACTCGATCGCCCTGGGGGCGATGCGCGTGCTCACCGACCCCGCTGAGACCGGCGCCGTGACGATCGCGCTGCCTGAAGACGTGCAGGCCGAGGCGCTCGACGTGCCGGTCGAGTTCCTGCAGGATCGCGAGTGGCACCTGCGCCGCCCGCTGCCCGAGGCCGGCCCGCTCGCCCGCGCGGCGGCCGCGATCCGCGCGGCGCAGCATCCGCTCATCGTCGCCGGCGGCGGCGTGCTCTACTCGGTCGCCGAGCAGCAGCTGCGCCGACTCGCCGAGGCCACCGGCATCCCCGTCGCGACCACGCAGGCGGGCGGCGGCGTGCTCGACTGGGACCACCCGCAGTACGTGGGCGGCGTCGGCGCGACCGGCAGCACGGCCGCGAACCGGCTGGCCGCGCAGGCCGATGTCGTGATCGGCATCGGCACCCGGTACAGCGACTTCACGACCGGATCCCGCACCGCCTTCCAGCACCCCGACGTCGCGTTCGTGAACATCAACGTCGCCTCGTTCGACGCGTACAAGCATGGCACCCAGCTGGCTCTCGTCGCCGACGCGCGCGAGGCGATCGTCGGGCTACATGACGCGCTCGCCGGGTGGCGGGTGGATGCCGAGCACGCAGAGGGCGTCGCGCGCGAGAAGGCGGAGTGGGATGCCGTCGTCGACGGCGCCTTCTCTCCGTCGGGGCTCGCGCTGCCGGGCCAGGCCGAGATCGTCGGCGCCGTGCAGGCGGCCAGCGCCCCCGAAGACGTGATCGTGCAGGCCGCAGGCTCGCTCCCGGGAGATCTCCACAAGCTGTGGCGCGTGCGCGATCCGCTCGGATATCACGTCGAGTACGCGTTCTCGTGCATGGGCTACGAGATCGCGGGCGGCCTCGGCGCCAAGCGCGGCCTGCTCGCCGACGGCGACGAACGCGACGTGATCGTCATGGTCGGCGACGGCTCGTATCTCATGCTGAACAGCGAGCTGGTCACCGCGGTCGCCGAGGGCATCAAGATCATCGTGATCCTCGTGCAGAACCACGGATTCGCCTCGATCGGACATCTGTCCGAGACGGTCGGCTCCGGCCGCTTCGGCACCAAGTACCGCGCCTACGATCCGCAGGCCGCGAACTTCCAGGGCGACCAGGTGCTGCCGGTCGACCTCGCGATGAACGCCCGCAGCTACGGACTCGACGTGATCGAGGTCGCGCCGAGCCCGACCGCGATCGGCGACCTCTCGGCCGCGATCGCGCAAGCGAAGGCATCCGATCGTTCCACCTTCATCCACATCAACAGCGATCCGCTGCGCTACGCGCCCGACGGGGAGGGCTGGTGGGACGTGCCGGTCGCCGAGGTGTCCGACCTCGAGAGCACGCGCGCGGCGCGCGCAGTCTACTTCGAGCAGGTCGCAGCGCAGCGGCCGCTGCTCGGCTCGAGCATTCCGGAGGTGCGCTCGTGAACGGCGCGGTGGCCGGGGCGCCGGTGAGCTTCGGGGTCTTCGAGCTCACTCCCGAGGGTGCTGAGACCGTCTCGCCCGATGCGATGGCCGAGGCGCTGCACGAGTCCGGCTACCGGGGCATCGACCTCGGGCCCACAGGGTTCCTCGGGCGCGGCGCCGAGCTGCGCGGCCGCCTGGCCCGGTTCGAGCTCGAGCTCGCGGGCGGCTGGGTGCAGCTGCCGTTCACCGACGACGATGCGTTCGAAGCGTCGCTGGGCGAACTCGACGAGGCGTTGCGGATCTTCGCTGAAGCGGCCGAGGCGGGGCCGTCGCGGCTTCCGCTGCCGACCCTCGCCGATGCCGGCTCGGCGGCGCGGTCCGCCGCGCCTGGCCGGGGGGCTGCTGTCGACCCGCTCGCGGCATCCATCGCCGACCGGCTCTATCGCAACCTCGAGCAAGCGGCTGGAATCGTCCGCTCCGCCGGCTTCGAGCCGACCTTCCACCACCACGCCGGCACCTTCGTGGAGTCGCCCGAGGAGGTCGACGCGTTCCTCGCGCACAGCGACGTCGGGCTCACGTTCGACGTGGGGCATCTCGTACTCGCGGGCGGCGATCCGCTCTCGGCGGCCGCACGCTGGGGCTCGCGCATCAACCATCTGCATCTGAAGGACGTCGATCGCACCCGCGTGGCCGCGATCCTCGCCGCGGGCGGCGGCATGGCCGAGGTCTGGTCGGGCGGGGCCTTCGTGGCCTTCGGGCAGGGCGACGTCGACCTGGCCTCCGTGATGGACCTGATGGCAGCGAGCGGCTTCGACGGCTGGGTCGTCGTCGAACAGGACGTGCTGAACGGGCCCTACCTCGCGATCGACCGCTTCCTTCGGGAGCGCGCGGCGGATCAGCGCGTCAACCGCGACGCGCTGCGCGCCTGGCTCTGAACATCCGGACAACCTTCACTCTCACTCTCACCCGCACCCGCACCCGCACTCGCAGAAAGCAGAACACCCGTATGACTCTTCGCTTCGGACTCATCGGCACGGGCCGCATCGGCCAGGTGCATGCCGCGAACATCGCGGGCGGTGACGAGACCAGCCTCGCCTGGATCGCCGACCCCTTCGTCGATGGTGCGCGCCAGGTGGCGGCCCGCTTCGGCGGCACCGTCACGGACGACGCGGAGGAGCTGCTGACCTCGGGCGAGATCGACGCGGTGCTGGTCGCGTCGCCGACGCCCACGCATGTCGACCTCATCACGCGCGCGGTGGAACTCGGTCTGCCCGTGCTGTGCGAGAAGCCGATCGACCTCGACATCCGGCGCGTCGACGCGCTGCGCGACACCGTGCGCTCCTCCGGGGTTCCGGTCGCGCTCGGGTTCAACCGGCGCTTCGACCCGGCGTTCGCGAGCGTGCGGGCGCGCGTGGCCGCCGGAGAGATCGGCGGGCTCGAGCAGCTCACGATCATCAGCCGTGACCCGGCCGCTCCACCGGCCGCGTACATCGCCGTGTCGGGTGGCATCTTCCGCGACATGACCATCCACGATTTCGACATGGCGCGCTTCTTCCTGCCCGACATCGTCGAGGTGTCGGCCACCGGCACCGCCGCATTCGACGACGGCGCGCGCGAGCATGGCGACTTCGACACGGCCGTGGTCACCCTCCGCGCGGCATCCGGCGCGATCGTCACGATCATCAACTCACGGCACAGCGCGGTCGGGTACGACCAGCGGCTCGAGGCGTTCGGCGCGGCCGGGTCGCTGTCGGTCGCGAACGCGCCGACGAGCCTGGTGAGCCTGTCGACAGCGGATGCCGTCGAGGCCAAGCCGCCGTATCAGGACTTCTTCCTCGAGCGCTACGCGCGGGCATACGTCGACGAGCTGCACGAGTTCGTGAAGCTCGCGCGTGGCGAGGCGTCGACGTCTCCGAGCTTCGAAGACGGCCGCGCGGCGCTGGTACTGGCGGATGCCGCGCAGCGCTCCGCGTCGGAGCGCACCGTCGAGGCCGTCGACCTCACAGCCTGAGAGCGCCCTCGGCCGTCGGCCGTCGGCCGTCGAGCGAGCGGAGCGAGACGAAACGCGCTCCTGCCATGGTCGTTGAGCGAGGAGCGCCAGCGACGAGACGAAACGTGCTGGGGTTCCTGCCCCTGGTCGTTGAGGGCGGCGCGCCAGCGACGAGACGAAACGTCGTGAGGTTCTGCCCTTGGTCGTTGAGTGAGTGGAGCGAGACGAAACGTGCTGGGGTTCCTGTTCTCGGTCGTTGAGGGGGGAGTGCCAGCGACGAGACGAAACGTCGTGAGGTTCTGCCCTTGGTCGTTGAGCGAGCGCAGCGAGACGAAACGTCGTGAGGTCGCGGCGGGTTCGTGATCGATCGGGACCCGTTCCGGTCGCTTTTGGTGCCGGTTGCGGTCGGTTTCGGCGGCAGGAATCGCGACCGGAGTGCGAGGGTGATGTCGCTAAGCAGGGGTATCGGTGAGATGGGTGGGAAAAGTTCTCTGATCAGGCTCATTCGGGGGTCGGAATGTCGGTGGCCCTGTTCATACTGGAGGTATGAACAGCACGGTTTCCGCTCTGGCCCGGGTCGCGTCCGACCTGCGTGCGGTGCTGTCCGGTGATGCTCTTGCGGGGCTGTCCGATGCGGAGCGGGCAGAGGTGCTGCTCGGTTCCGGTGAGGTGTGTCGGCTGGTCGATGCGGTTGTGGTGGAGGCGGTGGCGTTGGCGGATGTGGAGTTCGGTCACCGGTTCGGGTGCCGGGGCATGAACGAGTTGCTGCAGCGGGCTCTGCTGACCGATGCGCCGTCGGCGTCGAAGATCGTGAAAGCGGCCGATCTGGTGCATCGTGATGTGAACCTGGTGTCGGGGGAGCGGTTGCCGGCCCGGTGGCCGGCGCTGCGGGAGACGCTGCTGGATGGGGCGGTCGGCATCCCGGGGTTGCTCGCGGCGACTGCGCCGATCGAGTACGCCCGCACCCGCATCGGGACCGAGGAACGCCTCTGGGTGGATGAGGTCCTCGCCGGGCACGCCCGCGGCCTCCGCGACACCGACGCGACAACAGACGCTTCGGATGCTGACTCCTCCGGCGATGCCGAGCGCGGTGCGGACGTCGATGCGGCAGATGACGCGGAGGCGGACACCACTGCAGGTGCGAAGCATCCTGGTCCTGCGGCGACGGCGGATGATCTGCGGCAGTTGGCGTTGACGCTGGCGATGATCCTGGACCCGGATGGGGCGGAGCCCACGGACCGGGATGCGCAGCAGGGCCGTCACCTGAATCTCGGGCGGTTGCGGAAAGGGACACACCGGCTTGTCGGGGACGTGACCCCCGAGGTCGCGGCGCAGCTGCAGCAGATCTTCGATGCGTTCAACAACCCGAAAGTCGGCGGGGCACCCGCCCCGGGCGTCGCGTTCGCTGAGACCGACTCGACCGAGGGCAACCTGGATGACGTGTTCAACAGTGATCCGCGGAATGTGATCGATCCGCGCACGCCCGCCCAGAAGCGTCATGACGCGTTGGCGGCGGTGTTGGGGATCGCGGCGCGGCATGAGGACATGCCCACTCTGGGTGGGGCGGCGCCGACGCTGGTGGTGCATGTGGACGCGAAGGACCTTGCCGCGGGGACCGGGTGGGCGACGCTCGCCGGTTCCGGGACACCGGTGCCGTTGTCTGTCGCCGCGCACACCGCCTGCACCGGGGCGATCCAGCGGGTCCTGTTCGATGAGGGCCGGATCGTCGGGATCACGACGACGGACCGGGTGTTCACCGTCCATCAGCGGCGCGCGATCGTCGCCCGCGACAAGGAATGTCTGATCCCCGGATGCCATGTCCCGGCCTCGTGGTGTGAGATCCACCATGTGGTCGAGCATGCCCGCGGCGGCCCCACGCACACCGACAACGGGGTCCCGTTGTGCTGGTGGCACCACCGGTCGTTGGAGCACTCCAGGTGGGAGATCCGGATGAACGGCGGGCTCCCGCAGATCCGCGGCCCGGCCTGGTGGGACCCCGCGCAGCAATGGCGCACCCCACGGTTATCCGCACCCCCGACGAAACCCGCCCGGCGCACCGTGCTGCGTACCTGACCGGCGCGACTGACGGACGCCGATCAGACGAGTGACACGTTTCGTCTCGCTGCGCTCGCCCGATGACCGGCGTGACGGTGACGCGCCGCGTCTTGCTGCGCTTGCTCGATGACCGGCGTGACGGTGTCGCGCTGCGTCTCGCCGCGCTCGCTCAACGACCGGCGTGAGTGACGCGTTTCGTCTCGCTGCGCTCGCTCAACGAACGGGACTCATCCGGCGGACGGGTGCGGGCGTGTCGTCTCGCCGCGACCACTCAACGACCTCGACGGCAGTCCGCATGCATGCGTCACAGGCGGGTCACTCTTGGTGCAGGACGTATGTCAGGCTCCGGAGCACGGCGACCAGCCCGACCAGGGCCAGGGCGTTCGCGACCAGGACGGCCGTCACGACGGACGCGATGCCGAGGTCGTAGGCGACGCCCAGGATCGCGCCCGCGATCAGCAGTCCGGCACCGCGGGCGAGCGCGAGCCAGCCGAACGCGATCGCTCGAGCGCCGCTCGGCACGAGTAGAGTCACGACCGCCTTCGCGGTCGAGTCCAGCACGCCGTTCACGACACCCCAGATCGCGACGCCGAACCACACGAGCGTCGCGTCGGACGCGAAGGACAGGACGGATGCCGCGGCAGCGACCGGCACGGCGAGCAGCACGGCAGGGCCGAGACGGTCGTAGAGCCGGCCCATCACGAGACCGCTCGCCCCGTCGACGAACATCGCCACCGCGAACAGGATGGGCACCTGCGCGTCCGAGAGCAGCCCTGTGGTCTGGGCGTGGAACGCGAGCAGCGGGAACGACGCGACCCCGCACGACAGTACGGCGAGTGTCGCAGCGTAGAGCCAGAAGCGCGGGTGGAGCCGTCGAGAGGCGGACGCGACGGCATCCGCCTGCTCCGCCTGCCCCGCCTGCGAGATACCCGCCGGGCGCTCGTAAAGCGCAGGGTCGGGCACCCGTTGGCGCAGCCACAGGAGCAGCGCCATAACGAGCACTCCCGGGATCGCCAGCACGCCGAAGGCCAGTGCGTAGTCGCCGTCGCGCCAGCCGAGCACGGCCGCGAGCAGCAGCGGACCGAGCACCGCACCGGTCTGGTCCAGAGCCTGATGCACGCCGAACGCACTGCCTCGTCCGGTCTGCGCCGAGGCGTAGGAGAGGAGCGTGTCCTTCGCGGGCGACCGCACGGCCTTGCCCAGCCGCTCGGTGGCGTACAGCAGCAGTGCGGGTGCGAGTGCGCCGGTCGCCCCGATGAGCGGCACGCTGAGCACGGTGAGGGCGTATCCGAGGATCGTCCAGGTCCAGTAGCGTCGCGTGCGCTGCGCGGCGTACCCGGTCACGACCCGGAGCCCGTAGCCGATGAACTCGCCCACGCCGGCGACGATGCCCACTACTGTCGCGGAGGCGCCTAGCGTCGCGAGGTAGGGGCCGATGATGCTGCGCGCGCCTTCGTAGACCATGTCGGCCAGGAGGCTGACGAGTCCGAAGACCAGGATGAAGTGCCAGGGATGCAGCGTTCCCCGGGCCCTCGCGGGCGGGGTCAGAACTCGTCCTCGTCGTCTTCCTTCTCGGTCTCGTCGAGCCACCAGCGCGCCGATGTCACCTTCGGGTCCAGGGTGAGCCTGCTCACCGCCCGCTCGAGCGGAGCGGGATCGAGCTGCGTGGAGTGCAGCTCGGCGAGCAGCGCGACGTTGCCCTGCTTGGTGTGCGAGGTGGTCACGGACTTCAGATGGTACTCGGGGCGGCTGAGGGTCTGCAGCAGCAGTGCCCGCACGCGGGGCTCGGCCTTGTCGTTCGTCATCACCTCGAAGGCGAAGCTCGACGGATCGATCGTCGATGGCGCGGCGGGCTTGCGCCCGCTGCGCCTGTTGACCGCGCGGCCGAGCGGGCGGAGGAAGATGTTGGCGAGCACGATCAGTGCGGTGCCGGTGATCGCGATGAAGTACATGCCGGTGCCGGCCAGGCATCCGATCGCCGCCGAGCACCACAGCGTCGCGGCGGTGTTCAGGCCGCGGATGTTCAGGCCCTCACGGATCATCACTCCCGCACCGAGGAATCCGATGCCGGAGACGACCTGGGCGGCGACCCGTGTCGGATCGGCGCTGCCATCGGGGTTGAAGGCGTAGGCGCCCATCACGACGAACAGCGCGGCGCCGACCGAGACCAGGGCGTTCGTGCGCAGGCCCGCGAGTCCCGCCCGCCATTGCCGCTCGAGTCCGACGCACGCGCCCAGCACCAGGCTGAACAGGATGCGGATGCCGACTTCGAGTTCGTCGGGGGCGACGAGTGGGAAGACCTCGCTCGCCATGAAATGTAAGGACATTGTGTCATAGTAGCTCCGGATGGCGACGGAACTCAAGGGTGCCGTCGGCCAGAGCTGTCGAGGAGGACGAATGGGCGAGGGTGAGAAGATCATCGCGGTCGTGGGCGACGTTCACGGTCGATGGGAGGAGCTCGTCGCGCAGTTGGAGATCGCGTGCAGCTTTCTGGGAGCTGGTGAGCGGCTGGATGCCGTGCTGCAGATCGGCGATGCCGAGGCCACGGTCGACGAGGGGCAGCTCGCCGAGGTGCACGCGAAACCCGACCGGCACCGGCTCGGGGATTTCCATCGCGTGGTGGCGGGGGAGATCGTGCTGCCGGCGCCCCTGTACTTCATCGGCGGCAATCACGAGCCGTGGCGATCGCTCGATCGGAACGGCGGGATCGTGCGCGGCGGCGCGCCGATCGCCGAGAATGTGCACTTCCTCGGGCGCAGCGGTGTCGTGGACGTCGCCGGGATGACGGTGGCGTTCTTCTCCGGCATCCGCCGACCATCCGGGCCGGTGCTGCAGACCGCGGCCGAGCGCGATGCGCTGTCGTCCGTCCGGGAGCACGGCTTCTACGTCCAGGACGAGGTGGACGAGCTGATGCGCGTGGAGTCCGCCGACATACTGCTCACCCACGACTGGCCGAGCGGCAGCGGGTTCGTGCACAAGACCGAACTCGTCGGCGATGAGGCGGTCGCACGGGTGCTGCAGCGTCTGCGACCGCTCGCGAGCTTCCACGGCCATCTGCATCGCCGGGAGGATTTCGTCGTCGACGGCATCCCGGTGTTCGCCCGCGGATGCTGGGGGCAGGGCGTTCCGGAGTGGGTGTCTCTATTCCGGGTGGATCTCGGCGCCGGTTCGGTGACCCCGTTCCCCCACATTCGATAGTTGTGCTATTGTCAGGACAATCAACTTCAGCTGATCAGATCAGCTGCCTGCGGGACACCCCGCTTCCCGAGCATAAGGATGTGCGATGGAACTCCATACACTCGAAGGTGAGTCGTGACGCGATGAGCAAGACTCTTCTCGACATGCCGCGGCCCGAGGCGACGCCCGCGGAGGCGCCGGCGTCCGCTCCGCGGCGGCCGAAGCAGGGCAGAGGTGCCGCCTACCGGCTGAAGGTGGCCCTGCGCGAGCCGACGACGATCGTAGGCATTCTGGCCCTTGCCCTGTTCACGTATCTGATCGTCGTCCCGATCCTCAGCATGCTGAACGACGCCGTGCTCGTGCAGTACGGAGACGAGTCGCGTTCGGGGCAGAACTTCGGCGAGCTCACCGCCTACTACTTCCAGCGCGTGTTCGCCTCGCCGCTGTCGGCGACCATCTTCTGGCGGCCGCTGGGCAACACGCTGATGATCGCGGTCGGAGCGATCGTGTTCGCGGTCCTCATCGGCGGCACCATGGCGTGGCTGCTCAGTCGCACGAACATGTGGGGGCGCCGATGGTTCGCCACCGCCCTCATCGTGCCCTACATGCTCCCCGCATGGACCTTCGCCCTGGCATGGACGAACCTCTTCAAGAACCGCAAGATCGGCGGCCAGCCCGGCTGGCTCGAGTCGATGGGCATGGAGCCGCCGGACTGGCTGTCGTACGGCCAGGTGCCGATCATGGTCGTGCTCGCGCTGCACTACACGCCCTTCGTCATCCTGCTGTTCGGCAACGCGCTGCGGCGCTTCGACTCGCAGCTGGAGGACTCGGCCAGGGTGCTCGGCGCCCGGCGGTTCACCGTCACGATGCGCGTGATCCTGCCGCTCATGCGACCCTCTCTGATCTCGGCGATCATCCTGATCTTCGCGAAGTGCCTCGGCGAGTTCGGCGTCGCCTACGTGCTGGGCATGCCGGTGCAGTTCGAGGTGCTCTCCACCTCGCTCTACCGCAGCATCTCCTCGCGGCAGACCGGCGTGGCCGCGGTGCTCGCCGGCGCCATCATCCTGATCGGCGTGATCTCCCTCCTGGTCGATGCGCGACTGGTCAGAGAGGGCAAGCGCTTCGTCACCGTCGGCTCCAAGGGCTCGATGAACCGGCTCTCCGATCTCGGACGCTGGAGGGGAGCGGCGACGCTGGGCGCCAGCGTTGTCTTCGCCATCAGCGTCGCGATTCCGCTCCTCACGCTGTTCCTCTCGACCGTGATGCGTCTGCCGGGCGACTTCTCGCCCAGCAACTTCACCCTCGACTACTGGATCGGGCACGACCTCAAGACGGTGGCACTCCCGCAGGGCGTGCTGCTCACCCCCGAGTTCTGGGCGGCTGCCTGGAACACGCTGTGGATCGTCGGCCTCGCCGCCATCACCTCGGGCGTCCTCGGCCTGCTGGTCGGCTACATCGTCGTGCGCACCCCTGTGAAGTTCGTGGGCGGCGCGCTGCGGCAGATCACGTTCTTCCCGTACCTGGTTCCCGGCATCGCGTTCGCGGTCGCCTACCTGTCGCTGTTCGCGGTGCAGCGCGGGCCGGTCCCAGCGCTCTACGGCACCGCGGCGATCCTCGTGCTCGCGTTCATCGCCGAGCAGATGCCCTACGCCTCCCGGGCGGGCATCTCGGCGATGATGCAGCTCGGCAAGGATCCGGAGGAGGCTGCCCAGGTCGCCGGCGCAGGCTGGTGGACGCGGATGACCCGCATCGTGATCCCCATTCAGAAGGGATCGCTCGCCACCGGCGTGCTGCTCCCGTTCATCTCGGGGGTGAAGGGGCTGAGCCTGGTGGTCATCCTCGCCGTCCCCGGCACCAACGTCCTGACGACCTACTCGCTGCAGCTCGTCGATTACGGATATCAGCAGGCGGCGAACGTTGTGGTTCTGATGGTGGCTGCGGTCGCCTTCTTCGGAACCCTCTTTGGACAGAAGCTCACGAAGAGCAACTTGGCAGAAGGGCTGGGTGGCTGAGATGCCGAACATCACTCTTGAAGGCGTGCAGAAGAACTACGGCGGTGGCGCCCCCAGTGCGGTCGTGGGCCTCGACCTGGAGGTGCGAGACGGCGAGTTCATGTGCCTGCTCGGACCCTCGGGCTGCGGCAAGACGACCACGCTGCGGATGATCGCCGGGCTCGAGCATCCGACCGGCGGCAGCATCCGCATCGGATCCCGCGTCGTCGACTCGGTCCCCGACGGCATCTACGTGCCACCGGAGAAGCGCGAGCTCGGGCTCGTGTTCCAGAGCTACGCCCTGTGGCCGCACCTCTCGATCGAGAACAACGTCGATTTCGGACTCCGGCTGCGCAAGGTGCCGCGGGCCGAGCGCGAGAAGCGCACGAGCGACGTCATGGACAAGCTGGGCATCTCGAAGTACCGCAAGCGCTACCCCTCCGAGCTGTCGGGCGGTCAGCAGCAGCGCGTCGCCCTGGCGCGGATGCTGGCTGTGAACCCCGAGGTGCTGCTGCTCGACGAGCCGCTCTCGAACCTCGACGCCCGACTGCGGCTCGAGATGCGCGCTGAGCTCAAGCGCATCCACGAGGAGTTCAAGACGACCATCGTGTTCGTCACGCACGATCAGTGGGAGGCCATGACCCTCGCCACGCAGATCGCGGTCATGAGCGAGGGCGAACTGCAGCAGCTGGGCAGCCCTGACGAGATCTACGAGCGTCCGGCCAACCGCTTCGTGGCCGAGTTCGTCGGCAACCCGCCGATCAACATCATCGAGTTGGCGCGGGAGGAGAGTGGCGGCCTGGCCATGTGGGCGATGCAGTACATCACCGCACGGCACGGCGAGCTCCACGGACTCGGTTCCGTCGGCATCCGGCCCGAGGCCGTGCAGGTCACGCGGGTCGTCGAGAACGTCCCGGACGGCGCCTTCAAGGCGCGGGCGCGGATCACCGGCATCCTGCCGACGGGCGGAAGCTGGATCATCGAGCTCGACGTCGCCGGGCGCAAGGTGTTCTCGGTCACGAGCCTGTCGCCGACCTGCTCGGTCGGAGACGAGAGCTGGCTGTGGGTGCAGCCGGCCGACCTCAACCTGTTCGACGGGGACGGCGCGCGGCTCATGCCGCAGCGCGCCCTCGTGACGGAAGCGGCGGCGGTCTGATGCTCGGCGTGCGGAAGAGTCTCGCCGGCAAGCGGCTCCTGGCAGCCGGCGCATGCACCGCAGTGGTCGCCCTCGCGCTCAGCGCCTGCGCACCGTCGTCGGCCCCGAAGCCGAAGCCCGAGGCGGAAGACGCGGTCGAACTCGGCATCCCGGATTCCGAATACAGCCTCGACGCGCTGATCGCCGCAGCGAAGAAGGAAGGGCCGCTCGTCGTCATCGACACCACGGGCAAGATCGTCGACATGGCGGAGGCCTTCTCGGAGAAGTACGGCATCCAGGCCACCGGCGTAAAGATGAAGGCGGGCGAAGAGGCCGAAGTCGTGATCCGCGAGGGCGAGGCGGGCAACGTCAAGAACGACCTCATCCTGATGCCCGACGTGCAGACCGCGGTCGCAGATCTGATCCCGCGCGGCTACGTGCAGTCCTGGTTCCCACCCGACATGGCCGATGTCGTGCCGAAGCAGTTCCAGGATCCGGCCATCGTCACGCAGGAGACCAACGTGTGGGCGTACAACACCGAGGTGTACGGCGACACCTGCCCGGTGGACAACATCTGGCAGCTCACGGAAGACGAGTGGCACGGACGCATCAGCTTCGAGGACCCTCAGCTCAAGGCCGACTACCCGTACTGGTTCAACCAGATGGAGACCTACGGCGACGACCTCATGGCAAAGGCCTACGAGGACGAGTATGGCGAGCCGCTCAAGACCGACGAGGCGAGCGCGACGGCCGAGTGGGTCAAGCGCCTCGCTCAGAACGCGCCCGTGCTGACGAACACCGACGACGAGGCCGCCGAGTCGGTCGGCGCACCAGGGCAGGAGAAGCCCTTCATGGGCTTCGTCAGCACCGCCAAGTTCCGCGGCATCGCAGACGCCGGTTTGAAGCTGGGCACCTGCGCCGGGCTCGAACCCTGGGTCGGTCGCGCCTACACGAAGACCGCGCTGATCGCGAACGGCACGGCCAGCCCGAACGCCGCGAAGCTTTTCATCCACTACCTG
>Ga0308158_10003729_pt1 | contig 13202 bp, 9 predicted proteins | sample PhyBR2_FD_201038 | JGI IMG/M metagenome (GOLD analysis project Ga0308158, IMG submission 201038) | Phyllosphere microbial communities from UC Gill Tract Community Farm, Albany, California, United States - DLSLB.R2 | ecosystem: Host-associated > Plants > Phyllosphere > Unclassified | place: USA... | reverse complement strand
TTCAACAAGCTCAAACGCTTCCGGCGCATTGCCCTGCGCTGTGAGAAGACCATCTCCGCCTTCATGGGCTTCGTCCACCTCGCATGCGCCATGATCTGGTTACGCTAAATGCAGACGCCGCCTAAAGCTTTGGAAATCTTTAGGCTCCAAAAATTTCGAGAACGTAACCAGCCTGCTCGTGCGGGTTTCCGAGTGAGTACGAATGAGCGTATCCTACGAAAGCAGCTTTGAAAATTGCGCAATTTACCTTCCCGCCCTGAGCTTCGGATATGCCCGCTTCGCCCATAATGGTGCGTTTCGCCGCACGCTGCCGTTCACCGCACAGGATCTCAATTTCCTCGATCCCCAGAGCACTCTCTTTCATTATCCGTGGGCGCTGTTCAGCGCAGGGCAGGCGGCTAAGTCCATTAGCGAGAATGATCCCCCGACAATGGTGAGCGAGCGCGACCGGACCCGCACGATCGTTGTTGGCGACAGTGGCGGCTATCAGGTTCAGACCGGCAAGATCGTCTATCGCGGTCCCGAGACCGTGCGGCGCATGATGCGATGGATGGAAGCCAATACTGATTTCTCAATGGTGCTGGATTTCCCCACTGGCGGCATCAAGAGCGGCCAGATCGCCAAGCATACGACGCGCTTGCGCGCCGAAGGTCATGGCGCGTTGATTGATCAGGGAGCCGCCAGCAATCGGCAGGCCGAAGATTTCAACGCCGCGCTCGTTCAGACTTCGCTCAATAATCAGCAATTCATCATCGAGCGCGCTCTCGGCGCAACGAAATTCCTGAACGTCCTTCAAGGCCGCACCGAAGCCGAGAGCAAAGCTTGGTATGAGCATGTGAAGCACTATGATTTCGAGGGCTGGTCCTTCGCGGCCCATCATCGCGAGGATTTCAGCCTGCTCCTACAACGGCTGATCGATCTACGGGATGAGAAGCGGCTTGAGAAAGCGGGATGGGTCCACATTCTCGGCAAGTCCGAACTCGACCTGGCCTGCCTATACACCGTCGTTCAGCGCACCGTGCGCCAGCATGTCCATCCGACGCTTCAATTCAGCTTCGACAGCGCCAGCCACTCGCTTATGGCCGCAAACTATCAGGTCTATGCTGGTGCGTTTCTCGACAAGCAGGGCTGGTCGATGCTCAGCACCCCCGTCGCCGAGGCGGCGCTGATCGGCAGTCAACAGAAGCTTGGCGACTATCTCGGCTCAGGCATTGTCGCATTGCCGGCCACCAAGAAGCCGGTCTTTGGCTATCGGCCGAATTTCTATCGCGCCGACACGGCGGTTTCCCAACAAATCACTGTGGGCGACATCTGCGTCAATGCGAAAAAACGTCATTCATGGGACACGGCCAGCTTCAACATCATTGCCAATCATAACGTCGAGGCAATGGTCCGCGCCATGAAACTCGCGCACAGCACCTTCTTCGATCCTAAGGACGAATTGAAAATTCCGCCTCGGGCGAGGATCATCCGCGACATCATCGACATGGTGTTCAGATCAAATCAGCCTGACAAGCTGATCCGCGAGTGTCGGGCCGCTCTCGTTCACTGATCCCCGATCAATTGGATCGAAGTGCCTCTTTTGAACCGCCACCATCGATTTTTACGCTTTGATGCGCCGGAGGCGTTTTAGGAGTATGGGATGTCTCCCAAGCCGTTGCGCCCCACAACACGAGTTGGATTAGAGCAACCGGGATCGCGATGCCGGCGCTGACAAAAGCTACGATACGCGCCTTTCTGCTTTCTAACAGCCGGTCGATCCAATTCGCAAAGCCCCGCGCTGCCGTCTTCAATTTCCCTTTGCTAGCAGCAGTTATCACATAGCTAAAAAACCCAACTTTCGCGATCGTGGATGTGTTCATACGTATGAAGTCTTTCGCCTTGAACGCCTCCGACTCCTCTTTCCCCGTCAGAAACCCTTGAACCCTGCCGCCATTCATCTCCATGAGAGTAGGCATCTTGGGATCAGATGCGTAGTCCTCTCCGTAACGTCCCTTTAGAAGATCATTGAGATTAAATCTGACCTCCACGGGAATGCTGGGCGGCTCCTGCTTTGTGAGAACCCGGTAGCGATGTTCGATGTGTTCAAAGCCGAACACGACCGTTCGCATGTTCCAATGAACCCAATATTTTTCGCGCCGGTCACGAGCGAAGTCATAAAATTGTGTCAGCAGGTGATTTTCAACTTCATCATATCGAGCCTCGATTTCATCAGTAGAAATCCCGAGAGCCTCAGCGGCCGTGTGAGTAGCAAAACTCACCGTCTGCCCGCTCTGATAATGACGCACGACTATGGATGTGATCCTCGGAGAGTATGCTCCTGCCTCAGCATCGAACAGCGACTGCGAAGAATAGTGGATTATGTAGTAGCGGTCAGGGTGCTTGGAGACATCCGTGAAAAAGCTATCATTTTTTGGCATGTTAATTTCCGCAGCTAATCGCTCGATAACGCATCACACGCGGAGGGTTGTCCAGTCGATAACACCGCCAGCCGTGTTCGACCGAGCAGTTTCAGCATATTTGCGTCGCGCGCCCCCTCCCCCGATGAGCGACACGCGATCTCATATTTTGGTGCTGAAAGGCGTAAAGTTGGTGCTCTTATCGAAAACCTCCAAACCTTCGGCTTTTTTCAAAAAGCCTACGACGGCGTAGGTCAATGGCGTCAGGATCACCTCCCAGCTTACCTTCAGCGCCCAATTGGTCACCGCGACCGCTAGCACCTGCGACAACGGCCATACGCCGAGAAAGGCGAGCGGATAGAACACTACCGAATCCACTGCCTGCCCAACGACGGTCGAGCCAACAGTGCGCGTCCATAGATGCCGCCCCTGCGTCCACACTTTCATGCGGGCCAAAACATAGGAATTCGCGAATTCGCCGATCCAGAAGGCCACCACGCTGGCGAGGACAATACGGGGAACCTGCCCGAAGACCTGTTCGTAAGCGGATTGACCATGCCAATCTGGCGCTGGTGGCAGTGACACGACAACCCATGACATCAACGCCATGAAAAGCATGGCGGCGAACCCAGCCCACACACAGCGCCGCGCTCTCGCATAACCGTAAACTTCGGTCAGGATGTCACCGAGCAGATAGCCCAGCGGGAAAAACAGAATGCCCGCTCCGAACGGCCAATTGCCGATTATGGGCAAATCGACCTTTGCGACCTTCTCCGCACCTATCACGTTCGACAGAAGCAGGATGGTCACAAACGCAGCCATCATGAAATCGAAATAGCGCATTGGCTGCTGGCGAAGCTCATTCGCTTCCACCTCGGCCAAACCTTTCTCTATGCTCATGCGCCCATAACTCGCTGATTTCTTTGAAGATTGACAAAACTGCTAATCACAAAAGGCTTGACATAGGCATTGGCGAACTCGCCCGCCCAGAAGGCGCAGACACTGGCCAGCACGATGCGCGGCACCTGGCCGAAGATCACCTCATAGGCGGCCTGATTGGTCCAGGTCGGTGCCGGGGGAAGCGCCACGACGACAAAGCTCATGAACGCCATGAACAGCACCGCCGCCGTCCCCGCCCAGATCACCCTCCGCGCGCGGGCATAGCCATAGACCTCGGTCAGCACGTCGCCGATGACATAGCTCAGCGGAAAGAACAGGATGCCCGCCCCGAACGGCCACTGCCCGACCAGCGGCAGGTCGATGACCGCCACCTTGCCCGCGCCGATGACGTTGGACAGCAACAGGATGGTCACGAACGCCGCCATGACGAAGTCGAACCAGCGAAACGCGCTGCGTTCCATGTCGCGGTCCGCCACCACCCGTTCCACGCCCATACCGATCCCTTTCACCGTGAGCGGCGACATTTATCGCCATTCCCAACCCACGCAAACCACGCTAGGGACACCGCCATCCGCGCGTCCGTAGCTCAGTTGGATAGAGCAAGGAGCTTCTACCTCCTCGGTCGGGGGTTCGAATCCCTCCGGGCGCGCCAATCATCCATCACCGGACGAACCCTGGCGGGAGAGCGCCACGCGCGCCCTCCCCCGGATGGCCGTCACCAGCGCGTGCGCAGCGTCATGCCATAGGTGCGCGGTTCGGCCAGATAGGATCCGAACAGCGTATTGGCGGTCGCATAGGTCGGCGCGCCGAAGCGCTGGACCTGCGACAGGCTGCCCGAGCCCTGGAAGGGCATGTTGAAGGCGACCTGCTGGTAGTTCGTGTTGAGGATATTCTGGCCCCAGAATTCCAGCGCCCAGCGCTGGTCCTTACCGTGCAGGCCGATGCGCGCATTCATCAGGAAGAAGCCATCCTGCTTCTTTTCGACGAACAGGTCGGAGCCGGTATTATAGTCGCTGGTCATGCGGCCATCGACATAGAATAACGCCGTCAGCCCGGTCCCGCCGATGGGCGGCGTCCAGCTGGCCGAGGATGTCACGACATGGCGCGGCGCGTTCGACATCATGCTGCCGGGCAGCAGGAACAGCGCGTTGCTGAGCGGCTCGCCCGCGTCGCTGCCGACCAGGTTGCGGGCATAGTTGGTATGGGCATAGGTATAGCCCAGGTTGAAGGTGACGTCGCGCGTCGGGTACATACCGGCTTCCAGCTCGATCCCCTGCGTCACCACACCGGCCTTCACCTTGCCGGTGCAGCGGCCGGTCGTCGGGGAGTCGTCGCGATCGGCACCGCCCAGTTCGTTGCCGCACGCGCTGATATTCTGGACGATATAGCCGGTGCCGTTGAAGGTGTTCAGCTGGAAGTTCTTGAATTCCGAACGGAAGGCGGCGGCGTTCAGGGTGAAGGTACGCGAGGTGAACTTCACCCCCAGCTCATAGGCGTTCACCGTTTCGGGATCGAAGCGCAGATTGGTGACCGACGCCGCCGTCGGCGTCCCGAACACGTTCGGGGTGAGGTCCGACCGTTCCAGATTATAGCCACCCGCCTTATAGCCGCGCGCATAGGAGCCATAGATCAGCGTGCTGGAGACCGGCTTCCACGACACCACGGCGGTGCCGGTGAACTGCCCCTCGCGGATCGAATCGGACAGCGGCAGCCCGGTGAGCGCAGACGTCGAATTGCCGTTGCAGCTCAGCGTCAGGATGCCCCCGGCCAGATTGGCCAAGGTCGGATTGCCGCTCTGCAGGAAGGGACGAAGCGCGGCCTGCTGCAACGGGCAGGCCGTGTTGTTGTTCTCGAACCGCGCGCGCAGCGTCTTGCGTTCGTTGGTATAGCGAAGGCCGCCCGTCAGGCTCAGCGTGTCGGTCACGCGGAAGATATTGTGCGTGAAGAAGGCATAGTTGGTGCTGGTCTGGTCATAGAGATCGCGGAGGCCGCCGACATTGTTGATCGTGCTCAACCGGTCGATCGTCCCGACCAGCGTCGGCCCCAGCGCGCCGGTCAGGACGGCACGCCCCGCCGCACTGAGGCAGCCAGAATTGGCGGGGTTCTGCAACGCCGCCGCCGGATTGATCGTCGCGACGACGCGGCAGGCGGCGAAGGCGCCATATTGCGAGCCGAAGGTCAGGTTGTCCGAGACCTGAAGGTCTTCATGCGCGAAATAGCCGCCGACCAGCCAGTCGAGCCGATTGTTCAGGATCGACCCGCTGAGCCGCGTTTCCTGGGTGAAGGTCTTGAACTGGCGATAGGCCAGGCCATTGTCCGGGCGATCGATGATGTCGACATTGCTATAGTCGACATCGCCCGCACCCCCCGCCTTATATTCGCGATAGGCGGAGATGGAGATCAGCTGGACCTTGCCGATGTCCCAGCCGACGCGCGCCGACACGCCATAATCCTCGGTCACATTGGAATAGGCGTGGCCCGGCGTCTGCGCGATCCGGCGGTTATAGGGATCGCCCGCGCTGGGCAGGACGCCGCCCAGGCTGCGCAGGATATTGACGATGCGGTTCTGCGGATTGATCGCCGCGTCACCCGGCACGCCCGGCGTCGGATCGATCTTCTCGCGCGTGTCGATATAGACCGCGCCGCAGCACTTCTCGTCACGGTGCGTATAATCGCCGATCAGGCGGACCGAAAAATCGTCCGTCGGCTTCCAGAACAGCTGCCCGCGCACGAAGGCGCGGTTGCGGTCATTATAGTCGGTCTTGTTGACGACGTCGTACAGAAAGCCGTCGCGCTTGTTGTAGACGCCGTCGATCCGGAAGGCGAGCGTATCGCCGATCACCGGCCCGGTCACGCCGCCTGCGACGCGCACGGCATTGTAGTTGCCGTAGCTGACCTCGCCGTAACCGCCATATTTGAAGGCGGGATATTTGGTGTAGATGCTGATCGCACCCGCCGAGGAATTGCGCCCCGACAGCGTGCCCTGCGGCCCGCGCAGCACCTCGATACGCTCGACCTCGCCCAGATCGTTGAGGCCCGAGCCGGTGCGGCTGCGATAAACGCCGTCGATGAACACCGCGACCGAGCTTTCCAGGCCGGGATTGTCGCCCACCGTGCCGATGCCGCGAATCCGCGCCGTCGCGTTCGCCTCCGAGCCGGTCGAGCTGACCAGCAGCGAGGGTGCGAGCTGCGTCATCTGGCGGATATCGGTCGCGCCCGAATTCTGAAGCGCGACGGTGCCATAGGCGCTGACCGCGATCGGGACGCTCGACAACCGTTGCGAGCGGCGCGTGGCGGTGACGACGATATCGCCGTTATTGGGCGACTCGGCCCGGGGCTTCTTCTCGTCCGGCTTGTCCTTCGACGCGGGCGCCGGTGCCACCCCGCGCAAACCCTGAGCCGAAGCCGTTCCCGTCACCGCCAACGCCGCCGTCGATGCCAGCAGCAGACCCCAGAGTCGCATGACTTACCCCCTCCCGAACCTTATGTCGTTGATTGGAGGCATAACTGAACAATCATACCAGCCGGTTAAGCCGGACGCCAGCGCAGGGACGTCCGACCATTCCGGCCGTTATCGGGGGGGCCACCTCACCCTCTTCGCCCGGCCGCCGCGCACCGCGAAACCATCCGATGCCATGCCTGGTCCAGGCCGCATATTCGCCAGCCCGGCCGATGGCTGCTAACCTGTCGATATGTTGAAGAGTGAAATAAACCCGCGCGTCTTCTGGGGGGCCTCCGGCATCATCGCACTGCTGCTGGTGACGACGCTCGCCATGCCGGGCACTGCCGATACCGCGTTCAAGGCGGCGCAGGCCTGGGCGATCGACACGTTCGGCTGGTTCTATATCTCGGCGGTCGCGGTATTTCTGGTGGTGGTGCTGGCACTGGGCTTCGGCCCCGCAGGCAAGCTGAAGCTGGGGCCGGACGATGCCGAGCCGGACTTTCCCTATCTGTCGTGGCTGGCGATGCTGTTCGCGGCCGGGATGGGCATCGGGCTGATGTATTTCGCCGTCGCCGAACCGATCCAGCACTACATCTCACCGCCCGAAGCGCCGAGCGGCACGATCCTCGCCGCGCGCGAGGCGATGGCGATTACCTTCCATCATTATGGCGTCCATGCCTGGGCGATCTATGCGCTGGTCGGCATGAGCCTCGCTTATTTCACCTATCGCAAGGACATGCCGCTGACCCTGCGGTCGGGCCTGTCGCCGATCCTGGGCAAGCGGATCAACGGCCCGCTGGGCGACGCGATCGACATCTTCGCGGTGTGCGGGACGGTGTTCGGCGTCTCGACCTCGCTGGGGTTCGGGGTGTCGCAGATGACGGCGGGGCTGGCCTATGAATATGGCATACCCGACACGACGACGATGAAGATCGCGGTGATCGTGGTGGTCATGGGGGCGGCCACCCTGTCGGTACTGAGTGGAGCGGACCGCGGTATCCGCCGGTTGTCGGAGTTGAACCTGACCGTCGCGGTCCTGCTGATGCTGTTCGTGCTGGCGGTCGGCCCGACCCTGTTCCTGCTGCGCGCACTGGTGCAGAATTTTGGCCTGTATCTCGACCATTTCGTGAAGCGGACCTTCACCCTCTATGCCTATGAACCGCGGGCGTGGATGGCGGACTGGACGCTGTTCTACTGGGCATGGTGGATCGCCTGGTCGCCGTTCGTCGGCATGTTCATCGCGCGCATCTCGCGCGGGCGGACGATCCGCGAATTCGTGATCGGCGTGCTGTTCGTGCCGACCGCCTTCACCTTCCTTTGGATGACCGTGTTCGGCAACACCGCGATCTCGCTGGACCTGGGCGGCGCGCATGGCGGGATCGCCGATGCGGTGCAGGCCAATTTGTCGACCGCGCTGTTCAAGTTCCTGGAATATCTGCCCGCCGCCAGCGTCACGTCGACGCTGGCGATCATTCTCGTCGCGATGTTCTTCGTGACCTCGGCCGATTCCGGCGCGCTGGTCATCGATACGCTGGCCTCGGGCGGCAGCGAGGAGACGCCGCGCTGGCAGCGTATGTACTGGTGCGTGCTGCTGGGTGCGACCGCAACGCTGTTGCTGGTCGCGGGCGGATTGGGGGCGTTGCAATCGGCGACCCTGCTCGCCGCCCTCCCCTTCTGCTTCATCATGCTGTTGCTGGCGGTCGGGCTGGTGCGCCAGACCAACGCCGATCTGGCGGGCGTGACGCTGCCCGGTGACGGCCCGGCGATCAGCGAGCGGATCAAGCGCCTGATCGTCCCCGCCCGCCGCGCCGATATCCTGGCCCAGCTCCGCGCACAGGGCGAACCGGCGTTGCAATCGGTCAAGGAGGCGCTGGAAGCCGAAGGCTGGACCGCCAGCCGGCTGGATAGCGGGGAGGACAAGGTCGAGCTGACCATCACCGCGCATGACGGCCGCCCGTTCGCCTATCGCCTGTCCCCCCGCTCGCGCCCGCTGCCCGCCTATACCGCGCTGGAGGCGCCCGAACGTCGCCGGAGCCACGCCTGGATGATGGCCGCGCAGACCAATGGCGAGACGGGCTTTCGCGATCTGACCGGCTTTACCGTCGGTCAGATCGCGAATGACGTGCTGACCCAGCTGGAGCGCTGGCGGCTGGCCGAGGCCCATCGCAAGGACGGCTGACCCATCGGATCGAGGGGCCGGGCGACGTTCGGGGGTGCCACGCGCCGGTCCCCGGCCTATGGCGGGCGCTGCACATAAAGGTTCGTATTTATAATGATTTGGTTGGAAGCCCTGTTTCTGGGGCTGTTGCAGGGTATCACGGAATTCCTGCCGGTATCGTCCAGCGCGCATCTGCGCATCGCGGGCGCCCTGCTCCCCTCGGGCAGCGATCCCGGCGCGGCCTTCACCGCCATCACCCAGATCGGCACCGAAGCGGCGGTGCTGCTCTATTTCCGCAAGGATATCTGGCGCATCGCGATGGCCTGGCTGGGCGCGGTGATCCGCCGCCCCGCCACCCTGTCACCCGATGCGCGGATGGGCTGGCTGGTGATCCTGGGCACCCTGCCGATCGCGATCCTGGGTTTGCTGTTCAAACATCAGATCGAAGGGGGGCTGCGCGATCTGCGGATCACCGCGACGATGCTGATCGTCTTTGCGCTGGTGCTGGGCGCGGCCGACCGGATCGGGGCGAAGCACAAGCCGCTGGAGCGGCTGGGCTGGCGCGACGGCCTGGTCCTGGGCTTTGCGCAGGCCATGGCCCTGATCCCCGGCGTGTCGCGCTCCGGCGGTACGATCAGCGCGGGGCTGCTGCTCGGTTACACGCGCGAGGCGGCGGCGCGCTACTCGTTCCTGCTGGCGATCCCGGCGGTGCTGGCGTCGGGCCTGTTCGAGCTGGCCGACAGCTGGGGGCGGTTCGGGACGTTCGGGCCGGGACCGACCTTGCTCGCCACAATGGTCGCCTTTGCCAGCGGTTACGGCGTGATCATCGTCTTCCTGCGGCTGGTGTCGACGCGCGACTATTGGCCCTTCGTGATCTATCGCATCATGGCGGGCGCGGCGGTGTTCGCGATGCTCGCCTGGAACGTCATTCCGGCGCGGTAAACGGATCCACCCAGTCGCGGCGCAGATGGGGACCCGCCAACCCGACCAGCAGCGCCGCGACCGCATAAAGGCCAAGTCCCCCCAGCATCGCATAACGCAGCGCGTCGCTGCCATGGAGCGGCGTCAGCGCGTCGGACAATGCCCCCAGCGCATAGATGCCGCCCCCCAGCCCGATCAGGTTGTTGATCAGCAGGAACAGCGCGGCCGCCGTCGCCCGTTCGGGCGGGTCGACCAGATGCTGCACCGCCGACAGCACCGGCCCCAGCCAGGCATAGGACAGCGCCTGGGGCAGCAGGAACAGCGCAAAGGCGATGCGCACGTCCCCGCCATGGATGCCGCCCGCGAACAGCGGAATGCTGGCCAGATAGGCGATGGCGGGGACATAGCCGAACCACGCCCGGTCCCGCGCGCCCAGCCGGTCGGCCAGCCAGCCACCGCCCAGGATGCCGCCGACGCCCCCGATCAACAGCAGGCCCGCCAGGAAATGCGAGGTCGCGATCAGGTCCAGCCCGAAGCTGCGCCGCATCAGGCTGGGCAACCAGAAGGCCAGGCCATAGCCGATCATCGACCCGCTCGCCGCGCCGCAGGACAGCAGCCAGAAGGACGGCTTGCGCGCCAGCGTGCGGGCGACCGTCGCGAAGGCGGGTTGGCCCGCCCTCGGGGCAGCCCCGGGCCGGTCGCGGACGATCAGCCGGACCAGCGGCGCGACCAGAATCCCGGCCAGCCCGACCACGATGAAGGCCGTGCGCCAGTCGATCCGTGCGGCGATATAGCCGCCCGCCAGCACCCCGGCCGCCGAGCCCAGCGGAATGCCCAGCGAATAGACGGAAAGCGCCAGCGCGCGACGGCGCGGCGGGAAATGGTCGCTGATGATCGCATGGGAGGGTGCGACGCCCCCCGCCTCGCCGATGCCGACGCCCAGCCGCGCGAGGAATATCTGCCCGAAGCCGGTCGCCAGCCCGCACAGCGCGGTAAAGCCGCTCCACAGCACCAGCGAACCCGTGACGACCCAGCTCCGACTCGTCCGGTCGGCCAGCCACGCCAGCGGCACGCCCAGCGTCGAATAGAGGAGCGCAAAGGCGATCCCGCCGAGCAGCCCCAATTGCCGGTCGCTCAGCCCCAGCTCCTGCTGAATCGGCGCGGCGAGGATCGCGAGGATCTGCCGGTCGACGAAGTTGAAGATATAGACGACCAGCAGCATCGCCAGCACCAGCCGGGGGCGGGTGGATTGGGTCACCTGCGATTCCTCCCTTGCACTGGGGCCACGCGCAATATGGTGAAGGAATGTCCCGGTTCGTCAGGAAGGGTCCGCAGGCCCACAGCCGGTAGCCCAGCCATGTGCAATGGGGCCATTACGCTACCGATCGCACCATCCCGGCGAAGGCCGGGATCCAGTTGAGAGGGCGCCAGTACCCCCCCTCCATCGTTCGGCAACTGGACCCCGGCCTTCGCCGGGGTGGTGCCTGTTGGAAATGGAGGGCCGATCTTCGCGACGTTTAATCCCGATCCCTTGGCGGGGCCTCGCGGCACCCAATAACCAAGCCGCAGCCCCGCCCCGCGGGGCCGCGAGCCTTGGTTATTCCCACTCGATCGTGCCGGGCGGCTTGCTGGTATAGTCGTACACGACGCGGTTGATGCCCTTCACCTCGTTGATGATCCGGGTCGTCACGCGCGGCAGGAAGTCGCCGGGGAAGTCGAAGGCCTGCGCGGTCATCCCGTCGACCGAGGTCACCGCGCGCAGCGCCAGCACCGAGTCGTAAGTGCGGCCATCGCCCATGACGCCGACCGAGCGTACCGGCAGCAACACCGCAAAGGCCTGCCAGATGGCGTCGTACAGACCCGCCTTGCGAATCTCTTCGAGATAGATGGCGTCCGCCTTGCGCAGGATGTCGCAGCGCTCGCGCGTCACCTCGCCGGGGATACGGATGGCAAGGCCAGGTCCGGGGAACGGATGGCGGCCGACGAACACGTCCGGCAGACCCAGTTCGCGACCCAAAACGCGGACCTCGTCCTTGAACAGCTCGCGCAAAGGCTCGACCAGCTTCATGTTCATGCGCTCAGGGAGACCACCGACATTGTGGTGGCTCTTGATCGTCACCGATGGGCCGCCGGTGAAGCTGACGCTCTCGATCACGTCGGGGTAGAGCGTGCCCTGCGCCAGGAACTCCGCGCCGCCGATCTTCTTGGCCTCGGCCTCGAAGACGTCGATGAAGGTCTTGCCGATGAACTTGCGCTTGGCTTCCGGGTCGGTGACGCCCGCCAGGCCGTCCATGAACAGGTCCTGCGCATCCACATGGACGAGCGGGATGTTGTAGTGGCCGCGGAACAGGCTGACCACCTGCTCGGCCTCGCCCTGGCGCAGGATGCCGCCATCGACGAACACACAGGTCAGCTGGTCGCCGATCGCCTCATGGATCAACAGCGCCGCCACCGACGAGTCGACCCCGCCCGACAGGCCGCAAATGACCTTGGCCGAGCCGACCTGCTCGCGGATCTCGGCGATCTTGGCGGCGCGGAATTCCGCCATGGTCCAGTCGCCCGAAAGCCCGGCGACATGGCGGACGAAATTGGCGATCAGCTTCGCGCCATCGGGGGTGTGAACGACCTCCGGGTGGAACTGCATCGCATAGATGCGGCGTTCCTCGTTCGCGATGATCGCGTACGGCGCGCCGGGGCTGGTCGCGACGACGCGGAAGCCCGGCGCGAGAGCCGTGACCTTGTCGCCATGGCTCATCCACACCTGATGGCGCTCGCCGGTCGCCCAGAGGCCGTCGAACAGGGAGCATTCGCCCTCAACGGTGATGAACGCCTCGCCGAACTCGCCGCTGTCGCCCTTCTCGACCTTGCCGCCCAGCTGCTCGGTCAGCGCCTGCTGGCCATAGCAGATGCCCAGCATCGGCAGGCCGCTGTCGAGGATCGCCTGCGGGATGCGCGGGCTGTTTTCGTCGACGACCGAGGCCGGGCCGCCCGACAGGATGACGGCGGCGGGGTTGATCCGCGCGAACGCCGCTTCGGCGGATTGGAAGGGAACGATCTCGCTATAGACCCCCGCTTCGCGCACGCGGCGCGCGATGAGCTGGGTGACCTGGCTGCCGAAATCGACGATGAGGATGCTGTCCGGGTGCTCCATGGCGGTCCGATAGCGATGTCTTTTGCGAAAAGCTACCGGGCGACGACGGTTTCCGGTGTGCTGGTTGGGACCTTGGGAAGTACCGAAAGCCCTCGGCTGCGCTGAACAGCATTACCGGGCGCGCCCCTCCCGCAAGCGAGTTTCAGATCGGTCATGCCCCCGGCATGACCTAGAGTTGAAAGCGATCAGCATTGCACGGTTTTAGCCCCTCCCCTTCAGGGGAGGGGTTGG
>Ga0308158_10003728_pt1 | contig 13205 bp, 8 predicted proteins | sample PhyBR2_FD_201038 | JGI IMG/M metagenome (GOLD analysis project Ga0308158, IMG submission 201038) | Phyllosphere microbial communities from UC Gill Tract Community Farm, Albany, California, United States - DLSLB.R2 | ecosystem: Host-associated > Plants > Phyllosphere > Unclassified | place: USA... | reverse complement strand
CAATCAGCATAGGAATGAAGGTGATGGTTTGATTTGTTCTTACTAACCAATTCTTTTGCATTAAAATTACTTTTTAAGAAGTGTAATGATGTAAATAACTGTTAATTTTCATTTAAATTATTACATAAAGCATTGTAAATAAATTGTGTAAAAAGGATGTAAAATTATTATATTAGCCTGAAGACAGTTGACTTTTATTTAGAAAACTTAACTTTAATGACTTTATTAAATTTTCTTCTTGGGAGGTGTACAGAGTATTGATTTCAGTAAAATTTGATTGATGGGTAGATTGGTATTAATTCTGTCTAAGATTCCTAATGGCTAAATTTATTCAATGAGGGATAGGTCAATAGCATCCGTAAATATCGTCCCAAAAATTCTGATAATGCTTGAAGAAGTGGTAATGAAGTATGACATATTAAAATTTTAAATATGGTGTCTAGTATAGTTTGGAGCAGAAAGGCTTAAAAGACTGAGAAAAATGATTTTTTGAATAAGACTCCATTTTAAACAAAGTCTTACTCATTTGAATTTTTCAATTATAAGAATACAATTAATAAAATCACACCTAAAACGACGCGATACCAAGCAAACACTCTTAACGTATGTTTTTCTACAAATTTCACTAAAGCTTTTACAACAAGTAATGCCGCAATAAAGGCTGCGACAAAGCCAACAGAAATATTCAGTAAATTATCCGAGGTTAGTACACTTGCATTGCGAATTAGGTCATAGGTTGCTGCACCGAGCATAGTCGGCATGGCTAGAAAGAAAGAAAATTCCGTTGCTGCTTTACGAGAAAGCCCCGATAACATACCCCCAATGATGGTTGCACCTGAACGCGAAGTGCCTGGAATCATTGCGACGCATTGTGCAAAGCCAACGATAATGGCCTGTTTGATGTTAATATCCGTTGCTTCAATAGTTTTAGGCTCAATTTTTCGAGCTTCTACTGCAAAAATAATCAATCCCCCGATAATCAGTGCACATGCCACTACCAGCGGGCTAAATAGCACTTGTTTAATAAAATCAACCGCTAAAACCCCAATGACCACTGCAGGAATAAAGGCCAAGATGACATTCATGGCAAAGCGTCGCGCGTGCTGATCACCCGAAAAAAAGCCTCGAACCAGCTCAATAATTTTGTGTCGGTACAACCAGCAAACCGCCAAAATAGCACCGAGCTGAATTACAACTTCAAATGCACGTCCCGCATCGGATTGGAAATCAATGAGATGACCAAAAAGAATCAAATGCCCTGTACTGGAAATCGGTAGAAACTCCGTTAACCCTTCGATAAGCCCTAAAAATAAGGCTTTAAGTAATTCCAAGTTGTGCATAAATAAAAAAGTTAATAATTAAAAATTGGAATCTGTTTTAAGGTATTTCGTGCAACTTTGAAATGGGGAGGAGGAAATTTTTTAGATTTTTATGTCATAGGTCTTGAGATGGATCGAGTATTCATGTGCTGTATGCGTATTTAGGGTCGTTGCGGATGTTTTCTGAATGAAGAAAATGATGAAGACCGTAGAATGGTGCACCCAAACGAAAATATTCTAAAATCATATTCTATTCAGTGGTAAAAACTCTTGGACCTTATTCAACGCTCTAAATGAATGGTTTTAATTTTTTGTCATCACTCTTGTGTATACCTTGGATTATTCTTCGCTTAGATGAAAAAAATTGCATGGAAATCGAAATGGGCCCAACAATTTCTAGATCTAACTGATGCTGTTTAAAGAGCACGTGATCAAAAGTTCAGTTATCTAAAGAGCAAGCCAATCATTGTTTCACTTTTTTTAACTGAGTTGTCATCGGAATTAGAGAAGTTGAAATAAGAAGAAGAAAAAGATGCTTATTTAATTTTAAATAGAATAATTTACGCAAAGTTTACGCCATCCCCATTTTTGAATATAGAGAATTTACGCCCTCAGTTTTCATACTAAAGCTGACCTATTTTTAATGGCATATGCTATGTGGGAATTTCTTTCTGTATTTATCCTTTCATTGCTGTTGGCTTATCCGCTAGGGCACTATCTTGCGGATGTGATGCAAGCCAAACCAATGAAAAGTGACCGCTTTTTTAAGTGGATTGAACAACCGATCTACGCCGTTCTTGGTGTTAAGCAAGTGGGTATGAACTGGCGACAATATTTGGGTGCTTTTGTTCTGAGCAATATTCTATTGCTGGGGGCAAGTGTGACTATTTTAATGACTCAAGCATGGTTACCATTGAACCCAGACCATATTCCAAATATGAATTGGGACTTGGCTTTACATACTACAATTTCATTCCTGAGCAATACCAACCAACAGCATTACTCAGGGCAGTCTCAACTGTCTTATCTATCGCAAATGACCGTGATTGTAGGATTGCAATATTTGTCTCCGATCATGGGACTTGCCTTATTGGTTGCCATGTTAAGAGCCTTATTTTTACAATCAGCTCAACAACAAGACTTAGATCAAAACAAATGGAATCGCATTATTCTGGGCAATTATTGGATGGATATTATCCGCCCCTTATTTCGATTCTTCATTCCGCTTGGTTTTGTTTTTTCTTTGCTGCTCACTTTTCAAGGTGTGCCAGCAACCTTATCTACGGGGCCAACAGCGCAAGTTTTAGAGCAAAGCACAGAAGTCAAAACTCAACATATTCCACTCGGCCCAGTTGCACCGATGGTGGCAATTAAACAACTCGGCAGTAATGGTGGCGGTTGGTATGGGCCAAACAGTACTGTGCCTTTAGAAAATCCAACACCATTGTCCAATGTGATTGAGATGATTGCGATTTTACTGATCCCACTTTCTGCGGTGTTTATGGTTGGACGCTTTATTCAACGCAAAAAACTCATGTGGATGATTTTTGGCAGCATGTTGTTGATGTCGCTGTCTTCAACACTATTGACCCTGTGGGCTGAAAAATCTTCGTTAATTCCAAATGTTGGATGGATGGAAGGTAAGGAAGTTCGCTTCGGTGTAGAAGCATCCGCACTGTGGGGAAGTTTGACCACACAAGTGAATAACGGCTCTGTGAATATGATGCATGACTCTGCCTCACCACTGACGGGATTGGTTGAACTGTGCAATATGCTGATCAATGCCATTTGGGGCGGCATAGGGTGTGGGCTATTACAGTTCTTCATTTATCTGTTTTTAGCGGTATTTATCGCAGGTTTGATGACAGGGCGTACCCCTGAATTGTTTGGTCGAAAAATTGAAGTGACTGAAATTAAGTTATTGGCTTTTGTGATCTTGTTACAGCCTGTAGTGATTCTGGGTTTGACGGCCATCGCAATTGCTTTCCCATCCATGACAGGGAATTCAAATCCAGCATTTCACGGCATTAGCCAAGTGTTTTATGAGTATGTCTCTGCCTATGCCAACAATGGTTCGGGTTTTGAAGGCTTAGGCGATAACACGTTATGGTGGAATCTGAGTGCCAGTGTCGCTTTATTGGCAGGGCGTTATAGCGTGTTGATCATTCCAGTCTTAATTGCAGTCAGTTTAGCAACCAAACCTCAAGCAGCGGAAAGTAAAGGTTCTTTACATATTGAGTCACCGACATTTGCACTGACCTTGATTGGGATCGTGTTGATTCTGACCTTATTGCAATTCATGCCTGTGTTGGTGATTGGGCCAATTGCTGATTATTTATCTGTGCTATCTGTGAAAGTTTAAGCGTGGAGCGACAACAATGAAACATTCAAATGCGACACAACAAATGGATATTTTGAATAAAGAAATTATTCAGCAAACTTTTCATAAACTGTTACCACAGTATGCTTTTAAAAATCCAGTGATGGCCTGTGTCTGGGTTGGAACAATCTTAACCCTTGTTGCCACTTTGATGGGCAGTACCAGCTTAGGTTTTGGTCTGCTGTTGAGTCTGATCTTATTGGTGACGGTCTTATTCGCCAATTATGCAGAAGCCGTTGCCGAAGCCAAAGGTCGAGGACAGGCAGCATCATTGCGCCAGGCCCGTGAAAACTTAACCGCAAGTCGCATTTTAGATTTAAATGCGGTACCGAATACGATTTCTGCCAACCTACTTAAAAAAGATGATCTCGTCGTTGTCAAAGCAGGTGAGATTGTCCCTGCGGATGGCGAGATTATCCAAGGTTTTGCCACCATCAATGAATCAGCCGTTACTGGTGAGTCTGCGCCCGTATTGCGTGAAGCTCATACCGATCGTTCAGGGGTGATTGGTGGAACTAAAGTTTTGACAGATGAAATTATTATTCGAGTCAGTAACGAAGCAGGGCATAGCTTCTTGGACCGTATGATTGCCTTGGTGGAAGGTGCCAATCGCCAAAAAACACCGAATGAGGTCGCATTGAGTATCTTGCTCAACATTATGACCATCACTTTTATTGTGGTGGTGCTGACCTTACCTGTGATTGGTTCAATGGTCGGGATCAAAATAAGTATGGTCTTGTTGATTGCACTGTTGGTGTGTTTGATTCCAACTACGATTGGCGGCTTGCTGCCTGCAATCGGTATCGCAGGGATGAACCGCGCTTTAAAAGCCAATGTCTTAGCAAAATCAGGGAAAGCGGTTGAAGTTGCGGGTGATATTGATGTGTTGTTGTTGGATAAAACAGGCACGATTACCTATGGAGATCGCCAAGCCACTGCTTTTTATCCATTGGCAGGTGTGACACCAAGTGAGTTACGTCAAGCAGCAATGCTCACTTCTTTTGCTGATCCAACCCCTGAAGGTAAGTCGGTCATCAGCCTTGGGAAAGAGTTAGGTGAAAGCATCCAAGAGCCGAAAGATGCTGAGTTCATTCAGTTTAGTGCCTCAACACGTTTATCGGGTGTGGACTTGGCTACGGGACAAAAGATTCGTAAAGGTGCAGTCGATGCCATTCTTAAATTTACCGATCAAGAAATCAAAGACAACATTGAGCTTAAAACTCGTGTGGAGCAAGTGGCTTCTAAAGGTGCAACACCATTGGTGGTGGCTTCAAATTACAATATTTTAGGGGTGATTGAACTGTCGGATGTGATTAAGCAAGGCATTAAAGAACGCTTTGCACTGTTACGTGAGATGGGTATCAAAACCATTATGGTCACGGGAGACAATCCATTGACTGCGGCTGCGATTGCAGCTGAAGCAGGGGTGGATGACTATATTGCAGAAGCGAGACCTGAGGACAAATTGGCTTGTATTCGTAACGAGCAAGCAGCAGGAAAATTGGTCGCAATGGTCGGTGATGGTACCAATGATGCACCAGCCTTAGCGCAGGCAGATATTGGTTTAGCCATGAATTCGGGTACTCAGGCTGCCAAAGAAGCAGGCAACATGGTGGACTTGGATTCCGATCCGACCAAATTGCTAGATGTAGTGGAAATTGGTAAGCAGCAATTGATTACCCGTGGGGCTTTAACCACTTTTTCGTTGGCAAATGACGTGTCAAAGTACTTTGTGATTTTACCTGCATTATTCGCCGTGGCGATTCCACAACTTGGGGTACTGAATATTTTGCAATTGAGTAGCCCGAGTAGTGCCGTCATCTCAGCCTTGATCTTTAATGCCTTGATTATTCCAATGTTGATTCCATTGGCACTCAAAGGCGTTCAATTCAAACCTGCCAGTGCGCTGCAATTGTTACGCCGCAATATGCTGATTTACGGTGTAGGTGGAGTGATCTTTCCGTTTATTGTGATCAAGCTGATTGACCTTGTTGTGTCATTGTGGATTTAGGAGTTGGAAATGAATACTTTATTGGGTCATGAGCAATTGAATCAACAAGACTTGGCATTATCTAGTCAAGGACATTCAGTCCTACGTCCGAGTCTTGGTTTGATTGTGGTTGGTTTTTTGATTGCAGGCATGTTGTACGCTACAGCAAGTGTCTCCATTGCTCAGTTGATCTTTCCCAAACAAGCCAATGGTAGTGTCATTGAACTGAATGGTAAAATTATTGGTTCAAGCTTGGTAGGACAAAACTTTGTTAGTGAACAATATTTTCATGGACGACCAAGTGCGGTAAGTTACAATGTCGATGGCATGGCAGGCAGTAATTTAGCAATCTCTAATCTTGATTTACAAAAACAAATTAAGGAAAGAACAGTGCAATTTGCCCAGAATAATCATATTACTGAGCAACACGTGCCGAATGAGATGGTGACAGCATCAGGAAGCGGAATCGACCCAGATATTTCACCTGAAAGTGCTTTATTACAGGTGAAACGCGTGGCACAGCAACGTCATTTGTCTGAGCAACACGTTCGTGATTTGGTACAACAACAAATTCAGCCTGCACAATTCGGCGTCTATGGGCAAGCGCGGGTCAATGTGCTACAGCTAAATTTAGCCTTAGATCAATTGTCATCGACCACACGTTGATAGAGCGTAATTATGCAGATCGACCGTAATAACAAAGCAGATGCATGGTTGGCACATAGTCAACGTGAACAATCTGGACGTTTGACTATTTTCTTGGGTGCAGCACCTGGGGTGGGGAAAACCTATGCCATGCTGACCCGAGCGCATGAATTGATGCAACAAGGGCAGCATGTGGTGGTCGGCGTGGTGGAAACCCACGGTCGATCTGATACCGAAGCTTTGATTCAAGGGTTGAATGTTATTCCAAGGAAGTCTGTGGAATATCAGGGGCGAATGTTGGACGAGATGGATCTCGACCAAATTCTTAAATTAAAGCCTCAAATTGTGCTTGTTGATGAACTTGCCCATCGCAATGTACCCAATAGTCGGCATGAATATCGTTGGCAAGATGTCAATGAGTTGTTGGATGCAGGCATTGATGTCTATAGCACCTTAAATATTCAGCATTTGGAAAGTCTGAATGATGTAGTTTTTCAAATTACGGGGATTCGGGTCACTGAAACTGTTCCCGATGCATTACTTAAACGTTTGAAAGATATTCGACTGGTTGATTTACCTGTTCCCGAACTATTAGAACGGATGAATCATGGCAAGATTTATTTCGCCGATGTTGCCCCCCATGCATTACAAGGTTTTTTTAAAGCTGCGAATTTGACAGCGTTACGTGATTTGGCAATTCAAACTGTTGCAGGACAGGTCGATATTGATTATCGAGAAAAATTTGTTGCGCAAGGGCAGATTATTCCGATTCAAAATCACGTCATGTTGGCAATAGATGGTTCTGAATTCTCTGAAGATTTGGTACGCCGTGCGCATCGGATTGCGGAAAGGCGCAATGCAACGTGGAGTGTCATTTCGATTCAAAAAAGTAAGGTTGAAACGACCCAAGCTTTTGCAGTGACTAAAGCCTTTAATCTAGCGCGTAAGCTCGGTGCAGACACCTATTTGCTGTATAGCAATCATATTGCATCGACCATTTTACAAGCGGCTTATGATTATGGTGCATCTAATATTTTACTCGGCAAAAGCCCTCAAAAATCGTTATGGCAGCGCCTATTTTCAGACCATATTGCCGATCAACTGTTAGAGAAACAGCATCCTTTTGAAATCACTTTTGTTCAGCCTTTAAAAGCCAAAAATAATGAAAAGCGTTTGCAGAAAGATGTGGCGCATTCATCTTGGTTGGAACAAGGTTTAGCATTTAATCAACGTGAAGTGTTTGAAAGTATTATCATTGTGTTGCTAGGACTGATTGTGGCAGCAATCAGTGATCATTTTATTGGGTATAGTGATTTAGCCTTAATTTTTATTGTGACCGTATTATTGGTTGCGATACGCGCACGCATGTTGATTACAATTATCAGCGTATTCATTTGTTTTCTACTCTACAACTATTTTTTTATTGAACCTCGATTTACCTTTATGATTAGCGCTGAACGAGGCGTGATTACCATCATTACGTTTATTGTCTCAGCCTTACTGGTTGGGCGTTTAGCCAACCAATTACGTGCGCAGGTATTGAGTTTACGTGCTGCAAATTCAGTCTCGTTACAGTTGCAAGAATTGGAAAGAAAACTATCGACCTGTGTAGATATTGAGCAGGTGTTAAATGTCGCCAAACAACATTTAGAAACCTCATTAAATGCCACGGTCTGGTTAAAAGTTGAAAATCAGTCTTTAGGTGATCCATCCGTCTTAAATGAAAAAGATCAGATTGCCGCAGATTGGACACAAAAGAATGCGAAACCCTGTGGACGCTTTACCAATACGCTGACCAATTCGGAATGGTGGTTTATTCCGTTAAATTTGGTGAAAGAATATGGCGTGATTGCAATTCGCTTTCATCAAAATGCTCAAACCATCAGTTTTGAATTGCAACGTTTAACTGAGTTGATGATTGAAGACATTGCGCAAACTGTTGCTCGGGTTCAGCTCTCTTTACAGTTAGAAAATTCTCGTGTGGTGGCTGAAACGGAAAAGCTCCGCTCCGCCTTACTTTCTTCGGTATCGCATGATTTACGTTCACCCTTAGCCGCGATGATTGGTTCGGCAGATACGCTCAAATATTATGGCGAACAGATGCCTGAAAGCGATCGGCATGAATTATTAGACACCATTCACATTGAGGGTGAACGACTGGATCGTTATATTCAAAACCTGTTGGATATGACTCGATTAGGTCATCAAGGGTTGACTTTGAGTCGTGCTTGGATTGGTGTAGATGAACTGATTGGCTCGGCAACGCAACGACTGAAACGCTATCAGCCTGAGGTGAAAATCGCAGTTGCTTTGGCCGAAGAACCTCCGCAATTGTATGTGCATCCTGCTTTGATTGAACAAGCCATTTTTAATGTTTTGGAAAATGCAGCCAAGTTCTCACCAGAGAATGTTCCAATTGAAATAAAAATTCAGCAAGAGGAACAATTTCTGCAAATTGACATTATCGATCAGGGGATTGGCATTCCTGAACATGAACGTGAGCAAATCTTTGATATGTTCTACACCATGCAACGCGGTGATCGGGGCAAAACGGGAACGGGTTTAGGACTGGCGATTGTCAAAGCGATTATTGGCGCTCATATGGGCAGTATCGAAGCTTTTGCTGGAACAGATGGTCAAGGTACTTCAATTCGCATACGATTACCGTTACATCAGGGTTAAATGATCTTTTATGCCGCAAACAATCCATCCGAATGCATCAATTTTAATTATTGATGATGAACCTCAAATTCGAAAATTTTTGGACATTGCTTTACGTGCGCAAGGTTATCAGGTGCATGTTGCTGAAAATGGTATGAAAGGCTTAGAAATTTTGGCAACACGAGGTGCGGATTTACTGATTTTAGATTTGGGTTTGCCAGATATGGAAGGACAGGAAGTATTGACTGAGATGAGACAATGGTCAGATATTCCTGTGATTGTGTTATCTGCACGTCCTGATGAAAATCAAAAAATTAAATTGCTCGATGCAGGCGCGAATGATTATGTGACCAAACCGTTTAGCATTCAGGAATTATGCGCTCGTATTCGAGTGATGTTTCGCAATAAACCACAACAGTCTGAACAGAATGTTGTATTTGATGATGGTCAATTATCTGTGGATGTGGCTGAGCATGTGGTGACGTTTGCTCAGGAAGAAATTGTTCTCACCAAAAAAGAATTTCGACTGTTAGCACTGCTGATTCGTCATCAAGGTAAAATTGTGACGCAAAAACAAATCATGACCGAGTTATGGGGCATTAGTCATGAAGAAGATACCCATTATCTTCGAATCTTGGTGAAAAAACTCCGCAGCAAAATTGGAGATTCTGCGGTCACTCCAAAATATATTTTTACCATTGCAGGCGTGGGGTTGCGCTTTGACGCAGCAAACCGCACATAGTAAAAAGCTCAACTTTTTAATAATCGATTTCGGCTTACTTAGAATTTCAAAAGATGTCTAATTTTATTCGTAATCATAGGATTACACGCCAAAATTGCGATTAAGATGATAGAGATACCGATAATACTGAACATGTCGGGAATCTCATGCCAAAAAATAAAGCCCCAAATCCCTGCAAATACGATGGCAATATAATTCATCGGCCCAATTTGCCCAGCAGGGGCTAAACTATAGGCATAAGACATAAACAACTGGCTGATGTTGGCTAACAGCCCAGCGGTAATGAGTAAGGCCAATTCTTTGAGTGTGAAGATACGCCAGTGCCAAAACATTGGAATAGATGAAATGAGCGTGCCAAAAATACAAAAATAGAAAACGATCCGTTCAGGTGGCTCAGTACTGGTCAGCGCACGTACAGTGACAAAGGCCATTGCGGATAAGAAACAAGCACCTAGGCCAATCACAGACAATGCATTAAACATCCCTTGATCGGGTTTTGCCACCAACAGCACCCCAATTAAACCGACAACTGCCGCGATAATCATGCCGAGACTTATTTTTTCTTTGAGAAAGAAGTAGGCAATCAGTGGAATAAAAATCGGGGAGGAGTAGCTAAACACCATTGCATTGGACAGTTTTAGATGCGCAATGGCATAGAAAAAACCATACATTGCAGCTAAACCGACGACACTGCGCCAAGTATGCATCCACAATTTATCGGTTTTAATAAAACTTAAACCCTGCTTAAACAGCATAGGAATAAAAATAAATAATCCGACAGCATTCCTAAAAAAGACCACTGTCGGATTATCTACCGTTTCAGATGCAAAACGAATGCACACGCCCATAATCGAAAACAGCAAGGCTGAAGTCATTAAACAGAGCAGTGCTTTACTCACAGCCGTTGAGGGCGATGATGTGTTGTGCATCATAAGATTGTGTTTCCGAGTACATAAACAGGTAAATAGAAAAGTCAGCCGATTCCTCTACCTACCTTATAAAGTTTAGGTCACAGGGGCAGGGTTAAAGACTGCAAGTGAATTATGAATTCCCCAGTGATCTGACCAAGTTTTCTTTTCACCGCTTGCAACTTGTAAAATGAGTTCAAATAATTCCCAACCCACTTGTTCAATGCTGCGTTTACCAATCGCGATATCACCCGCGCTAATATCAATCAGGTCATACCAACGGTTGGCAATGGTGTTGCGGCTCGCCATTTTAATGACAGGAACTGCGGCTAAACCGTAAGGCGTGCCACGACCTGTGGTAAAGACTTGTACGGTAATGCCAGACGCCATTTGTTGTGTACCACAAATAAAGTCGCTAGATGGCGTTGCAGCAAAAATCAGCCCTTTCTTGGTTGGTTTTTGTCCCGGTGCCAAGACTTCAACAATTGCAGAACTGCCAGACTTGGCAATTGAGCCCATGGCTTTTTCCACAATATTGTTTAACCCCCCCTTTTTGTTACCTGGGGTGGTATTGGCACTGCGGTCTACTTTACCTGCGGCAAGGTAGTCATCATACCATTGCATTTCACGAATGAGGTCTTTTGCAACTTGCTCATTTTCAGCACGAGGCGTGAGTAAATGAATGCCATCACGAACTTCCGTGACTTCTGAGAACATCACGGTTCCACCACAACGGACAATCAGGTCAGAAGCAAAGCCTACGGCAGGGTTAGAGGTCACACCTGAAAAGGCATCACTGCCACCACATTGCATGCCCACCACCAAATGTGATGCAGACACTTCTTCACGTTGGCGCTGATTCAACTTTTCTAAATGGTGTTCTGCCACCGCCAAAATGTGGTCAACCATACTCTGAAAACCATTATGACGTTCATCTTGCAGTTGAATGATATCTTGATCTTCAACAGGAATACGTTTGTTTTCAGCAGGAATATTCAGCAAGCGTTCAGGTTGCATTTTTTCACAGCCTAAGCTGACCACCATCACTTCGCCACCAAAGTTTGGATTCAGCGCTAAGTTATGAATGGTACGAATCGGTACAATCGCCGCAGGGGCATCAATCGCGACACCACAGCCATATAAGTGGTTGAGTCCGACAATACCATCAACATTCGGGTATTTATGTAGTAATTCACGTTCTACGATTTTAACTACATGATCGACAATCCCTTCAACGCAGTTCACGCTGGTGGTAATTGCCAATAAGTTTTTGGTTCCAACAGAACCATCTTTGTTTTTATAACCTTTAAAAGTGTAACCAGTGAGTGGTTCAAGTACTGGTGCAGGACGAGTTGCAAGTTCTAAAGAGTCTAAAGTTGGTGCTTCAGGCATCAGTGTAACCGCTTCATTGACCCATGAGCCTGCGTTTAACGCTTTATTTGCATATCCAATAATTTCACCGTAGCGCACAATCGGATCATTTTCTTTCAATGTTGTTAATAATACTTTATGCCCTTGAGGGACAGCTTCAACTAAAGTGATGTCTTGTGCTTCAACATAAGTTCCTTGTGCAAGACCACCATCGTTCACCACGATCGCGACGTTGTCTTGCGGATTAATTTTGATGAGTAGTGGTCTTTGTTGCATGATCGTTCCTTGTATTGAGTGGCAAACAGAGCTAGCTAGAAGATAGCCAGCTCTGGTAAAGCATGAAGCGGATGAATTAAGGTGCAGTGGTTTTTAGTTGGAAGCGTTCGATTTTGCCAACCATGAATAGATAACACAGCAGTGCAATCACGGCATGGATACCCACAAAGACTAAAGCATTATTGAATGAACCTGTTGAGCTGATGATGTAACCAATTACGATTGGAATCACAATTCCCGCGGTATTACCAAAGGTATTGAACAAACCGCCCGATAGACCAATCATTTCTTTTGGTGCAACATCAGACATCACCGCCCAACCTAAAGAACCAAAGCCTTTGCCGAAGAAAGCCAATGACATAAAGAAGATGATGGCAGTATGTGATTCCACATAGTTACAGATCACAATACTGGTCGATAAGAACAGACCTAAAATAATTGGCAACTTACGTGCGAAAGTCACTGAATGATTCATTTTGATAAGACGGTCTGAAACTAAACCACCTAAAATGCCGCCAATAAAACCACAGAGTGCTGGTGCAACTGCAGCAAAACCAGCCTGTAAAATGGTCATATGACGTTCTTTTACAAGGTACACAGGGAACCAAGTTAAGAAGAAATAGGTTAAGCAGTTAATACAATACTGCGCGATGAATATCCCCAGTAACATACGTGAAGAAAGAAGCTGTTTAATATCGGCAAAAGAGGTCTTTTTCTTTTGCTGAGTATTATTTTTATCTTCCCCCATGAGGACTAAACCACCACCTTGTTTGATGTATTCAAGCTCTGATGGATTGATACTTGGATGGTTGACTGGGCTATAAATCACTTTTAGCCAAATAAACGATACGACAATACCAAGACCACCCATAATCCAGAAAATAGATTGCCAATGAACTTGAGCAACTAACCA
>Ga0308158_10003727_pt1 | contig 13206 bp, 16 predicted proteins | sample PhyBR2_FD_201038 | JGI IMG/M metagenome (GOLD analysis project Ga0308158, IMG submission 201038) | Phyllosphere microbial communities from UC Gill Tract Community Farm, Albany, California, United States - DLSLB.R2 | ecosystem: Host-associated > Plants > Phyllosphere > Unclassified | place: USA... | reverse complement strand
TGATTTGGTAAATGGTGATGTTATCGAAGAGCAAGCTCCTAAATGGTCAAATCCTCAAACATCAAAAGAAGTAGTTTCTCCTAAAATAACAGGATTTAAAGCTGAAACTACTAAAATACCAGCCAAAACATATCAAGTGACGGACACATCCCAAACCCTAAACGTTACTTATACTGATATAAAGTCACCGATTCTTTACAGTGTTGTGGACGATACTATTGGTACAACACTTGAGAATTCTAAACCCTTTAATACTGCTATTTTAGGGCAAGATGAAAATACTGAAGTTAACCGTACTAAACTTTCTACAATTGAGAAAAGATATACTGACAAGGGCTATAAATTAGGTAAAGTTGAGAATGGAGATTTACCCAATCCAACAGATATAAAAGGCTATCTTATCAAAATACATTTAACACATGGAACAAAGAAGCAAGAGGTACCAGGTTCTAATGCGGTAACACCTATCTTAGATAAAGTAGTCACTCAAACAATACATTATATTGGGGCAGGTCCTCAAACTCCACAAGATGATATCCAAAAATTTACTTTCACGTCTACTGTTACTCAAACAATTGACTTAGTGACCGGAAAGGTTGTTAAAGAGAATGCTCCAGAATGGTCTTCACCACAAAAAAGTAAAGAAGTTCCTAGTCCCAAAATTCCGGGCTACCGAAGTGATTATTCGAAGGTAGATTCTCAGTCTTACAATTCAGAAGCTAAGAGTAAAGTTATTCAAGTATCTTATGAAGCTGAAGTAGCAAAAATCACAGTAAATTATCGAGATATTGATTCATTGGCAACAGAAGCCGATAAAGTCGTATCGACTCAAGAACTTGTAGGACACACTGATTCCAACTTTGATAATACAAGTGCTTATACAAAGGTTCTTAAAGAATTAAAAAATAAAGGATACATATTAGTTGGAGCTGATGCTCAAAAAGGCAAATATCCGGTTGGAAATACTATTCTGTGGGTAGATTTAAAGCATGAAGTTAAGCCTACAGAAAATTATCAAGAAAAGGATGTAAGTCAATCCATTAGTTATCTAAATTTAAAAGGTGACCAAGTGGCGACAAGCAATAATCAAGTTTTTCATTTTACAAATGGTGCTTCTATAGATCAAGTGACAGGTAAAGTGGTAAAAGATAATTGGAGTAAGGACCAAAACTCAAAAGAGATTGAGTCACCTGCTTTAGAAGGATACCGTCCAGATATTGATAAAGTACAATCTAAAACATATAGCCCTACTTCAGAAGATGAAGCTGTTAAGGTAATTTATAGCCCAACAGCTCAAAAAAGATTGGTTCAATTTATTGATGTGAACGGGTTGAAAGAAGTAAATTATAATCAAGGTGTAAATATAAAAGATGCAGAATTAAGCTTTGAGGGTGTTTCAGATGCTCCATATAATAATGAGAAAGATGTAGACAAAAATATTCAGCAGCTGCTTAAACAAGGCTATGAGTTAGTAAAAATGGATAAAACTGCAAAAAAAGGCTTCTATGACCACAAAGAGGGCCAAGCACAAGTCGCAAAAGTATATTTGAAACATTCTGTTAAAACAATAAAAGGAGGACTACTAAATTCAGATGGTAGTAAGAACCCTGATTATTATCATGAAGCATCATTAAAAGTCCATTATGAGGGAGCCGGAGAAAAAACTCCCCCAGACCAAGTTCAGACGTTTGAATTTGTGGCTTCAGTATCATATGATCAAGTAACAAGTGAAGTTAATGATTCAGTATGGCCAAAACCTGAGGAATCAAAAGAGGTAGAGATTCCAGTATTAAAAAACTATAAAGCTTCACAAACTAAAGTTCAATCCTTAGCTTTTGACGAAAAAAGTTCTGATAAAATAATTACTATTAGATACGAGACTACTAAAGATAAAGAAATACTCCCCAACACTGGTTTAAAGCCAAGTATTTTGAAATGTTTGAGTGGGGTGTCTCTACTGGTTTCAAGTATTATTGTTTATTTAAAATTTTTAAGGAAACAATAATTTACAATTATTAATTTAATGCTTATTTACTGTATAAAAAAGAAGTTTAATAACTTCTTTTTTTATAAACATCAAATATATATTGGGTCAAAGTAGTATAATAAAAGACATAATAAATAAAAACAACTACTATTAAAAGGAATGAGTATTTTATGAACTTAGCGGAATTTAGCGAAGTTAAATCGTTAAACTATGACGAATATTGTATGTATTTACAAGAAAAGTATGGTTTACCAAGCAAACCATACTTAACAGAAACGTGGTCAAAAACTAAAGGAATAACCAGGACACAGAACGGTTTATTTATTCACCATGTCAGAGAAGACATAACTATTCAGTTATCAAATCCAGAAATAGCAAAAAATAGTCCATACGAATATCAAGAGCCCAAAAATTTATGCTTTTGTGACTATTTAGAACATCTATGGTTGCATTTTCTAATTGTAAAGAATCCTAATCGCAATGCAAAGAGTAATGAGAATGTTGGTATTGGAGGAATAGTTAATTTTATTGTGCCTGAACTATTTACAATGTATGGCATGGAAAAATTGATTTTACCTGACTGGAAAATTAACTGTTTTGATGCAATTAAAAATGATGAAGAGGTTTTTCAAGAAATATTATTTGAACTTGCTAAAATAATACCAATACTTTCTAAAGAAAAAAATGCTCACTCGGAAGAAAATGCAGGCTTGTTAAGAAGGTTCTTTATTGATAATAAAAAGGTTTATTTACCATTAGAAGATATTATGGAAGATGTCAAAGGGGTAACTTGGAAAAAGGAAAAGACACTAAGTTACTATAAGGTTGTTCCCAGCGAGCATATCATCACCCCAGGGATTACTCTTTTATTAATTTCTAATCCTAAGTTTCCGGGAGAGAGGTTTATAACAAAAGAACAAAATATTCTAGTGAGTGGATTACTCCCAAATCCTACAGAAGATGAAGTTGAATTGTCAACAACTGATTCATTTTCCATCCTTTTAAACGTGCTTATGGAAAACAATAACAATCGAGAAATCCAAGAAGTTGTAGAAAAGTTTAATAATATTACTAATTCGTTGGAGAAATTTGATCCATCACATGTTAAAAAAGCGAGTTGGACTTATATGAAAAAACCAAAGGAAAGTGATAAGAAATTATCTTTGCAAAAATTGTTAGGAGATTCTAAACCTCTTGATTTACCTGAACTAAAGAATCAATTGAAATATAATAATATGGCATTGGGCGCAATATCTACTCGACCAAGTTTAAGTAAAGAAAATACTAGTTTACTTAAAGGGGAAAATGAAAGACTTGCATTAACAAACAAACGAGGAGGACTTTTAAAGTGAATATATTAGGCATGAAAAAAAGGTCTCCTAAAAACGAAATTGTTAGTAAGGAGCAAGTTAACAGATATATTGAGGAAGCAAGAAATGCGCTTCTAAACTTTGAAACTCAACAATATGAAGATGAGATATCGAAAAAAACCAAAAGGTTAAATAACAATAATAATAAAAAATTACCCCAGTATGATTATTTAAAAAACGGAAAAGTAAAGAAATCACCAATTCTTGCATCGATGTACAAACTTTTACTTTACAGAAAAATAATTTCTCCAACCCAACTGATTGACGAAGCTTTACTATCAGATGCCTATGACGAGGCCGGAGGTAGTGCAATCTATAAAAAAAATGAAGCCATTAACGCTTTTGATATTGACAAAACTAATCAACTAATTGACTTGAATTATACTACAATCAGTAATCATGCAATTGGGCAACTAAACGTTTATCCTGGTACACATCTAGGTACACAATTCTTTATTTCAGACGGTCAAAGGATATTTATTATAGGCGACCTAAATCCTAATAGTCTACTCGTACAAAGCGAAATTCCAATTATTTCTTTAGAAGACCCCAAAACTAACACCCTCCGAAAATTGAAGGTAGTAAAATATTCAAAACCTATTTCCAAAGGTACAGCAGTCAAGAAGTATTTTAGCCGGTTACAATTTTTCTTTGTACAAGATAAATTTGAAAGCTTATTACAAGCTTCAGTAAGCCTAGCTTATTTAAAAATTGGCGATAATTTGGATGTGTTGAAATTAGCAGATGTGGTTCAAAATGAGTTGAAAAACAATAGTATTCTCTCTAATTCAATATCCGTTACTGTAAAAGATTACCGAGAAGCCATTGAGAATATTTTAAGAAGATATGAAAAAGAAATATCCTTACAAATCGATGCTAATGATTATCTTAAATATATTGACTAAATATCAATGATGGGTGGAATAATGCGAAAAGAAATGCTATAATAAAAATATAAATATTTTATTTATTTAAATTTTCCTTTATAGCGCTTGGAACCTAAAGCTCAGTGAGCTAATATTCACACGTCATAATGCGCAGAATGGCAATTAATCAAAGTTTATAAACTTTGATTAATTAAACGAGAAAATAATCTAGTAGCAGGTATTATTTTCGTTGGGTCGAATTCATATAAAAGTATTCACCTTAACCGCTACATTTACGGCTCTTAAAAGAAGAGTTGTTTAACACTTTTTGTTATGGTCTAAAGTATGGCCAAAACAAACAAAATTATGATTATGAATAAGAGTGCTCAATGTGAGCTCTCTTTTATTTATAATCTTATTTAAATGATAAAAACGAACTAACCCAAATGGGCTGCAGTAGTAGTAATGCTACCTTTGCCCTTTTGGGCTAGAAAGAATCTTTAGTGCTATGATGAGCATTAGAATATTTAAGGAGAACTACAGTGATTTCACTGTAGTTTTTTATTTTCAACAAAACATGCCGTTTATAAAATAATATTAAAGATAAGGAGGATGAAATGGCAAATAATCAATCTATTATGGAACTTCTAGAAGAAAAAATCAGACAAAATATATCTGGTTATTCAGAAGAAGCACAAGCAGTTTTTAATTCTTGTGATTACAGTAAATCAATTGAAAAATCTTTTTTAAAGATTTACAAGTTTGAGAGTCAAATAAGAGATTTAAGTTTAGAAGAATTTAGTGACTATTACTATGGAGAGTTAATAGGTTGTAAGGCTTTGGAATATCGATTATTGCCTAGTGACTTAAGTCTAAAAATTGATAATATTTTAGCTAACGAAGAAGCAGAAGCGGAAAAGAAAAAATATCAAGATTTTTTAAATGAATTTGGCGGACATGTTGATAGCACTGAGACTGATGTGTTAAATATGTGTGTTGCTAATTATATCTCAAGTATAAAATCGGTTTATGAATCTGCAGCTAGCTATGGCTCAAAACTTTATCTAGACTTTAACGATATGGCTTGGTCAGAAGCTCCAGAGACTAATCTTAGTCTTTTAGCTTTATTAGATCATAAGTCCTCTTTAAAAAATATTATCAACAAATTAAACAAGTTCTGGTGGTCATATGGTCATGCTGATGCTTTAGCTTTAAAAGCAAAAGCGAGATTGACTGATATTACTACTAAACTAGAGAAGGATGTGTCAGAGATGGATCGCTTGTACTTTACGGCACAAGCAGTATATAAATCTCCAGACAAACGAGATGAGCTAATACGCACATTATTAGACGTGAAATTACCTGTAAGTAAGTTAGCAATAGCTGAAGCAGCTGTTAATGATAACACTATTAATGATGATAGAATGGAAGAATTGCTCTTTGGAATAAAACCAGGTTTAAAATTACTTGAAAAAGATGAAAAAAGAGCTTAAAGAAATAAGGAGAAATATAAATGAATAACGTTAATTTAGTAGGAAGACTTACTAAGGAACCAGAATTGTCTTATACACCGCAGAATTTGGCTGTAGCAACTTTTTCGCTTGCCGTTAATCGTCAATTTAAGAACGCAAATGGAGAGCGTGAAGCTGACTTCATAAATTGCGTAATTTGGCGACAACAGGCTGAAAATTTGGTAAATTGGGCTAAAAAAGGAGCTTTAATAGCAATTTCTGGTAGAATTCAAACACGTAATTATGAGAATCAGCAAGGTCAGAGAGTGTATGTGACTGAGGTTGTTGCAAGTTCTTTTGAAATGCTGGAAAGTCGCGCAAAACGTGAACAAGAGCATAGTCAAGGAACAGCTAACTCAGCACCAAGTACTAGTAAGCCACAAAATGTGCAAAGTAATACATCCAATAATGTCGGTAGATTTACAGACGGAGACCCGTTTGGTGGTTCACCTATGGATATTGCTGATGATGATCTACCATTTTAATATAAAAGAAAAAAAGAACTGTATAAGTTCTTTTTTATATTTTAGAAAGAAGAAATTAATTATGAAAGATTGGGTTAAACCTGGGAAAGTAGTTCAAGCTGTTTGGTATCACAATTTTGGTGATGATACTATTGAACTTGTCGAAATTACTAGAGTCTCTAACAATCCTGAAAATATTTTACTTAAATTTAAATCAGGAAAAATAGAATCGTGTAAAGTTGCAGGAGTTGATAAACTAAGAAAAAATAATTAAGGAGAAAATAATATGACAAAAGATTTTAAAACATTTGAAGATGAAGAAGCCAAGAATATCAGGGAAGAAATTAGTAATTCCAACCTTGATTTAGAAGCATTCTTTGAAACTAAACAAAAAGTGTGGGGTGTACCTGATAACTATAAAATTATTGGGATTGATGCATACAATCATTTATTTGTTAGAGAGAAGCTAGCTATGGTTTTTAAAGTATTTAAAGAAGAAAGTATTACTATCAATAAAGAGTGTCATAACTCGAATCTTGATGTAGAGGCATTTTTTGAAACAAAGCGAGAAGAGTGGGGTGTACCTAAAAATTTTGTGATTGTTGGGATAGATGCTTACTATCGCTTATTTGTATTAGAAAAATAGTGTGTTATTATAAAAGGAGAAATAAATGAATAATGAATTAATAAGTGAATTAGTTAATAAAGCTTATGATTTAGAAACATTAGAAGAACTTGAAATCTTGATTGAAAGATTGGAAGAAATAAAAAGTGAATTTTAGATAAATAAATTAAGGAGAAAATATGAAAACAAGTCATTTAAAAATTATTGGACAAAGTATCTCTGTTAATAAAATTAATAATGATAGTCTCAGTGATCTCATTTGGAAAATGATAAAAAGAAATCTTAAAGACGAAAAGAATGTTGATTTAAGTCATTGTGACAAACCAGCAGAACTTCGTGAAACTCTTGAGGTTATCTTTGTTATTGACCCTGAAGATATTAATATTTCAAAATTAGAAAATAATCTTGTGAATATTACCTCTTCAGTTCATGAACAATTTTCTTTTGAGTTTATCGTAGGTGAATTTCAAAAGAATTCTATGTTGGATAAATTGCCCCTTCGTCAAATATCTATTGAATTTGATGGGAAAATAACTATAGATCTTATTGGACATCCAGACAACTGGAGCACGATAGAGCAGTTAGGGTGGTTAATTGATTCAGATGAGAAAGCTGAAGAAATGTTAACTACATTTGCTTAGTTTTTGCTGAAGTAAAACAACTCATGAAAAATCGAATTTATCTTTTTGTTGTGTTAAAATAAGGGTAGTAAAGCTACTTATAATAGCATATATATTAGAGATAACTAGAATATGAGAAATTTACGAGGGATATTATGGAAATGTACTTTAACTCAAGTTCAATTGAGGACGTTGAAAAGTTAATAAAGCAGATAAACTTGATTCATGAAAAATATTCTAACGACTATTTTGAAACAGGTATTGTCAAAAAATATAATCTTAAGAAAACTTTATCTACAGTACCACAAAACCACATCTTGAATTATCGATTAAACCTTCATGAAAGTATTAATGACTACATGATTTATGGCGATTTTAGAGGTTTGGACTTTCGGTATCGGGTAAAAACAACCGAAGCAATTCAAAATAAAATTCAAAGGTTCAAAGAACGTACCGAAAAATATCCTATCCATAAATGGATGAATGATATTTTTGGGGCAAGAATCATTCTATCATCGGAAGAGTTTCAAAAACTTGATGATAGCCTTGATTTTTGGACAAATGAGTTTCATTTGAAGAGCTCATATGAGAAGACAACTGACACTTATCACGGCTACCATATCTATTTTCAAAACGAAAAAAATTATTTTTTCCCTTGGGAATTGCAGATTTGGGATGAAAAAGACGTTAAGAAAAACATTGAATCTCATATAAAATATAAAAGAAGTTTCAGTAATATTTATACTGACTAAAACAACTAATTACTAAAAAGAAGAAAATAAAATCACGCGCAAGAGCTTTTATAGCTGCGCGTGATTTCTTTTACGAAAAAAAGGAAGAATTATTATGAATAAAATTAAAATTAATGTTTTTGACGAAGAAGTTAAATTGGAACTTTTTGCAGTTACATATGCATCCAATCAGTCTCTTGCCATTGAAGCAATTGAAGAAGATACCAAAGAAAGTTATAAAACGGTATCCGTCAATTTACCAGGTTATTCTTATCTTCTCGAAGAAAATGAATTTTTCTTTGATGAGAATAATGATTTATTTAACATTAAAGATGCAATGGTAAATGCTGGCTTAATAGCTGTGACAGGGAAAGTTGGAGCTTCAGGATTCTGTAAATACCCAGTTTTAAAATTACTGGTTGAACTACCCCGTTTGGAATATTAAAAAAAAGGAGAAAAACATGTCAAATAAAATTCAAATTACTGGTATGAAACTATCGTTTGGAACAGAACAAATTGGACGTTCTAGCGTTGTACTTCAATTCACTAATGAATGGTTAACCATGCATATTTATATAGCAGCTGATAGAGGTACAACATATATTGATTGTTATGATTGTGAACATGCAAAATTTTTCGCCACGATTGATGATGAAGCAGATGAACGAATTAATAAGATAGATTATGAATCAATTGAAGAATTTAATAATTGTGTCAAACCAATATTGTATAAATTTTTTAAAAATACTTTTAGAAATAATGAATACCATAAAGGTGAGCTTTCGGGCTTTTCACTAACAGGACTCAGATTAGATTTAGATTGATTAAAAAGGTGAAATATGAAAATGAATTACAAAAACATGAAGAAGTCTGAATTAATTGCACTGGTTCAAGAATTAACAACTCCAAAATATCGTGTGACAGGTTCATATAATATTGGGAAAAAGTTAATAGAGGATATCGGATGCCTTAATCAAGAGCATTTTATGCTAGTCGTATTGGACAATAACAACGAGATTTTAGAAGAAAAAATCTTGAATATTGGTAATGTGAACAGTTCAATCGTGGATCTCGCAGAATTTGCAAGAACTATTCTTCGACATTCAACAGGTGTTAACTTTATAACTGCGCATAATCATCCAAGTGGTTCATTGATTCCTTCTAATGAGGATGACCAAATACGGAATAAAATTTTGAAAATAGCCGAACTTTTTAAGTTCAACTATTTAGATGATATGATTATCACCAGAAATGAATACTGGTCTGCAAAAGAAGCAGAAATTATCAAATAAAAGGAGAAATAATGACTCATATAAAAGATTATACCCAGAATGGAGTTGCTCCGATTTCAAAAAAATATCCAACTTTATTCGTAGAATCTGAGTTAGGAAATATAGTTCAGATTGATGGAGAACATAGTGCTGGGGTAGCATATTTAATAAACGTTAAAAATTCAGAAATGGACGTTGATTTTTGGAAGATTGAGAAAGGTATTTTAGGACAAGGACATGGCTTTAAATCATATGGTGCATATGATTTTGCCTTAGAGCATCCAGAATATCAAGGAATCTTACCAATTTATCAATCAGAATTAGCAAATGAAGATGTTTATGAAAAGGATTATGAAACCTTCAATTCTTTGCACGAGCAAGTTCATGAAGCTCTTTTAGAAGAGTTACATGAACAAGGATATAGCTTGGAAGATGAAGAAGTCAGCGATATTTTTCAGGAACTAGTAGACAGCATACGTGCTTATGTATTTGAAGCAATAGACTGGCAATACGCATCATCATTCATTGACGAGGAGGACTGGTCTGAAGATATTAGACTAGCTTTCAAAAAAATTGAGAAAATATCTTTAGTAAATAATTAACTAATAAACAATTAAATAAATTGATTAATAAATAAATATACTACTAAATTAATTAACTTATTTAAACAGATAGAAGAGCCTAGAAATAGGCTCTTTTTAGAAATAGGAGAAATTACAAATGACAAAAAATACTAACCTTAAAAACGAAGAAAAAGAATTTGAAAAAGCAAAAGATAGTACATGGAACACTATTATCAAAGCGCAAGATGACTTTAAGGAAAGAATGTTAAGTCAAAAGGCTGAAGAGATCTATAGTAGTGCAAGTAAAATAGCATTTATTGAGAGTGCTTTAGATGAATTTGGAAGAAATGTTGAAGAGTTGGTTTTTGAAACTTCTTTTTTTGATTACTCTACTAATGAATCTCTTCTTTTTGCATTACTCATTTTAGAAAAAATTCACCCAATAACTTCTTCAAGTATTATTAATCTGGCAGAAAGATATTGGGAGAAATCTGAAAGCGGCTATGAATATGGTACTGAAGACTTTTCTTATTTTTTAGAACACTACGTACTAACAGAGTTTAATTTAGATTCAATTATCGAACAAATAAAAGAAATCATAAGAACTAAAAGTGAGGTCCTTAAAGAAAATATTAGCATTATTATTAATCAAGCAATGATTGATTATAAAAATCTATATTTAAATCAAGGAATTGAAGAAGTGTATGATAATGCTGACCAAATCTTTTTTTGTAATAATGTTTTGGAAGAATTCCTTAGAGAATTAGATTTCTTGAACTTACAAGATGATAATTATAATAAAATGGAACTTTACTTAGTGGAATTGGTAAAAGAAGGAGAGAATGAAAGTATCACCTCCGCTGGAGTTTTACGTGCCGTGGATAATTACTGGAAATATGAAGAAAACTATATACCTGAAAGCGAAGATTTTACGAGATTTTTAAAAGAGTATATAGCACCTGAATTTAACTTGAAACTATCTACTATAAAAATCAAATAAGGAGAAATCATGAAAAAAATAGAATTAAATGTCACAAATAAAACAGTCGTACTGACTGAAATCTATGGGAAAGACTCAGTAGACCCTTTATTTGAGGCAATAAATGAAGAACTTAAGAATCAATATGGTATTGATTTTTGGGAGTATGAGGAACCAGCCTATCCACATGAAGAGTTAGAAGGGATATTAATATTGAAACCGGAAGACTTAAAAGTAAAGTATGAAGGTGGAGAATATTTTTATCAATCCAATGCAATTGAAGAGTTTACTATTCAATTTGAATTAGGCCCTATCCATAATGAATATAAAGATTCGGAATCTCCAATATTACCAGAATACGATATTACTGTTAATTTTAGAGGAACTGTAAAAGTTGAAGTAACATCAAAAAATGAAGATACTTGGAAAGAATTTTGTGAACAACACTTTATTAGGAGAGATAAGTATATTGCATTTAAAACTGGATTAAACTGGTTATTAAATTGCGAAGAAGATTTAGCATTCGACTTAATGGAAGGGGCCTATAAGGAATTCCAAATAAGACGAACAAAAATGTTGAACTACTTGAAATTAATTCAAGAACAAGCAGTGCTTTGAACGATAGCTAAATTATTAAACACTTAAAATTAGGAGAAATAAGTGAAAAATAAAAGTATAATTACTAAACTAATAACAGCATTTAAAGAGAACTCATTTACTCTAAAGCAAGCTTATGAAATTTGCCCAAATAACAATCCTGAGAGCGTAAGAGCACGTATCTATGAAACGCTTGGAGAACTCTTTGAAAGAGTGAGTAAAGGTGTTTATGAAGCAACAATTGATGGTTTGCAAACGATTATGATTGAAGGGGATGGCCGTGACTTATCGTTTCTATCTGATAAGTCTGTCGATGCTATTATCACAGATTATCCCTGGAACAATAAGAGTGCTCATAAAGGTGGAAATAGAAATTTTGCTAATGAATATGAGAACTTTGATTACACATTAGATGATTTTCTGGAAAAAGCGCGTGTCTTAAAGGATGGCTCATTTTTAGTAGAATTTATGCCACTAGAAAGTGAATCTAACTGGAAAGAACTAGCAAGAATAAAAATGTTAGCGGTGGAAGCTGGATTTCTATATTATGCAAAAGTACCTTATCTAGAAAATAAAATACGAAATACCGGAAGGACATCAAAAGCTGGAGGGGATATATTAATATTCACCAAAGGTAAGGCAAGAAACCTTAGACCAGACCAGAAAAAAATAAAGCTAATTCTGTTACTTCAGGGTTCTTTATGTCTGGTGCATCGGGGATGCTCCCAATTAAATTTGATGCTCCTTTAGAAACAAAGCATGATTTAATTCATCAAAATCAAAAATCATTGAGTCTATTAAAAACATTAATTAGTTTCTTTTCTGAAGAGGGGGATTTAATTCTTGACCAATTTTCTGGTTCCTTTGTAACATCCATAGCGTGTTCACAAATGAATAGAATGAGTATTGGTATAGAAATATGCTCTAATGCAATTAATAATGCTTATGAGTATATTAAAAGTAAAGGCCTTGCTGCAGTTAAACTAATTAAGTACAATGATGTAGAAGATGGAAATCACTCAATGGGTGTGGTTGAACCATATCAATTGAGTTTTGATTTATAATAGCTATGTTTATGAAAAATTGCATAGGAGAAGTAAGTACCAGCATATAAGAATATGCTGGTTTTTTATTTACAGCAAATATGAAAAATCCCATCTAGGATTTGTAAAAGAATAAATGAAAAAAGCCCACCAGGGCTTTTTTTATTTACTTATTTTAAAAATATATTAAGTATGACTCGTATTAATAGTTCTATCAAGAATTTCAACACAAGTGAATCATTTTTATAATATATTATTTTGTGTAAGAGGTTAGATAATTTAATCATATTTTTTACCTGCAATTTCTTTGTTATTTGTCACAAGAATATTTTATCTAAAAAAAAAATAGGCCTAAATAATAGTCCTTTTTTTATATATTTTGTAAAAATGCCTAGGAAATTAGCATAATATTATATATAATATGTTAAATATATTATTGAGAATTGATATAAAAGTTGTATGATGATATCATTAATTTAAAACAAGAAGAGTGAAAGAAGTATATCACATGAAAAAAACAAATGATGGCCTTTATTATAAGTTTAGATCTGCAAAGCAAGATGAACATTTAGAGGATAT
>Ga0308158_10003726_pt1 | contig 13206 bp, 12 predicted proteins | sample PhyBR2_FD_201038 | JGI IMG/M metagenome (GOLD analysis project Ga0308158, IMG submission 201038) | Phyllosphere microbial communities from UC Gill Tract Community Farm, Albany, California, United States - DLSLB.R2 | ecosystem: Host-associated > Plants > Phyllosphere > Unclassified | place: USA... | reverse complement strand
TGCATCTGAACGTTTCAGACGTGTTCAATCAAAGGAGTCTCGCCATGCGCGAACAGGATTATGCAGTTAATCAAGGCTCGCAGGTGCAGCAGCTAGAAGTTAGCCGCGTCCTGCGCAACACCTACGGTTTGCTGGCCCTCACCCTGGCCTTCAGTGGTGTGATGGCCTACGTCGCGCAGCAGATGCGCGTCGGCTACCCGAATATCTTCGTCGTACTGATCGGTTTCTACGGGCTCTTCTTCCTGACCAACAAGCTGCGCGATTCGGCGTGGGGCCTGGTGTCCACCTTCGCCCTTACCGGCTTCATGGGCTTTCTGCTGGGCCCTATCCTGAACCGTTACCTGGGCATGCAAGGTGGTGCCGAGGTCGTCAGTTCAGCTTTCGCCATGACCGCCTTGGTGTTCGGTGGCCTGTCGGCCTACGTGCTCATCACCCGCAAGGACATGAGCTTTCTGGGCGGCTTCATCACCGCAGGCTTCTTCGTGCTGCTGGGTGCAGTGCTGGCAAGCTTCTTCTTCCAGATCGCCGGTCTGCAGTTGGCGATCAGCGCCGGCTTCGTGCTGTTCTCGTCGGTGTGCATCCTGTTCCAGACCAGCGCGATCATCCACGGTGGTGAACGCAACTACATCATGGCCACCATCAGCTTGTACGTGTCGATCTACAACCTGTTCGTGAGCCTGTTGCAGCTGTTCGGCATCATGGGTCGCGACGACTGATCCATCGCTGCCACGTCAAAGCCCGCCTCGCGCGGGCTTTTTCTTGCCGGCAGATCAGGCAAGCCTGGCAGAAAGCGGTTTGCCCAGTGGGCCACGCGCCGTAGAATCGCGCTCTTTTCAGCAGAGCCATCGCGCTCTTTTTCTTGGAGCCCGCGCCATGACCGCCCCCCTGCCCCCCAGCGACGACCTGATCCTGGGTCTGGAAGACCGCCCCCGGCCACTGCTGGGTTTGCTGGCCGCCCTGCAGCACCTGCTGGCGATCATCGTTCCAATCGTCACTCCGGGGTTATTGATCTGCCAGGCACTAGGCGTGAGCGCCCGTGACACCAACATGATCGTCTCGATGTCGCTGGTCATTTCCGGAATCGCCACATTCGTGCAGTGTCGCCGCATTGGCCCGTTCGGCGCAGGCTTGTTGATCGTGCAGGGCACCAGCTTCAACTTCGTCGGGCCGCTGATTGCCGGGGGCGCGCTGATGGTGCAGCAAGGCACGCCGGTCGAGGCTGTGATGGCGGCCATATTTGGTGTGGTCATTGCTGGTTCGTTCGTGGAAATTGGCATCTCGCGGATTTTGCCTTTCGTCAAGAAACTGATCACCCCGCTGGTCACCGGCATCGTGGTGCTGATGATCGGGCTGACCTTGATCAAGGTGGGTCTGATCAGCATGGGCGGCGGCTACGGCGCGATGGCCAACGGTACCTTCGCCAACGGCGAAAACCTCATGCTCTCTGGCCTGGTGCTGGCGATCATCGTAGTGCTCAACCGCATTCCGGTGACCTGGATGCGCAGCGCAGCCATCGTCATCGCGCTGGCCATGGGTTACGCCCTGGCCGGCTATCTGGACCGGCTGGATTTCACTGGCATGCATCAGGCGGCGCTGTTCCAAGTGCCCACACCCCTGCACTTCGGCCTAGGTTTTTCCTGGGCGCTGTTCATTCCAATGCTGGTGATCTACCTGGTGACCAGCCTGGAAGCGATCGGCGATGTGACGGCAACCAGCAAGGTGTCACGCCAGCCCGTCGAGGGTCCGCTGTGGATGCAGCGCATCAAGGGTGGCGTGCTGGTCAATGGCGTCAATTCGATGCTGGCCGGCCTGTTCAATACCTTCCCCAGTTCCATCTTCGCGCAGAACAATGGCGTGATTCAGCTTACCGGCATCGCCAGTCGGCACATCGGCGTGTGGATTGCGGCGATGCTGGTGCTTCTTGGCCTTTTCCCTACGGTGGCCGGGGTGATCCAGGCGGTGCCCGAACCGGTGTTGGGTGGCGCTGCCATGGTGATGTTCGGTGCGGTGGCCGCGTCGGGCATCAACATTCTGGCCAGTGTCGATCTGGATCGCCGCGCGCTGTTGATCATTGCCGTGTCGCTGGCCCTGGGCCTGGGTGTGGCCCAGGTGCCCGAGTTCTTGGCACACATGCCGGGTGCGCTGCGCAATGTGCTGGAGTCGGGCGTGGCCACCGGGGGTATCTGTGCGCTGGTGCTGAACTGGTTCCTGCCGGCCGTGCCCGCGGCTCGCCAGTAAGCCGCGCCAGCTTAGAGGTCGAAACGGTCCACGGCACGCCGACGTTCGTTGTCGTCGCGCATGTCGTAGGCAGCGGTGGTCTGGATGTTGGTGTGGTGGGCCAGCTTCTGGGCGATCGACAGGTCGTGTTCTTCGATCACCCGAGTGATGAACGAGCGGCGAAAATCGTGGGGCATGATCTTCACCCCGACCTGCGCACCGCGCTGTCGGGCGATGTAGTAGATGGCGTGCTTGGTGATGCGCTCGCGGGTGATGTGCGCGCCGCGGCGAATGCGGTTGAACAGGAAACCATCATCCGCCTGGCCTGCCGGCAGCTGACTGCGGCGGAACGCCAGCCAGGTTTCCAGGTGCGTGAAGGCCCAACTGGGCGCGTACTTGATCAATTCCTTGTTGCCCTTGCCCACCACCCGCAGGCTGCGTTCGCTGAAGTCGACCTGGGTCAGGTCGAGGTTGACCGACTCCGACTTGCGCATCCCCGAGCCATACAGAATGGCGATCACGGCGGCATCGCGCAGGCCCTGGGGGCGAGGATCGCTGGCACAGACCTCCATCAAGTCGCGGATCAAGCTGCGCTTGAGGTTGCGGCCGTTGCCCAGGCGCGTGCCCTGCATGGGTTTGACCGAGCGGATCTTGAGCAGGTGATCCTGATCGATCAGGCTCAGCCGCCAGGCTTCGTTCATGACGCCGCGCACAGCGTTGACGTAGAGCGAGGTGGTGTTGGGCGCATAACCGTCTTCGCGCAGGGCGGCCACCAGTGAGGTGACATGGCCCGGCTCCAGCAGATGCCAGGGCACGTCGCGGATGTCGGCGTCGTCGAAGCCCAGGCGGTCGGCGGCGTCCTGCAGTACATATTGCATGGTCGTACGGCTGGACGGCATCAGCCGGGCGAGGTATTGCAACAGAGGGTTTTGCAGATCAGACAAACCGTGGGGATCCTTTAAGGCGTCGAAGTGAACGCCGAACATTCTAACACCCGCATCCCTGCCTGACCTGCTCGCCGTCACCCCGCCGGGTTCGCTCAGAAGTTATCGCGCAGTGCCTGCAGGCCGCCTTGATAGACGCCGTCGAAGATCTCTACGGCCTCGGCGTCAGTGATACCTGCCGGGGTGAATTGACCGCCCCACTCCACGCGGCTGTTGCCGGCGTCCACTTCGATGACCTTGAGGGTGGCGAGGTAGTCGGTCACCGGAAACGGACCTTCGGTGATCGAATAGCTGTAGGTGCGCGCAGCGTTGTCGTAGCTTTCCAGGCGCTCGACGATGACCGTGCCATCCACTGTGGTCAGGTGGCGCAATCGGCCATGTTCCTGGGCCTCGCTGTGCTGGATCATCGGCAGCCACTGGGCCAGGGAATTGAACCCGGCCACCAGGTTCCAGACCTGATCGGCCGATGCCGGAATGTCGATGCTCGCTTGCGTGCTTGCCATGTCATGGCTCCTGTCGATGGGCTGAGGTACAACGGTAGCGAGGGTTCGAGTGTGCAGCAAGCCGTTAGTGCATTCGTTCTGTTCATCGATGGCGCTGCCAACGCGGCTATGGCAGCGCGTGGGGCTGGGGCGCGAGGAACGGAAACATGGCGTCGAACCGTTGTCCCATGGAAGCCAATCCGGCCTGAACCTGTTCGTCGAAGGGGCGTCTGCAGCGTCATGAGAATCATCGAAAAAACCGGCGCCCAAGTGCGCGCCCTCACCCCTGCCGAGCAGCTGTTGGTGACCGAGTTCGCCGAAGGCCGCAGCGAAGGTCCGAAACTGCTGCAGGCCAACCAGTGGCTGATGAAGGTCCGTACCCAAGGCCAGTGGCTGGCCTGCGATTGCCGGCCTGGCACGCTGCCGGTGATGAACGTGACGCTCAACAGCAGCACTGGCACGTTGTTCCTGAAGAACAACCCAGGCACTGCCGAGCATGCTCCCGGCTGCCCGTTCATCCATGACGAACGTGAAAACCCATCGGTGCGTGGGGATGACGCGCCACTGCCTGCCGCCTGGCTGCCGCCTGACGTGCCGCTCAAGCTGATAGGCGACTTCCGCGCCCCGGCCACCCCAGGCACTCCTGCCAACGCCTTGGCAGCTAGTCAGCGTCGGGAGCAACATCGGTTGCTTTCGCTGTTGCTGACGTTCATCGAAGCGTCCGGGCTCAACGTGTATGCCACGCACTTGAAGAAGGACCTGAGCCGCCAGTTCGCCGATCTGCGCGCCGTGGCCACGCGTTACCCGCTGATCGATCGGGTACCGGCGAGCAACTATCTGGAGACCCGCATCGACATGAAGCACATGATGATGCTCAAGTCGCGCCTGAAGGATTCCACCGCGTTCATCGGGCAGCGTCGCTACGGGCTGTTGCTCGATTGCGTGGCAGATGTGGTGGGCCGCAAGGTGATCACCGACCGCAGCAGCGCCGGGTTCGATTTTCAGGGTCATCATCTGCTGTGGGGTGGCGCGCGCAGCAGTGGGCCGCTGTTGGCGCTGGCGTTGTACTCGCCGGCGACCGCCGGCAGTCAGTTCTACGAAATGGTCCACGTGGCGACGGTGCCGGTGCTGACGCGTGGGCACCTGTTTCCGGTGTTCCGCGACGAGGAGCGCGAGCCGTTGAAGATGCTAGTGTCGCTGATCGACTGGATGGCCAGCAAGGGCGTCAGGGTGGTAATGCGCCGACCGGTGATCGGCGCCATGGTGATGGACGAACTGGTGCTCAGTTCGGACCTGGACCGGGTGCTGTCGGTCTCGCTGATGAAGGAGCCGCTGGGGCCGGAGCCCAGCTCCGAGACCTTCAAGCGCCTGGCCGACTTCAAGAGTCTGGAGACCTTCCGCAAGTACGTGGCCGGGTTTTTCATGCGCGAGCGGGATTGACCGACACCGCGCAGGACTCTAGCGGCGCAGCTGCCAGAGCAAGGCGATATCGCGGGCACGGTCGCTGAGCAACGCACTCGCATCGGCGCAGGCCTGCTCAAGGGTCATCGGCCCGCAGGCCAGGGAAAAGGCGGCATCGATGCCATGGGCGTACAGGTCCTGATAGCCTTCGCCGAGCGTGCCAGCCAATACCACCACCGGAACGTCTGCGGCACGCGCGATACGAGCCACGCCGAAGGGCGTCTTGCCCCGCAGGGTCTGGGCATCGAAGCGCCCTTCCCCGGTGATGACCAGATCGGCACCGATGACGGCCTCGGCCAGGCCCACCAGCTGCGCCACGACTTCGACGCCCGGACGGAACGATGCATTCAGAAAGGCTTTGGCCGCGAAACCCATGCCACCCGCTGCGCCGCACCCAGGCAGGTCGCGGTGGTCATGGCCGAGTACCGGTACGCAATGGTCGGCAAAATGGCCCAGGGCCGTGTCGAGGGCTAGCACCTGCTCGGCTGTAGCGCCTTTCTGCGGGCCGAAAATATGCGAGGCACCGTGGGGTCCGCACAGAGGGTTATCGACATCTGCCGCGACTTCGAACTGCACCTCGGCCAGGCGCCTGTCGAGTCCGCTGATGTCGAGCGTGGTCAAGTGTGACAACGCCAACCCGCCTCGGGCTAGATCGGCACCCTGGGCGTCGGTCAGGCGCAGGCCAAGCGCACGCAGCATGCCGGTACCGGCATCGTTGGTCGCGCTACCGCCAATGGCGAGGATGATTCGTCGGGCGCCAGCATCCATAGCCGCAGCGATCAACTGCCCGGTGCCGTAGGTGCTGCTGTTGCAGGCATCGCGGTGCTGGCGCTCGAGCAGCTGCAATCCGCTGGCTTCGGCCATTTCGATGATTGCCGTGCGTTCGGCGGCCAGCCAGCCCCACTGTGCTCGAGTAGGGTCGCCCAGAGGGCCGTCCACCGTGACAGTGCGCAGTTCGCCCTTACAGGCCGCCATGATCGCCTGCATGGTGCCTTCGCCGCCATCGGCCATCGGCCGCTCGACGAGCGCAGCCTCCGGCAACGCCTGGCGCAGCCCCCGGGCAATGGCCGCAGCGACATCGGCGGCGCTGAGACTGTCTTTGAATGAATCAGGTGCAATGACGATCTTCATGGCCGTTCTCCAGTTCTTGTATGCCCATGCTGCCATTTTCGCCACGCCGGCGCGAATCGAATCGCCCACAGCGCACCTCGCGGACCGCATTGCCCCTTTCGCGGCCACCGACCGCTCCCACGCGGTCGGTGCTGAACCTGTAGGAGCGGTCATCGGCCGCGAATGGCGCGATGCGGTGTGGCTAGGCAACGCGGTGCTGTTTCGCGGCCACTGACCGCTCCTAAGGAGGGTGTTGTCGGGCTTGACCTTCCCATGATGGGAAGGGTCAAAGTCGAGGCTTGGAATGGAAGGAGGATGTGGGCATGGCGGCGAATAAAGGTGCGATCGAGCTGGGTATCCAGGGGATGACCTGTGCGTCCTGTGTGGGTCGGGTCGAGCGGACGCTGGGCAAGGTGCCCGGCGTCACCACGGTAGCGGTCAACCTGGCCACCGAACGCGGGCGGGTGGAAGGCGATGAAAGCCTGGATGTGCAGGCCCTGATCGCTGCCATCGACAAGGCCGGCTACACCGCCACCCCTATCGAACACACCCAGGACGAACTGGACCGATCCAGCCGCGCTCACGCCGCCGATGCCGCCCGCCTGCACTGCGACCTGCGCTGGTCGGTACTGCTGTCGCTGCCGGTGGTGATCCTCGAGATGGGCGCGCACCTGATACCCGGTTTTCATGCCTGGATCGACCAGCATTTCGCTCAGCAGGGCAATTGGCTGCTGCAGTTCGCGTTGACCACCCTGGTGCTGATCACCTGTGCCAAGCGCTTCTATGGCAAGGGTATCCAGGCATTGCTGCGCGGTGCGCCGGACATGAACTCTCTGGTCGCGGTGGGCACCCTCGCCGCCTTCGGTTTTTCCGTCGTATCGACCTTCGCCGCGCATCTGCTGCCCAGCGCCACGGCAACGGTCTACTACGAAGCCGTGTGCGTGATCATTTGCCTGATCCTGCTGGGCCGCACTCTCGAAAACCGCGCCCGCGGCCGCACTTCGCAAGCCATCAAGCGGCTGCTGAATCTCCAGCCTCAGACCGCCTGGGTGCAACGCCAGGCCGGGCTGATGGAAGTCCCAATGGCGCAATTGGTGCAGGGTGACGTGGTACAGGTACGCCCCGGCGAGCGGATCGCGGTGGACGGCACCGTGCTAGCCGGCGATAGCTTCGTCGACGAGTCGATGCTCACCGGCGAACCCATGCCGGTACGCAAGCAGGCCAGCGACCGCGTGGTCGGCGGGACGCTGAACCAGAACGGCACGTTGCAGGTCCGGGCCACCGAGCTGGGCAGCGCTAGCCTGCTCGCGCGGATCGTTGCCATGGTCGAGCAGGCACAAGGCAGCAAGTTGCCGATCCAGGCGCTGGTGGACCAGGTGACCCTGTGGTTCGTCCCCGTGATCATGCTGCTGGCACTGCTGACCTTTGCCGGATGGTACTGGCTTGGCCCGCAGCCGGCCCTGGGCATGGCGCTGGTCCATGCAGTGGCGGTCCTGATCATCGCCTGCCCCTGCGCCATGGGCCTGGCGACACCCACCTCGATCATGGTCGGCACCGGCCGTGGCGCCGAGCTGGGGATCCTGTTGCGCAAGGGCGAGGCATTGCAGCAGCTCAAGGGAGCACGGGTGGTCGCGCTGGACAAGACCGGCACGCTTACCGAAGGCCAGCCGCGCCTGACCGACCTGCAGCTTGCACCAGGCTTTACCCGGGAGCGGCTGCTGCCCCTGCTCGCTGCGGTGGAAGCGCTCTCCGAGCACCCTTTGGCGCGGGCCATCGTGGCCGCGGCCCAGGAGGAACAGCTCACGTGGCCCGCAGCGCAGGACTTCCAGGCCCACACCGGCTATGGCGTAAGCGCTACGGTGGATGGGCAAAGTATTGCAATCGGTGCCGATCGCTACATGGCGCAACTGGGTGTGGATACCGCGCCGTTCGCCAGCGCCGCGCACTCGCTGGCCGAACACGGCAAGACCCCACTGTACGCCGCAGTGAATGACCAACTGGCTGCGGTCATCGCCGTGGCAGACACCCTCAAGCCCTCTACCCAGGCTGCGATACAGACGCTGCATGCACTGGGCCTGAAAGTCGCGATGATATCAGGGGATGACAGCCGCACCGCCCAGGCCATCGCTGCCCAGTTGGGCATCGATCAGGTGGTCGCCGAGGTGCTGCCCGAGGGTAAGGTAGACGCCGTTCAGGCTTTGCAGCGCGAGTATGGCGTGACGGTCTACGTAGGCGACGGCATCAACGATGCGCCGGCGCTGGCCCAGGCCGATGTCGGCATTGCCGTGGGCAGTGGCACGGACATCGCCATCGAGGCAGCGGATGTGGTGTTGATGTCGGATAATCTGGGCTCGGTGGCCACCGCCATCGCGCTGTCGACGGCGACCCTGAACAACATTCGGCAGAATCTGTTCTGGGCTTTCGTCTACAACGCGGCGCTGATTCCGGTGGCTGCTGGGGTGCTCTACCCGATCAATGGGCTGACCCTGTCGCCGCAATTCGCGGCGGGGGCCATGGCCTTGTCGTCGGTCTTCGTGCTGGTCAATGCGCTGCGGCTCAAAGGCTTTCAGCCGCCCGCCGCACACTCATAGTCGCTGCCGGTCGATACCGTTGGCCACACGCAGGATATCCGCCATGACCGCAAGGGCGATCTCGGCGGGTGTCTTGCTGCCCAGGTTCAGACCGATGGGTGCATGGATACGCCGTTGTGCGTCGGCGTCCAGACCGCCGATGCGCTGAAGGCGCTCGAAACGCTTTTCACTGGTGCGCATCGAGCCCATGGCACCGATGTAGAACGCAGGTGTGCGCACGGCCTCGAGCAGGGTCAGGTCGTCCAGGCGCGGGTCGTGGGTCAACGCCACCACGGCTGTCGCCGAATGGCAGCCGCCTTCGGCGATGAACACCGCGGGCAAGACTTCATGGACCTGCACGCCTGGCAGATCGAGACGGGCCAGGACTTCGGGCCGTGGTTCGCAGAGGATCACTTCGTAGCCCAGGCTCAGGGCAAACCCGGCGCAAAACTCCGCCACCGGCGAAAGGCCAGCCAGGATCAGGCGCTGTACGGCGCCGATGCGGATGCTGATTTCCTGGTCGCTCACCGCCACCCGCGCGTCGCCCATGTGGCCTGCGCGAATGCTGCGTTGCGTGGCTCCAGGGATCACCTGCCGTGCCACCAGCTCACCGCCGGCGAAGGCCTGCTCGATCTGCGCCAGATGCTGCCGCGTGGCGTCATCGGGCGCAAGGTGCTCGACCAGCACATCCAGTACACCGCCGCACGGCAGCGCCATGGTCGGTGCCAGGCCGCCATCGCCGTAGCGCACCACCTGATTGATGGGCGAGAAATACCCGGCGGCGACGCGCTCCAGGAAATCGTCTTCGACACAGCCGCCAGACAGCGACCCACAATGTTCGCCGTTGTCCAGCGCGACCAGCATTGCCCCCGGCCCCCGTGGCGCCGAACCGAAGGTCGACAATACCGTGCACAGCCATACGGCCCGGCCCTGGCCAAGCCAGGCCTGGGCTTGCTGTATGACCTGCAGATCAAGCTGTTTCATCAATGGTACCCGTCATGATCCTGCGCAATGTCCCCGGCGCCCTGCCCCGCAGCGCTTGCTCTGGTGCAACAGACCGCACGCATGGGGCAATAGTTTTCCGGGCACAGTGAAAGCATGACGGCAGCTCTTGCCAGAGACCCGCCGTGGCCAGGCGTTTGCGCCTGGCCTGTACCACTAGGAGCCGCGATAGGTGCTGAAGCCGTAGGGGCTGAGCAGCAACGGGATGTGATAGTGCTGCTCGGTATTCTTCACTTCGAAGATCACGGGAATTTCCGGAAAGAACGTCTCATGGCCGACCTTGCGGTAGTAGTCACCGGTCTTGAATACCACACGATACTCGCCCGGTGCGAATTGACGCTGCTCCGGGTACAGCCCGGCGATGCGTCCCTGCTCGTTGGTGACGCCCTGCCCCAGCGGCTGCCACTGGTTGCCCGAGTGCTGCTCCAGGGTGACTTCGATACCGGCCGAGGGTACGCCCGTTTCCAGGTTCAGCACGTGGACGCTCAAGGGGTTGGCAGCCATCGCCAGACTCGACAGGGAGGCCAGGGTGGCCGCCAAAAGGGTTTTCTTCAACATGGTGCATCGCTCCTTCAAGGGTGAGTGGCCAGACCGACGGATTCGGTGGCCTTGATTGCACAGGCTTCGTCCTGCTCGGCGCCGCCGGCACCGGCAATGCCGATGGCACCGACCAGTTGCTTCCCTTCGTAGACCGGCACGCCACCGCCCAGTAGCAGCAGTTGCCCCAACGAGCTCAGATTGGCCGCCTCGGGGTTGTTGCGGGCGCGCTCGGCGAACAGCCGGGTCGGGGTCTTGGTCGACAAGGCGGTGTAGGCTTTCAGCCGGGCCGCTTCGGTGTTGTGCGGGCCCACGCCGTCGCCGCGCTGCTGCACCAGGATGTTGCCGCCGCGATCCAGGACCGCCACGGCAGCCACGCAGCCGCTGCCGTTGGCCAGCCGCTGGGCGGTTGCCAGGTCCAGGTCAGGGTGCTGGGCCAGTGCCGCATGGGCCTGGGTGGCCATCAGGCAGGCCAAGGTGAATGTCATGCAAAGGGCTTTCATCGGGCATCTCCGTGATCAGTGGCAACCACGTTAGCAAGCTGCCCGCGACAGAACCCCGTCGCAGGGATTACAACTTTGTAATAGGCAATCGCCCGGCAGAGGCCTAGCCTATGTGCAGGTATTGGAGCTGAACGATGCGTGTGTTGCTGGTTGAAGACGAAGCGAAAACGGCGAATTTCCTCGCCAAGGGGCTGGGCGAATCCGGCTTTGCGGTGGATGTGGCCCTCAATGGCCTGGACGGGCGCTACCTGATCGAGCAGCAGGCCTATGACCTGGTGATTCTCGACGTCATGCTGCCCGGCCTGAACGGCTGGCAGTTGCTCAAACTGATTCGTCAGCGCGGCGCGACGCCAGTGCTGTTCCTGACCGCCAAGGACGCCATCGAAGACCGCGTGCGCGGCCTCGAGCTGGGCGCCGACGACTACCTGGTCAAACCATTCGCCTTCGCCGAATTGCTGGCGCGGGTGCGCACCCTGCTGCGCCGGGGCGCGGTGCGCGAGGTGGAGCATTATCAGGTGGCCGATCTGGAGGTGGACGTGTTGCGCCGTCGGGTCAGCCGCGGTGGACAACGCATCAGCCTGACCAACAAGGAGTTCGCCTTGCTGCACATGCTGATCAGTCGGCCTGGCGAAGCGCTGTCGCGTACACTGATAGCGTCTCAGGTATGGAACCTGAATTTCGACAGTGATACCAACATGGTCGAGGTGGCGATACGCCGCCTGCGGGCCAAGGTCGACGATCCGTTCATGCCCAAGCTGATTCATACCGTGCGCGGCGTCGGGTACCAGTTGGAGCATCAGGATGAGTGAACGCCGCCATTCCCTGGCCTGGCGTCTCGCGCTGGCCGTGGCGGTGGTCTGCACACTGGTGATGAGCACGGTGGCGGTGTTTCTGTACCGCTCGCTGGCGGCCGAAATCGCCTACCGCGACGACCTCGCCCTGCTGGGTCGGCTCGAGCAAATCCGTACCTTGCTGCACGACAGCGACAGCCTGGGCGCGCTGCAACAGCGGCCTCAGCTGTACCAGAACATGCTTGGCAATCAGGAAAGCGTACTGCGGGTGCGCCGCGCCGATGGCAGTTTGGTGTTCGAGATCAACCCCCACGGCGATGCGCTGGGCGATCCCCCGCGCATCGGCTTGGGCCAGCACCCGCGTCGGTCCGATATTCGCCTGGACTCTGGCGCCTCGTTGCTGGCCGGCGATGCTGTGGGCCCCGCGGGTGAAGCGTTGACGGTGATGGTCGGCAAACGCCTGCACGAGCGCGAGGCGATCCTGGCCAGCTATCGGCTGCGTCTGTACCTGGCCGTGGCGGCGGGCGCTTTGCTGGCCTGGATCATCGGTCTGCTGCTGGTACGGCGGGCGCTGACCCCCCTGCGCGATATGGCCGACGCGCTGGCCCTCATCGACCTGCGCAATCTGCACCGACGGCTGGCCGATACCGCCGCGCCCCTGGAATTGCAGGCGCCCATCCAGGCGCTCAATGGCATGCTCGCGCGGCTCGAACAGGGTTTCGAGCGGCTCTCACAATTCTCGGCCGATCTGGCCCACGAAATTCGCACCCCGCTGCACACGCTGCTGGCCAGCACGGGCCAGGCCCTGAACCAGCCCCGCAGTTCGGATGAATACCGTGAATTGCTCGGCTCCAACATCGAAGAGTACGAGCGTCTGAACCGCATGGTGGAAAACCTGCTGTTCCTGGCCCGTGCCGACCACGGCCAGCGCCCGGTGCACCCGCAGGCCATCGACCTTGCTCATCTGGGCGAAGAGCTGTGCGACTACTTCCAGCTGCTAGCCGACGAGCGCGGAGCATGCCTGGAGCATTCGTTGCACGGGACGTTGAACACCGATCTGCAACTGTTGCAACGGGCCTTGGGCAATCTGCTCGCCAACGCGGTGCGCCACGCCCGCCCCGGCACGACTGTGCGGTTGAGCCGACATGATGACGCGGCGTTCGTGCGCCTGTGCGTACACAACGAAGGTGACACCATCGCACCCGAGCATCTGCCGAGGTTGTTCGACCGCTTCTTTCGCATCGACCCGGCACGCACGGAGCCTGGCGACTCCGGTGGCCTGGGGCTGGCCATCGTGCAGTCGATCATGACGTTGGTGAACGGCAAGGTGAGTGCGTCCAGTGGCGACGGCGTGACGACGTTCACATTGAGCTTCCCGAATGCGGGCACTGTGCAGCTTGATTCCCACCCTGATAGCGACCCTTCATCGGCGTGATTGAAAAAATCTCTGAGCATTCCGGTCTACAGCGCGGTCGATTCAATTAGTGGTTACAAACCCTATCCCGCAAACCTGTACCAGGAGATTTCAAATGGCCGTTGCCAATGTGAAACAGGAACTCAAGACCGTATCGTCCGTCAAGGCCAAGGCC
>Ga0308158_10003725_pt1 | contig 13206 bp, 6 predicted proteins | sample PhyBR2_FD_201038 | JGI IMG/M metagenome (GOLD analysis project Ga0308158, IMG submission 201038) | Phyllosphere microbial communities from UC Gill Tract Community Farm, Albany, California, United States - DLSLB.R2 | ecosystem: Host-associated > Plants > Phyllosphere > Unclassified | place: USA... | reverse complement strand
ACCTGGGTTTCACCACGCTGAAGAACCGCGTGATCATGGGCTCGATGCACACCGGGCTCGAAGACCGCTTCTACAACTACGGCAAGCTCGCCGCGTTCTACCGCGAACGCGCGCGCGGCGGCGTCGGCCTGATCGTCACCGGCGGCATTTCGCCCAACCGCCAGGGCTGGCTGCTGCCGTTCGGCGGCACGCTCAATTTTATTGGTGACGTGCCGAACCACCGGCGCGTCACGCGCGCCGTGCACGAAGAGGGCGGCAAGATCGTGCTGCAGATCCTGCACGCGGGGCGCTACGGCTACCAGCCGTTCGTCGTGTCGGCGTCGAACCTGAAGTCGCCGATCTCGCGCTTCAAGCCCAAGGCCCTTTCTGAATCCGGCATCGAGTCGACGATTGCCGCCTACGTGCGCTGCGCCAGGCTCGCGCAGAAGGCCGGCTACGACGGCGTGGAAATCATGGGCAGCGAAGGCTACCTGCTCAACCAGTTTTTGTGCGCGCGCGCCAATCGCCGCACGGACGGGTGGGGCGGGCCGATCGAACACCGCATGCGCCTGGCCGTCGAGATCGTGCGCCGCATCCGCGCCGCCGTTGGGCCGGACTTCATCCTGATGTACCGCCACTCGGTGCTCGACCTGGTCGACGGCGGCAACACGTGGGACGAAGTGGTGCTGGTGGCCAAAGCCCTGGAGGCGGCCGGCGTGACGATTTTGAATACGGGCTACGGCTGGCACGAAGCGCGCATTCCGACCATCGTCACGTCGGTGCCGCGCGCCGCGTTCGCGCAGGTGGCAGGCCGCTTGCGCGCCGCGGTGGGCATCCCGGTGGTGGCCTCGAACCGCATCAATATGCCGCACGAGGCCGAAGCTTTGCTGGCGCGCGGCGACGCCGACCTGGTATCGATGGCGCGGCCGTTTCTGGCCGATCCCGAGTTCGTGAACAAGGCGGCGGGCGGCCGCGCGGACGAGATCAACACCTGCATCGCCTGCAACCAGGCCTGCCTGGATCACACCTTTTCGAACAAGCGCGCCACGTGCCTCGTCAATCCGCGCGCCTGCTACGAGACTGAACTGGTGATCCGTCCTGCTGCGCAGGCGCGCCGGATCGCCGTGGTGGGCGCCGGCCCCGCTGGTTTGTCGGCCGCGACTGTGGCGGCCGAGCGGGGACACCGCGTGACGCTGTTCGATGGGCTGGACCGCATCGGCGGCCAGTTCAATGTCGCGATGCGCGTGCCGGGCAAGGAAGAATTCGCCGAGACGATCCGCTATTTCGGGCGCCGTCTCGCTTTGCTCGGCGTCGATGTGCGCCTGAATACGGTCGTCACGCGCGAAGCCTTGCTGGCCGAAGGGTTTGACGACGTCGTCGTCGCCACCGGCATCCGCACCCGCAAGCCGGCCATTCCCGGCATCGACCATCCGATGGTGCTCAGTTACCTGGACGTGCTGCGCGACGGTCACCCGGTCGGCGCACGCGTGGCGATCATCGGCGCCGGCGGCATCGGTTTCGACATGGGGGAGTTTCTCGTGCACGATCCGCAGGTGCCGCTGCCAATGACGCCGGCGCACTGGATGGGCGAGTGGGGCGTCGATCCAATGGTGGCTGCGGCGGGCGGTTTGACGGCGCCGGTGGCGCCGCATCCGCCGCGCCAGGTCTGGCTATTGCAGCGCAAGAGCACGCGCCCGGGGGCGGGGCTGGGCAAGACGTCAGGGTGGGTGCACCGCGCAACGCTGGTGCGCAATGGCGTGACGATGCTGGCGGGCGTGCAGTACGACCGCATCGATGACGCGGGCCTGCACATCACCGTCGGTGGGCAGGCCCGCGTGCTGGCGGTGGACAACGTCATTGTCTGCGCAGGGCAGGAGAGCCTGGCCGAGCTGATGCCGGCCGAGGCAACTGGCAGTAGCAGCAGCGGGCCGGGATTCCACAAGATCGGCGGCGCCGCGCTGGCGGCAGAGCTTGATGCCAAGCGCGCGATCCGTGAAGGGTTTGTCCTGGCCGCGCGCCTGTAAGGCTGGCGCTTACAGCTTGCGCACGACCACGCAGCCGATCGAATAGCCGGCGCCGAACGAGCAGATCACGCCATTGGTGCCGGCTGCCAGATCGTCCTGGTATTTGTGGAACGCGATGATCGAACCGGCCGACGACGTGTTGGCGTAGCTGTCCAGGATCACCGGCGCTTCGCCCGGCTCGGCGTCGCGGCCCAGCAGCATGCGCACGATCAGCAGGTTCATGTTCAGGTTCGCCTGGTGGAGCCAGTAGCGCGCCACGTCGTCGGTGCCCAGGCCGGCGGCGCTCAGGGTGTCCTTGATCGTCTCGGCCGCCATCGGGCAGACTTCCTTGAACACCTTGCGGCCCTGCTGGCGGAACAGTTTATCCGGCAGGCCGACGCCGGCTTCGTCGAAGCGGTTCATGAAGCCGAAGTTGTTGCGGATATTGTTCGAGAAGCTGGTCTTGAGGCGGCTGTCGAGGATTTCCCACTGGTGCGCGCCGGTGGCCGTGGCTTGCGCCTCGATGATGATCGCGGTGCAGGCGTCGCCAAAGATGAAGTGGCTGTCGCGGTCGCGGAAATTCAGGTGGCCGCTGGTGATTTCGGGGTTCAGCACCAGCACTGCGCGGGCGCGTCCGCCGCGCACTGCATCCACGGCGGTAGCGATGCCGAACGTGGCCGACGAACAGGCCACGTTCATGTCGAAGCCGAAGCCGTCGATGCCGAGCGCTTCCTGGACTTCAACGGCCATCGCCGGGTAGGCGCGCTGCATATTGCTGCAGGCGACCAGCACCATGTCGATGTCGTGCGCCTGTTTGCCGGCGCGCTCCAGCGCTTCGCGCGCGGCAGCCACGCACATCTCGGCCTGCAGCGAAATCTGGTCGTCCGGGCGGTCGGCGATACGCGCCGTCATGTGGGCCGGGTCGAGGATGCCGCTCTTTTCCATCACGTAGCGCGACTGGATGCCGGACGCTTTTTCGATGAAGCCGCTGCTCGACGGCTCGAGCGCCGTCACTTCGCCGGCGGCGATGGCAGTCGCGTGTTCGGCGTTGTGCAGGTCGACGTAGGCGTTGAAGGCGGTCACCAGCTCGTCGTTCGAGATGGAATGCGGCGGCGTAAACAGGCCGGTGCCGCTGATGACGACAGGTATCATGTTCAGGAAACTTTCAAGGAAAATAAGGCCGCTTGGCCGCAAGATGCGCCGATTCTACACGCTCGGCGCGAGCGTGGGAATCGGGTAGAAACCCGGACAGAAAGCCGGCTGCTCTGCGCTGGCGTCAGCGCTCCTGGCGCGCCAGCGTCGTGCCCTTGGTGCGGCCAGACAGCACCACCGGCTGGCCCTTCAGGTGGCGCAGTGCCTGGGCCAGCTGGAAGTCGTCGGCGCTGCCGTAATCGAGTGGTTTGCGCTGGCGCGCTGCGTTCAACAGCCGCATCTGCTCTTCGATGTCATCCTCGCGCGTGGCGACTTCGGCCCCGCCGCCATTGGTCAGGTGGTGCTGCAGGTCGGCTTCGCGCATGCGCAGGGCGTTCAGGCCATCGCCATCGGGATATTCATCGACCGGGACATCGGGCAGGATGCCGCGTGCCTGGATCGAGCGCCCGGCCGGCGTGTAGTAGCGCGCCGTGGTCAGCTTGACGGCGGCGTTGCCGCCGATCGGGCGGATCGTCTGCACCGAGCCTTTGCCGAAGGTCTGGCTGCCGAGAATGGCGGCGCGCTTGTAGTCCTGCAGCGCCCCGGCGACGATTTCGGACGCCGAGGCCGAGCCGGTGTTGACCAGCACCACCATCGGCAGCTTCTTGAACGCCGGTGGCAGGCTTGCCAGCGGGTCGGCGCCGCTGCGCAGCATGTAGAACTCGGGCCGGCCATAGAAGCGCTGGCGCGAGTCGGCCAGCTGGCCATTGGTCGAGACGATTTCGGCGTTGTTCGGCAAGAACGCAGCGGCCACGCCGATCGCGCCCTGCAGCAGGCCGCCGGGATCGTTGCGCAGGTCGAGCACCAGGCCTTTCAGGTCGGGGTCTTCGCGGTACAGCGCCTGCAGCTTGGCGGCCATGTCGTCCACGGTCGGCTCCTGGAACTGCGCCACGCGCAGCCAGGCGTAACCCGGTTCGACCATTTTTGCCTTGACGCTTTTCTGGACGATCTCGCGCCGCTCGACGGTGATGGTGAGCGGCGCCGGTGCCGACTTGCGCACGATGGTCAGCGTCACGCGCGTGCCCGGCTCGCCGCGCATGCGCTTGATGGCGTCGTCGATCGGCGTGCCCTGCACCGGGTGGCCGTCGATGCGCGTGATCAGGTCGCCCTCCTTGATGCCGGCATGGTAGGCGGGCGAATCTTCCATCGGGCTGATGATCTCGATATAGCCGTCTTCACTGACGCTGATCTCGATGCCCAGGCCGACGAAGCGGCCTTCGGTGCCTTCACGCAGTTCGCGAAACGCGCGCGCGTCGAGGTAGGCCGAGTGCGGATCGAGCGACGCCACCATGCCGGTGATGGCCTGCGACAGCAGGGCCTTGTCTTCGACCGGTTCGACATAGCTGGTCTTGATGACGCCGACGACATCGGCCAGTTCGCGCAACTCGGCCACCGGCATGCTCGATTCGAGCGACGGTTTGAAGGAGAGGGCGGAAAACTGCATCGTCAGGCCAACGCCGGCAACGATGCCCAGGCCGATCAGGCAGCCATTCTTGAAGGTGGAACCCATGTGATCCATTGTGGCAGCGCGCGCCGGTCGTGGAACCCGAGGCGCTGTGATCGGCCTGAGGTTGCGCAAGCGGAGTATAAACCGGTTCGCGCGCTGTTGTTGGTGGCCCCCATGGTCCTGGCAATGCCCTGCGATTTGGTGGAAAAAACAATCGACCGAATTGGCCTAAATAGCGATTTGTTACACGCCGTTAGCGAGGGTAAGCAAATGTAAGATTGGCGCCCGGTACAACAGTGCGCACCTATAGTCGTGACTAGTTTTTCTCTCTCTCCACTCTTGAAGTGGTCTTGTCCCGCGGCTTTACTGCCGCGGGATTTTTTTTTGCGTGTCACCTTGTTGTCACCTTCCAACACATGCATACGCGATATTCACCCGCCTGCGTGTATCGAAAAGTAAAAAAATCACCACGACCAGCGCCGTTGCAAGCCCACCCGCTAGAATGTTCTTTTGCCGGCACGCAGCAGGCGCGACCGGTCAGACGTTGTTTATTCCTGCGAACACTTAGCAACCAAGGACTTACCCGTGAAGCGACTTCTCCTGAGTACCCTGACCCTGTCCCTGGCGGCAGCCTTTGCCGCACCGGCGATGGCCGCCGACGCCGCGCCTGCGGCCGCCGCCGCAGCGCCGGCAACCGCCACCGCACCGGCCGGCGTCATCTCCGGCATCGACACCCAGTACATCGACAACAGCGTGCGTCCGCAGGACGATTTCTTCACGCACCTGAACGGCAAGTGGCTCAAGGAGACCGAGATTCCGGGTGACCGCTCGAGCTGGGGTACCTTCATGAAGTTGCGCGAAGACACCACGCCGCAATTGCTGGCGATCATCGAGGCGGCGCAGAAGGACACGGGCGCCAAGGCTGGCACCGAAGCGAAGAAGATCGGCGACCTGTACGCCAGCTTCATGGACGACGCGCGCCGCGAAGCGCTCGGCTACAAGCCGCTGACGGGCGAGCTGTCGCGCATCCGCGCGCTCAAGGACAAGAAAGGCATTCCGGCGCTGGCCGCTCACCTGGGCAAGATCGGCGTGGCCAGCCCGTACGGCATCTACGTCGGCCAGGACATGCGCGAGTCGACCCGCCACGCAACCTACATCAGCCAGAGCGGCCTGGGCATGCCCGACCGTGACTACTACCTGAAGGCAGATGACGCCAAGCTGGCCGAGATTCGCGCCAAGTACCAGGTGCACGTCGAGAAGATGCTGGCGCTGGCCGGCGAAAAGAACGCCGCCGCGCAGGCCAAGGCGATCGTCGACTTCGAGACCGATCTGGCCAAGGTCCAGTGGACCAAGGTCGAGAACCGCGATCCGGTCAAGCGCTACAACAAGATGACGGTGGCCGAGCTCTCCAAGCTGGCGCCGGGCTACGACTGGAAAGGCGCACTGGCCGCCGCCGGCGTGGGCAACAAGATCGACACCATCATCGTCAACCAGCCAAGCTACTTCACGGGCTTCGATGCGCTGCTGGCCAAGACCGACCTGGCCACGCTCAAGTCGTACTTCGAATGGCAGCTGCTGCGCGAATACGCGCCGTACCTGTCGAAGGCGTTCGTCGACGAGAACTTCGCGTTCTACGGCACCGCACTGACCGGCGTGGCCGAGCAGCGTCCGAGCTGGAAGCGTGGCGTCTCGACCGTCGAAGGCACGCTGGGCGAGGCACTGGGCAAGCTGTACGTGGCCGAGCATTTCCCGGCCGAGCGCAAGGCGCGCATGGAACAGCTGGTGAAGAACCTGATCATCGCCTACGGCCAGTCGATCGACAACCTGGAGTGGATGAGCCCTGCGACCAAGAAGGAAGCGCGCGCCAAGCTGGCCAAGTTCACGCCGAAGATCGGCTATCCGGACAAGTGGCGCGATTACTCGCGCCTGACGATCAAGCGCGATGACCTGGTGGGCAATGCGATGCGTGCATCGACCTTCGCCTACAACTACAACATCGAAAAACTCGGCAAGCCGATCGACCATACCGAGTGGGGCATGACGCCGCAGACGGTCAACGCCTACTACCGCAGCACGATGAACGAGATCGTGTTCCCGGCCGCGATCCTGCAGCCGCCGTTCTTCGACATGCGCGCCGACGACGCGGTCAACTACGGCGCCATCGGCGCCGTGATCGGCCACGAAATCGGCCACGGTTTCGACGACAAGGGCAGCCAGTCCGATGGCGACGGCAATCTGCGCGACTGGTGGACGGCCGAAGACCGCGCCGCCTTCAAGGCCCGCACCGACAAGCTGGTCAAGCAGTTCAACGGCTACGCGCCGCTGCCGGGCTACAACGTGAACGGCGAACTGACGCTGGGCGAGAACATCGGCGACAACGCCGGCCTGTCGATCGGCTACAAGGCCTATAAATTGTCGCTGGCCGGCAAGCCGGCGCCGGTGATCGACGGCCTGACGGGCGACCAGCGCTTCTTCATGGGCTTTGGCCAGGTGTGGCGCTCGAAGATGCGTGAAGCCCAGCAGATCAACCAGGTGAAAACCGATCCGCACTCGCCGGGCCAGTTCCGCGCCAACGGCACCGTGTCGAACATGCCCGAGTTCTACGAGGCGTTCAACGTGAAACCGGGCGACAAGATGTACCTGCCACCGGAAGACCGGGTCATCATCTGGTAAGGTTCCATGACAAGGGGCCGGCGTCACGAGCGCCGGCCTTTTGCATTGCACTCACAAACAAACAAAGAGAGATACCATGCAACGAAAACTGATCAGCGCAGCAGCGCTGGTGTTGGCCACGTCGTTCATCGCGCCAATGGCGCTGGCCCAGGCTACCGCCGCCACCGCACCGGTCGGCCCGTCGTCCGGCATTGCGACGCAATACATCGAACCGTCCGTGCGCGCGCAGGACGACTTCTTCGAACACCTCAACGGCAAGTGGCTCAAGAGCGTCGAGATCCCGGCCGACAAATCGACCTGGGGCGCGTTCCACCAGCTGCGCGATGACACGCTGCCGCAACTGCGCGCGATCATCGAGCGCACCGCCGCCGACAAGAACGCCGCCGCCGGCAGCGAAGCGCGCAAGATCGGCGACTTCTACGCCAGCTATATGGACGAAGCGCGCCTCGAGCAGCTGGGCGCCACGCCGCTCAAGGGCGAGATGAACAAGATCGCCGCGCTCAAGAGCAAGGCCGAACTGCCGGCGCTGTTCGCCAACCTGAATCGCGCCGGCGTGACCGTGCCGTTCACGTTCTTCATCCACCAGGATGCCAAGGATTCGACCAAGTACGTCGCCGACCTGTACCAGTCGGGCCTGGGCATGCCGGATCGCGACTATTACCTGAAGCAGGACGACGCCAAGCTGGCGGACGTGCGCGCCAAGTACCAGGCGCACATCGAGAAGATGCTGGCGCTGGCCGGCAGCAAGACCGCCGCCGCTGACGCGAAAGCCATCCTCGACCTGGAAACCCAGCTGGCCAAGGTGCAGTGGACCAAGGTCGAGAACCGCGACCCGATCAAGACCTACAACAAGGTCGAGTTCAGCAAGCTGGCCGCGCTGGCGCCAGGCTACGACTGGAACACGTGGCTGAAGGCCTCGGGCCTGCAGGGCAAGGCGACGTACCTGATCGTCAGCCAGCCGACCTACCTGAAAGGGTTTACCGACGTCCTGAACAGCGTGCCGCTGGCGACCTGGAAAGCGTATCTGCAGTTCCAGACCGTCAACAGCTACGCGAACTACCTGTCGAAAGCCTTCGTCGACCAGCGCTTCTCGTTCAACGGCACCACGCTGGCCGGCATTCCTGAGCTGGAACCACGCTGGAAGCGCGGCGTCTCGACGCTGGAGGCCAGCCTGGGCGATGCCGTGGGCAAGCTGTACGTGAAAGACCACTTCCCGGCCGAGCGCAAGGCGCACATGGAAGTGCTGGTCAAGAACCTGCTGGCAGCCTACAAGGACTCGATCGATACGCTCGACTGGATGAGCCCTGCGACCAAGAAAGAAGCGCAAACCAAGCTGGCCAAGTTCACGCCGAAGATCGGCTATCCGAACAAGTGGAAGGAATACACGGCCCTGACGGTCAAGCGCGATGACCTGGTGGGCAACGTGATGCGCTCGCGCGACGTCGAATACAACCGCGAACTGAACAAGCTGGGCAAACCGATCGACCGCGACGAGTGGGGCATGACGCCGCAGACCGTCAACGCCTATTACAACCCGGAACTGAACGAAATCGTGTTCCCGGCCGCGATCCTGCAGCCGCCGTTCTTCGATGCGAAGGCCGACGACGCAGTCAACTACGGCGGCATCGGCGCCGTGATCGGCCACGAGATCAGCCACGGCTTCGACGACCAGGGTTCGCAGTACGACGGCGACGGCAATATGCGTAACTGGTGGACCGAAGAAGACGGCAAGCGTTTCGGCGAAAAGACCAAGGCCCTGATCAACCAGTACGCCGCGTTCAGCCCGCTGGAAGGCTACAACGTCAATGGCGAGCTGACCCTCGGCGAAAACATCGGCGACAACTCGGGTCTGGCGATCGCCTACAAGGCCTACAAGATCTCGCTCAAGGGCAAGCCAGCGCCCGTGATCGACGGTCTCACCGGCGACCAGCGCTTCTACATGGGCTGGGGCCAGGTGTGGCGCACCAAAATGCGCGAGCCGGCGCAGATCGCGCAGATCAAGACGGATCCCCACTCGCCGGCGCAATACCGCGCCAACGGCACGCTGAAGAACCAGCCTGGTTTCTACGAGGCGTTCAAGGTCAAGGCCGGCGACAAGATGTACCTGGCGCCGAAGGATCGCGTGATCATCTGGTAAGCCTGCAGCGCAGGCCACTGCCTGCATAAAACAAGGGCCGCGAAAGCGGCCCTTGTTGTTGGTACTGCGTGTTTGCTACGCGATCAGCGCGCCTGGCTCGAATAGCTGCACGACTTGACCGTGCCTTCGATCGGGTCGCCGAACACGGCATTGGTGCAGGCGGTACGGGTCGTGAACGCCTTGGTGGCGTAGGCGCCCGGCACGCCGTAGCGCACGTCGCGGGTGCCGGTGAACGCGCAGGTACCGTTTTCGGCGGCGCATGCGGTCCAGGTCACGGGCGTGGTCGGCGCCGGGGTTGGTGCGGTCGACGTGGTAGCAGCATAGCTGCAGGTCTTGACCGTGCCTTCGATCGGATCACCAAATACGGCGTTCGAGCACTGGACATTGTTGGTAAACACTTTGACGACCCAGGAGTTGCCCGCGCCATAGCGCACCTCACGCGTGCCGCTGAAACCGCAGGTGGCGTTTTCAGCAGCGCAGGTGGTCCAGGCAGATGGTGCTGGCGTGCTACCCGAGTTCAACGCCGCGTAGGCACCGATATCACGCACACTCGCCGCAGCGCGGGTTTCGCCCGACGCCGTATGCTTGTACTGGGCCACTGGCGTCAACGACACGCCAGCTGCCGACACGCCCGGCACCGAACCGGCGTTAATCACCAGCACGTTGGCGATCGGATGCAGATCGAACAGCAGGCGGTTGATAAAGCCGGGCACGAGCGAGCGGAAGTTGGTCCGGTCGATGGCATTGGTCTGGTTGGTCGCAGCACCAGTGCCGCCGAAGATATTGTTTTGCAGCAGAACTGGCGTCGTCACACTGCCGCCGACCAGCACGAAGGTGCCGCGTACGCTGTCGTCATTCAGGAACGTATTGTTCACCACATACAGATCCTGCTTGGGATTGCTTGCGCCTTCATTGCCATAGGCAAGCAAGCCGGGGTTGTTGTGGCTGGCCGGCTGGTGGATCACATTGCCGATGACATACGAGGTACCGGCATTTGGCAGGTCGATCTCGTAGCTCGGTTTACCGGTGCTGCTCGAGAAGCGGTTGTAGTTGATCGTGTTGACGCTGGCGCGCGACTTGAGGTTGTGGCCGCCATTGGCGTCGTGTGAATAGTTGTAGCGGAACGTCAGGCTGCCGACATGGCCAATATAGACATTGTGGGTGTAACCGTCGCCCCGACCGTTGGAACCGAATTCGGTATTTTCGATCACGATACTGCTGTTGTCATTGGCGCCGGTGAGGATGCCGTTTTCGTTATCGTGCAGGTACGACGAACGCAAGGTGAAGTTCGTGCCTTCGATACGCAGTGCGGCGCCGTTGCGGTCAGGCACCGCTGCGCCGGCCATCTCGACGTTTTCCACCGTGGTGTTGTTACCCTGGATAACCCAGGTACCTTTGCCATGCGCATTCCTGCCGGCTGCATCGATCTTGGGCCGGCCATTCACGCCGCGGATAGTCAGGTTGCTGGCGCCGATCGCGCAGACGTCCCCGCTGTAGGTTTTCCCGCCGTCAATCTGGATGATATCTCCGGACTGTGCACGGGCAAAGGCAGCGCAGGGCGCAGCATAGGTTTTTCCTGGCCCTACTGACAGGGTGGCGGCAGAAGCGCCGCCAACGGCGGCAAGCGACAGGAGGAAAATGGCTGACAGGCGGGATGACGCGGGCACGGCAGATTTTGAACGGAGGGACATGATGTACTGATCCTGTAAAGATTCCGGGAGGAATTTATTTCGACTGGAGGCTGTGCAGGATAAGGTATTTATTTGTTGCGATTTGTAAGCATTTGTTACTTTACTTTTAAATCAACATGACACATATGATAAATCTGGAGGTTTAAAAGAAACGCAATTAATTGTTCAATTAATCCACGACCAGTATGCTTTTGGCAGGTTGTCATGCTGCACTGGAAGTAAAACTGTCAGATAAACAAAAAGCGCCGCATGCGGCGCTTTGTTGTTTGCCGATTCTGACGACGGTTATTTGACCGCAGCCACCATGTAGTCCACGGCAGCCTTGACGTCGGCATCGGGAAGCGCCGAGCCACCTTTTGGCGGCATGACCCCAGCTTTACCCTGGAATCCCTTGATGGCATGGTCATACAAGACCGAGGGGCCCTGAGCGATACGCGCGCTCCACGCCGCCTTGTCGCCAAACTTTGGCGCGCCTGCGATACCGTCGCCATGGCAGGCGATACACGCCGTGTCGTACGCCTTTTTGCCGGTATCGGCACTGGCCACGGCCGGGCCTGCAACTGGCGCGCTTGCGACTGGCGCCGTTGCCGCAACGGGTACGGCGGCTGCCGGGGCTGCCGCGATTGCTGCACCAGCCGTCGCCGTGGCGGCGTCAGCGGCAACCGGAGCAGCGGCGGGTGCGGGCGCAACCGGTTCCTTGAAGCTGGCGCCACTTTTATTGGTCATGAATACGACGGCGCGCGCCACTTCGAGATCATCCAGATCGGGGTTGCCGCCCTTGGCCGGCATGGCGCGGATCCCTTCGATCGCGTGGGCGACGAGCTTATCGTAACCCTGCGCCAGGCGGGCAGCCCAGGCGGCATTGTCGCCCGTCTTGGGGGACCCGGCCATGCCGCTGTCGTGGCACGCCGCGCAGGTAGCGGTGTACACGGCGCCACCTGCCAGCAGGACACGGGGCGCATTGGCGTCACGCAAGGTAAAACCTGCATCGGAGACAGGGCGGATACGCGCGGCAATGGCCTCGGCGCTCTGGGCATTGCTGCCAGCGCCGGTGGTCGACGCATTGGTGACGAAGGTAACCAGCAGGATGATGCCAAGGACAATAACTAGAAAGAACCCCGCGACAGCGATCACGAGCTGTTTTGGCGTACGAATGAGGGATTCGTGGTCATGCTGTGCGTCGCTCATGATTTCCTTAATTCAATTAAAAAAACCGGCCACTGGGGCGCTGCGATCTAGTGGCTTTTTTGCAAGTGCCGTCGAGCATCTTATTATAGTGTAAACCTGTATTGATGCCAGGGTTTTTCGGGCGCTGCCCATGGACGTACTCGACGAAAGACTGTATCCTTCGCTACGCTTGCCAGTGCGGCTGTAGCTCAGTGGATAGAGTATTGGCCTCCGAAGCCAAGGGTCGCTGGTTCGATTCCAGCCAGCCGCACCAATTTGGCATCTTGCCATCCCGCCCTCCCAGCATCTGGCGTTGTTTTGCAACGTCCGGCATGCATACGATGTTATTCCCTGTCAGCGCCCAGATCATTCCGGGTCTAGCTGTATCTTATTGACCACTTCCACACCGTACCTTCCTGTTGTTCATCAAATTATCTGAAATCAATAGCGCACGATTACGCCTATTGCGTGGCTTTATGCGCTGGCAGTGCTAAAATCCCTCGACTTTATTGCATATCAGAACTAATGTTGTCTTTTGATGCAACTGTACTGACGAACTTTCAGATTCGGGCAAGCACATGTTGCAACAAGCTGACGGCGTCGCACCCTGTCGTTGAGTGACCAGGTGTTTCCATGCTATATTGAATGTTAAAAATATGTCAAAAAAATAACAAAAAAATGATGTTGATATTACAAGAAATTCATTGTGATGTCAGATCATGGAATAATTTCCCAGATTGACCTCGTCTCCATGCGTTGCCAGATTACCGGACATCTCCCGGTGCCTGAGGAGCGCATGCGCGTATTTCAACGTGTAACGTTACGTGTGGTTGCCGTTGTATTGGTTGACAATTAATCGAAGAAGTTAGTAGCTGCCAACACAGGCAACGGTGGTGTAGCGGATGTACGACGCGTGCA
>Ga0308158_10003724_pt1 | contig 13213 bp, 12 predicted proteins | sample PhyBR2_FD_201038 | JGI IMG/M metagenome (GOLD analysis project Ga0308158, IMG submission 201038) | Phyllosphere microbial communities from UC Gill Tract Community Farm, Albany, California, United States - DLSLB.R2 | ecosystem: Host-associated > Plants > Phyllosphere > Unclassified | place: USA... | reverse complement strand
ACCTGGGTGGACTTGCGGCGGGCAGCGAGGAGGTCCTCTTCGGTGGTGTTTGCCCGCACGTCGGGGTCCCGGAAACGCTCGACGGCGGGAACCGGCCAGGAGTCGAACATGACGGCGTTCATCAGCACCATCTTCCGCACCCTCCCGCTGGTGGCGGCGAGCTGCTGGGCCACCCCGCCGCCGATGTCATGCGCCGCGACGTCAAACCCGCTTATACCCAAAGCATCCGCAGCCCTGAGCACCGTCTGCGCCAGGGCCGGTACAGTGGCCTGCTCAACGTCCAGCTCTCCCCCGCTCCGGCCGAAGCCCGGAAAGTCCAGCGCGTAGCAGCGGCTGTGTTCGCCGAGCGCCGGCAGGACGGGCTGCCACACACGGCTCCAGAAGGTGCCGTGCAGCAGGATCAGCGGCGGGGCGGTGCCATCCCCCGCGGCGAGGTAGGACAGCGGGATGCCGTCCACGTCAACGGTGCGGCGTTCAACGGGCTGGGCCATGCGATGGTCTCCGTTTCGAGGTTGGGGACGACAGTAACTGCGGGCTTGTCCGCTTACGCGGCAAGCACCGCGGGCAGCCCGGTGAGGTCCGGGATGGTGATGTCCGGGGACTGGAAATAGGAGGGGTAGCGGGCGCCGGTGCGGTTGATCCACGCGGTCCGCATACCGGCTTTGGCTGCCCCATGGATGTCCCAGGGGTGCACGGCGACCAGCAGCATTCCCGAAGGAGCGGTTCCCGCCGTTGTTGCCGCGTACTCATACGCGGCCTTGGCCGGCTTCCAGGCAGGGCCGTCCTCCACGGAGAGAAGCTGCTCGAATTTGTCCCTGACGCCGCCGGCAACCAGCAGTTTGTCGGTGTTGGCCGCGGCGCCGTTGGTCAAGGTGATAAGACGGTGGCCGGCTGCGGCGAGGGCGTGGATGCCGTCCGGGACGTCCGGGTGAAGGGAGAGGTTCTGCATGGCAGCCATGACGCGTTCGACGGCGGTGTCCAGGTTTCCGGAAATCCCTTCGGCTCCCAGCAGGGTGCGGAGGGCATCGGCGCCGATGGCGGCGAAGGATTGCTTGTCTCCGCTGGCCGCGAGCGCGAACCCATCCCGCAGGAGCGTGGCGAACCAGAGCTTGGCCAACGCGCGGGGCGCCCCAACCTGGGCGAATGCCTCACCGAGCGGGGCCATGTCGGACAGGGTCTCGTTGACATCAAAAACGATGACCAATGGTGCGGACATGATGTTCCTTTCCTGTTCCGGCGGGCAGGCCCGGCGCGGGCCGCCCGCTACTTCGCCGGATATTTGTTGGACCGCAGGAGCCGGGCCAGGTGCACGGCGTTGCGGGCGAGCCCTGCGTTGGTGGAAGCCACAGGGTCCGGTACCTGCTCCAGGTCCTTGAAGTCCACGGTCTGCATTGCCTCCCCCACCCAGTAGGTGCCGCCCTGGGCTGGAAGGCTGAACCCGACGTCGTTCAGTCCCTGCATCATGTCGGCGATGGTCTTGTGGGCCCCGTCCTCGTTTCCCACTACGGCGACCGTGGCCACCTTGCCGTACATGACCGGCCGGCCGTCGTCGTCCGTTTCTGACAGATCGGCGTCCAGCCGCTCCATGACCTGCTGGGCAACGCTGCAGGGGTGGCCCATCCAGATGGGGGTGGAGAGGACCAGGATGTCTGCGGCCAGGATCTTTTCGTGGATGGCGGGCCACTCGTCGCCGTTGCCCATGTCCACCTGCACGCCGCGCTTCACGTCATGGTCCACGATGCGCAGTGACTCGGTGGCCACCCCGTGGCCTTCCAGTTCGTCAAGGATATGCTGGGCCATCAGTTCGCTGCTGGACGGCTCCGGAGAGGGTGTGAGGGTACAGATGAGGGCAAGAGCGGACAACGTGGACATCAGCGGGAGCTCCCTTGATTTTCTCAACCAAAATAGTCAGTCTACTTAGTAGTAGATCACACGGGGCCCGTCCGCACTACGGCCGGGCGCCGTGACCCAAACCGTTCCGCGAGCCGAGCAGGGAGACCGCCACGAAGCCCAAGCCGATGCCCGAAAGAAGGGTCCGCGTGCCTGCAGCACCGCGGATCCTTTTGGGCTGGCTTCTCCTGGCCGTGCTGCTGGTGGCCGCAGCCTCCTACTCGCAGGGCACCCGGTACGCGCTGGTGGCGGAGCCTGCTCCGGCGCTGTCCGCGGTCCAGCACGCACCCGCCACCCACTCCCCTGCACCCCTCAACGCCGCGGCCGGCGCGGAACTGCTCCACCCGGCGTCGTCCGTCCATGCCAGGGATGGGCACAACGCCTCCTGCCCCGAAGACTCGCCGCAGCACCACGCGTGTTGCGACCGCTACCCCGCTTCACGCAGCGAACCCGCGCCGACGAAGGCAGCCGAGCCGGACCCGCCCACTGCCGCCGTGACTGCCGGGCCGCGGCACGTGCTGCAAGTGGCGCAGGAGCCCGCGCCCCGCCGGCAGGCACTGACGCTGGACCAACTCTCCATCAGCCGGACGTAAACGGGCACTTCAGCCTGCCCACCATCCACTGACCACACCGGAAATGAGAGACCCCAATGACCCACGTACAGTCCATGCTGGACGCCTACCCCAAAGACCTCGGCAACCTGGACAAGGACAAGCTCGCGGCATGCATCCAGGCCTGCTTCGAATGCGCCCAAACCTGCACAGCCTGCGCCGACGCCTGCCTGAGCGAGGACATGGTGGCGGACCTGACCAAGTGCATCCGCACCAACCTCGACTGCGCGGACATCTGCGCCACCACCGGCAACGTCCTCTCCCGCCACACCGGCTACGACGCCAACATCACCCGGGCAGTGCTGGAAGCCTGCCGGGCAGCGTGCAAAGCGTGCGGGGACGAATGCGGTGAACATGCTTCCATGCATGAGCACTGCCGTGTTTGCGCCGAGTCCTGCCGCCGCTGCGAACAGGCCTGCGCCGACCTCCTCGCGTCGTTGGGCTGACGCGGCGGATACCGTTGCCGCCTGCCGGCGCAGCTGCGCCTGTGACCTGGCGGGCGGGCAGGACCTGCTGCCCGCCGCCAGGCCACGGAGGCGGGCACCACCGAGCATCCAGGCCGTCATCGAAACGCTGATCCCTGCACGACTGCGCCGTCCGCCCCGCCCCTCAGGTACGGTACGCATACTGATGATCCGGATTCTGGGGGGCTGACTAACGAAGGGAAGCGCATGTCTGCCTACCTGAACCTGGCGATCACCTTCGCCGTTGCGCTCGTGGGAGTGGGTGGCCTGTACGCACTGCACCAGTTGACGGCTGTGGCAAGCAATCCCCTGGTCAGCAAGCCGTACACCAGCGGCTGGATCCCTGAACAGCACGCCCTCTCGCGGTATCACGCCCGCTACTACCCGGTGACGCTGGTCTTCCTGGCGTTCGACGTCGAGATGCTCTTTATGTACCCGTGGGCTGTTGTGGTGCCCCGGATGGGCGCGTCGGCTGTCATGGAGATGTTTGTCTTCCTGGGCGTTTTGATGGCCGGTGTGGTGTGGGCCTGGCGCGAAGGAGCGTTCAAGTGGGCCTGAGGAATGTGCTGGCGCGGATTGCGGTGACCCGCTGCCACGTGTTTGTGGCCGAGGGCTATGCGGGCGCCGGCTCCAGGATGGCGGTGGAACGCTGGATCGCCGACAAGGGCTGGGTGGAGGCTCTTTCACCTGGCGACGCGGACATCCTCTGCATCTGCGGAGAGGTTCCGGATGATCAGAAGGATGCGGTGGAGCGCCTCTGGGATCAGCTGCCTGGGCCCAGGAGCAGGATCGTGATCGCCGGACCGGAACACGCCGGGCGTGCGCTGGACGGTTGCGTCGAGGAGCTGCTGGACGTGGACGAACAATTCCGGCTCGAAGCGGAACGCACGGCTACTGAACCAGAACAAGACGATGACGGAGGGAGTGACGACGGCGACGGGGATACCCACGCGGACATGGATCACGAAGGCATGAATCACGATGGAGGGAAGGACGAGGGCAGTGGTGCCGCGCAGATGAACATGGACCACGGCGGCATGAGCCACGAAGGCGTGGACCACGGCGGGATGGAGATGCCGATGCCGGGCGGAATCGGCTTGGCGGGTGAGGGAAAGGACCGCGACGGTCTTGACCTGGATGCCCTGAAGGTGCCGCTGGGCCCGTATCTTCCCCTCTGGCCTGCCGGCTTGGTCCTGCACTGCGAGCTGCAGGGGGATATCGTCCTCGCTGCCCGGACTGAGTACGCATTCGGCCGGGGCGAGGAACTCCCCATCGGCGGCCCGTCGGGGACAGAGCGCGCTGCCTTGGTGCGGCAGTCGGATCTCGTGTCACGGCTCCTGGCCTTGGCCGGGGCCGCACGGGAGGCCGCAAAAGTTCGGGGTGTTCGTGATGCTGCCCTGGATGGTGCGGCGTTGGATGAGTGCCGGCGCTCGCTTGCGGCATCCGGTACACGGCTGCGCCGGAACTGGCTGCTGCGGCGGACACTGCAGGGAATTGGCCCGATTCCGCAGGGCGGGGCACCCGGGGAACCCGGTGGCACGGATGCCTGGGACCGGCTCCTGGCCATGCTGGATGCCACGGTTGCCGGCACTGCAGGCGCGGGTGGAGTGCCGTTGGGCCTCCTGCCGGACCTGGTCCGGGGAGTGGAGGTGTCCGTGGTGCGCCTTGTGGTTGCAAGCCTGGACCTTTCGCCTCAACCCGCACCGGCAGTGGACGGGCGGGCGCGATGACGCCGGGCGCGGTGCAGCAGCTTCCTGCTTGGGGGCCGCTGGCGGCCCTGGCGGCGCTGGCGGTGGTGGCCTTGTCGGGGGCAATGGTCAACGACGTTCTGGCTGCACGCTTTAGTGGGCGCCGGGGCGGCGGTTTCGCGCCGATTGCGGAGGCGGCGCGGCTGCTCCGGCAGCGCAGGCGGTCCACTGTGGCAGCCGATGAGCTGCTGCGCAGGGTGGGCGTGGCCGGCTTGACGGTGGCCGCGGCGCTGAAGGTGGCCGTGCTGCCGGTAGGCGCCTGGGTGGTGTCTGACCTCGCTGTGGGGCTGGTCTGGTTCAATGCGATGGACGTCCTGGTGTGGGCCTTCGTGTGGCTGGCCGGCTGGGGGCAGAACAGCGTGTTTCCGTTGGTGGGGGGTTACCGGTTCCTTGCCTTGGCCTTGGCCTATGAACTGCCGTTGATGTTTGCGTTGACTGCTCCTGCCGTGGCGGCGGGCAGCCTGCGGATGGGTGACATCGTGGCCGCCCAGGAGGGCCTGTGGTTCGTGGTGTGGATGCCGGTCGCCTTCGTGGTGTTCCTGGCCGCGGTGCTGGCATTTTCCCTCCAGCGGCCCTTCACCGCCCCCATGTCCGCAGACATCACAGGCGGCGTGACGTCAGAACTTTCCGGTGTGGACCGCTTCCTTGTCCTGACCGGCCGCTATTCGCTGCTGTCCGCAGGTGCCGGCTTCGCCGTGGCATTGTTCCTGGGCGGAGGATCAGGCCCGTTGCTGCCGGACTGGCTCTGGTTCCTTGGCAAGACCGTCGTCCTGCTGTGGCTGCTCGTGGCCCTGCGCCGCCGCATCCCGCAACTGCGTCCGGAGCAACTGATGGCCCCGGCCTGGGTGGTGGGGCTGCCCGTTATCCTCCTGCAGGTCCTTGTTGTCGCCGTCGTCACCATTAACGGAAGGAGCAGCTGATGCCCGAGGCAATACTTTTTGTCGTCCTTGCCGTAATCGCCGTTGCCGCCGGCGTGGCGGTGTTCCGCACCGATTCGATGGCGCGCGCAAGTTACGCGTTGGCTGTGTCCTTCGTGGCCGTGGGTTTAATGCTGCTGCAGTTCAGGCTGGAGTACATCGGAGTGATCACTGTCCTGATGATGGTCATGGAGATGGCGGTCATGGCCATCTTCATGATCATGTTCATGGGCATGAACCCGGCGCTGATGCCCATGGACATGGTCCACAGCAAGAAGCTGTCAGCGGGGAGCGCCATCGGGCTGTTCCTGCTGCTGACGGCAGGGATCCTACTCGCGGACTGGCCGGAGAGCAGAGGCCCGGCAGGCGGTGACCTCACCGCGTCCCTGGGCGAGGCCATCATGGAACCCAAAATGCTCGTGATGCTCGTCATCAGCCCGGTGCTGTTCGCCACACTGGTGTCGGCGCTGGTTCTGGCAAACCCGCGTGGGAGGTACAGCACCTACCCGCTAGTCCCCGTCGAAGATGCCGACGACGACGACGGACAGGGCAAGGGACAGGACCACTCAGGGGATTCCGCTGGACATGCGGCCCACAGCGCGCACGGGATGGACCACGGCGCCGGGAACAGCGACGGCCACGGGCAGCACCACGACGGCGGTGGGCACCAATGACACTGGAACTGGCGTTGATTGCCGCGGCCGCCTTGTTCTGCGTGGGACTGTACGGCGCACTATCGCAGCAGGTGGTGGTCATGGTCATGATGGGCCTGGAGCTGATGCTCAACGGCGTCATCCTGGCAGCAGCCGCGTTCTGGTGGTTCCTCGCCCCGGCACCGGACGGCCAGGTGCTGCTGCTGGTGGTGATTGCCGCCATGACGGTGGAAATGGCCATGGGCTTTGCCGTTGCGATCCTGCTGCACCGCTCCCGTCAGACCGATATGACCGAGATGGCATCGGACCTGGCCGGATGAGCTGGCTGCTGATCCTGCTCATCGGGCTTCCGGCTGCCGCCGGAGCAGCGCTTGCCGTGGCCGGGGCGAAGGTGGACCGTTTCGCGGCGGTGCTCTCCGTCGTCGTCTGTGCCCTGGTGCTGGCTACCGCCTCCGCAGCCTCAGCCCTGCGCCCCTCCCTGGCCGCGCCCTTCCTGGCGGGCAGCGAGTTCGGCCTGAGCGTCGATGCCCTCAGCGCGCTGCTGCTCCCAGCCGTTGCCGGGGTGGCTTTCCTGGTCCTGCTGTACGCTGCCGCGTCCGGCATCGGCACACCCGCCCGGTTCCATGGCCTCATGCTGATCTTCATCGCCTCGGTGCTGGTCACCGTGACTGCCACCACGTTGTCCGCGCTGCTCTTTGCATGGGAGATCATGGGAGCGGCTTCCTACGCCCTTATCGGGTTCCACTGGAGGGAGTCACGGCGCGTCTCGTCCGGGTTGACTGCGTTCGTGGCCACCCGCACCGCGGACCTTGGACTGTACCTCGCGGCGGGGGCGGCGATGGCCGCAGGCGCCTGGTCACGGGATGCCATGTCCCTGGCCAGCCTGGACAGCCTTCCCGGGCCCTGGCGGGACATTGCTGCCGCCGGGATACTGGTGGCCGCGCTGGGCAAGGCGGCGCAGCTGCCGTTCAGCTTTTGGATCTCCCGGGCCATGGACGGACCCAGCGCGGTCAGCGCCCTGCTGCATTCGGCCGCGATGGTGGCCATGGGCGGGTACCTGCTGCTGCGGGTCCAACCCCTCCTGGCCGCTACCGGGTGGGCTGCGGATGCGGCGGCGTGGGCGGGTGCGGCTACCGCCGTGATCCTGGGCTTCATCGCGATTGGCCAGCAGGACCTCAAGCAACTGCTGGCGGCGTCGACGGCGGCTCAGCTCGGGTTTGTGGTGATGGCCGCCGGAGTGGGTGATGCCGCGGGCGGTGCCGCGCACCTGATGGCCCACGCGGCTACGAAGAGCGCGTTGTTCCTGGCGGCGGGCGCCTGGTTGGCGGCACTCGGGACCAAGAAACTGGCCGACCTTCGCGGGGCCGGGCGCCGCTGGCCCCTGCTGGGTGGCGCGTTCACCGTCGCGGTGCTCAGCCTCGCAGGGATTCCTCCGCTGGCGCTGTGGGCCACCAAGGACAACATCCTCACCGCAGCGCGCGAACACTCGTTTCCCCTGTATATCACCGGGCTGGCCGGCGCTGTTCTCGCCGCCGCCTACGCCGCCAAGGCCGTGGCACTGATCTGGAAACCGGTGCTCCGTGAAACTGAGTCCGGCTACGACACGGAGGAGACGGGCAGCCGGAAGGTCACCCCGTGGCAACTGGTCCCCATAGGTGTCCTCGCCGCCGGCGCCGCTGTTTCCGGCCTCCTGGTGCTGGGCACAACAGGTGACACTGTCCGCGGAGTGCTGGGCAGCAAGGCCGAGTCCTCCCCGCTCGAACTCGCCATGTCAGGACTGCTCGCCGTGGCGGTCCTGGTTCCGGTGTGGGTACTTGGCGGCAAAGTTCCACCCCTGCCGGGGGCGCTGTCCTGGCTCCACATGGAACGTGCAGCCCACATCGTCCTGGTACGCCCGGTCCTTGCAACCGCCCGCTCCCTGGCCCGGTTCGACGATGCTGTCCTCTCCCGCGGCGTGGAGCACGCCGCCGAAAAGGTCCTGCACGGCGCACGAAGCCTCGACCGCACCGACGCCGCGTTGGATCACGGCACCGATGCAGCGGCCGCTGCCACTTCCCGACTGGCCGGCCGCTCCGCCATCACGGACCACACCATCGACGGCGCGGTGAGCAGCCTTGCCCGCAGCGTCCGTCGCGCAGGTGCAGCCGCCCGCCGCCCGCAGACCGGCCAATTGCACCACTACTACGTCCAGGCCGCCGCAGTGATCGTGGTAGCCGCCGTCCTTCTGATCGTCGTGAGGTAACTTTGCTCAGTCTCGCCATCCTCTTCCCCCTGGCCGCAGCGGTGGCAGTCCTGCTGTCCGCCCGACGCGGCGGCATGGCCCGCGCCCTCTTCCTCGGGGCGACCGCCGTCGAGGTGGTACTCACCGCGGTCCTGTGGGCCGTGTACCGGACTCCGGGAGCGGATGGCCTGGCCTACGAGGAACGGCTGCGGTGGATCCCGAACGTGGGAAGCAGCTACCACGTAGGGGTGGACGGGCTTTCACTGCCCCTGATCAGCCTCACTGCCGTCATCTTCCTTGCCTGCGCCGTCTACGACTGGGGCGCCAGGGACCGGCCCGCCCCCAGGGCAGCACTGTTCCTGTTCCTCGAAGCCACCAGCGTGGGACTGTTCGCCGCCCAGGACCTCATCCTGTTCTTCCTGTTCTTCGATCTGTCCATCGTTGGGATGTATTTCGTGATCGCAGGATGGGGCCACGGGGACAAGGCACGGTCGGCCCTGAAGTTCTTCCTTTACACCTTCCTTGGCTCGCTGGCACTGCTGCTGGGGTTCATCGGCCTCTACCTCGGCGCCGCGCCGCATACGTTCGATATTCCGGAACTGCTCCGGGCCCAGCCGCTGCGTGGAAACCCGGCCGGCCTGTGGGTGCTCGGCGCCGTCGTCGTCGGCCTGGCCATCAAGACCCCCACCGTGCCGTTCCACACCTGGCTGCCCCCGGCCCACACCGATGCGCCCGCCACCGGATCAGCCGTCCTTGCCGGCGTCCTGCTGAAAATGGGAACCTACGGCTTCGTCCGGATTGCGATGCCGCTGCTTCCCGACGCATGGCGGGCGTGGGTCCCCGCACTTGTGGCCGTGGGCGTGGTGTCTGTTCTGTACGGGGCCCTGGTGGCCCTGGCCCAAAGCGACCTGAAACGCATGATCGCCTACACCTCCGTCAACCACATGGGCTACATCGTCCTTGCCCTGGCCGCAGCCGGTGCCGGCGGCAGCCCCGCAGCCCGGGAAACAGCAGTTACCGGCGCCGTCACGCAGATGGTCAGCCATGGCCTGATTACCGGCGCCCTCTTCCTGCTGGCCGGAGTGCTGCACAGCCGTGCCGGGACCTACGACATGGGCGCCTTCGGCGGCCTGGCCTCATCCGCACCACGTTTCGCGGCCTTCTTCGCCGTAGCCGCCTTCGCCTCGCTCGGCCTGCCCGGGTTCAGCGGCTTCATCGCCGAATTCCAGATCTTCGCCGGCAGCATCGGCGCCGTCCCCCTAACCGCCCTGGCACTTCCCGGAATCCTCATCACCGCAGCGCTCTTCCTGCGCGCGCTCCAGCGCGTGTTCACCGGGGAGCCACGGGGAAAGTCTCCGGGGCTGGCCGACCTTCGTACAGCTGAGGCATGGTCGGCAGGGGGCCTGCTGGTGCTCTCGGTGCTGATCGGCCTCGTCCCGGTGCCCTTGCTGGACACCATCAGCCCGGCCTCGGCGTCGCTGGTCAGCCTGCTGGGAGGTTAGGCGCCAGTGGAATCGATGAATCCCGGCACTGACGCCCTCGCGCTGCTCCCGGAAATCCTGATGCTGGCCGGTGCCATCGCTGCCCTGCTGGCAGGCTCATTCCTTGCCAAGGAAAAGCAGTGGATCAGCCGGGTCATTGCACTGGGCGCGCTGGCAGCCAGCGCAACCGTGGCTGCTGCCGCCCTGGCTGGAGCGGCAACATCCGCTTACTCCGGAAGCTACACGATCGATGCCGGCACCGGCGCCGGGCGGCTGGTGGTGGCAATATCGGCCCTGTTGGTCACCGTGCTGGGCACCGACGAACTCCGCGGGACCGAGCGCGAAAGCGAAACCTACACCCTGATCCTGCTGGCCTCCCTGGGCGCGACCGTGCTTACGGGTGCGGCCGACCTCCTGGTACTCATCGCCGGATTCCTCCTTGCCAGCATCTCCCTGTATGCCCTGATTGGCATCGGGAGAACCAAGAGTGGCGCGGAGGCCGCCCTCAAGACCTACCTGCAGGGCGCATTCTTCGGCATCCTGCTCATGCTCGGCGTCGCCGTGCTCTACGCCGCTGCAGGAACCACGTCCTACTCCGGGCTCCGGCCGGGACTCGAACATGCCACCGGCGCGATTACCGGCGTAGGGCTGGTGGGCATCCTGGCGGGGCTGATGTTCAAGGCAGGAGCCGTTCCCGCCCACTTCTGGGTTCCGGATGCCGCCGAAGGGGCCGGGACCGCAGCTGCCGCTTTCGCCACCACAGTCCCCAAAATCGGCGGAATCCTCGCCGCCTACCGTCTGCTGGGGCAGATGCCCGACACCGTTGCGTGGCCGTTGCTGGTTGCCCTGCTCGCGGCGGTCACCATGACACTGGGGAATCTCGCCGCCTTCGCCCAGACAAACCCCCGGCGCCTGCTGGGCTGGTCTACCGTCAGCCAGGCCGGATACTTGCTCATGCCCCTTGCCGTGGCCGGGGCTGTCCCGCTGGCGCTGCCCTCCGCGCTGGTCTACCTTGCCGGCTACGCAGTCAGCAACCTCACAGCGTTCGCCATCATCGGGGCCTACCCGGACCGCGCCGAGCTCCGCGGCTACGAAGGGTTATCCACCGCCCGGCCGTGGCACGCCGTGGCACTTGTCGTGGCACTCCTCAGCCTGGTCGGAACCCCACCCACCGGAGTCTTCCTCGGAAAACTGGCCGTCTTTACTGCAGACTGGGATGGAGGCTTCTGGTGGCTCACCGCCCTCGCAGCCCTCAACACCGTAGCCAGCCTCTTCTACTATCTCCGCTGGCTCGCCCCCGCCTTCCGCACCGCATCACTCGATTCACCCGGAGCGGGCGACTTCACCCCCCGCGCCTGGCCCGCCCGGGCGGCTATTACCGGAGCGTTCCTGACCTTGGCCGTGGGAGTCGCCGGCGGCTTTGCCTGGGCATAACGGTAAAGGAACAATCCCGGTCCCAGGGGGAGAATCCCCCATCAGGTGCCGGTGACGCTGCTAGCGTGAATTCATGCAGTAACACATATGATGCCCACCGTTATGGCTTTGCGGAGCGTGACCGCTGGGTCCGGCCGGGTCCGCATAACGTCTTGGCAGCTGCCGCGGCTGCGCCGGGAGTACAGACACGAAAAGGAAGGTAAGTTCCTGTTACTGAAGTCGAGGATGTTCCTGGGAAAACTGTTTCTCTTCACCGTTGTCAGCGCACTGGCCGGGGTCCTGGTGACCGCGCTGGCGCTCCCCTTCGCTGCAGCCGGCGCCTCCGCTGCCGGGTTCTCGAACAAGCTGCTCAGCAGCTTTCCCGATGAACTGGAGATCGGCAGGCAGGCCCAGGCCAGCACGGTCCTGGCCAGCGACGGGTCCCTGATCGCCACCTTCTTCAGCCAGAACCGCGACAGCGTCCCGCTGGACAGCATGGCGCAGTCCATGCAGGACGCCATCATCGCAATTGAAGATGCCCGCTTCTATGACCACGGCGGCACTGACCCGGTAGGCATTCTTCGGGCCCTTGCAGCCACCGCCGGCGGCGCACGCCAGGGGGCCTCGACAATTACGCAGCAATACGTCAACAACGTCATCATCCAGTCGCACATCGCCGCAGGACACCCCGACGACGTAAGACTGGGAGCCGAAAAAACCCTGCGCGACAAGCTCCGGGAGATGAAACTGGCGGTCTCGCTCGAAAAGACCCATACCAAGGACCAGATCCTTCAGGGCTACTTGAACATCATCTATTTCGGCAACAATGCCTACGGCATCGAGGCGGCCTCCAAGTACTATTTCGGGGTCCATGCCAAGGACTTGAACTTGTACCAGGCGGCCACGCTGGCCGGAGTCATCAACAATCCGTCCTTTTATGACCCGGTGACCCAGCCCGACCACGCACTCGCACGACGGAACCTGGTGCTGGACAAGATGCTTGAGCAGGGACGGATCACCGCCGCGGCCCACTCCAAAAGCGTGGGCAGCCCCATCGGCCTTGACCTCCACCCCACACAGCAAGGCTGCGTGGCGGCCCGGACCGCACCATACTTTTGCGACTACGTCCAAAGGCTCATCCTGAACAACCCCGCCTACGGGGCCGACGAAAACGCACGCCGCGCCCTCCTGTACAGCGGCGGCCTGACCATCCGGACCACCCTCGATCCTGCCCTGCAGCAAAAAGCCCAGGACCTTGTCACTGCCACCATGGCCGCCGGTGACCCCCTGCAGCGGGGAACAGCACTGGTCAGCATCCAGCCCGGCACCGGAAACATCCTGACCATGGCACAGAACACGCACTACGATCCTGCCCCTGCCCCTGGGAACTACATGGGCAACTTCGCCCTCCCCGCAAACGACAGGAACGGCAGGGCCCTGAACGGAGCCGGCGGCTTCCAGGTGGGATCCACCATCAAGCCCTTCATCTTCGCCCAGTGGCTCAACGCCGGGAAGTCAATGAACACCATCCTCAACGGCGCAGCCCGGAAGTACCCGCGCGGATATCCGTGGAAGAACAGCTGCGGCACTACATCGGGGGCGTACGACCCCGCCGCCGGCACCCACCTGCTCCCCAACGACGATCCGAACCATTACTACAAGATGAGCGTCCTGCAGGGCCTGTACCAGTCCATCAACACCATCACATTCCAGTCCGCCAGCCAGCTCGATCTCTGCAATGTCCAGAAAATGACCACAGCGGCCGGCATCAGGAACGGGCACACCAACGCTCCGTACGATTTCTCCAAAATCTCG
>Ga0308158_10003720_pt1 | contig 13231 bp, 12 predicted proteins | sample PhyBR2_FD_201038 | JGI IMG/M metagenome (GOLD analysis project Ga0308158, IMG submission 201038) | Phyllosphere microbial communities from UC Gill Tract Community Farm, Albany, California, United States - DLSLB.R2 | ecosystem: Host-associated > Plants > Phyllosphere > Unclassified | place: USA... | reverse complement strand
TCTATCATATGCAGATCATGGAAGGCGACCTGATCGACACGATCCGCAAGAACATCGAGTGGATCGGTCATTTCCATACCGGCGGGGTTCCCGGGCGGCATAATCTCGACGGCACGCAGGAGGTCGATTGGCAGGCGGTGGCGCGCAGCGTCGCCGATCTCAAATTCCAGGGTTATTTCGCGCATGAATTCGTGCCGGTCGGCGATCCCCTGACGGCGCTCGCCCAGGCGGTCCGGACCTGCACGGTGTGACCGGGAGCCGGACGGTCGACGCTTCGTAACTGCCGGGGCCAGCGCGTGGCCCGGGACTCAGCGCATCGCGAGCTGCGTTGTCAGCGCGCGCGGCGTGATCGTCATCACCCCGTCCTCGATCGTCACGCGTCCCAGCCGCGCGATCTCGGGCTGGCCGAGCAGCGTGTAGGGCATGCCGCGCTGGCCGATGCGCATCGCCATCCGGCCCAGACTCTGCCCGCCGATCTCGACCGAGGCGACGCGCGCGACGCCGAGCCGGGTATAGCCGCCGATGCCGATCGCGGTTTCCTCGCGCTGCACGGCACGGTCGGCCCCTGTCGCGCGCGCATCGTCCGCCGACAGGATGGTGTAGGCCGCGCCGGTATCGACGATCGCACGGATGCGGACGCCGTTGACCATCATCGCCGCGACGAAATGCCCGCCCCAGGGATCGCGATTGATCCGCAGGACATGTGGCTGCGCGAAGGTCACGGGCTCGTCGAAATCGGCGGGGTCGAAATCGGCGGGGTCGAGCTCGATGCGGGGCGGCGGCGGCGGCGCATAGCTCACGGCGGCGACCATCGTGCGCTGCGGCTCGATGCAGGTGACGACGGTGCGCGACAATATGTGCCCCTCGTCGTCCTCGTCGGTCGTCTCGGTCGTCGTGATCACCGCCATGCCCGGCGTCGCCGTGCCGCCGCGCCAGGCGGTGTCGACGATGCGGGTACGACCGTTGATTGTGGTGACGGTGCGCACGGTGTTCGCCGGGACGTCCTGGACCTGCCCGCCGATCTGAACGCGGACCTGCGCGGCGGCAGCGGTAGCGGTCAGCGCGGACGCCAGCGCGATCGCGAGTGCCCCTGCGCGGACGATTGCTCTGATGCCCACGGCAGTCCTCTTTTCCTCGTCCACGGACATCCGTCCCGGAGGGTCAAAGGAACCCTAGCGGCAGTGTGTTTACAGTTGGTTAGCGCGGCAGGACGCGCTGCGGTCGATGTCCATGGCGCTTGGCGGCGCGGGCGCGGTCCGGGATCAGGGGAAGCCCGCACCGCCATGCGCGCCGACCGCGGTCCCGGTCGAGTAGCTCGCCTCGCCGGACGCCAGCGCGACGAACAATATCGCGAGTTCGGACGGCTGTCCCGCGCGGCCGAGCGGCGTGTCCTGGCCGAATTCGTGCATCTTGCCCGGCAGCTGCCCGCCCGCGACCTGGAGCGGTGTCCAGATCGGGCCGGGCGACACGGCGTTGACGCGGATGCCCTTCTTGGCGAGCTGCTTGGCCATGCCGCGCGTCAGATTCTGGATCGCCGCCTTGGTCGAGGCATAATCGATCAGGTCGTCATTCGGATCATAGGCGTTCTGCGAGATCGTGTTGATGATCACCGAACCCGGCGGCATCGCGGGGATCGCAGCCTTCGAAAAGCGGAAGACGTGGAACACGTTGGTCTCGTAGGTGCGCACGAACTGTTCGTCGCTGATCTCCATGATGTCCGCCTTGGACTGCTGATAGGCGGCATTGTTGACCAGGATATCGAGACCGCCGAGCTGCGCGATCGCTTTTTTGACCGTGTCTTCGCAGGCCTTCTGGGTGCGGATGTCGGCGGGCAGCAGCACCGCCTTGCGCCCCGCCTGTCGGATCAGGTCGGCGACCTCGCGCGCGTCCGGCTCCTCGCTGGGATAATAGTTGATCGCGACGTCCGCGCCCTCGCGCGCAAAGGCGATCGCGGCGGCGCGCCCGATGCCGCTGTCGCCACCGGTGAGCAGCGCCTTGCGACCGACCAGCTTGCCGCTGCCGCGGTAGCTCTGCTCGCCATGATCGGGGCGGGGGTTCATCTTGCTGGCGAGCGCGGGCCAGGCCTGGCGCTGCTCGGGGAAGGGGGTGCGGGTGTACGCATTGCGCGGGTCGCGCAGGCTGGGGGCGGGCCCGATGGCGGCGGCCTCGGTCGATTGTACCCGCGCCATGCCCGGCGCGGCCGCGGCTGCAAGGCCGATGGCGGCACTGCCCAGGATACTGCGGCGTGAGGTTTCACCGTTGCTCATGATCGGATCCTTGTCGGTGGTCGGGGGCGCCGGCGGGCTGATCCCTGCTCGACGAACCGCGGCGCGGACCGTTCCCTCGGCGCGGTCATCCGGCCCGATACCGCGGAAACCGCGGATGCCGAGCGGCGTTCATCCCCGATCTGCACCCGCGAGTATCCCACCATGACCGACCGTCCCCGCATCATCTGCCTCATGACCGCGTCGGTCGATGGTGGCCTGCATCCCAGCCGCTACACCAACAGCCCGGATGGCACCGCCAAGGCGTGGACGCGCGCCTATGAGTCGCTGCACGAGCGCCTCGACGCCGATGGCTGGATCGTCGGACGCGTCACCATGGCGGAGATGGCGAAGGGAGAGCCGCGTGCGTCGACGACCGCGGACGCGCCCGCGCGACCGTCGCTGTTCCAGGCGCGCGATGCCGCGTCCTTCGCGATCACGCTCGATCGCGCCGGCAAGACCCGCTTCGCCGGTCCCGACATCGGCGGCGACCCTGTGGTCGTGCTGCTCGCATGCGGTGTGAGCGACGCCCATCTCGCGGAGCTCGCCGCCAATGGCGTGTCCTACCTCGTGTCGGACAGCGACGAGATCGACCTCGCCGGTGCGCTCACAACGCTGCGCCGCGAACTCGGTATCGAAACATTGTTGCTCGAAGGCGGCGCCGGCATCAACGGCTCGTTCCTCGCCGCCGGTCTGGTCGACGAACTCAGCCTCGTCATCGCACCCGCACTCGACGGTGGGGCCGATGCGGAGCGGATCGTCGCGGCGGGCGACGGGCTGAAGGGCAAGGTGACGCTGTCGCTGCTCGGATGCGAACACCTGGCCGCCGGGGCGGTCAATTTGCGGTACCGGGTGGCGGCGGTCGGCTAAGCGCAGTCGGCGTACATGGCGGAACGGAATTGGTGCACCCGACTGGTCTCCGTTAATCGCGCTGGTTCAATATGTTGGCTTGGCTAACCACAAAGACGGCAGCCGCGGAATCCTGCGCTTTTCTGACGCACTGGCTAACCGCTCGTGAGCGCGCGTTCGCTGTTTCAGATTGCTGGCGGCAAGGCGAAAAAGGGGCATCGCACGGGCCAGCCGGTCCGCCGCAGCAGCTATCGCGCGGGCGAGCGCGAGCAGCGCTATTGGCGTCCGTTCAACAAGGCCGAGCGCAACGCCCGGATGCGCGCCGCCGAGGTCTACGACCGCAAGCACAAGATCGCCGGCAAGCGTAACGGCCCGCTCGGCGCGATCGGCGTCGACGTGCTGCGCGAGCTGATGCGCATGATCGACTTCAAGACCGGCCGGCTCGAGCCCGCCATCGCGACGCTCGCCGAACGGCTGCGGCGCTCGCGCGGCGCGATCGTCAGCGCGCTCGCGCGTCTGAAGGATCACGGCTTCCTGAACTGGATCCGCCGGTTCGAGCCGATCGATGATCCCGACGCCTTCGGCCCCCAGGTGAAACAGGTGACGAACGCCTATTGGTTCGGCCTGCCCAAGGAGGCGGCCGACATGGTCCGCCGGATGATGGGGAAGGGGCCTCTACCCGACGACGAAGTTACGCGCAGAAAGGCGGAGGAAGAGCAGACGGCGGCGATGCTGGCGACGGTCTCAGCCGAGGACCTCGCCGCGTTCCGTGCCGGCAATGAGTCGCCTCTTGCCAAGGCTCTCGCTTCGCTGGGCCGGCGCGTAGACCTCTCTAACGCGAATTCACCGGGTGGTCAGAACCCATCCCTGCAAGGTTAGATATAAGAGGAACGCCGTTGGCGTGCGTAGGTTTGCTGTTCCACCAAGCCCCCAAGGCCCCGAACCCCGCAGGGTCAACGTCAGTCGACTACTGGCGGCCGTACCGGCATGCGCCGGCCCGATGCATCCTAGGGTGGATGCGCAATTTCGGTGCCATTCTAGCAATTTAGGTAGTCCTCGTTTTGATGCTCCACGATAAGATTTAAGGGTACGTGTCAAACCAACCGCAGCGTTGGCAATTCGCATGTTGGAAACCGATCAATCTGTCTGGAAGCGACGGCGTCCGGGGGGGGCGTTCGCAAGCTTGGGTTTGGCGCCCGCCCCTAGCTCAAACCGACGTTTTCACTTTCACTTCTTCGGTGTGACGAATGTCGCTGTTGGAAAAGTACCGAGAGCGTCAGTTTGTTTCCGTAAGGCTAACGACAAATCGGATGCCACGGTTTGGCTTGCCTGCCGTAACAGTTGGGCACTTATGCTGCCAGCAGCGCCCGTGGCTGGGTTCGATGCCAAAACAGGGGCTGCCGATTCGCTCAACCCGCGAATTATTCCTGCACTGATCGAACTCGCACTCGTTGCCGTTTTGGCTGTAGAAGGGTGAGAAGCTGCATTCGCAAATATCGTAATCAGCTCCGTCTGAGCTCGAATTTGAGACTGAAGGTTTGAGATCAGGTTTCTAATATCCTCCATCGTCACTGGTGGTTTTGCGAGGCTATCGGGAGTGTTAATTATTAAACTCTCATAATCCGTCCACCACTTATCAAATGCGCGAACTATAGCTTCTCGAGATCTTGTAATGCCAAGAGCGCTCGCAAACGATATGCAAACCTCAAGAACGGACTCTTTGCTTATTGCTAAGGCCTGAAAGACAGATAGTGGCGTACTTGCTAAATCACTTGGCGACAGCCCGCTTAGTAACGGAATTACCATGCGCGTTTGGACGCGAGTTGCCAGGGCACCTGCTTCATAGTGCACCCATGGATTTTTAACATTTTCTGGTGTTACTAAAATGACGCCGGCGACAGATTCGTCGAGCGATCCAGATATCGAGGTCAGCCACAACGCGCCTGCTGATATGTCCTCATCTGACATAAACACTTTTGCTTCCGGAAGTACGTCTTCTAAAAGTTTACGCAGAGCTCGGGCTTTTACCCGTGCCTGAGGGCCGGACCAGCTAATGAACGCTTGCGACAATGCTAAACTCCCATGATGAGGTGCGTCTGGCTGGCATATCGTACGACCGTCTACAAGATGATGATATCAATGTCCGGTAGGGCGAGCTTGCAGGCTTCCGCAGTCCCGAGCGCCGTTTGGAGGGGATCCTGACTGTTTACCCTAGGCGTCGAAACTGCACCCAATTGCACCGTTGCAAAACCCTCAAAGTTATCGGTCCCGGCTAGGACCTGGTCAATTTTTGTAGGCTGCTCGAACGCACCTTTTGCGACACAAAAAGACCGCGGGCGAGGCGGGGGGATCAGCGCGCATTCTGGGGTCGCGACGTCGGCCGTGGTACCTGGTGCTTGCACGTAAATGAAATCATCTCTCCCCTTTCTGTTCTGCCCCGCGCATCCGCCGCCTCCACCTACACGATGTCCGTTTCGACCTGATACGGCTTGAGGTGTCGTTCTTCCTGTCGCGGGCGCCGCCCGGCTTCCCGTCGCCGGCATACGATAACTTGATAAGTGAGCGCCGTTACGGGAAGCGACAGGCACGCTCGAGGTCGGTCAGCGTGTCGAGCGGCGTGGCCTTCAGGCGCCAGAAATAGAAGCATGGCAGACCAATGATGCGGCCTGCGGCGATCACCGCATAGCGCTGCGGTATATAGATCATCTAAGTGCAAGCTATTTGGTCCGTATCGGAACAATCCATTTTTACAAAATATCACTACGGTGAGACAGGGTTAAGGTCCTGTTCGCCCCGCTGTTAACAGCCATGTCTTTAAGCTGCCGGTTGCGACATTCATTGCCGTGTTGATAGCTGCAGAGTTCTATGTCACTTTTATCAAATAGACGTCACACAAGAGGTGATTCGCATGAGAAAGTTGTCCATAGCTGTTGCTTGCATATCGTTAGCTCTTAACGGCGCCGGGTTGCTCCTACCCAGTGCAGCGTCTGCTCTTCCTACGCGATGCACGATGGAAGCCTGGTATGCTGCCGATCAAGCGGCTGGCGGCAGGGACTATGACGATCCAGTGTGGCAGGCTGCATTCGGCGAATACATGGATGCGAATTGCGGCGGCGGCGGCGGCGGCGGTGGCGGCGGCGGCGGCGGCTGGTGGTACTGCCAACATGCGGATCCGTATGGGTCGGGGTTTGGCGGCACTGACTGTGTGCCGATTTGATCAGAGCGCGCACTACCAATAGGCGTGGCCCGCCCGGTATCTATCGTATCTAGGCCCTCCACTGGCAGGCCGCCCACAGCCTGCCAGTTTTGCGTTACATTATTGCTCGGAAAGCCAGAGGGGCGGAGCGCGTTTGCAATCCATATTGGCAATGAATTTGGGATGCAGCGACATGTGAACGGTGCATAAATCCGCATTAGTTATCGCGTCGGCAACGGGCTGCTGCACGCGCATATTATTGTGGACCTGCATCGAGTTTAGATTTGCATCAAAAGAGATTCGAAATGCCCGCGGGCGAGGCGGGGGGATCAGCGCATATTATGGGGTTGCGAGGTTGGCCGTGGGGCAGGGCCGCCGCACGTCGTTGAATTCATGTGTTCCCTTTCTGTTCTGACTCGCGCTAGATGGCGGTTCAAAGAGTCGCGGGAACCATCATGCACCACCTCCACCTCCACGATGTCCCGTTCGACCTGATACCGCTCGAGGTGCCGTTCTTCCTATCGCGGACGCCGGCCGGCTTTCCGTCGCCGGCACAGGATGACATGGAGGAGCCGATCGACCTCGGTGCCTGGCTCGTCCAGCACCCCGCCGCCAGCTACATCATGCGCGTTGACGGCCACTCCATGCTGGGCGCGGGCATCAATGACGGCGACCTGATCGTCGTCGACCGATCCAAGACGCCGCGCGCGGGCGCGATCGTCGTCGCCCTTGTCCACGGCGACCGCACGCTGAAGCGCCTGCGGTACATGGACGGCCGGCACTGGCTCGTTCCCGAGGCTGAGGGCTACCCGCACACCCTCGTCGACGAGAATGTTGAGATCTGGGGCGTCGTTGTCGGCGTCGCGCGCCAAGTCCGGTGAGCGGGCCGATCGCGCTCATCGATTGCAACAACTATTATGTCTCGTGCGAGCGCGCGTTCGACAGCAGCCTGATCGGCGTGCCCGTGATCGTGCTGTCGAACAACGACGGGTGCGCTGTCGCGCGCTCGGCAGAGGCCAAGGCACTCGGCATCAAGATGGGCGAGCCCGTCCACCTGCTGCGCGACAAGATCCGCGCGCACGGGATCCGCGTGCTGTCGTCCAACTACACCCTGTACGGCGACATGCAGCGCCGGGTCGTCGCGGCGTGCGATGCCTTTGCGCGGGACTTCGAGATCTACTCGATCGACGAGACGTTCCTCGACCTGACCGGCTTCGAGGACCGGGACCTGGTCGCGCACGTCAACGCGATGCGCGCCCAGGTCCGCCAGTGGACGACGATCCCCACCTGCGTCGGCATCGGCGACACCAAGACGCTGGCCAAGCTCGGCAACGCCGCGGCCAAGAAGAACCCGATGTTCGACGGCGTGGCCGATCTGCGAGACGATGCGGTTCGCAAATGGGTGATGGACCGGTTTCCGGTCGAGGACGTCTGGGGCGTTGGCGGCGCGACAGCACGAAAGCTGCTGGCGCTCGGCATCGGCAATGCCGGCGCGCTGCGCGACATGCCGATGAAGCAGGCGCGCGCGGTCGGCACGGTCGTGCTCGAGCGCCTGGTCGGCGAGCTGCGCGGCGTGCCCTCGGATGCGGTCGAGACCATCGCCCCGCAACGCAAGGGCATGGCGGTCACGCGCTCGTTCGGCACGCCGGTGGGCGACTTCCACACGCTGTTCGGCGCGCTCACGCAATATGCGATGCGGGCGGGCGAGAAGCTTCGGTCGCATGGACTCGTCGCGGGGCGGCTGACCGCGTTCTTCCATACCAACAGGCGCAAGCCCGACCGGCCGCAATATGCCGGCTCGCGCACGGTGGCGCTGCACCCGATGACCAGCGACAGCCTGGAGCTCATAGCCGCGGCGAAGCGCGGTGCGTCGGCCGCCTGGCGCGATGGCTATGCGTATACCAAGGCCGGCATCATGCTCGACGATCTGATCGCGGCAGATATGCGCCCCCGAACATTGTTCGAGGGCGACACGGACAAGCGCGACCGGCTGATGGGCGCTCTGGACGAGATCAACACCCGCTTTGGAAAGTTCTCCGCCACGACCGCTTCGCAAGGTTTCAAGCGAGAGTGGAAAATGCGATCCGAGATGAAATCGCCCGCCTGGACAACCGACATCCGTGAGGTGCCGCGAGTTCGAGCGGGATAGGTTGGCGAACGCTCATAACTGGCCGTCTCAGCAAAGTCCCGGCTTCTCTCCTTTAGCAGGCGCCCGCCTGCTCAGCACCGTAGCGTGCCTCAGCTTTGGTATATTTGGACCCAGCATCAGACGATAACTGATCGATTAGCCCGCTGCAGGAGAAGCCGGTCATATCCAAATATTGTTTCGCTGAGCGCGCCGCCTGCTCGTTCCAGTCCACTGTAAGGCTCTCGACGGCTGCAGTGGCATCAGTGACACTATACCCGTTGCCAGCGTCGGATGAGAGTTGCTCTATCAGGCCGCGCCGCGAAAAGCCGGTCATGTCTAGATATTGTTGGGCACTACGCGCGGCGTTCGCCTGTGGGCCCAAGAGGCCACCGCTCGGGGTGCTCTCCGGATTTTCTGCGACGGACGTTACTTGGCTAGCGCCTCCAGAGGCGTCTGATACTGCGCTACTGCTTCCATTTACGTTTTCGCTCGGTACCGTATTGGGCAACGGCGCCGTCTTTTCACCGGAGTCCACCAGTGATCCGATGATCCCGAGCACAATGATGATAGCCAGGGCTATCAAGCATCCCTTTCCCCGCCTGTTTGCCTTTTTAGGTGATGGCGAGCCGCCATGGCTGGACGATACGTCGCTATTGAAGGAATGACCGCAAAAGCGACAGACCTTTGCCTCAGCTTTTACCGTCTCAGCGCACTGCGGGCACTTCTTCTCGTCTACTTCCAACATGCTTCCCCTTTTCAAGCGCGACATGATGACGCGGCCCCGCCTGTGTCAACAGCGCAGGGGTCAGGGTCCGAGGAACGCTAGCGTTCGACATGCACGACGTTGCAGCGATCTTGGCGGAGTTAAACGCGCGCGATGGAAAGGAACCTGAAGCGGATGCTTTTGCACAACCGTCGCGAGAAGCGGATAAGCGTTAACTCGGTGGGGCAAGGGATCGGGCAACAGCCCGCTTTCTAATTTACGCGCAAGCTAGGCGGCAAGGAAGTGGTTGGCGCATATCGGAGGGGCGGCTAGCCTGCTACGATGGCTACCAGCACCAAATCGAAGCAAGCCGCGCAGAACCAGCATTACGTCCCCAAACTGGTTCTTCGGCATTTCCTCAGCAATGAGGCCAAGGAACAGGTCACGGTCTTCGACAAGAAGACGGGCCAGACCTTCACGCCCAACATTGCGGGAGTCATGGCCGAGCGCCGCTTTCACGATTTCCAAATATCGGAGGAATATATCTCCTCCTTTGAGCAAACGGCAGGCCGAGTGGAGGATGCCCTACTTCCCACTTACCGCCGCATATTAAATGAGCGCCGCCTCAACCGCAGCGGTAAGGAGCAAGCACACCTCGCCATGCTCGTCGCGTTCCAATTCCTGCGCACCCGCCGGCAGCGCGATCGCTTTGTAGAAATGGAGCAAATAATCGGTGCCAAGCTGGAGCGGATGGGCGGCAAGCTTGAAGATCTGGACGGTTACGAGCCCTTGACGGAGGACCGCCTAAAGCACCAGCACGCCACCTTCATCGTTGACGGAATTAAAGAGTTTACCAACATAATCGGGCATAAGCATATAATGCTGATGGACGCGGCACCAGGTCGCGATTTTTATATCAGCGACAATCCCGTGGTACTTCATAACGATGAGGACTTCGGCCCTTACGGGAAACTTGGATTGGGTGTCCGCGGCATTCAAATATATTTGCCTCTCTCCCATGACCTCATGCTGGCGTGCCTCTGTCCAACGATTCTTAACGGTGCGGTCGAGCAGCTGGACAAGAACCTCAACGAGGTTCGTGCCGCGCTGCTACCTCTGGTTGTTGCCGGAAGGATCACCGGCGAGCAGATGCGAGCGCAGGTTGCCATTATCGAGGAAAAGGGGAGCCGCATTCGGGGCTGGCAGCAGCGTTACTTGGATGGCGTCCCTGATCAAGGCAACAACGAGAATATGGACTTTTATAACAGCCTACAGATGAGCCAATCACGCCAATTCGTCATCAGTAAAAACGAGGATTTCGCCCTAGCACGGAGGTTCATGGCCGACTTTCCCGGCCACAAGCCTGTGGGCCCTCGCATCGACTAGACGATAAATCGGCATTAAAAATCCCAACTCATTGACTAGATCCTAATCCCAGCCGCCACAGTTCGAGACGATCAGCTCGCCTGCGCGCTGTGCGGCGCCGGCCCCGACCGTGTACGTCGTCTCGATGGTCGCGACATGAAACCGGGCAAACGTCGCCCGCGCGCCCGGCGTATCGTTGATCGACAGGATGAAGCGCCCCTTGCCGAGGCTGGAGCCCTGCGCCGGCACGATGCCGAGCAGCGCGGGCGGGACGCGGTGCGCGGCCAGCACGTCGTCGCGCGTCGCGTTCTTGATCCCGGTGAACTCGTCATTGGCGCCGACCTGCGCGATCGGCAGGATCTTGATCCCGCCATCCTTGCCGCCCGGCTGGTGGACGAACAGGTTCTTGAAATTGCCCGGCCCCTTCGACTGCTTCAGCGCGGTGCGGATCGCCTGCACGTCGCCATCGGAGAACTCGCCCGTCGCGTGCAGGATGAAACCCGCATGGCTGCCGTTGAGATAATATTTGCGGCGGAACAGCGTTGCCGCCTCGTTCAGCAGTGCGGATTGCAGCGCCGACAGATATTCCGGCACGCCGTACAGCTCCTGGTTGATGTCGGGCTGCATGATCTGGATGACGCTGTTCGGCCGGAATTCGGTCTCGATCGCGCCACCTGGTGCAAAGAAATAGCGCCCTTCCTCGACGCCGCGGCGCGTGAATTTGGCGAGCGCATGGTCGAGCCGCAGTAGATCGCCCAGCACGCTGCGCCGCTGTTCGACGAAGCCGAAGCCGAAGATCAGATAATCCTGCACCAGCTTTTCGAACGTCGCGCGCGACAGCCAGGCGGTCGGCACGAACGACCGCACCAGCAGGTTACGCTTCAGCAGTATCGCCGAGCTGTGATGCGGGCTCGCGCGGAACGACCGCGCCAGTCCCTCGACGCTTATCGGCGGTTCGTACCAGCGGCCGTTATGCCAGCACTGGAGCAGGTCGAGCACCTCGCGCCGGCTGTTGACCGGTTCGGGATCGCCGAAGGTGAAGGCCTCGACCGCGGTCGACGGCGCATGCGCCATGTCAATCGCACCAGTGCGGCCCATGCGGCGCGCGCGTCCCTTGCCCATTACAGGATCTCCATGGTGGCCTTCGGCTTTTCCTTGCCGTCGAGCGGTTCGTTGTTGAGCAGCTGCATCGTCGCCCAGGCGAGATCGGCGTGACCCTCGTCACCGCCGCGCCCCGCCTTGAAGGTGACGTTGCGCCCCGAGGTGGTCAGCGTCTTCTTGATCGAGACGAACGACGACACGACGTCGAGCCAGCCGGCATCAAACAGCATGCGACCGCGCGCGATGACGTGCTGCGCCTTCATGATCATCTGCGCCTTCACCTCGAGCGAATATTCGACCTTGGTGACGCCGCGCAGCCCCGCCTCGGGTTTGGCAAGCAGCTGGTAGACGCCAGCGCCGACGCCGGTCGCGTCGATCGCTAGGAAGGTGCAGGTGTAGCGCGACAGCACGCCCTTGATGAAAGTCGCCTGCTCTTCGAAATCGAGCCCGCGCAGCTGATGCTTCTCCAGCAGGCGGAACGGCGCGCCCTGCTCGGCAGGCGGCGCGGCGATCACCAGCGCGGCGTTGTCGCCATCGACGCTGTTCTGCGGATCGTAGCTCGCCCAGACGATGCCGGTGCCGAACGGGCGCTCGGCGTCCGGATTATAGTCGGTCCATTCCTCGACGGTATCGACGCCGCATTTGACCAGGTCGTTGAACCGGAACGCGGACAGGCTGTCGTCGACGAAATCGCACAGGAACAGATTGGCGAACTCGTCGGGGGCATATTCGTCCTCCAGCTCCTCGATATCAAACAGGTCGCAGCCGGCCTCCTCGGCGTCGCGTATGTTGACGATATGCCGCCACACGCGGTCGGGCCCTTGGGCACTGTCCTTCAGCGCGGCGTGGCTGACGTCGATCTCGACGCGGTTTTCCTTCCGACGCCGCTTGTTGCGGCGCTCGCCCGTCCAGTACGGATAGGCCGGATGCGCGATCGTCGACGGTGTCGAGAAATAGGTCTTCCGCCATTTCTTATGCGTCGCCATGCCCGAGGCGACCTTGTTCAGCTCCTCGAAGCTGTGGACCCAGAAGAACTCGTCGAAATAGAAATTGCCGTGGCGCCCCTGCGCGGTGCGGAAATTGGTCCCTAGGAAATGCAGCTCGGCCGCGGCCTCTTCGGCCGGGCGCAGCTCGCTGGTGATGAGCATCGGATCGCCGGCCAAGCTGACCCCGACCAGCTTGGCGAAGCTGACGATGTAGCTACGGAACTGGTGCGCCTGCGCCTTCGACGCCGACAGGAAGATCTGGTTGCGGCCGGTCTCGATCGCGTCGATCAGCGCCTCGAACGCGAAATAATAGGTCGCGCCGATCTGCCGCGATTTGAGGATCATCCGCGTGCGGAACGTCAGCGCCGCGAACCATGCCTCCTGATAGCCATAGAGCTGGTCGAGGAAGATCGTCTTCAGCTCGGCCGCCTGGTCGGCGGTGAAGTGGTTCTTCTTGGCTTTCTTCTTTTCGCCCGCGTTGCGGTTGGCGATCTTGTCGTTCAGATCGCCCGAATGCCCGCCGGGCGCCTCGTAGCGGCGCACCTTGGCCAGGCTCTCGACCTGGCGGCGCAGCGCATCCAGCTCGGTATAATCGGCGCCGGTCTTCTTCTCCTTGCAGATCAGCACCATCAGCCGCGT
>Ga0308158_10003719_pt1 | contig 13232 bp, 9 predicted proteins | sample PhyBR2_FD_201038 | JGI IMG/M metagenome (GOLD analysis project Ga0308158, IMG submission 201038) | Phyllosphere microbial communities from UC Gill Tract Community Farm, Albany, California, United States - DLSLB.R2 | ecosystem: Host-associated > Plants > Phyllosphere > Unclassified | place: USA... | reverse complement strand
ACGGAAAAGGTGCAGCCTGAAAAGTCATGGACCTTGCCACCGGCCATATCCGCCGACAGCGTGCCAAAATGAAATTGCACATCGGGACGCGCATCGGTCTCAGACAGGGCGTTGCAGAACAACGCGCCCTGGTTGATGCCAATGGCCAGCGGGCCGCCGCGCAACAGCGCCCATTGCAGGCCCATCTTTGCCTTGCCGCTCCAGCTGCGCAACAGATCGTTGGTGGTAATGGGCTTGTTCACTTCGTAGATCAGCCGAAACTGCAAATGATCCTGAAGATTCTCACCCACGCCATTGAGCGCGTGCACCATGGGAATGCCCAGCGGATTCAGGTGCACGGGATTGCCCACCCCCGACAGTTGCAATAGCTGCGGCGACTGCAGGGCGCCAGCGCACAGGATCACTTCCCGGTTGACATTCAATATCTTGATTTTCCCGTGCTGGCGATACTGGATCCCCGCCGCTTTTTTTCCACGGAACAGAATTTTCATGGCCTGTGCTTCGGTTTCGATACGCAGGTTCGCGCGACGCCTTGCCGGGTTCAGATAAGCGACTGCCGTAGAACAGCGTCGGCCATTGCGGGTCGTCAACTGATAGTACCCGGCCCCGCGCTGATCGCCCGTATTGAAATCCTTGCGAGATGGGATGCCAAGGCTGTTGGCTGCACCGATCAGCGCATCGACCAATTCATGCCGGGTCGGGATTGACGTGGCATTGAGCGGACCCTCTGTCCCATGGGTCGGACCGGGCCCGAGATCATTGTTTTCAAGTTTACGAAAGTACGGCAGGCAGGCGTCCCAGCTCCATCCGTGGTTGCCCAGCGCTTCCCAGTGGTCATAATCTTCCTTCTGTCCCCGTATGTAGATCAAGCCGTTGATGGAACTGCTGCCACCCAGCGTTTTGCCACGCGGCCAGTAAATTCGGCGATCCAGCATATTGTGATCGGGATCGGTATAAAAGCCCCAGTTCAATCGCGGATTGAACATGGTCTTGCCATAACCGATAGGAATATGAATCCACATATTGCGATCAGCCGGTCCTGCCTCGAGCAGACACACTGAATATTTGCCGTTCTCGCTCAACCTGTTGGCCATCACGCACCCGGCCGAGCCGCCGCCCACCACTACATAATCCACACACTCTTGCATAGTCTTGTCTGCCTGCCAGTTCTGATTTAGTGGGTCAAGTGTGCGTCTGGCGCGCCGCTATTGGTTAGGGGTATACACCAATCATTTCAATTTTGAAACGATAACCGCCATTTTCATTTCATTTACCGGAACGTATAGTTTCAAATTATTGGATATTTAATCTTTTTTATTCCACAATAAATATAGAGACAACTATGACCATGACAAATCAAGATTCAAAACATCTGCGTATTCTGACTGTGATAGAGCACCTGGCTTGCGCCAGTTATCCGCTGTCACTGGCCCAGATCGCCCAGCGTACCGCATTGCCCAAGGCCAGTGTCCTGCGCCTTTTGCAGCAATTGCAGGATGCTGCCTATGTCACGCGACTTCCCGACGATCGCGGCTACGTGCTGGGCGCCAGCTCGCATCAATTGGCACTGTCGGTGCTCAGATCCACGCACTTTGATCGCATGTGCCGGCAATTGCTAGGAAAGCTGGTCGCTGCCACCGGCGAAACATGCAATCTGACCGCGCTGATCGACAACCAGGTGCATTATCTGGCGCGTGTCGAACCCGAGAGCGACATGCGCCTGCAACTGCATCTGCGCACCGGTGCTCATGTGCCATTGCATTGCACCGCCAGCGGCAAACTGTTCCTGGCGATGATGCCCGATGTGCAGCGCAGGTGCCTGCTCGATACCCTACCGCTACCGGCCATGACACCCAAAACCATTACAGACCGTCAGCGTCTTGCGCATGAGCTGGGACTGATCGCGCAACAGAGAATCGGCACCGACAACGAAGAGTTTGTCAAAGGCATGGTTGCCATTGCCGTGCCGGTTCAGGACGAGCGCGGCCGCATGATCGCGGCTGTCGCCTGCCACGCCCCAACCGCCACGCATTCATTTTCCGACCTGTTCACTTTCTCCAGCATGATGAAGGACACGGCCCTCGCGCTGGGCCAGGTGTTGGCCGGCAACGCAAAGCCCGGCGACAGACAAGATATCGAAAGCCCATGACAACCCATTTTCTGCCTTCCACCCACAGCCGTATTCAACAGCCTTAAACAACTGATCTAAAGGTGATCTCATGAACAAACGTACTTTTTTGCGTTCTCTGGCTCTGTCCGCTATCGCACTTGCCCCGGGCCTGCCTTCCCAGGCGTGGGCTCAAAACGACACGATTAAAATTGTGGTCGGTTATCCGGCAGGTGGAATTCTTGATGCGCTGGCACGTGCTGTGGCCGAAGAATACAGGAAAACCGGCAGCGGCCAGGCTTATGTCGAAAACAAGCCAGGCGCCTCTACCATGATGGCGGCAACCGAAGTGGCACGAGCCAAACCGGACGGACGCACGGTCCTGCTCTCACACTCAATGCCTTTCACCAGTTATCCCTACACCTATGCCAAGCTCAATTACTCACCCAGTGATCTGACACCCGTGGCCAACCTGGCCAACGTGCCAATTGTGGTGTCCACCGGCAGCGTCCAGCCATACAAAACGATTCAGGAATATATGGCCGCAGCCAAGGCTGACCCCGCGCGTGGCGCGGTCGGCCTGGCAGGACTGGGCGGCCCCACGCACTTTGGCGTGCTGCAGATGGCCAAGCATCAGAACGTCAAGCTCGAACCGGCCTCCTATTCCGGCGGTCCGCAACTGGTTAATGATGAAATGGGTGGCCATGTGCCGTTGGGTGTGGACGCAGCCGGCGCGCAGATGGAACTGTATCGCGCCGGAAAAATCCGCTTTCTGGGGTTGGCCGGCACCCAGCCGGTCAGCTTTTTGCCGGGTGTCAAAACGTTGCATGAACAGGGTATCGAAGGGTTCGAGCACGTAAAAATATGGTATGGCGCCTATGTGCCAAAAGGCACGCCACCGGAAACCGTTGCCCGTCTGGAAAAAGCGTTTATCGCCATTGCCAAAAACGCAGAATTGCGCAAGAACTTCGAAAAACTGGGCCTGGAGCTGACCGGCGAATCGGCAGCCAGCATGAAGGCGTTACTGGAGAGCGAAAATAAAGTCTGGGGGCCAATTATCAAGGAATCGGGCTTCAAGGCAAATTGAGTCGATGCGACAGTTGATACATTGCAATCGGGGAGCGCCTGGCACGGGCGCTCCCCGCCGGTAAAGAAAACAGGGTAACAAGCGCGTCATGCACGCCCTGGAGCCACGCCGAATGACTTGAGAGGTTCAGGCCAGCACTGCCTGCCTGAGTGCGTCTTGCAGCGCCACCTTGTCCAGCTCTGTTGTGCCGACAAAAACCAGCGGCCCGGCGGCGATCGTCGACATTGCCGGTTCAAGGCTCACGCGCTGGCCTCGCACATAATGCAACACGCAGCTTTTTTTCTCCGGTCCCAGCAAAACGATGCCCTTGGCGCGCAGAACCGGCGCCGGCATTTGGCTGAAAGCAGCACGTAACCGCTGCTCATCAAATGCACCGGCATTGTCAAAACTGTACGACTCAAAGGAGTACGCGGCAGGCGCCGTTGCCTGCCGGCCAGCAAACAGCCCGGTATCAACGCCGCCGGCCGATGGCGATTGTGATTGTGATGGGAAGGCATGCTGCCCTTTGCGAGACAACAGCAGTGTCCAGTCAAACTGCCCGTTGCTGCCGGCAAACACCGGAACACCCGGCGCCGTCTCATGCAGCCACGCCAGCACCTGCTTGCGTCGCGCCTCATCCACCAGATCAATTTTATTGAGCAGAATCATATGCGCTGCGGCAATCTGCGTTTTCACCATATCGCCGGTATGTCGATCCTCACACTGTTCAAGCACGGCGGCGGCATCCACTATGGTGATAATGGACTGCAAGGCAAACCCCTGACCAAGCGCGCCGATCTGCGCAATTTTTTTGGGATCACTGACTCCGCTGCCTTCAATAATCAGCCCATCCAGATTGGCCGCCTGCTTTTCAATTGCCATCAGCGCGTTCATCAGCTCGCCCCCCATGGAGCAGCACACACACCCATTGCGCAGCGAGATGACGCCATCCCCACTGACCGATTGAATCAATGAAGCATCAATATTGACGGCGCCAAAATCATTGACCAGCACCATCAAGCGCAAGCCATGAGGCGCCTGCAACAGGTGATTGAGGACCGTGGTTTTGCCGGCCCCCAGAAAGCCCCCCAGCACCGTCAGCGCAATGGCCTGGCTCATGCTTCTATCTGCGGGCAGGGAAAAATCGTGCCGCCCAGGACGGTACCCCAGATCCTGATGTCCTTGAGTCGGGTCGGATCGACCGTCAGCGGATCTTCTTCAAGGATGGCAAAATCGGCCTGTTTGCCGGTCTCGATACTGCCGATCCGGTCATCCAACTTGAGCGTATAGGCAGCACCCAACGTCATGGCATGCAAAGCCTGCTGCACCGAAATCCTGTTTTCCTCGCCCAGCACGCGACCTGACGCCGTCATTCTGTTAACGGCGCACCAGGCCGTAAACAACGGCGCAATGGGGGTGACAGGCGCATCCGAATGCAATGAAATCGGCACGCCGGCAGCCAGCGCCGTGGCCGCGGCATTCAAGCGGTTGGCGCGCTCGGGACCCATGGTCATCTCATAATGGGCATCGCCCCAATAGTACAGATGGTTGGCAAACAGATTGGCGCACACTCCCAGGCTGGCCATGCGCCGGAACTGCGCCGTGCTGGCCATCTGGCAATGCTGCAGGGTGTGCCTGTGGTCGCGACGCGGACTGGCGGCAAGTACCGCTTCCAGGGCATCCAGCGCCACATCGGTCGCCTCGTCGCCATTGGTATGGATATGCACGGTCAGCCCGGCGTCGTGATAGGTCTGGAGCAGCTCGCGCAACTGCTGCGGCGGAATCACCCAGATGCCGTTCTCCTGCGCACCTGCCGGTGGCTTGTAATAATGCGGCCAACGCAGCCTGGCGGTAAAGCCCTGAATGGAGCCGTCCACGATCAGTTTGACAATGCCAAAACTGAGTTTGTCCGTGTTGCGCGCAATGCTGGGCAGAACCCGATCCAGTCCCTTGCCTTCCGGATCACGCAAGGGCGCATAAGCCGGCACCAGGCGCAACGGAAACGTATCGCCGCCGGTTGTATCTGCCAGGCTGGCCAGGGTGTCCTCGCTCAGGTCATTAACCAGGTCAGTCGCTGTCGTGACGCCAGCCAGTTGCGCAACCCGGGCAAAGTTCCAAATGCCATGGGAAGTTTGTCCCTCATCAAAATAGACGTTGCCGATCTTGCGGAACACCAGATACATGGCGGCAAATTCCTGCAATTGGCCGGTCAACTTGCCCGAGGCGTCACACTCGACGCCATCGATACCTGAATCAGCGGTGATCCCGGCCATCTGCAGCATGGCTGTGTTTACGTTCATCAAATGAATACTGGCATGAAGCACCACGACCGGCCGACTGGATGACACCTGGTCCAGGTGTTTGGTGGTTATCCTCTCACCCTGGAAATAAATCGGATCAAACCCCCACGCGCAGAGCGTTTTGGCAGGATCCGGCATGGCCTGCTCGGCCTCCTGCAATCGCGCAACAACCGCTTGCAGCGTTTTCAGACCTTTCCACAGGCGCCCGTCAGGACCGCGCCTGTCGTAAAACCCCACATAGACAAAACTCCACATGCCGCCTTCAAGCAGATGGCTATGCCCTTCGATCATACCGGGCATGATGAACTTGTCTGCAAATCGGTCGTCCATAACCGCCTTGCCCCATCCCTGCAATGAAGCCAGATCGCCGGCGCCCAGAATGCGGCCATCCCTGACCGCTACATGCGTGGCCCGCGGCTGTGCGGGATTCATGGTGATAATACTGCGCGCACGATAGATGCGTATCTCAGCCTTGTCCGATATAGATTGCGACATGTTTACTCCTCCTTTGACCTTCCACATATTACTATAGGCAGATATAAAAATTCTATATTACGAGATTATTTATCTCGGTTTTTAAAATTTATATTGACCAAACCCCACATTGCCTCGTATCATTAACAAAAATCGGAATTTTTCATACCGAATATTCATATTTAAACGAACAAAGTGAGGATACGTCAATCATGAACACGTCAACACCCCAGCAATCCCCCCAGAAAGCCGTTACCGGCGTCCAGAAAATGACACCATCGGAGGCCTTTGTTGAAACCATGGTCGCCAATGGCGTCACCAATATCTTTGGCATCATGGGCTCGGCCTTTATGGATGCCATGGATATCTTCGCGCCGGCGGGCATCCGGCTGATTCCCGTGGTTCACGAACAAGGCGGCGCGCACATGGCAGATGGCTATGCGCGGGTCAGCGGCCGTCATGGCGTGGTAATCGGCCAGAATGGCCCTGGTATCAGTAACTGTGTGACAGCGATTGCCGCAGCCTACTGGGCCCACTCTCCGGTCGTGATGATTACACCGGAAACCGGCACCATGGGTATGGGACTGGGCGGCTTCCAGGAAGCCAACCAGTTGCCCATGTTCCAGGAATTCACCAAATACCAGGGACATGTCAATAATCCGAAACGCATGGCCGAATATACCGCCCGCTGCTTTGATCGTGCCCTGTCCGAAATCGGCCCAACCCAGTTGAATATCCCACGAGATTATTTCTACGGTGAAATCGAAACCGAAATTCCACAACCGCAGCGCCTGGATCGCGGCGCCGGTGGTGAAAAAAGTCTGAACGAAGCAGCCGAACTGCTGGCTACCGCCAAATTCCCCGTTATCCTTTCCGGCGGTGGCGTTGTCATGGCCGACGCCGTCGAAGAATGTAAAGCACTGGCCGAGCGCCTGGGCGCACCAGTAGTCAACAGCTATCTGCACAATGACTCGTTCCCCGCCAGCCATCCGCTTTGGGCCGGTCCGCTGGGCTACCAGGGCTCCAAGGCAGCGATGAAGCTGATCGCACAGGCCGATGTCGTGGTGGCACTGGGTTCACGCCTGGGGCCATTTGGCACCCTGCCACAACATGGCATGGATTACTGGCCCAAGGAAGCGAAGATCATCCAGATTGATGCCGACAACAAAATGCTCGGCCTGGTGAAGAAAATTTCAGTTGGCATTTGTGGTGATGCCAAGGCAGCGGCTGTCGCTTTACTTGAGCGCCTGCAGGACAAGAAGCTGGCTTCAGATGCAACCAAAGAAGCACGCGCCAAAACCATTGCCGATGAAAAAGCGGCATGGGAAAAAGAGCTGGATGAATGGACGCACGAGAAAGATGCGTACAGCCTGGACATGATTGAAGAGGCCAAGAAAGAAGGCGGCAAATATCTGCATCCACGTCAGGTGTTGCGTGAACTGGAAAAAGCCATGCCCAAAGACGTCATGGTCTCCACAGACATCGGCAATATCAACTCTGTGGCCAATAGCTACTTGCGTTTCGAAAAACCGCGCAGCTTCTTTGCTCCCATGAGTTTCGGTAACTGCGGTTATGCCCTGCCCACCATTATCGGCGCCAAAGTGGCCGCTCCGGATCGTCCAGCCATCGCCTATGCCGGAGACGGCGCCTGGGGCATGAGCATGGTCGAAATCATGACCTGCGTGCGTCATGACATTCCGGTAACCGCAGTGGTCTTCCATAACCGTCAATGGGGTGCAGAGAAGAAAAACCAGGTGGATTTCTATAACCGCCGCTTTGTTGCCGGCGAACTGGATAACCAGAGCTTTGCAGAAATTGCGCAAGCCATGGGTGCAACCGGTTTCGTGGTCGACAAACTGGAAGACGTGGGCCCAACCCTGAAAAAAGCCGTGGACATGCAGATGAACGAAGGCAAAACCTGCGTCATTGAAATCATGTGCACCCGTGAACTCGGGGATCCGTTCCGCCGCGATGCATTGTCCAAACCTGTACGGTTCCTGGACAAATACAAAGACTACGTCTAATCCACTAGCGCAACCTGAGGAGCACATCATGGGCGTTTTGCAACGCATCGTCGAAACGGCGCAAGCCGACCCGAAACGCATCGTGTTGTGCGAAGCCCAGGATCCGCGCGTGCTTGAAGCAGCAATACGGGCCCAGCGGGACAGTATTGCAGATGTCATCATGGTGGGCGATCCGGTGCAAACCGCCGCGATCGCCAGCCAGCATGGCCTGGATATCTCGGGCATGACCATTACCGACCCGGCAACCAGCCAAGCGCGTGAACGTTATGCGCAACAGCTGTACCGCTTGCGCGAGAAAAAAGGCATGACACTGCAACAGGCACAGCAAGCCATTACACAACCGCTGTGCTTTGCCAATCTCATGCTGCAGATGGGTGACGCCGACGGCTCGGTCGCCGGTGCTGTTCATACGACAGCAGATGTGGTCCGCACTGCACTTCAGGTGGTGGGCGCCAAAGCCTCTGCCGGCAGTATCGTGTCCAGTTTCTTTCTGATGATTTTTGAACACGAGCACCACCCAACCAAGGGTGGCATGATTTTTTCCGATTGCGGGCTGGTCATTGATCCGGATGCACAACAACTGGCACGTATTGCCCTTGACTCGGCAAAAAGCGCAAGCGCGCTGCTGGGCGAGGCGCCACGCATTGCCATGTTATCGTTCTCGACCCTGGGAAGTGCGCAACATATCAACGTGACCAAGGTCCAGCAGGCCACCAGCCTGGTCAAGCAAGCGCAGCCGGATCTGCTGATCGACGGCGAAGTGCAGCTGGATGCCGCCATTATTCCCGACATCGCGTCGCGCAAGCTCAGTGATTCGCAGATTCATGGACGAGCCAATGTGTTGATTTTTCCGGATCTGAATGCCGGCAATATCGGCTACAAGCTTGCAGAAAGACTGGGGGGTGCCATCGCTATCGGCCCGTTGTTGCAAGGGCTGAACAAACCAGCAAATGACCTGTCGCGGGGCTGTAGTGCCGACGACGTTTACAATGTCATTGCCGTCACTTGCGTACAGGCACAACAGCAGCAACTGCAAGCCCGCGCCGGTGAATTATCGTCGGTGTCCGCCGGACAGTAATCGCGCAATATCGTAAAACACAGCAGGCGTCAGTGCCTGCTGCAGATCTACCGCCAGGCTTCTTGGATAATACGAACTCAGATCCAGCCCGACACCCAGTCCGACAACGTCAATACCCTGGCTGATGGTTTGCCGCACAACCTGTTGCAGGTGGCTGGCCAGATAATAATCATCGTTGACATATTGCGTGGCGCTGTCCATCGGGCAACCGTCAGAAACCACAATCAGAGTGCGCCGCCTGACCTGCTGCTCCTGCAGCCGCTGTGAGGCCCAGAGGACCGCCTCACCGTCCACCCCTTCCCGATACAGATCATGCTTGAGCAAAGCCGCGATATCCAGGCGCGCGCGCGACCAGCTCGTATCGGCCTGCTTAAATAGCAAATGGCATAGCTCATTAAGGCGTCCGGGATGAGCCGGCTTGCCTTGACGCTGCCAGTCTTTCAAGGCACGACCGCCATTCCAGGCACCGGTCGTAAAGCCCAGCAATTCGGTTTGGACGCCAGCCATTCCCAAAGCCCGCAACAAGGTATCGAGCAGTACAGACAAGCGGCGCGCATGCGTGCGCATGGAACCGGAGCAATCGAGCAAAATAGTGACGGCCTGGTCGACCCGCTCAATCACCTGGTCCTGGCGAAATATCCGTGTTTCGGCAGGACTGGCAACCAACTGGCTAAGCGTACGGCCGTCAAGAATGCCCTCTTCCTGGCCAAAGATCCAGCCGTCATCCTGCGGCATCCGAAAGATGCGGCGAAACAGCCTGGCCAACTGAGCCACCCCGATCGACAATGCAGCACGATCTTCGTCCATTTGCTGGCGAAACTGCTTGAGCTCTGCCCGCCTTACTCGCGAGGCCGCCAGTTCAACACGGTCGTAGCGACGAGTAAATACACGGTAGCTGGCCTGGTGCTGATCGAATACCCGGCTTTGGCCGAACGGTGCAACATCAAACCCATCCTCGGGCTGCGTGTCTGGTGTGAGCAGCAGGGAAAACAGCGATCGGCTGTTTTTTTCTGAATCCTTCTGCCGGCGATCCAGCGCCATTTCCGAGGCCAGATTCAAGCTAATCTTTTCGGCAAGCCGTGCCGCTGTCACAGCATAGGCTGCCTGATCATTGCGCAGACGGCGCAATGCATACAACTCCTGGCCTATTTCACCTGCCATACCGGCGCGCGTGGCTTCCAGCAGATCCTGCTGGGCTTCGCTGAGCACGTGCCCGGTCACTCGTGACCACACGGTCAGCATGACTGTAAACAGCAAAATGCCCAGGCTGGACTCGATCAAGGGCGAATGTTCAAACGCCTCGGCCCAGGCACGAAAACGCGCCTGCACATTAGCCTGCACCCCCGGCCATTCTGACGCGACCGTCGCCTCCAGGCGCACCTGTTCGAAAAAATCATAGAGAAGCCGGGCGGTCTCATCTTGCGGACATGCCTGTTCATAGATAATCGGATCGCAGGCAAGCAGACGCAACGCCAGACCATCGGCCACGGCACGAAAATCCCTGAAGGTCTGATTATCTGGGTCCAGCCGCAGATGTGGCGCCAGCACCGGCACCAGACTGTCATCCAGATACAGCCTGCCCTTTCTGAAATGCGCATTGATGCGCCCGCTCATGGCACGCACGGCAGCGCCGCACAACTCGTCGGTATGTTGCTGGAATATGCTGTGCGCAATATCGTTCACGTAAGCATGGTACCCATAAATGCTTCGGGCAGCTCTTGCTCGAAACAGCGCTGGTAATATTCGGCAATCAGTTCTTTCTCGGCGTCATCACATTTGTTCAGGAATGACAATCGAAATGCCAGACAGGTATCGCCGAAGATTTGCCGGTTCTCTGCCCAGGTAATGACTGTGCGAGGCGACATGAGTACGGAAATATCGCCTGCCTCGAACCCCTTGCGCGTGAGATTAGCCAGATCCACCATTTTGCGAATTGTCTGGCGCCCTTGTGCATCGTCCATCTGTGGCACCCGGGCTGCAGTAATCTGCACTTCATCTTCGGGCTGCAGATAATTGAGGGCAGCGACAATATTCCAGCGATCCAGCTGCGCATGATTGAGCGATTGGGTGCCATGATACAGGCCGTTCAAATTGCCCAGCCCCAGCGTATTGGCGGTAGCAAACAGCCTGAAATCGGCATGCGGGGCGATGCTGCGGTTCTGGTCCAGCAACATAAAATGACCGTTGCGCTCCAGAATCCGCTGAATGACAAACATGACATCGGGGCGACCGGCATCGTATTCGTCAAAGATCAGCGCCATGGGTTGCTGCAACGCCCAGGGCAGGATACCTTCCTGGAACTCGGTGACCTGGCGCCCTTCGCGCAACACGATGGTGTCCTTGCCGACCAGATCCAGGCGGCTGATATGACCATCCAGATTGACCCGCACGCAAGGCCAGTTCAGCCGGGCGGCCACCTGTTCGATATGAGTGGACTTGCCGGTGCCGTGCAGGCCCTGGATCAAGACCCGCCGGTTTTGGATGAAGCCGGCCAGGATGGCCAGCGTGACATCATGATTGAAATGATAGGCGGTGTCGATCTGCGGCACATGTTCCGTAGGCTCGCAAAATGCGGGCACGGTCAGGTCGGTATCAAGCCCGAAGACTTGCCTGACGGAAATCTCGCGAACAGCGCGGGGTGAGTGTTGCGGGGTGGTCATGAGGATCTGCCTCCGTTGCGAAACGCAATGGCGGACCACTGCGCATGAATGATTTACGCTGCCGTGTTGGCTTTTTCAATTTCTGCCAGTGAGTCGGCTGCACGACGCAATACCGGCAAAAATCCCAATGCCTTTTCGCGGGTAATGCGCATGATGGGAGACTGCGCCGCGATGCCCATGTTTGACTTGCCGTTGTCTCCCGGCACCAGCACGGCAATACAAATGAGGCCGGGCAAAAATTCTTCGTTGTCCATGGCATAGCCCTGCCTGCGTACCTGTTCTATTTCCTGTTCGATCGCGTCATAGCGCGTCAGGGTATTCGGGGTATACTGTTCCAGCGGGGCTGCTTCCAGCAGACGACGACACTGTGACGGCGACATTTGCGCAAGAAACAGTTTGCCGCTGGCCGAGCAATGCAGCGGCACGCGCGAGCCCGGGTGTAGATAGAACCGAAGCGGCGCGACCGTTTCCACGCGGTCCAGATACAGCACCTCGTTGCCGGTGCAGGCGGTAATGTTGCAGCTTTCACCGATTTCCTCTACCAGGTGCCGCAATACGGCGCGTCTTGAGCCGTGAATGGTGTTGTTCAGCAGCAGCTTTTCGGCCATCTGGTGCAAGCGACGGCCGGTACTGTACTGCCTGCCGTCGCCGTCGCGGATAATCAGCCTTGCGCTTTCCAGTTGCTGTAGCATACGGTGCAGGGTTGGCTTGGGAATACCCAGTTCTTCACTCAGGCTTTGCAGCGAAAAATAGCTGTCTTTTTCTGCAATGACCTCAAGAAGCGCAAACAGCCGTAGCGTTGGGGTATTGCCTTCGACACGTTCAGTTTCGATCATATCCATAGAAATCGCCATTTATTTCAAATATTGAAATAAATTATACCAATAACCGGAATATTGATCAACGTTTTCTTGAAACTACCGGAAAATGCTGCGCAACCAGTTCAGCCAGGGTTTTAATGCCAACTGCAATTTTCGGCTCGTCAATGGAACCATAGCCAAAACGAATGTAGCGTCGGGCGCCTTTAGATACCCGGCTGAAGAATACCTCGCCCGGCTCAAGGACAATCCCGTTTTGCAATGCCACTGCCGTCAGCGCAGTGGTGTCGATATGCTCCGGCGCCCTTACCCAGCAGAATGACCCGCCTGGCGAGGAGATGATCTGAAATGTCGGCAGATACTCCTTTAGCGCATCACGCAGTACCCGTTCGCGCTGACCATAGATTTGCGATTGCTTGCGCAGAAAAGACTGGTAGTGGCCCAGCGAGACGAACAGGGCAAAGGCCCGTTGCAGAAAAGAAGGGGCATGTCGCAACATCAGTCGTTTCAGTGCACGCAGCTCGTCGACCAGCGGCTTTGGACCAACGATGAACCCCAGCCGCAGCCCGGGTGCAAATGTCTTTGACAAACTGCCGACATAAATCACACGCCCGTTCTGGTCCAGGCTCTTGAGCGCCGGAAAGGGTTTATCAATAAAGCTGTTTTCAAATTCAAAATCGTCTTCGACAATCACCGTATTGCAGG
>Ga0308158_10003718_pt1 | contig 13236 bp, 12 predicted proteins | sample PhyBR2_FD_201038 | JGI IMG/M metagenome (GOLD analysis project Ga0308158, IMG submission 201038) | Phyllosphere microbial communities from UC Gill Tract Community Farm, Albany, California, United States - DLSLB.R2 | ecosystem: Host-associated > Plants > Phyllosphere > Unclassified | place: USA... | reverse complement strand
GACAGAGAGGACGTGAGATGACCGTCTCCCCCCGCCGCATTCTCGTCACCGGAGGAGCCTCCGGGCTCGGCCGCGGCATCGCCGCCGCCTTCCGCGACGCCGGAGACGAGGTGATCATCGGCGACGTGAACGCCGAGGCGGCGGAGGCTGTCGCCGCAGACCTCGGCGCCGCAGCGCTCGCGCTCGACATCGCCGACCCGGCCTCCGTCGCCGCCGCCGGCGCCGCGCTCGGGAGCGTCGACGTGCTCGTGAACAACGCCGGCGTCGTGCTCGGCGGCGGCACGCAGCAGCAGGTGCCGCTCGAGGTGTTCGACGCGGCCGTCGCCGTGAACATCCGCGGCACGTTCCTGATGCTCCGCGAGTTCGCCCCGCGTCTGCCCGACGGCGGGGCGATCGTCAACACCTCCTCGATCGGCGGACGCCAGCCCACCCCCGGAATGGGGCACTACGAGATGACCAAGGCCGCGGTCGACGCGATGACCCGCACCGCGGCGATCGAGCTCGCCGGCCGCCGGATCCGCGTGAACGCCGTCGCACCGGGGCCGATCCTCACGCCGCTCACCGCGGGCTTCGCGACCGACCCGCAGGCGCGCGCCGCCTGGGAGGCGCGGATCCCGCTCGGCGCGATCGCCGAGGTCGAGCAGGTCGCACCTCTCGTCGTCTTCCTCGCGAGCGCTGCCGCGAGCCACATCACGGGCGTCTCCGTGCCCGTCGACGGCGGGCAGCTGCTCGTCTGAGCAACGGCACTCCCCCGCTTCCGCCCCGGAAAGGACCCGCATGACCCTCCCCACCACCACGCGCGCGGCCGTGCTGACAGAGCACGGCCGGCCGCTGACCCTGCAGGAGCTCCCCCTGCCCGCCGAGATCGCGCCCGGCGCCGCCCTCGTCCGCATCGCCGTGTCGACCCTGTGCGGCACCGACATCGAGATCTGGGAGGGCCGGATGACCTTCCCCGGGATGCTCCCGATGGTGCTCGGCCACGAGATGGTCGGTGAGATCGTCGCCCTCGGCGACGGCACCGTCGACGCCCTCGGGCGTCCCCTGAGCGTCGGCGACCGGATCGGCTGGTCCGAGTCCACGTGCGGCGAGTGCTACGGCTGCGTCGTGCTGCGCGAACCCGTGCACTGCTCGCGTCGCGGCTACGGCTTCCTGCAGCGCTCCGACGTGCCGCCGTACGCGACCGCGGGCCTTTCGGAGTACGCCTACGTCACGCCCGGCGCGGCCAAGCTGCTGCTGCCGCCGACGGTCAAGGACACCTGGGCGTCGATGGCCGGCTGCGCGGCGAAGACCGTGCTGCGCGCCTTCGAGCGGGGCGGGCGGATCCGCCCCGGCTCGACGGTCGTCGTGCAGGGATCGGGCGCTCTCGGGATCTTCGCGACCGCGGTGGCGAAGATCTCCGGCGCCGGTCGCGTGATCACGGTCGGAGCCCCGGCGGCGCGCCTCGAGCTCGCCGCCCGGTTCGGCGCGGACGCCGTCGTCGACTTCCGCGAAGGGCCGGTCGCCGCACAGGTCCTGGAGCTCACCGACGGCCACGGCGCCGACCACGTGTTCGACTTCGCCGGCTCGCCGGGCGTCGGGCCGGACGCCGTCGAGATGTCCGCGCGCCGAGGGACCGTCGTGATCGTCGGCTCCACGGGCCCCGCCGGCGATGCGTTCCCGATCAGCACGGTGATGGGCAAGGAACTGACCCTGGTCGGCTCGCTCAACGGCGACATCGCCGACTATGCGCGCTCGATCGACTTCTTCCAGGCGTTCGCCGACCGGTTCCCGTGGGACGACCTGTTCAGCGCCCCCGTCGGTCTGGATCAGGCCTCCGCGAAGATCGCGGACATGCACCGGCTCGATGAGGTCAAGGCCGTCATCGACCCCCGACGATGAGGACCCCACGATGACCACGACCCTTCCCCTGCGCGAGATCGGCACGAGCGGCATCCGCGCCTCGCTGTTCTCCCTCGGCTCCTGGCACACCTACGACCGCATGGACTTCGGCGACGCGACCGCCATGCTCCGCGAGGCCGTCGACCGCGGCGTGAACCTCTTCGACGTCGGCGTCTACACCGGTCCCGGGATGCCTCCCGCGTTCACGGACGTGATCTTCAGCGCCATGGTGCGCGCGGCGGGGCTGCGCCGCGACGAATGGCTGCTGTCGTCGAAGCTGTGGCTCGAGGCCTTCGGCGCCGACGGCTTCCGCCCCCAGCTCGAGAACGCCCTGTTCCGCGTCGGGACCGAACATGCGGATCTCGTGATCCTCGGCGACCTGCGCCGCGACGATCTGGAGCTTCGCCACCTCGTGCTCGACCTCGCGGCACTCGCCGAAGCCGGCCTGATCCGCGCGTGGGGCGTGAACAACTGGTCGGCGTCGTCGATCCAGACGCTGATCGACATCGCCGCTGCGGAGGGCGTGCCCGGCCCGCAGATCGCGCAGCTCAAGTACAGCGTCTCGCGACGGTCGATCCCCGACGGGGCGCCGTTCGCGCGGCTCTGGGAGCAGGGGCTCACCCTGCAGGCCTCCGACTGCCTGGAGGGCGGCGTGCTCGCCGGCAAGGTGAACGGCGACCGCCAGATCGGGCGGGATCCGGGCGACATCCGGCAGCGGATCATCGACGACGTGCCCGCGTTCACCGCCCTCGCGGAATCGCTCGAGGTCACCGCTGCACAGCTCGGCATCGCCTTCACGCTCACGCACCCGGCGCTCACGACGACCCTGTTCGGGGCGTCGAGCATCGCGCAGCTGCGCGCCAACCTCGATGCCGCCGCCCTGGTCGACCGCATCGGCGCCGACGCGCTCCGCCGTCTCGTCGCCCCGTTCTGGGCCGACCGCGACGTCGTGGATCCGGAGGGTCCCTGACCTCACGTCCCCCCTCATCCCGCGAACGTCCTCACGAAAGGCTCCCCCGCATGACCGTCACCGCCACCGGCCACCCGACCGTCACCCCCGTCCCCTTCGACCCCGAGGTCCAGGCCGTGCTCGACGCGATCGCGCTGAACCCGCAGCCCGCGCTCACGCGCGAGACCCTGCCGCGCGAGGGCGTGGACCGGATGTTCCCGGACAACGACACCGTGATCGCCGGCCGGGCCGTCGACTGGGAGGACCGCGTGATCCCGGGCCCCGCGGGCGCCCCCGACGTCGAGATCACGATCTTCCGGCCCCGCGCCGCATCCGGATCCGCTCGCCCCGGGTTCCTGAACATCCACGGCGGCGGGCAGATCGTCGGGCACCGCAGCTGGGAGACCGGCCGCGTCGTCGACATCGTCGCGGAGCACGGCGCCGTCGCGATCAACGTCGAATATCGGCTCGCACCCGAGCATCCCTCCCCCGCCGGCCTCGAGGACTGCTACGCGGCGCTCCTCTGGCTGCACGCCCACGCCGCGGAGCTGGGCGTCGACCCCGATCGGATCATCGTCGGCGGCGGAAGCGCGGGGGGCTGCCTCGCGGCGGGCGTGGCCCTGCTGGCCCGCGATCGCCGCGGGCCGGTGCTCGCCGGCCAGCTGCTGCTGTGCCCGATGCTCGACAACACCAACACGACCGTGTCCAGCCGTCAGTACGACGGCATCGGCACCTGGCAGCGCGAGACGAACCTGCTCGCCTGGTCGTGCCTGCTCGGCGACGAGCTGGCCTTCAGCCCGGACGCGTCCGGCTACGCCGCGCCGGCGCACGCCGCCGACGTGTCAGGACTCGCGCCGGCCTTCATCGAGGTCGGGGAGGCAGAGATGTTCCGCGACGAGGACACCCAGTACGCGCTGCGGATCTGGGCGACCGGCGGACAGGCGGAGCTGCACGTCTGGGGCGGCGGGGCGCACGGCTTCGACATGTACATGCCCGACGCCGAGGTCTCCCGGGCGGCCCTCGCGGCGCGGGCCAGCTGGCTGCGGCGGATCTGGAGCCGCGCGTGACCGCCGCGCCGGCCGGGACCGGATCCGTCGTCCCCGTCCCCTACGACCCCGAGCTCGTCGAGGGCCTCGCCGCGTTCCTCGACCTCGTCGAGGTCATCCCGCTGCGCGCGGACACGATCCTGGCGAACCGCGCCCATTTCGCGACGATCATCCCGCCGATCGCGGTGCAGGCCGCCGGCCGGCCGGTGACGTGGGAGGACCGCCTGATCCCGGGTCCCGACGGCGCGCCGGACGTGGAGGTCACGATCGTCCGGCCGTCGACCCCGAGCCCGGATCCGGCCCCCGCCGTGCTGTCGATCCACGGCGGCGGCATGGTGCTCGGCACACGGTTCTTCGGCACCCCCGAGCTCATCGACCTCGCGGAGCGGTACGGCGTCGTCGGGGTGGCGGTGGAGTACCGCCTCGCCCCGGAGCACCCGGGTCCCGCCCAGGCGGAGGACTGCTACGCGGCCCTGCGATGGATGGCCGCGCACGCCGCAGAGCTCGGCATCGACCCCGACCGCATCCTCGCGTCGGGGCAGAGCGCGGGAGGGGGCCTCTCGGCGGCGGTCGCGCTGATGGCCCGCGACCGCGGGGGCCCGCGCCTCGCCGGACAGCTGCTCGGCTGCCCCATGCTCGACGACCGCAACGAGACCGTCTCGGCGCGGCAGTACGACGGCATCGGCGCCTGGGACCGCAACAACAACGACACCGCCTGGACCGCGATCGCCGGTGCGGACCGGTTCACCGACCGGGTCTCGCCGTACACGGCGCCGGCCAGGGCGGTAGATCTCGCCGACCTCGCTCCCGCGTACATCGAGGTGGGCGCCGCCGAGACGTTCCGCGACGAGGCCGTGGACTACGCCTCGCGGATCTGGGCGACCGGCGGGCAGGCGGAGCTGCACGTCTGGGGCGGCGGGTATCACGGCTTCCACGGGTTCTCGCCGGACGCCGTCGTGTCGGTGGCGGCCAACGCCGCCCGGGACAGCTGGCTGCGCCGCGTGCTGCGCCTCGGCGGATGAGCGGGGTGCTCGCGCGCCCGCGGATGGGCACCCTGCGGGCGATGCTGGTGCTCGGGATGCTGGAGGCGTTCGGACCGCTCTCGATGGATCTGTATCTGCCGCAACTGCCGCAGCTCGCGTCGGCGCTCGACACCAGCGACGCGCTCGCTCAGGCGACGATGTCGGCGTGCATGATCGGCCTGGGGCTGGGGCAGCTCGCCGCGGGTCCGCTCAGCGACCGGTTCGGACGCCGCCGTCCGCTGATCGTCGGCGTCTCGGCCTTCGCCGTGCTGTCGCTGGTGTGCGCGCTCGCGCCGGGCATCGAGGTGCTGCTCGTCGCCCGGTTCCTGCAGGGCCTGGCCGGATCCGCCGGGATCGTGATCTGCCTCGCGATCGCCCGCGACCAGTTCGAGGGCGCGGAGCTCAGCCGCATGCTGTCGCTGCTGTTCCTCGTCTCGGGCGCCGCGCCCGTGGTCGCCCCGGTCGTCGGCGGCCAGCTCGCCCGAATCATGGACTGGCGCGGCATCTTCGGCGTGCTCGCCGGCATCGGCGTGGCGCTGCTCCTGGTGGTGCTGCTCGCCCTTCCCGAGACGCTGGACCGCGCCGATCGGCACCCGGGCGGGCTCCGCACGCTGCGCACGCACACGGGAGCGGTGCTCCGCGACCGCCTCTTCGTGGCCGTCCTCTGCGCGGGCGCGGGCGGCGGCGTGGCGTTCTTCACGTACCTGTCGCTGACCTCCTTCGTACTGCAGGAAGAGTTCGGACTGGATCCGCAGTCCTTCGGTCTCGCGTTCGCGCTCGGCGCACTCGCCAACATCGCCGGCAGCCAGGCCAGCCGTCTGGTCGTGCGGCGCACGGGTCCGCTGCGGGTCTACCTGCTCGGCGTCACGGCGACCTCGGGCGCCACCGCGGTGCTCGCGGTGCTCGCGCTGCTCGGCGTCGGCGTGTGGGGTGTCGTCGCGGCGCTCGTGGGGTTCATGCTCTGCGCGGGTCTGGGCGGCCCGAACTCGTCGACGCTCGCGCTCGCCCACCACGGGGCCAGAGCCGGCACGGCGTCGGCGCTGCTCGGCATGTCGACGTTCCTCGTCGGACCGCTGCTGTCACCGCTCGCGGTCGCCATCGGCGGCGCGAACGCGGTGACGATGGGCGTGACGATGGCCGCGGCAGCGCTCGTCGCGGCCCTCATCGCGTGGTGCGTCGTGCGCCCCGCCGCGGGCTGAGTGCCGGCCGCGCGAGCCGGCGTCAGCTCAGCGTGGCGATCGCGTCGCGCAGCACGCCGCCCGCGGCGGACAGCGCCGGGGCCGCGGCCTCGGCGGACGCACCGGTGAACAGCATCAGAAGGGCGAGCTTCACGGATCCGCCGGCCTCCCCGAGAGCACGCACGGCATCGTCCTGCGCCGCGCCGGTGAGCTGGATCAGCGTGCGGACCGAGCGGGCGCGCAGCTTCTCGTTCGTGGCCTGCAGGTCCACCATGACACCGCGATAGGTCTTGCCGAGGCGGATCATCGACAGCGTGGAGAGCATGTTCACCACGAGCTTCTGCGCGGTGCCGGCTTTGAGGCGGGTGGATCCGGTCACGAACTCGGGCCCCACGACGACCTCGATCGGCACGTCGGCCGCGGCTCCGATCGCGGAGTCGGCATTCGCCGCGATGGCGACCGTGAAGGCGCCGACCTCGCGGGCGTAGGCGAGACCGCCCAGCACGTACGGTGTCCGCCCGGAGGCGGAGATCCCGACCACGGTGTCGTCGGCGCCCAGTCCGAGCGCGCGCAGCGACTCCGCCGCGGCGGAGTCGTCGTCCTCGGCGTTCTCGACGGCGTTGCGGATGGCGACCTCCCCGCCGGCGATGAGGCCGACGACCATGTCCGGATCCGTGCCGAACGTGGGCGGGCACTCCGAGGCGTCGAGCACGCCGACGCGGCCAGCGGTCCCGGCGCCGAGGTAGATGAGGCGCCCTCCGCGCCGGAACCGCTCGGTGATGCCGTCCACGGCCTCAGCGATCCGGTCGGCCTGCGCCGCGACCGCGTCGGGCACGCGCCGGTCCTCGGCGTTCATCGCCCGCACGAGGTCGAGCGTGGGCAGCAGGTCGAGGTCGCCGCGCGCGGTGTCCGCCTGCTCTGTGGAGAGCCCCGACAGCTCTCCGATCAGCGCCGCCAGGCGCGCCTGCTCCGTGGCGCCGCCGTCTGCGCCGGCACCGGACTCGTTCTCCTCGGACACGTTCTCATCGGGCACGGTGCACGAACCTTTCATGGAGAGGGGCACGGCCCTCGGCGATCAGGGCGGCGCCGTCGAGCGCGTCGCCGTGGGAGGGGACCGCTTCGAGTCCCCTGCTCTCGAGCGCCCACGAGACCGCGGCGCGGAAGCCGTCGTGCGAGGTGAGGCCGCCGTGCAGAGCGACCGCGGAGGATCCGCCGGCGGCGGCGAGCGCCGTCTCCGCGAGCAGCCGTGCGGCCTCGTCGCGGATGCCGACGGCGGCGGCGTCGCCCTGGTCGGCGGCATCGAGCACCGCGGGGGCGAACGTGGCCAGCAGCCGCGCGGGGGCCGCCGCGCCGCCCACCCAGGCGATGGGCGAGGAGCCGTCGCCGATCAGCAGCGTCAGCACGTCGGACAGCACGGTCGCAGGACCGAGACCGTCGCGGGCGCGGAGCACTGCCCGCACGCCTTCGCGTCCGAGCCAGGATCCGCTGCCCAGATCGCCGAGGTCGGGTCCCCAGCCGTCGACGCTGCGGTGGGCGTCCACGGCGATCCCGAGGCCGACGGCGCCGGTGCCGGCGATGAGCAGCACGCCCGCCTCGCCCCCGAGAGCGCCGGCGTGCGCGGTGACGACGTCGGAGGTCACCGCGACCGGCGCGCCGAGGTCATCGGCCAGTGCGCGCGCCAGGGCGTCGGCCTCGGCGACGGCGTACATCGCGCCGGCGGCGCCGACGCCGATCCGCTCGGGCCGGACGTCGGCCAGCAGCGGCAGGATCGAGGCGAGGGCGAGCGCCACCCCGTCGCGGGCGGCGAGGCCGGGCGCTCCCCCGCCCTCGCGTCGCAGTGGGGCGCCGTCGATCGCGAGCCGCGCGCGGCACAGCGACTTGCCGAGGTCGATCGCGGCCGTGCCGGAAAACGTCATGCACCAGAATGTACGGGATCCGAACGATCCGTGAGAAGTCGATCCGCTCTCCGGGTCGCGCCTCAGAGCGCGAGCACCATGGCGCCCATCACCGCGAGGGACACCGCCATCGCGACGCCCTCCGCCGCGAGCAGGATCCTGCCGCTCCCCCTTCCCGCCTCGACGGCAGGGACGACGCGTCCGCGACGGGCGACGCGCAGCAGGGCGCCGTGCCGCCCCGGTCCGTCGATGCCGGAGCCATGACGCACGCGGGCGGCGAGCATCAGCACGAGCAGGCCGACGACGCCGGCGACGGCGACGAGCGCGAACGGCACGACGACGCCGTGACCCGCGTGGACGCCCGCCGAAGCGCCGCCGGAGCGGACGGCGGCCCGGGCACGGAGCGAGGCGCCGAGCAGCGCCAGGGCGCAGACCGCCATCACGACGCACCCGAGCGCGCGATGGAAGCAGGCGGCGGCGTGCGGGCGGCCGCGCGTGCCCACCACGCCGAGCATCGCCGAGGCGAGCCCCGCCACCGCCACGAGCAGCGCCGCGCGCGCATCGTCCTCCGCCGCGGCCAGAGCGACCATGCCGGCGGCCATGACCACCGCGCTCTGCCGCGCCTGCCACGGCACGTCGCGCGGCGCCAGGCGGCCCGCGACGAGGCAGCACCCGGCAGCCGTGATCGCGGATCCGATCATCAGCAGCATCGCCGCCGCATGGAGCATGCCGATCAGCATTATTGATCGCTCGCTCAAAAACAATACCCCTGGGAGGGATCCTTCGACGCGAGGGGAGCTCGCCCGTCCGCGAGGATCCCGCCGTGGTTTGCGCCAGGATGGACGCATGCCTCGAGTCGTCGATCACGATGCGCGCCGGCGCGACATCGCCGCGGCGCTGCTCACCGTCGCTGCGCGCGACGGCCACGACGGGGTGAACTCCCGCGCCGTGGCCCGCGAGCTGGGCGTGGCCGTGGGATCGCTCTGGCACTACTTCGACGGCTTCGACGACGTCATCCGCGCCGCCGCCTCCGAGGTCACCCGCCGCACCGAGGATCGGATCCGCACCGCCACCGAAGGCCTGCGCGGACTCGCCCGCCTCGACGCGATCATGCGCGAGGTGCTTCCCGTCGATGCGACGACGCGCACCGAGGCGCACGTCGTCGTCGGCTTCTGGGGCCGGCTCGCCTCGCTCGCGCCGACCGCGGACGCGGCCGCCCCCACCCTTCCGCTCTGGCGCACCGAGACCGCCGAAGCGCTGGCCCAGGCCGTCGCCGACGGCGATCTGCGCGCGGACACCCCGATCGAGGACGTGCTCGCACTCCTGCGGGCCATCACCTACGGGCAGCAGGTGGTCGAGGTGGCGGAGCCCGCGGACGCGGCCGCGCACCTGCGCGTGCTCGCGGCGATCCTGGATCCCTGGCGCGCCCGTCGCGGCGACTGAACCAGGACCCGTGTCGCGAGCGGCGTGACGATCTGCACACCCCGACACGATCCGCACACGGATCCAGCGAAACCATGTGCAAACCGTCGCACGGCGTGCGGATCGTGACACGAGGCGGCGCAGGGCCGGCCGCCCGTCCACACCGCGCGACCGCGACCGCTGAAGCGCCCATTGCGCGAGCGCCCCGGCGGCCCTATCATCGATCCAACCCGTTTCTTGAGCAATCGCTCAACTAAACCGCAGAGGTCGACGATGTCCCACCACGCCCCGCAGCCGATCACGCTCGAGACCATCCCGGCGCCGCACCCGCTGGATCCGCTCACCGGGCCCGAGATCGCCGCCGCCCGCGCGATCCTGGTCGCCGCGGGCCTGCTCGGCGACACGGTGCGCGTGCCGATGCTGCTGCCCGACGAGCCGACCAGGGCGGAACTGGCGTCCTGGGCGCCCGGAGCGCCGATCGACCGCCGCGTGGACGCCACCCTCCTCGACACGGCGACCGGCGTCGCGACCGACGTGGTCGTCTCGATCACGCGCGGCGAGGTGCTGCGCGCCGAGCGGGTGCCGAACGACGCGCCTCCCTACGGCCAGCCGCAGTACCTGTTCGAGGAGTACGAGCGGGCCGAGGCGATCGCAAAAGCCTCCCCCGAGTGGCGCGCCGCGATGGAGCGACGCGGCCTCGCCGAGCACATCGACCTCGCGTTCTGCTCCCCGCTCGCCCCGGGCTTCACGGGCCGCGCCGACGAGGTGGGCCGCCGGGTGATCCGCTCGCTCACGTTCCTGCGCTACGACGAGCTCGACTCCCCGTGGGCGCATCCGGTCGAGGGCCTGATCGTGCACATCGACCTCACCGACGACAGCGTGATCCGCGTCGAGGACATCGGCGACGTGCCGGTGCCCGCGGGGCACGGCAACTACTACCCGGAGGTGCAGGGCGAGGCGCGCACGTCCCTCAAGCCGATCGAGATCGTGCAGCCCGAGGGCCCGAGCTTCGCCGTCTCCGGATCCCTCGTCGAGTGGGAGAACTGGTCGATGCGGGTGGGCTTCAACGCCCGCGAGGGGCTCGTGCTGCACGATGTGCGCTTCGACGGCCGCCCCGTGCTGAACCGCGCGAGCGTGCCCGAGATGGTCGTGCCGTACGGCGACACCGCCCCGGGGCGCTTCTGGATCAGCTACTTCGACGCCGGCGAGTACCTGCTCGGCAAGAACGCCAACCACCTCGCGCTCGGCTGCGACTGCCTCGGCGTGATCCGCTACCTCGACGGCTATGTCGCCGACGACCGGGGCCACCCCGTCCGCATCCCGAACGTCGTGTGCATGCACGAGGAGGACACCGGGATCCTCTGGAAGCACACGAACCTCGAGGGCCGCAGCGACGTGCGCCGCGCGCGCCGCTTCGTGGTGTCGTACTTCTCCACCATCGGCAACTACGACTACGGGTTCTACTGGAACTTCGGCCTCGACGGCACGATCGAGGTGGTCGCGAAGGCGACCGGCATCGTGTTCGTCGGCGCCGGCGAGCCCGGCGTGCCGCAGCGGCACGCCACGGAGCTCGCGCCCGGGGTGTTCGCCCCGGTGCATCAGCACCTGTTCTGCGCGCGGCTCGACGTCGCGGTGGACGGACCGGACAACCGCCTGGTCGAGGTCGACGCCCAGCGGGTGCCCATGGGCCCGGACAACCCGTTCGGCAACGCGTTCAGCTGGAGCGAGACCGTGCTGGGCTCCGAGTCGGCCGCGCAGCGCGAGGCCGACACCTCGGTCGCCCGCGTGTGGGAGGTGCAGAGCGCGTCCCGCACGAACGCCGTGGGCCGCGCCACCGCGTACCAGCTCGTGCCGCAGCCGACCGCCCTGCTCATGGCCGACCCGGCCTCCTCGGTCGCCGCCCGCGCCACGTTCGCCACCAAGCACCTCTGGGCGACCGCGCACCGCGAGGGCGAGCTGTGGCCCGCCGGGCGCTTCCCGAACGCGCACCAGGGCGGATCCGGCCTGCCGGAGTACTCCGCGGCCGATGCGCCGCTGGACGGTCCCGACGGCGCGGATCTCGTGCTCTGGCACACGTTCGGGCTCACCCACTTCCCGCGCCCGGAGGACTGGCCGATCATGCCCGTCGACACCGCGGGCTTCGCGCTGCGCCCGTACGGCTTCCTCGACCAGAACCCCGGGATGGACGTTCCGGAGTCGTCGCAGGCCCACGCGGTCGCCGGATCCACGGGATCCTGCTGCGGCGGAGGCGAGGCCTGCACCTGCGGGCACTGACGGCCCCCTCGGCCGCCGACCGTCGTCAGTCCGCCCGGGAGACGAAGCCTCCGGATCCGGCGAGCGCGTCGGCGGTCGTGATGATCGTGTCGCGCAGGGCCGCCGCCGCGCGCGTCGGTGCCATGTCCGCGCGGTGGGCGAGGCTCACGGTGCGCGTCAGCCTCGGCGCGGCCAGGGGCACGGCGCGCAGGGCGGGCCGCTCGAGCGCGACCATCGCGGGGACGACCGCGACGCCCACGCCCCGCTCCACGAACCGCAGCACCGTGTCCATCTCCGGTCCCTCCACGACCACCTCCGGCACGAGCCCCGCCGCAGCGAAGGCGGCGTCGGTCGCGGCGCGCAGCTCGTAGCTGCGCGGGAAGGCGATCAGCGGCAGATCCGCCACCGCGGCGAGCGCGATCTCGCGCCCGTGGCTCACCGGCGACTGCTCCGCCGACGAGATCACCACCAGGTCCTCCTCCAGGAGCGGGATGCGGCTGAGGCTCACCGGGGAGCCGGCGGCGGCGTCCGAGGACGCCAGCAGCGCCAGATCCAGCACGCCCTCGGCGAGCGCTGCGACGAGTCCGCGCGAGCCGCGCTCGGTGAGCTCCAGCTCGATGCCGGGGTGGGCGGTGCGGAACGCGCCGACGACCTCCGGCACGATGCTCGCGCACAGCGAGGGCGGCGCGCCGAGGCGCACCCGGCCGCGGCGCAGTCCCGCGATCTCGGCCATCTCGCGGCGCACCGAGGCGGCGTCGGCGAGCATGCGGCGCGCATAGGGCAGCAGCACCTCCCCGGCCGCGGTGAGCGAGATGTGCCCGCGCGCCCGGTGGAACAGCTCCGAGCCGAGCTCCCGCTCGAGCGTCGAGATCTGCCGGCTCAGCGACGGCTGCGCCAGGTGCAGCTCCTCCGCAGCACGCGTGAAGTTTCCGAGGCGCGCGATCTCGACGAAACCGCGGAGCTGATCGAGATTCATGGCCATAGCCTAGACGCATTCTCTTCAGCAGCATTATGCATTGGAGTAATGGTCGGCGGATTCCTAACGTGGATCGCATGACTGAGAACTCATCCCGCGAGCGCCTTGTCTCAACGACCGTGCTCGTGATCGGCACCGGCGGCTCCGGACTGCGCGCGGCCATCGAGGTCGCCGAGCAGGGCGTCGACGTGCTCGCCGTCGGCAAGCGCCCGCGCCACGACGCGCACACCTCGCTCGCCGCCGGCGGCATCAACGCGGCCCTCGGCACCATGGATCCGCAGGACAGCTGGCAGCAGCACGCCGCCGACACCATCAAGGAGAGCTACTTCCTCGCCGACCCGCGCACGGTGGAGATCGTGACCCGGGGCGCGGAGGAGGGCATCCGCGACCTCGAGCGCTACGGCATGGGCTTCGCCCGCGAGGACGACGGCCGCATCTCGCAGCGCTTCTTCGGTGCGCACACCTTCCGCCGCACCGCGTTCGCGGGCGACTACACCGGGCTCGAGATCCAGCGCGCGCTCGTCGACCGCGCCGAGCAGCTCGAGATCCCGATCCTCGACACCGTCTACATCACGCGCCTGCTGGTCGACGACGTCCCCGCACCCGGGGGCGGCACC
>Ga0308158_10003717_pt1 | contig 13238 bp, 10 predicted proteins | sample PhyBR2_FD_201038 | JGI IMG/M metagenome (GOLD analysis project Ga0308158, IMG submission 201038) | Phyllosphere microbial communities from UC Gill Tract Community Farm, Albany, California, United States - DLSLB.R2 | ecosystem: Host-associated > Plants > Phyllosphere > Unclassified | place: USA... | reverse complement strand
ACATGCAATATATGGTCAAGGATGGCAAAGAATTTACTGATACCGAAGGTTGGGGCTTCGCAAAATTCAATGGGCAGGCGCTAAAGCCTACAGGAAAGACAGCCCTATTTGCGCAGCAATCCTGTATCAGCTGTCATAGGCAACTGGCTGAATCAACGGGTTACTTGTTTAACGTACCGCCGAAAGTAAACTCCAGAAAACTGATCGAACATTATCTAAAAACAATCCAAAAATGAAAAAGACCCTATGTATACTGCTGTTTGGTAGTTTAATTTTTGGTTCATGCACCAAGAATACCGATAAAGAAACGGACAATATTCGCTTTATGTTTGATCCGGGTGACCTTCAATTTATTTCCTCATCTTTCAACCCCGAGATGCAGACCATGTCAGCATTATATGGAAATTCAACAGCAATTTTACTCCTGTCCAATCCCCAACATCCGCAGCAGCACGCTTCGCTGAAACTTGTCACTTACAAGATGCAGGATGATCCCAATTATTTTGGGAGTAAAGTAAACGGTGAACTTATCCTTGTCGAGACCCTAAAACCTGGACCAGACGGGGTATTGGAATATCACACCGAATTTGGGCAAATTCCCAAAAATCAGTCAAAGGAACAGCGCATTTCGCACATTTTAGACAATAAGCCAGTAACGTTACCTCAATAGTTAGGCAAACAGAATAAAAAAGATAGTTAAAAATAGGTACAATGAAAAGGATATCAAATTTCAGTAAAAATGCACTTATCGCACTGCTGATGAGCATGCTAATAGTCCCAGGTGCGTCATCAGTGACCGCACAGCAACTTTCCCATGAGGACAAGGTACAAATAAATATCGCTGTCAATTCAGCTTTTCAAAATACAAAAAAGGTCCGAGCAGGCCTGCTCGATGTAGGCTATGCGGAAGTAGGGCCCAAGACTGGAAAACCAGTGATACTCCTTCACGGATGGCCCTATGACATCCATAGTTTTGAAAAGTCTTCTTCCCTACTTGCCGAAAAAGGCTACCGCGTGCTCATCCCCTACCTCAGAGGCTATGGAACGACAACATTTATTTCACCGCAAACATTCCGCAACGGCCAGCAGTCGGCTGTTGCACAGGACATCATCGCTTTCATGGATGCTTTAAAAATAAATCAGGCCATTATCGGTGGATTTGATTGGGGAGCGCGAACAGCAGATATCATCGCCGCATTATGGCCCGAACGTTGCTTGGCATTGGTTGCTGTAAGCGGTTATCTGATTGGGAGCCCCAAAGCAAATCAAACGCCCTTGCCTCCAAATGCCGAATTCTTATGGTGGTATCAGTATTATTTTGCTACAGAAAGAGGATATGAAGGATATAAGAGCAATACAAATGCTTTCAACAGATTAATATGGAAAACGGCATCTCCAAAATGGGCCTTTGACGATAGTGCATATGAACGTTCGGCTAAAGCTTTTAATAACCCTGACCACGTCGATATTGTTATCCATAATTACCGCTGGCGCCTTGGCCTAGCCAAAGGAGAGAAACAATATGACACACTTGAGGCTAAATTGGCACAATCACCAGCAATCACCGTCCCAACAGTGACACTCGAAGGTGACGCCAACGGTGCAGCTTTCCCACCACCCGAAAATTATGCCTCTAAATATATCGGAAAGTATATCCATCACACGCTCACCGGCGGAATTGGGCACAACTTACCAAAGGAGGCGCCTATTAAATTTGCCGAGGCTATTGTCGAGGCTGATTCCATGGTTAGATAAATAGTTTTCGGAAAATATATTTCTACTTTATAAGAATACTTCAAGATACTCCTACCTGAAGTATTCTTATAAATGTCATGCGTTTAAGGTATCAATATAACAAACATTTTTTAGTAATTTGTCTGCTTTCACATCGTTTGCGAAAACCGACAAAATAAATAAGGAACTTAAACTTAGTACCCGTGATAAAAAAACTGCAAACATCATTTTCCATATCTCATCGGCTGATTTGGATAAGTTCCATATCGTTGGGCATATTGACCTCTATCCCCAAGATTGTGGACCATCATTTTGTGCTTGCCGAAGGGATAGCCGATTTTGTAGTAACAGCTGGTTTTGCCTTGTTGATCTGGTATTACAATATTTATTCAATACCAGCTTATACAAAAAAAACAGGAAGCAGAAATGTTATTTCAGCGCAACTTTTCATAGGATTAGGTGTAGGGCTGATACTGATGTTTTTGCTGTCCTCTATACAGTATTATATCCTTTCCCATCTTAATTTTGGCCCCAAAATGTTGATGTATGAAGTAAGGGGTATACTAATCAATCTTACATTCTATATGTTTATTCACCTGCTCTACCAGACCTACTTAAATCAACAGGTCGTGCGTGAGCTAGAACGTTCTATGTCGGCAAACCTGGCTGCCCAATATGAGCTGCTCAAGCAGCAGGTCAACCCACATTTTCTTTTCAACAGTCTTAATACCTTGAAATACATGGTCGAAAGTCATGACAGCCAATCTTCGGAATTCATTATTAAGCTTGCTGATTTTTACAGGTTCACACTCGGAAGCCTAAAATTGAATCTATTGACACTTAAAGAGGAACTGGAGATCATGGATTCCTATATCTATTTGCTCAAGGCTCGTTTTGAGGAAGGACTCATTGTCTCGCATAACCTAAGCTCCGAGCTCTATCCCACTTTAATACCTCCTTTTACGCTTCAGCTTTTAGTAGAGAACTGCATCAAACATAACATCGTTTCGTTGGATAAACCCCTTCACATCCATATTAACCGTGAGGAAGACTATCTGGTTGTCAGAAACAATCTGCAGATGCGAAAAATTCCAGAACCATCAACCGGATTGGGCCTTGAGAATATCAACCAACGTTATCTACATCTGTCAGAGCGAGAGATTCAAATCCTAGCAGACAATGAAACATTTACAATAAAACTTCCTATTATATATGAATATCCTAATAATTGAAGACGAGGTTAAAGCCGCCCGTTCCCTTGAAAATCTGATATTGAAGCTGCGTCCTGAAAGTAAGATTATTGCAAAAATACAAAGTGTTGAAGGCGCTATAGATTATCTATCCGATATTCCTTCCCCCGATCTTATTTTTATGGACATACAGCTTTCCGATGGGATAAGTTTCGATATTTTTAAATCTATAAAAATCCACTGTCCGGTGATTTTCTGTACCGCTTTTGGCGAGTATGCAATGGATGCCATCAAAGAAAATGGAATAGATTATCTCCTGAAACCTTTTTCGGAAGCTGACCTTAAAAATGCATTTGAAAAAGTCGATAACTTCAAGAATTTCTTTCAAAAGACATCAGAAAATACCCTGATCGAAATGATCCAAAAAATCAACGGACAAGAAAATAAGAAGAAAAATTTCCTTGTCTTTAAGAACAACAAATATCTGACAGTCAAAACCGAAGATATAGCTTACATATACATCAATTATACTTCCCCTACGATAGTCACTTTTAAGAGTGAACATTTTGACGTCAACCAGTCTTTGGATCAATTGGCGACACAGTTATCCAGCAGGGATTTTTTTCGGCTTAACAGGCAATACCTGATCAACTTTTCGGCCATCAAAGAAGTAGAACATTATTTTGCACGAAAACTCTATGTCAAACTTACCATACCCACGGATGACAAGTTATTGATCGGAAAGGAAAAGACCTCCCAATTCCTGAGTTGGCTGGAAGACAGGTAAACCAAGGAATCAGTACTTTGAGCCTATCCATTTTAATGTTTCAATTGTCCACTTTATCGGCGATCATGATGGAGCCTATATCTTTGTAACCGACTGGCTGAATATCTCCTAATCTCTTTTGCACTTCCAAGACATACTTGAATATCGGGTATAAAACTGGGCAGAATAGCTGTCGCGCTAATCTGCCCAATATAAATAACAATTGCTATCCGCTGAACACACTTAGCAGTGTATCCAGCCCATCCTTGATGCCCTTGATCTCTTATTGTCCTAAAAATTCCAAGGCCTTTGCTAAGAACGCTTCATGATTCTGATAAAATGCAGCATGACCTGAATCCTTAAATTCCAGCAAGACAGCATGTGTTATATGCTGCTTCATATTGTGTGCATTTTCAATCGCTATTGGCAGGTCTCTATCGCCATGGACTATTAACACCGGCTGTTTGATTTTTTCGATCTCTTTAAGCGCGTCCGCATCCGGTTGTGCCCATGCCAATACCGCAGCAAATTGCGCGGTTGAAGTTGTTTCGCTCAAGGGGAGGTCCCTATCTACCATGCGAAGCTGAACTCTTGCAAAGGATGCCTTACCAGCTTCGATGCTAGCTTTTGAATCAGTAAAACCGAACTTTAAGTACGATGCCTCCGGACTGAGCCCCGCAGTTCCAGCGATGATATTTGGTAAATTGGAAAGCCCAATAGCACCTTTAGGACCACTATCCGCCAGAATGATTTTATTGACAAGCCTAGGTTCCGTCAGTACAATGCGTTGTGCTACAAATCCACCCATCGAAAACCCCATAATATTTACTTTGCCTAGATTCATAGCTTTTATAAAATCAATCGCATCATCGGCCATCGTCTGCACGGTATTTGGAGTTGTTCCCTTTGAAGATGCCACTCCTTTATTATCAAATATGATCACTCTATACTGTTTTGCCAGACCATTGGTCACCGCAGGATCCCAATCATCCATAGATCCTCCTGTGCCAGGCAGTAAAATCAACGGGATCCCACTCTCCCGGCCCCAAGTCCGATAAGCGAAATCCGTTCCGTTCACCTTGACAAAATTGGTCTTTGCAGTGCTATGATCCACTGCAGGCATTTCCTGACCAATTGGAGCCTCATTTCCGTCCTTACTGCAAGCGATTGTTAAGGTTGAGAATAAAATTGTGCATAGTGCACTAGAGATTGAAATTTTTTTGAATGCTTTCATTGTATTGTATTTTTAAATTGATGAAGCAAACATATTGCATATATGAAGGTAAAAGATCTAATAAATAGTCCAACCGGACATTTTCAGCCGTGAACTGGACAAGGCTGCCATTATAAAATTCCACGGCACAAATGATAATCCGCGATCTGCAATGATCATCTCTAAAATCAAAAAAAGACTAATCTCACGACTAGTCTTTTCTATGAAACAACAAATTTAAGTGCTTATGTCATTACTAAGGTAAGTGTTATTTAGAATAATTACAAATAACAAAAAAAAATAAATCTGCTCAACACGTTTAAATTATTGAAATTGCTTTGGCTTTTTTTGACTGGCAGCTTGTTCTGCGACTTCCAATATCCGTTTAATCCGGGTTTCTGGGCGCTTCGCCAGCGCGATCCATTGCAACATCATTTTTTTTACGGATTTGCTTAGGCCTTCAAAAAATACCACCGACCCTGGAAAACTTTTAAATGCATTTTCCAGATCCGCTGGAATTTGAAGGCTCTCCACGCTGTCAAGAACGGACCATGAACCATTTTCTTTCGCTAACCGCACTGCTTCTAGTCCCGCTTCAGTCATTAATTCCATTGCCGTAAGTCGCTCGATCTTTTCCTTGTTGACTCTGGACCAGGTGCCGCGAGGTTTGCGCTTGCTAAACAACTGCTTAAAAGTGCCTGCCTTGATTGTTTTTCTTGTGCTATCAATCCAGCCAAAACACAATGCTTCATCCACCAGTTCGCTCCAGGCTACAGCAGGCAGACCCGAATTCTTTGTGTTACAAATAATCCAAACAGCTTGTTCGGTACGGTGATGTAATGTTAGCCACCGCCGCCACTCCTCTTTCGTATCGATGCTGATAGATTGTACTTCCTTAGTTTGTTGTATATTGTCCATATCTATTTATTGATATCCAGATAATGTTTATTGGTTATCTTACATGTGTGTTCCAAAAGCATGCTATAAGCAGTTTTCCTCTGGTGATGTAAAAATAACGGAAAGTGTGACAACAGCCTGTCAGTATAGCTCAAATAAAGAAAAAAGCAACCGCATTATCCCCATGTCTGTCCAGCAACTTCCGGGCAGGTTCACGCTATTTTCAGTAATAACCCGACAATGTTCTTTACCCCAATCTGCTAACTTGTCAATAATCGTACGTATCGATATATTCCGCTAGCCTATCTACACTTTTTGAACCACTGTTTTATACAGTTGATTGCCTTCATGACTGATAACCTGACATTCGATGGCAGTACTATTGATGGAAAAATAAAAAAAGCCATATTGATCCATCACGAAACGGCTATACGGCAGATCGAGTTTGACCGGCGTTACTTCAGATCCCGCACCCGAGATAAACTGATGAAATCTTTTTCCTTCCACCTTTAGATGCTGCAGGGAATGTTCATGTCCTGACAAATAAATATCCACGCCACGTTTTTCAAAAATGGTTTCCAGGACTTTTCTTACTGCTAGTGTATCGTAATTATTCGTTCGTGGTCCAGCAGTATATAAGGGATGGTGCCCTACCACAATTTTCCAATAGGCATCCGAACTAGCCAACAGCTGATCCAGCCAAGCCAACTGCTTTTCGGGTTGCTGCCCAGCTACATGAGGACCATATTCATTATTTGCATAAAACTCAGGGATCATCGGGTTGGTATCGATAAATGCCATCAATACTTTCCTTCCATCTTTGAGCGCAAATGTTTTACTATAATAGCGTGATGGCATCTTCCAACGTCTGCTGATGTTACTATATCGCACTTGCGCGTCCGGATCAGATTTATAATCATGATTACCCAATATTGGATACCAATCCCATTGCAACGAAAAGGCTGTGTATATATTTTCAAAGGAATAATGCCACAATGGATCGTGTTCGCTGACTACACCTGAGGGGTAGAAATTGTCTCCGGTGGAGATGATAAAGTCATTGGCATACTCGTCAGCCCATTTACCCATCTGCTTCGCTACTGCCAGTTGATGATCAGCCCCATTGCGGCCCCAGTCCCCTACAGCCATAAAGTGAATATCATATTCATCTTTGGGCCTATGCATGTGCTGCAAATCTTCGCTTTCGAGCTGCGTCGCCTTTGTCAATGCCAAGCTGTTGAGCGAAATTCCCCCAAGGCCGGCCGTAATGACCGTACTGAGGGAATTTTTCATAAAAGTTCTACGTTTCATAATGATAACTAATAACCAGGGTTCTGTTTCCAATGTGTATTTACGTTTAATACCGTGGTAGGCACTGGAAAGATACGGCGAAACTTCTCAGCCATTCCAGCTGGGTAGAGCGAACGGAATCCCCAATTATCTTCAAATTTCCCGAAACGGATCAAGTCATTCCGTCGCCAGGATTCATCTGCAAATTCGCGTGCGCGTTCATCCAATATATCCGCTAGATTGGGCGCAACTGTCATTGCGGGTGCATTTACATAAGTCCGGATCTGGTTAACCAAAGATTGCGGTGTTTCACCTCGGGTGACAGTCGCACCCCGTAGGATCGCTTCGGCTTTCATCAGCAGAATATCGGCATAACGAAATACAGGTACATCATTACTCTGATTACGCTGATTTGCAGAAGTCACGGCAACATCCATATAGAATTTTATGGAGCGGTATCCCATTGACCGGCCTTTTTGGTCATTGCCGGCATTTAATGTTGCACCACCATCAGGGCGCAAAACAATCTCTCTCGAGGTTTCCATTTGCCAGTCAAATTGCACATCAGCGTCAGCACCATTATAATCCTGGTCTATACCGCGTTTCGAAGTTTTGATCAGGAAGGGACGGCTTTTATCTTCCGCATAGTTCGACCAATAATATTGCTTCCCGCCAATATAAGAGGCGTTGCGTTCATCTCCCTCCAAATTAAATTTGTCCAGATAAGATGGTAACACACGAAAAGTCCCCCCTACACTTTGCGGCAATTGAGCGAATTGATTCTGTGCACTGCGGTGGATCCAAAAACGTGCATAGGTCATACCCTGCTGTTTTTCCCGATCAAAGGGTACGGCAAAAATAAAATCTTTGATCTGATACCCATTATCAGGTCGAAATTTGGTCATAAACTTATGACTGGTTAAATTAAACTGTCCAGAAGCAATGATATCATCGCACAATGCAACGGCATCATTTAATTTCTCATTCTGTGCAGCAGGTGAATAGTTGGCCACATCCGCCGCCATATATACGTTCCAGTTCAGGTATAATTTTACCAACAGCGCTTCAGCCATATATCTTGTTGCTTTACCGTATGTCGCTACTGATACCGTTTTCGGCAGCAAATCTATCACCGCGAGCAGTTCTGACTCAATAAAGCGGCAGATGTCCGCCCGACTTGAACGTGCAGGTACAGCATCGATGGGTCCAGTAATCAAAGGTGCTGCACCAAAGTTATCCATCAATATAAAATAATAATAGGCTCGAATGGCTCGGGCGGGAGCAGTAAATTCTGCTTTGTCCTCACCGAATAGCGTGATCGCATTATTGGCTAGTGTAATCCCAGTAGAGGCCGAATTCCAGATACTGGGTAGCAAACCATTGTCTGCAGACCAATTGTGTACATGGAATTCACGGTATCGGCCGCCATCGTAATAATCACTACCAATAGCAACACTGACAGCTTCATCCGCTGAAAGCGTTTGAATCATCCAGTGGTCACGGCCAAGTGCTCCACGGTAGGCCGCATATACGTCGGCCAGAATAGCTTCGGCAGCCCGTTCGGTATTAGGGAACTCCGTATGCTGCGATTTTATATCAACATCCAAATCGGTACATGAAGCCATTGAAAAGGCCAAAACCGATAGTGTGAACAAACGAATAAAAAATTTTGATTTCATATATAAATATTATTTCATGAGCCTGCTATGCTCGATTACTCATTTAAAGGTCCTAACAATCCCCCAGTCTATTTCAATCGTCTATACATTTTTCGAACAGGGGTATTTCATAAATCAATGCCCTATAGATTAAAGTTTAGTCCAAACATTAAAGTGCGCGTACGCGGGTACGTTTGGCGATTATCAATCCCAGGGGTTAATCCCCCTAGCCCAACCTCCGGGTCTATCCCTTTGTATTTTGTTAGTACAAAAACATTATTCATCGTTGCATAGACCCTTAGATTTTTCACAGGTAAATTTCTGATCGGCAGATTATACGCTAGCGTGATGTAAGCCAAGCGCAAGAAACTTCCATTCTCCAGGTAACGATCAGATAAGTAATGCGCATTGACGTCTGTCATTCTTTCAGTCTCCAATACACTGGCAAGCAGATTTTTTTGCCCTGCATTTCCGAATACGTTCGAATGACGTGCAAGCGTGGCATTCAAGATCTTCTGACCAAAGGCTCCCTGGAACATACCAGTCAAAGAAAAGCTTTTATAAGAAAAGTTATTGCTCCAGCCCAACGTTAATTTCGGTTGTGGGCTTCCGGTCACGGTCTGATCTTTCTTTTGAGGTGTGATGGTGGTCTCGCCGGTACGTTCACCGGTCTTCGCATCCCGCGCATAGAATACTGACACGCCTTTATCATTATACCCAGCCCATTCCCAGGTATAGAACTGTCCGATGGGTGCACCCGGTGTCAGGCGTTGCTGAAAAAAATTGCTTTGCCCTGCCCCACCCAGATCCGAGAGCTCAATATAGCCCTGGGTAAACTGCTGATTGGCAATACTCAACACCTTATTACTATTGTGCGACAGTACCAATCCGGTATTCCATTTGAAATGCGTTTTATCAATAGCTTTTGCATTTAGCGTAAGCTCTACCCCACGGTTTTCAATTTCGCCCACGTTAGCTGTCAGTATTGGAAATATATATTTCGACTGGCTCACCTGGTAATCGTAGATCAGATCACTCGTTTTCTTTTTATAAAGTTCCAATGATCCTGTGAGACGGTTATTCACAAATCCAAAATCCAGACCGAGATTGATCATACTGGTCGTTTCCCATTTAAGGTCAGGATTGCTATTTCGAAGCACCTGCAATGTCCGTAATGGGCTTATCAAGCCCTGCGCATTCACATAATCGAAGAACTTCGAAGATGCTCCCTGAACACTTTGTGCGGTAAAAGCATCAAAGCCGAGCGAATTCCCACTGACACCATAGCCTGCACGAAGTTTCAGATCATCAAAAACCCCTATTTCACGGATGAAAGGCTCCTCTGACAAGCGCCAGGCCGCTGATACCGAAGGGAAAGTTGCCCAACGGTTGTTGGTACCAAAGGCCGAAGATCCATCGCGCCGCAGTGTCGCCTGTAGTAGGTATTTACTGTTGTATGCATAATTTACCCGCCCATATACTGAGATCATACGCAACGTAGAGAGGTAATAATTTCCAAATCCCAGCAGGTCAACAACATTGGCCATTCCTGGGTTATAATAGCTTAAATCGTCATTATAGTAATCCGATGTCGTCAGTTGAAAGCCGTCATTATTATTGTTCTCTTCCCAAGAATATCCGGCCATGGCCGACACTTTATGTTTTTCAGCAAACGTCTTTTCATAGCTGAGGTTCATTTCCATCACTTTGCGTTCATCTTCTACCGCTGCGCGGATAGACTTTCCATTTTGTCCCCGTGCAGCCATGGAAAGATTGGAGTTATATTGCGCATTATTGAACTGTCGGTTTTGAAGAGAAAGATCGATATTATAAGTCAATCCGGGCAAAATCTCATAGCCCAGCTTGGCATGAGCTTGAATCACTTTGGTTTTAGAAAAATTTGTATTTTCTTCGATCAACGATACAGGATTCGCATACTGCGAGCGGTCAGGCTTTTCAAACCAAGCACCATCTGCTTTTTTGATTGGCGAGACCGGCAAATAATAGTACATCGCATCGTATACACTGAGCCCCTGATCCAATGCTAAGACGTCATTCTGTTTCGTAATGCTAGCGTTGACATTAAAGGAAGCAGTCAGACGATTATTGAGTGCCTTAGTCTGCAAAAATGCCCGCGCAATCTGACGCCCCATGTCAGTACCTTTGATGACCCCATTATTTTTGATGGTATTGAGACTGATGCTGTACTGTGTTTTTTCGGCGCCACCAAGGATAGAGATATTATGGTTGTTGGATATCCCAGTGCGTTCGACTGCACGCTGCCAATCTGTATCCGCACCCAGATCATCGGTAGGCTCCATAGAAAAACCATTTTCACTGATATAAGAACGGTATTGCGAAGCGTCCATCATCTCATAATGCTTGGCCACTTTGTCAATCGCCAAATAACCGTTGTAATTGATCGTTGTCTGTCCTGTTTTCCCTCGCTTGGTAGTAACGATGATGACACCATTGGCCGCTTTGGAACCGTAAATTGCTGTTGCGGAGGCATCGCGGAGCACATCAATGGAGGCAATATCATCTGGAGCGACCAAAGTCAAAGATGCTCCGGGGACACCATCAATGACATAATACGGTTCCATCGCTTCGCCGCTACGCAATGTCGAAGCACCACGCAAACTGATGGAAGGAGTTGCATTGGGGTTACTGTTATTCGTCGAAATTGTCAAACCCGCCACTTTTCCCTGTAACATTTGAGCCGGAGAAGTAAACACTCCTACATTGGTGTCCTCAGCTTTAATGGTACTGATGGAGCTCGTGACATCCTTTCGTGATACCCGACCATAGCCGATGACGACTTCATCTAGTTTAACGGCGCTCTGCTGCAACTTGACACTGAGTGAAAGCGGCTTCCTCGCCTCAATAACGTAACCCGATAAGGTATCTGACTGAAATCCAACGGCCGAGAATACAAATTGATATCCCGCTCGTTCGACCAAATTTTGGAAATGGAATAGTCCCCGGTTGTCCGTGCTCGTAGTTACGCTTTTCCCGCCATTTAACTGGATCGCTTTAACACTGACGCCAGGCATAAATTCACCCTTTTCATTTTGTACGGCCCCTTTTACCTGATCCTGCTGGGCATGAGCATGACCAAGTCCGGCAGCGAGCAGCGCAAAAATAAGCAGATTCTTTTTTTGTGGATTTGTTTTTTTGAGCATATCTGTTAGTTGTTTAGATTTTCGGTAATTGTATTTTCCTGTTTATAAAGCGTGTAACTTCCATCCGCATTTAGGACGTAGCGCAATTCATTGATCAGGCAGATGGTAGTCAAGATATCCTTCAATTGCTCCTCTTGCACGTCAATCTTGCCCGTATAATGAATTTCCGCTATACCTTTGTCACCAATACTGATCTTATGATTGAATGCATTTTCCAAGGCCCGCAGCACTGCAGGCATAGGGGTATTTTTCAGCACTAACAGATCTGCATCCTGTACAGGTAAATGTCCTTTTTTCTCAGCAGGCCTTTTACTTTGGACAGACAAGGTCGTGCCGCCCACATTGTCGATAGTCAATTGCTGTCCGGGACTATTTAGAAAGACCCGTTTAAATCGGTTGGTAACAGAGGATATGAGTATCTTACCGCTATGCAGTGCTACCTGCACTGCATTATTTTTGAAGGAAGTATTGATCGTAAAAGAAGTTCCAAGAGCTGTTGTCTTCGTTCCTATTGCGATCACAGAGAATGGACGTCGAGGATCCGCGGCCACCTTAAAGTAGGCTCTACCAACAAGCTGTATATCGCGCGTGTTGGCCGTAAAATTTTTTATATAGCGAATATGGCTTTTGCGAAAGAGTTTGACCCGAGAACCATCTGGTAGATCCACCAGCATGGCTTGTTGACTTGTATTTTCGATTAAGGTCCAGCTTGTATCATTGACCGCCACGCGTCGTGCAAACGCAGGCGACTCACGCATCGACATCATTTGTTTATCCTGTGTCCACCATGTAATAAAATGAAATGAAAAGAATAAAAATACCGCTGCTGCGGAGACATAGCGTAGCAATCGCGTAATCCTATGCTTACGCAGAGCTCTACGGTCTAATTGCTCCTCCTGTTCTCGAATAATGGTCTGGATGACTATTTTCATCCGATCGCTGGGGATGGTTTCGTTGGAAGAGCTGCTGTCGAATTTTTGCCAATCTTCATCCTTGAAAAGTTCATCCACCAGAAAAGGCATTTTCCAGATTTTCTTTCGGAGCTGTTGCTGCTTTTTGTCATGCTTCATACCCCTATTACGCAGGCCAGCTCCTTGTCCCCTACTCCTTAACAATTATTTAATAAAGGAAGATTATTCTTAACATAAAGGACTTATAGCATAATCGAATAGAGATGTTGTTTGAGCTGTAAAAGGGCTTTGCTAATGTGCTGTTCTACGGTTTTTGTGGAGATAGAAAATTGAGCGGCAATTTCTTTATGCGAAAGCCCTTCTTTGCGGCTTAACTCAAAGACCTTGCGGCGCATTG
>Ga0308158_10003716_pt1 | contig 13239 bp, 13 predicted proteins | sample PhyBR2_FD_201038 | JGI IMG/M metagenome (GOLD analysis project Ga0308158, IMG submission 201038) | Phyllosphere microbial communities from UC Gill Tract Community Farm, Albany, California, United States - DLSLB.R2 | ecosystem: Host-associated > Plants > Phyllosphere > Unclassified | place: USA... | reverse complement strand
TCTAAAACCAAAACCTGCTGCCGTAAAAACAAAAGCAGCTTCTTTTGATGTAGACGAAAGTCAAAAAAGAGCTTTTAATACTTATTTCGGAAACTTAGTTGACATAAAAGTAGCTACAAACGGAAAAGGAAAAATCACTATTCCATTCCAATCTGAAGACGATTTTAATCGAATTGTTGAATTAATTAAGGGATAGTGAGCAAAATTATTTCCATAGCACTATTTCTAATTATTTTAAGCAACACTTCTGCATTGGCACAAAAAACAAGCAATACTGAAGTAGTAGCCAAAGATACTCTAAAATCAATCGACATTGACCCTTTAACTCCGGCAAAAGCGGCATTTTATTCAGCCGTTTTACCAGGATTAGGTCAGGCTTACAATAAGAGATACTGGAAAATTCCATTGGTTTATGGTGCCATTGGTACAAGTCTTTATTTTTATATAGACAGCAATAAAAAATACCATCAATTTAGAGATGCTTACAAACGAAGATTAGAAGGATACACTGACGATGAATTTTCATATTTAGATAATACCCGATTAATTGCCGGGCAAAAATTTTACCAGCGTAATCGAGATTTTTCTACTTTATTCATCGTAGGTTTTTATGTTTTAAACATTATTGATGCCAATGTTGATGCGGCATTAATGCAGTTTAACGTAGACGATCGCCTGTCTATCAAACCTACTCTTTACAGAAACGATCTCAACCTTAAAACAAACGTAGGGCTTAGCCTTAATTATAATTTTTAATCCAAATAAAAAGATTGACACACTCAATTTTTTAATAATTTAAATACATTACAAATGAAAATCGCGCTTTTAGGATACGGAAAAATGGGTCAGGTAATTGAAAGAATTGCTCTGGAAAGAGGTCATGAAATTGTTTTGAAAAAAGACGAATTCAATACCTATGACGGACTTGCAACTGCCGATGTTGCTATTGATTTTAGTGTTCCTATGGCAGCTGTAGATAATATTTCTGCTTGTTTTCATAACAATGTACCTGTAGTTTCAGGAACTACCGGATGGCTAGACCGTTACGATGAAATGATTGCTTTATGCAAAGAAAAAAACGGCGGTTTTATTTCTAGCTCTAACTTTAGTTTAGGAGTAAATTTGTTTTTTGGTCTAAACGAATATTTAGCTAAAATGATGGCTAACATTGATGGTTATAATGTAACTATGGAAGAAATTCACCACATCCATAAACTAGATGCTCCTAGCGGAACAGCCATTTCATTAGCCCAAGGAGTTATCCAAAACAGCAATACCTACAACAACTGGACTCTTGAAAACGCAACAGCAAACGAAATTCATATTGAAGCGGTTCGTACAGGTGAAGTTCCTGGCACACATACTGTAACTTACGATTCCGGTATTGATAGTATCGAAATCAAACATACTGCTCACAACCGTGAAGGATTTGCTCTAGGTGCCGTAATTGCAGCTGAATGGTTAGCCGGAAAACAAGGTATCTACAGTATGCGTGATGTACTTAACATTCAATAATCAAACCAAAATTTAACCTTTAATTCAAAAGAACTATGACACTATATCAATGGTTTGTGTTTTTTCTCATTATTCAAGTTGTTCATTTTTTAGGAACTTGGAAACTATATGAAGCAGCAGGAAGAAAAAAATGGGAAGCTGCAATACCTGTATATAATGCTATTGTTTTAATGAAAATCATTAATCGACCTGGCTGGTGGACTTTATTACTTTTTATCCCAATTATTAACCTGATTATGTTTCCGGTTATTTGGGTAGAAACCTTAAGAAGTTTTGGGAAACGCTCTCAATTAGATACTATTTTAGGGATTGTAACTTGTGGTTTCTACATCTATTATATCAATTACACACAAAAATTAGATTACAATAAAGAAAGAAGTCTACATCCAAAAAACAAAACTGCTGATACGGTAAGTTCTTTATTATTTGCAATAATTGTAGCTACTTTTGTCCATACATATTTTGTACAACCTTATACGATTCCAACTTCTTCATTAGAAAAATCATTATTAATTGGTGATTTCCTATTTGTAAGCAAAGTGAATTATGGAGCCAGAGTTCCTATGACTACTGTGGCTTTACCAATGGTTCATGATTCTATCCCAATGATCAAAAGAAAATCTTACTTAAGCTGGCCACAATTACCTTACTTAAGATTACCAGGAATTGAAGACAAAATAAAACGTACTGACATAGTAGTTTTTAACTGGCCAGTTGATACTGTACATCGCTTTTTTGAAACCAAAGGACAACCTGGAGTTATCAAACCTATTGACAAAGAATCAAACTATGTAAAAAGATGTGTAGGCATTCCTGGCGACAGCCTATCTATAAAAGACGGAATCGTTTACATCAATGGAAAAGTTTTACAACTTCCTGAACGTGCTAAACCTCAATTTTCATATGCAGTAGGAATAAATACTACAAATCCTCCTACTAATTTAGAAAATCTATTAAGAGAATTAGACGTTACAGATCCTGTAGGCTTTGCAAACGAAAAAAGAGACACCCTTTATTTTACTGCTCTAACTCAGGCTAGTGCTGAAAGATTGAAAAACACTCCAGGTATTACCGCTGTAAAAAGAAAAATTAACAAGGATGTTGAACAAAATATTTTCCCTTATACTGAAAAGTGGAATCAGGATAATTTTGGTCCAATTTACATTCCTGAAGCGGGAAAAACGGTACCACTTACTTTAGAAAGTTTACCTTTCTACGAAAGAATTATCACTACTTACGAAACAGACGATAACGGCAATAAAAACGACTTAAAAGTTACCGGAAACGAAATTAGATTGAACGGTAAAGTAGTAAACAGCTATACTTTCAAACAAAATTACTACTGGATGATGGGTGACAACCGTCACAATTCAGAAGATAGCCGTTACTGGGGTTATGTTCCTGAAGATCACATTGTAGGAAAACCTGTTTTTATCTGGATGAGTTGGGACACTAACGGCAAAGGATTAAACAAAGTACGTTGGGACAGGGTATTTACCACTGTAAGCGGTGAAGGTCAACCACAATCTTACTTTAAAATTTTCCTGATTCTATTGGCTGCATTCTTCGTTGGGGAATATTTCTGGAAAAAAAGAAAAGAGAAAAACAATATCTAGTTTAAAGTTTTAGGTCTGAAATGGAGTCTTTTTAAACTCCATTTCAGACCTAAATTATATTACAAAAACAACAAATGAAAACCCTATTACATCCCTCCTATTTCCCATCAATTAGTCATTTTGTTGCCATGATGCAATCAGAATCTATTGTATTTGAAATGGAAGATAATTTCCAGAAACAAACCAACAGAAACCGTACTTACATTTATAGTCCAAATGGGATTCAACTCTTAAATATACCTATAAAACACTCTAAAACGAGTCATCAAAAAACCAAAGACATCCAAATAGAAAACGATTTTGACTGGCAAAAACAGCATTTTAAATCCTTAGAAGCCGCTTACAGAAGCTCTCCTTTTTTTGAATTCTTCGAAGATGATTTCGTTCCCTTTTTCGAAAAAAAACACACTTTCCTGATGGATTTGAATTTTGAAGCATTCGATATCATTTCAAAATGTATGCGTACTAAATTCAACTTCGAAACCACCACAGAATATTTCCACGAAGTAGATTCGAATGAAATTCAGGATTATCGCTTTTTGGTGAACGGAAAAAAAGACAATTCCCTTTTTGAACCTTACACCCAGGTTTTTGATGACAAATACGGTTTTATCAACAATTTAAGCATTCTTGATTTGCTTTTTAACGAAGGAAAATTTACGGTTGATTATTTAAAAACACAAAGTCTAGTTATCCGATAACTAAAAAATTTCACCACTAAATTAATTTTTAATCTTTGTGAACTTTGCGAAAACCCTTGTGGGCTTTGCGTTTAAAAATTGTGAATTCGTGACTTAAAAATTATTCCAGTGAAAGCTTTGCCATTATCGGATAATGATCAGAATTATCAAATTCAGGGAAGGTTTCAAACTTTTTAACCTTCATATCCCTGTCGGCAAAGATGTAGTCTATACGGGCAGGATAATATTTAAAACGATAGGTTTGCCCAAAACCTTTTCCGGCTTCTTCAAAACTATCCTTTAAGCTCCCCTTAATAATGCGATACACATAAGAAAACGCACTATTATTCATATCTCCACAGATAATCACAGGATTATGACATTCTTTTAAATTTTCTTTTAAAATCTCAGCCTGCTGTTGTTGCTGTTTAAAAGCTTTACTAATTCTAATAAAAAGCATTTGCGATTTCTCCTTATTAATCACATCAATATTCTCCGAAATCTCATTGACATCCGGTGAAATTTTAATAGACTGCAAGTGCATATTATATACTCTGATGATATCTTTTCCTCTTTTAATATCGGCATACACCACATTATTATTTGAATTAGGAAATGAGATTTTCCCTTGTTCAATGATTGGAAATTTAGAAAAGATAGCCTGACCCGTTTTTATTTGATTACCTTCCATAAAAATGGCGCGATGCGGAAATACTTTTAAATCAACGTGAGCCGAGTTAGAGTATTCCTGAATGCATAAAATATCAGGGTTTTTATCATTTATAAATTCTAAAATTGTTTCGGGGATATCAGCCTTATTTTGCCATTTAAACAAATTAAACAATCGGACATTATAACTCATCACTACAAAATCTTTGTCACTTTCAGAATATTCTTTTGCCGAAAATTTATAAAACTTATTGATAAAAGTAATTCCCATCAAAAGTGCCAAACCGGACATCATCATTCTTTTTTTGAATTGCAAACCCCAATACACAAAAAAGAAACTGTTTAAAATGAAAAATACAGGCATAAACAAAGTTAGCACCGATAAAAGAGGAAAAATCTTCGGTGCCAAAAATGGCAAAACATAAGCGATAAAAGTAACGGCTATCAGAAGGATATTTAAAGAAAACATTCCTTTGTTAAACCACGAAAGCTTTTTCATTTTTTTAAATTTAATGCCTAAAGTTTTTATAAAAATACGGCAACTTCAAGCAATTATTTCCCTGATTTGAATAAAAAATCTTTCTCTTCCTTTGTTAAACTATCATAACCCGACTGACTAATTTTATCCAGAATCTCATCAATTTGCTGTTGTACTTTGTCTTTTGTTACAATTCTGGAAGTACGTTTTTCTACGGGCTGCTTAGAATAATTCTTATGTACTTTTTTAAAAGGTGTCGATGGTGATTTCCTGAAATTATTAGCAAAAACATCGATAATTCTGGTAATTACAAGACTCATATCGGTTCCGTTTTGCAGAGCTTTAATATAAACAAAGCCGAAAAAAGCACCTGCCAAATGCGAAATATGCCCACCCATATTTTCTAAACGCAATTGCATCAAATCCAGTATAAGCAATACAGCTGTTATGTGCCATAATTTCACATTTCCTATTAACAACAATCTAACCTGCATTAAAGGCTGATAAACCGTAGCAGCCATTAAAACAGCCATAATTGCTGCTGAAGCACCGACAATAGGAGCACTGATATTCATCAGATAATAACTCGCCACAAAAACAATTCCTGCAAAGACTGCACTCAAAATATACAATCCTAAAAACTGTTTTTGGGTAAAAAACGTTAAAAACAACTGGCTGGCAAAATTAAGCACCAGCATATTGAACAAAATATGAAAAAAATCAGAATGAAAAAAAGCATAACTAATAACTGACCAGGGTTTCCACAATAAATCTGCGGGATTAGAAGACAAACTCACATATTGAAGAACATTGACATCCAAACTAAAAATTCGCAAAATTCCCGGTAAAACTAACGAAATCAAAAAGCAAGCTACATTCCAATAGATTAATCTATTAGCTACTCCTCCAAGTTTGTATTGCAATTTTAAGTCGTCCAGAATATTCATATACTCGTCTTTATCAAGGTTATTTTTTAAAATATTAATTCCAACGGTTGTTGTTAAATTGATTTTTCTTCCAATACCACATAATCAGAAACCCAAATAACGCACCTCCAATATGAGCAAAATGGGCTATTCCAGAATCAATACCCATTAGCGAATTACCAAAAATACCAAAGAAACCATCAAAAAGAAGCATATATACAGGAACAAAATATTTAGCTTTTACAGGTACAGGAATAAACATAATCCCCAACTCTGCATCAGGAAACATAAAAGCAAAAGCTACTAATAATCCGTAAATAGCTCCCGAAGCTCCTACCATTGTCCCCAGATAAGAACCTAAAAACTTTTGGTATTGAGTTGCTGTTAATATCGATTCCCATTGCGTATTTATTTTGCCTTCGTTCAATATTTTAATGATTTCTGCTTTCTCAAAACCATGTTCTCCCAACACACTAACAGCCTCATTAAAATAATAATAATTAACCCCTGTTTGTACCAAAACAGCTCCTAAACCACAGGAAATGTAAAAAAATAACAATTTTTGACTACCCCAAAAATGCTCCAATGTAGAACCAAACGAATACAAAGCAAACATATTAAAAGCAATATGGGCAAATCCCCCATGCATAAACATGTGTGTTAAAAGCTGCCAAAAATGAAAATCAGGATTTTCAGGAAAAAACATGGCCAGAATTTGGTAAGCCGGATCTCCCACAAATAATGTTCCTATAAAAAACAGAACATTAATGATTATTAATTGCTTAACAATTGGAGTTATATTCATCATACTGCAAATTTTTTATCTAAATCTTCCACACGCATAGTGATGAAAGTAGGTTTTTGAAAAGGTGACACATTAGGATCTTTGCATGCAAAAAGACCATTTACTAAATTCTCCTGTTCTTTTATCGTTAAGCTTGTTCCTGTTTTTACAGCTAAACTCTTTGCCATCGACTTGGCAATAGTATCATTTTGACTAAAACTATTCTCCGGAATTCCATCCTGCAAATCGCTCAACAACTGCTCTAAAAGCATCGAAACCTCACTCTCGGTAACATTCACCGGGATTCCCGAAATCACCACATGATCGTCATTCGTTTCTTCAAAAACAAATCCTGTATTGATAAGCGAAAGTTTCAACTCGGCAATCAATTCCATTTCGCTTGACGAAAAAAATAAATCTAACGGAAACAACAATTGTTGGCTCGAAGCCTGATGCACCGTCATATTAGTCAAAAATTGCTCGTACAAAACCCGCTGATGCGCGCGCTGTTGATCCACAATTACCATTCCAGACTTGATAGGAGAAACAATATATTTTTTATGAATTTGGTACACATTCTGAACCGCGTGCTCCACTTCTTCCTCATTAAACAACGAACCTGTCACTTCTTCGCTTTCGAATGATAATTCAGTACTTTCCGTTGTAAATTCAGGCTCTTGCTTTAAGCCTACATACAAACTTTCCCAACTTGCTGTTGCTGCCGGTTTTTTGTAACTGGAAAACGAACCCGAACCCGAAGAACCTGAACCAGCATAATGCTTATTGACTTTATCATCTGAAAACGGATTAAAAGTACTATCTACCTGAATAGTAGGCATCGCTCCTTCTAAATCTTTATAATGATAAGGCGTATCTAAATTAGCATCCCTGTCAAAATCCAAAACCGGCGCCACATTAAATTGTCCCAAACTGTGTTTAATAGAAGCTCTTAAAATAGCATATAAGGCGCTTTCGTCATCAAACTTGATCTCCGTTTTAGTAGGATGAATATTGATATCAATTGAATTAGGTGGAACCGACAAATACAGGAAATAACTCGGCTGCGCTCCGTCTTTTAAAATTCCGTCATAAGCCGCCATTACCGCATGATGCAAATAACCACTTTTTATAAATCGGTCATTGACAAAGAAAAACTGCTCTCCTCTGTTTTTTTTAGCAAATTCAGGTTTGCTGACAAATCCCTGAATAGTAACTATTTCGGTATCTTCCTGAACAGGAACTAATTTTTCATTGGTTTTCCCCGAAAAAACATTCACCACGCGTTGTCTTAGCGTTGAAATGGGTAAATTATACATTTCGCTTCCATTGTGGTAAAAAGTAAAATGAATATTCGGGTGAGCCAAAGCCACGCGTTGAAATTCATCAATAATATGACGGTATTCTACTGTATCCGACTTCAGGAAATTGCGTCGGGCAGGAATATTAAAAAACAAATTTTTAACGGCAAACGAAGTTCCTTTAGGCAACACTGCTGCTTCCTGAGAAACAAATTTACTTCCTTCGATAACAATTTGTGTTCCTAATTCCTCCTGATCCTGCTTGGTTTTCATTTCCACATGGGCAATCGCCGCAATGGAAGCCAAAGCCTCCCCACGGAAACCTTTGGTATGCAAACTAAACAAATCTTCGGCATGGCGGATTTTGGAAGTAGCATGACGCTCAAAACACAAACGTGCATCGGTAACATTCATCCCTTTTCCATTGTCGATAACCTGAACTAGAGATTTTCCGGCATCTTTTATAATCAACTTGATATCCGTTGCATTAGCATCGACAGCATTTTCCAGCAATTCTTTCACTACCGAGGCCGGTCTTTGGACCACTTCACCCGCAGCGATTTGATTAGCAACATGATCTGGAAGTAATTGAATTATACTCGACATTTTTTCAGTTTTCAGTCCCGATAGTTATCGGGATTAGTATTCAAAAGATAACTAAGCCCAGCAAATTTAATAAATTTTGATTGGCTTTTCTTCTTTTACAAATCATAAATAAAACAAAAAAACCTACACCATTTGGCTAGAATAGTATAGGTTTCATTTTGAATTATTTAGTCTTACTCTTTTAATTCTAACGGTGTCCCTTCATCCAGCTGAATTGCTCCCGAAGTCAACAAATTTTGCTGCACATAATCATGAGTCAATGAAGCCTGCTGACGGATGTAAGCCATTTTTATAGCCGCAATAGCAGCTTCGGTTCCTTTATTTCCGTGAATTCCGCCACTTCTGTCGATAGATTGCTGCATCGTATTATCAGTCAAAACACAAAAGATTACCGGAATATCTGTTTGCACGTTCAAATCTTTAATTCCCTGAGTTACGCCTTCGCATACAAAATCAAAATGCTTTGTTTGTCCCTGAATCACACAACCAATCGCAATTACAGCATCCACTTTTTGAGTTTGCAACATTTTCTTTGCTCCATAAATCAACTCAAAACTTCCCGGAACATTCCATCGAATGATATTTTCCGCAGGAACCTCATTATCCAAAAAAGCCTCCTCTGCTCCTTTGTACAAACCTTCTGTTATATTGTCATTCCACTCTGAAACTACAACCCCAAAACGAAAATCTTTCGCGCTTGGAAGTGTACTCTTATCGTAAACTGATAAATTTTTATTAATCGTTGCCATATTAAATTTATTTTTTTAGACTTTCAATTTATAAATAAAAATTGGTGATTACAAGTTTTTAATTCCTTGCAATCACCAATTTTTAAATGCTGTTTTATATTATTGAGATAAACCAATCAAAGCATCAACTGAAGCTGCTTCAGGTGAATTTTCATAATTATCTTTAATATCTGTAAAGTATTTCAAAGCATCCTCTTTTTGCCCTAGTTCCAAAGCAGTTTTTCCGGCTTTTAACAAGAAACGAGGTGTTGTGAAATCATTTTTGTTTGATTCAAATGCTTTTACATAATTCTCCAATGCTTCTTTTGGTTGATTTTTCTCTGCATAAGCATCTCCGATAGCTCCTTTAGCCATTGCACTTAAAATAATATCTTCCGATTTAAATTTACCCAGATAATCAATAGCCTCAGCATATTTTCCAGTATTCAAATAAGCGATACCTGCATAATAGTTAGCTAAATTTCCTGCTGAAGTTCCTGAATATTCATCAGCAATTTTAACGAATCCAAATTTACCTTCAGAACCATTTAAAGACAATTTATACAATGAATCACTGGCAACTCCATTAGCTGCTTGTTGGAAATTTTGTTGAGCAACAAACATTTCACTAGCCGCTTCCTCTTCTTTAGGCTCAGTAATAAATTTTTGAAAAGCTAAATATCCTACTGTAAACAAAGCTACAGCCCCTACTACACCAATAATGATTTTTTGGTTTTTAGCAACCCAGTCTTCCGTTTTTGATGCAGTTTCATCTAATTTAGAAAAAACCTCAGCTGTTGTACTGTTTTTTTCGTCAATTACAACTTCTTCTACTGTCTCTTTTACTTCTTTCTCTTTCGGTGCTTTATATCCTCTTTTATTGTACGTAGCCATTTAAAAATAATTTAGTGAACCGCAAAAATAAAATTTTTATTGAAACTCACACATAAAAACTCAGATTTTATATCTAAATCGAAAATATTTTTGTTTCAACCGATAATCCTCAAATTCAGTCTGATTTATTTTGACACAGAAACAAATTCAATAGCCATTTATATCGATATTTTTCAATAATTTGCAGCCTCGTTTAAAAGCCCGGACAAAAACAGCAAATACCTCAATATCAGCAGACCTTAAAAATGTATTTAAAAAAAATTTCTTTATTCAATTATAAAAATTTTTCAGAAGCCAATTTCGAATTTGACGGTAAAATAATCTGTTTTGTTGGTAAAAACGGTATCGGAAAAACCAATGTTCTGGACGCTATTTACCATTTGTCTTATGGAAAAAGCTATTTCAATCCGCTGGCGGTCCAAAACATCAAACACGGCGAAGAGTTTTTTGTAATTGATGCCGAATTCATCAAAAATGAAAGAAGCGAACAACTGGTTTGCAGTTTGAAAAAAGGACAAAAAAAAGTACTGAAACGCAACGGCAAAGCTTATGATAAATTTTCAGATCATATTGGTTTTATTCCACTCGTAATTATTTCGCCAGCCGACAGGGATTTGATTATCGAAGGCAGCGAAACCCGCAGAAAGTTTATTGACAGCATCATATCCCAACTCGATTCACACTATTTGCAGCAACTCATTCAGTACCAAAAAGTAATGAGTCAACGCAATGCCTTGTTGAAATATTTTGCATTGAATCATGTTTTTGACAATGATACCTTATCCATATATAATGAGCAACTCAACGATTTTGGAAAATACATTTTCGAAAAAAGAAAAGAATTCATCGCCGAGTTCATTCCTATTTTCAACGCCCATCATCATGCTATTACGGGTTCTCAGGAATCAGTCCAATTAGTATACGAAAGTCATTTGTTCGAAAATGATTTACTGACACTTTTACAGCAAAACATCAACAAAGACAGAGCCTTGCATTACACCAGTATGGGAATCCATAAAGACGATTTATCTTTTGAAATCGACAATCATCCCATCAAAAAATTTGGATCACAAGGACAACAAAAATCTTTTCTGATTGCTCTAAAACTGGCTCAATTTGAATTCCTGAAAAAACAAAGTGGTGTAAAACCGATTTTATTATTTGATGATATTTTTGACAAATTAGATGAAACCCGGGTGGCTAAAATTGTAGAAATGGTCAATTCCGATACTTTTGGCCAGCTTTTTATTTCTGACACCCATCCTGAACGTACCGAAGCTATTGTAAAATTGACACACCAGTCGTATAAAATATTCAACTTGTAACTTTCTTAACCACAATCCCGATAGCTATCGGAACACAAAGATTTTTCGCAAAGTTCACTAAGTTTTTTTTATAAAACAAAAGGAAAAAAAATTGTGTCAATCTGCGAAATCTGTGGTTAAATTTTCACCGCCTAAACCTATTAAAGTACATAGTTTTGACTATTTTTGATACTATTAAAATTCAAATGTGATGAAATCTAAAATCTTATCCTCGTTAGCCCTAATATTTACATTATTTTTTGCCAACGCCCAAACAGCAACAAAGATTAAAACGGTTGCAGTTCCTGCTTTCGCAAAAGAAATAAAGACAAACAAAAAACCACAAATTCTGGATGTTCGTACTCCGGCAGAATTCGCCGAAGGACATATTGATAATGCTGTAAATGTGGACTGGCAAGGAGAAGACTTTGTTAAAAACGCCGAAAAATTCAACAAAAACAAGCCCGTTTATGTGTATTGCCGAAGTGGAAAAAGAAGCTTAAAAGCATCCGAAAAACTGGAAGAATTAGGATTCAAGAACATCTATAATCTGGATGGCGGTTTTCTGAAATGGAACGCCGAATCAAAAACTGCAAAATAAAAAATCAAAAAACATCAGGAATGCTAACAAAAGAATCACTGCAATTTTTAGACGATTTAAGAGCCAATAATAACCGGGAATGGTTTCAGGACAATAAAAAACGATACGAGATTTTCAAAAAAGACTATCATCAGTTGGTTGCTGATTTTTTGGATGCGATGAAGCCTATGGATCCTGCATTAGAAATGCTCGAAGTAAAAAATTGTACTTTTAGAATCAATCGTGACATTCGTTTTTCTAAAGACAAATCACCTTACAAATCGCATTTGGGTGTTTGGCTGTCTTCTGGTTTAAAAAATGCCAATCGTGCCGGTTATTATGTGCATATTGACCCAAACGGTTCGTTTATTGCCGGAGGTTTTTATGCCCCTGAAGCCGACGATTTAAAAAAAGTACGCAAAGAAATTGCTTTTTTCCATGAAGATTTGGAAGCTATTTTGAACGAACCTAATTTTAAAAGAGAATTTGTCGATTTTAGCAGAAATGAAAAAAGTCTGCTTAAAAATCCACCAAGAGGTTACGAAAAAGACCATCCGGCAATTGAATTATTAAAATTAAAAAGTTTCGAAACCGTTCAAAAATTCGATATTTCCGAAGTTACCAAAAAAGATTTTGTTTCAAAAATGAGTCAAAAATTAATACTACTGAAACCATTGAACGAGTTCATGAATCGTGCTTTAGAATCGGACGAGTTTTAAAAAACACTAAAATTTTCGCCACGAATTCACCAATTCATTTAAAATAATTTGTGAATTCGTGACAAAAAACTTCTTTAATGAAAAAAAGAAAAATACTTTTCCTTGGAGAATCCTATCGCGCTGATGCTATTACCTGGATGAATGGCTTAAAGGAGTTTGGCAATTTTGAGATAATTACCTGGGAATTGCAAACACCCAACACTACTTTTTTCAACAGAATAAAAAGAACACTGGCATTTATCTTTGCTCCTATTGCTGTTCGAAAAATCATTCGTCAACAAAAACCGGATATGATTATTGCCGAAAGAACTACCAGTTATGGTTTTTTGGCAACACTTTCCGGACAAAAACCTTCTGCGATAGCCCAGCAGGGAAAAACTGATTTATGGCCTGAAGATTCCATTACAATTCCGCTTAAAAAAATCATTCAGAATTACGCTTT